>FUFK010069865.1_pt1 | contig 24254 bp, 24 predicted proteins | sample 1021851 | NCBI WGS metagenome assembly FUFK01 (sample SAMEA51879418, study PRJEB19060) | metagenome | reverse complement strand
TTACCACCAACTTTTAAACCACGTTTAGCAACGCGTGCCCCTTTGAGACACTCAGACATTGAAGTCTGGATACGTGCTTCCTTAATTTCTCCTCCTATTATCATGAGTAAAGCCACTACCATCTCTGTCATTGATGGCTCCCGTTTTGTCTTACTTTATCTTTTAGCTCCTCTACATCAGACAATAACTTTTCTAATTGTTTTTGAGTAAATTCTATGTTGACTTTGTTTGTCATGTTTTGCTCTTGATTTTTTTGTAATTTCTCTACGTCAGAAAAAAGTGCTTCTAAGAGCATGTACTGCTCCTGATCCGTGGGCAGTTGTTCACTTTTCTTTAACAAATCAGCTTGAAATAATTCTCTTGACGTTTCTAACGAAGTGAGTCTAGCTGTTAAATCTGACCATGCGAGTACGCCAATAATAACGCCCCCGATGATTGCCAACATGTTCTTGATTGGCATTGACAGGCTTGTGTTCTCATTAATTTTCATTATCTAACTTTTTTTAAATTTTTAAGTTCTTCTTCTTTCAACCTAGCTTCTTCTTTCGCTATCGCCTCAGCGATCTTTTTTTCTTTTGCTTTTCTATCATCCATACGTTTNACNTATGTTTTATAATCTGGTCTTTCGTGATCATACTTAGACCACAAAGCTTGTGCCTCTTTACCTATTTTACCGTCTATTGGACATGGTGTTCCTGCTTGTATCATAGACTCAAATACTCTTTCATCCTGACATAATATAGCAACAGCAGCAACTTTCATACCAAAATCGTTAAGTATTCTTGCTAATTTTAATCTTTCACAATTCTTGTCTATCGTGTGTTTACCACCGCTTAAACCCACACCAAATGTCTGTACACCTGCTGATACTCCAACAGCACAAACGTCTTGTGTCATAGAGTTATAGGAAGGTGCCGAAGCTGACGGTGGTGCTGACCTAATATTAGAGTTTGTTGTATTAGTTGTTGTGCTATTAGAACTTGACCCAGATTGATATGTTGTAGTTGCTGTAGATGTGTACCCGCCTTCAATCGCTGTGTTAGATCCAGATGTGTTTGTCTGTGTTGATCCTGCATGTGCAGGGCCCCCACAAAAAGCTAAAAGAGTTAATAAAATTATTAGAACTCCCGTAAAATAATAGTTATTTTCTACGGTTCTAGTTCTCATCTTTTTTCTCAATCTTCGAATCTTTACATTTACAGCCTTCACAAGTACACACTCCGTATTCGTCCGCATGTAAGTCGTTATCTTCGCCACAATGGCAAGGATGATGACACTCATTACAGAATTGTTCTAATGTCATTTTTTAAACTACCAATAATGCTACTATTAAAATTATTAAAATTTTAAAAACATGGTATCCCCATAAGTTTTTAACTTCATCAACAATTTTATTTCCATGTTGTTTTATTTCATTAATCATGTTTTTTCTCCTCAATCTCGTAAAAGAAGTCATCAGTATCTGATGTCTTCCATTCACCAGTATCTTCTACATTCCATTCAGATGTCTGCACTTTCCAATTAGGAATTTCGTCTTTAACCGTAAATGAGGGTATATCCCAAATTATTCTATTATTTGGTTGCGCAGCAAAGTTGCCATCGTCTAATTCTAATATGTGCGCACACTTATGTTCGTGTGGTATTTCTGAATGTTCAGCGTCTATTATATTACAATCTGGGTGTGCCCAGTCAATAGTAAATAAATATTTTCCTCGGTGCCACTTCCTATCTTTTCCCATGTATTTACCATGGGTGCCTTGGATTATATCCCAATTAGTAACAGCAGGATAATAACTAAAACAATTCCAAAGCTCCAACTCGTCAAGTCTACGTTTAGGAACTTCTTCTGGTTTAAAGCCTCGCTGTATGAAGGCAGATATCGGGAGACGATAAAAGATAGCCCCGCTTTCCATAATTGCATGGCATAAGATAGCAGTCCCAGCAATAGATGTAATGCCGAAGACAATACAGTCTTCAACTTCTCCGTGATGTTTTTTAAGATCATATAAATACTCCCTTCGTATTTGTGCATAAATCGGCGGTATATTTGCATTTAAGTAAGCCATAGTCAATCCTCATTTTATNTCTCCCCAGTTCTTACCAAACTCATAATCCACTTTACTTGGTATTTCTAACTCAACTGCGGATTCCATAATCTCTTTTATACGTTTTGCTTTTATATCACTTTCCACAGATATATCTAGTTCATCATGTACTTGTATATGTGCAACAATGCCCTCCTTATATAACTCTAACATAGATTTTTTTGTCATATCTGCGGCTGATCCTTGTATTAATTTATTCAAAGCTTTGTAAGTGTAAGCACGCCTGATACCTGCTCCATGTTCCTGACGAGCCTGTTCAAAAGGTAACGCTTTATGAACACCAAATCTACTAGGCTCCCACAAATGAAACCTACATAATCTACCGAGTAAAGTTCTTATCTGTCCCCTTTGTTGCGCTCTGTTAGATACAGAGTTCATTAAAGTCTTAACAAACGGAACTCTTTCATGATAAACAGTAAACAGCTCTTCAGCTTTTTCTTTTGATACACCTAACTCTGCTTGCAGCTTTGCTTTACCCATGCCATAAAATAATCCAAGATTAATTGTTTTTGCTTGAGTTCTAGGTATGTCAGCCATCTTCGCAACGATTGTGTGAAAGTCTGCATCGTCTTGTAGGTAAGAGTCCTTAACACCGAAGACGCTTGTATCTTGATCTAGGGATGCATAGTGGACTACTAATCTAGGTTCTTGTTGATTGTAGTCAAAGCATCCCCACTCACAACCAGATTCAGGAATAAAGAGGGATCTGATCAATGGCCCTAAGTCTTTGTTGCGAGCAGGAATTTGTTGTAGGTTTGGATTAGAGTAACTAAATCTACCAGTTACTGTGCCTCCTGTATCAGATCTAATCTGATTTATATCTGCATGTATTCTACCTTTGTGTTCGTGTTTTATAATTGTATCTATGAATGTCGTATGTGCCTTGTTTATTTCTCTGGCTTTTGATATGCACTTTACTAAAGGATGTTTATGTGTAGACAAAAAATTTTTTGTAAAAGATGGTGCTTGTGTTTTTAAAGTTCTTTCATACGGTAAGTTTAGTTTATCGAACACTTTGGCTATCGATCTTGCTGCCCATATTTGAGTATCTACTCCTGTCTCTGTTTTTACTTTTTGCAGGAGTTCTTTTTCTTCTGATGCTAATTGTTGCTTCATTGTGTGAGCTTTTTGAACATCTACTCTTACTCCTAAAAAACGCATGTCTACCAAACAAGGAAAAAGATCCGTTTCTAAATCAAAAATAGAATTTAAATCTTGATCCATTATTTCTTTTTGCATGATCTTCCACAGTCCGTACGTCAACTCTGCATCACGTTCAGCGTAATTACCCACATACATCGCAGGTAGTTTCCACATGTCAGCTTTTGGATCTATGCCCCATTCTTTTGCAGCGTTGTTTAATTCAATTTCATTTTTACCCTGACTTAAATAATCCCAACCAAGTGATCCAAGATCATATCTAAATCTGTTTTCATTTACGAGTGATGCTGCAATCATGGTATCAATTATAGTTCCGTTAATTGGTATGCCCATGGCCCTAATCCAACACACATCATACATGGCGTTGTGAAATATTTTTGTAGAGGTGGTTTTACAAATGTCCGTAAACCATTGAATTACTTTACTTTTTTCTAGATTACCACCACCTTCATGATCGAATGGAAAGTATCCAGAATAACCCTCTGTTGCAACTGCAATACCTACGACCTTGCCTTTACCGATTACAGAACCGGACCCCATAGTTTTTAATTCTGGATCGTGTGTTTCTAAATCGATTGCAATCTCCTCACAAAATCTTAGATCTGGAAACTCTGTGGGTTTAACCCACTCCGTTTGTGCTTTAAATATCATTTATAATCTCTTTCAATTATCATTTCTAAATAATGTATGGCTTTCAGTATGTCATCCTTCTTCCCTTTGTGCGGGTGTCTGCATATATATTTTATAGCATTGCCCTCCGCAAAAAGCAACTTGTTGTCATTTATAAACTTCGAGGGCTGTATTTTAAAACTAATGTAGTGTCCACCCGCTATTTGTTTTTCATATGCACTCATAATTTAAACTCCTTAGATTTGTTTTGTGATTTTATTAAATATAAATTTTTTGCAGACCGTGTGATACCCACATACCAAACTCTATACTCCTCGTCTCTTTTAGCTATGGATCTTTTAGCACCTTTGATTGTGTTAGCTGTTTCGTTTAAAAATAAAACTACGTTNGTNGCNTCACCACCTTTAGCCCCATGTATTGTTGATACTGTAATTCTTGGATCTTCGGTAACATTTTCATTGTTTAATAGTAATAACCTCATGTAAGTAATTTGACTATCGGTTAATTTATTAAACGCATCATACCATTTTAAAGATATGTTCATTGTCCCATTTATTCTTTCTTTTATTCTCTGCACATGTATGTCTGCTACATGTTTTTTCTTTTGTATTAAATGCCANTTCTGTATGTCTTCATANAAACTTTTACCTATGCTATTACCTTGNGCTGTGCAAAAAAAGAAACCTTTCTTTTTTAAAAAAGTTATTACTGGTTTTAATAGTGACTTTGTTCTTGTTAGTATNAACCAATCCTCTTTTGATAAATCTATGTCAGACAGTTTATATCTTTCAAAAATNTCTCCAGTTTCTGACTTTGGAAAATATTCTTTGTCAATCCTATTATCTTGTATTCTGTCAATGACATTTAATGCTTTTTCCTGTATGGTTATTGGCACTCTTTTTGATTGTTTTAGTGGTATCTCTTCTGCCTCCCAGTCAATAAAAGANTCTACATCAGCGCCTGCCCAACCAAATATGGCTTGATCATCATCACCTGCAACCCACACATCGCAGTTAGTGTCTCTTTCTATTTTATCTATCATAGACCATTGTATTAATGATAAATCCTGCGCCTCATCTATAAATATGACATCAAACTTTGGTGTAACATCTTGATCTAAAAATTTTTGTATCATGTCAGTAAAGTCTATAAGACCGTATGTTTTTTTATAATTATTTATTTCTTTCTCTATCGCATCTAATTTATCTCTCTCTATTCTAGATAAATGCTCGTTTCTATCTAGTTGATCCATGGCGGATATCTGTCTTACTCTTGCAAGGTTAATCATGCTTAAATATTCACTATCAGATGAAAAAATACCGTTCCAATTGTTTGTTTCATATGATGCGTACTTTATCTGTATGCCACATGTCTCACCTATTTTTTTATAGTTTAACTCCTGCATGACATTTTCTTCTTTTAAACCTAAAGTATTAAAAGCCAAAGAGTGTAGTGTTTGAAAATATTTTATATCCTTTTTGGTAAGTTCTGTTTTTATTTTTAAGAATCTATCTCTTGCCTCTCCCGCAGCTTTTCTTGTAAATGCAAAGTAACCTATTCTATTCAAAGGTGTTCCAATATCAGAATATCTCTGCACATTATTTAATAGTCTTCTAGTTTTACCAGTTCCCGGAGGGCCTACAACTTTGTATCTCATTAATAGTTATCTCCTTTTCTTTCTACTGGTTTGTATTCTATTTTATCTACGTGCAGTTGCTTGACTCTGCANACTTTAAAAGTTTTACCATCCACATTTAGCGAGTGATTAAACTCTACATCACATTTATCTTTTAATTTTTGTGCTATTCTTTCNTCTGGTATTTTCCAACTAGAACCCAAATGATCTATAAAAGAGTTAAACCTAAAGTAATGATAGCCCTCCTCTGTAAGACAAGATCCACTATTAATCTGCACTCTTTGTTTAGCTCTTGGCCCATTAACACAATATTGAAACAACTCCTCTCTTAATCTATCCTCTATCTGTGTCCCTGCTGGCGGTGATATCTTAACAGAGTTCTTTCTAATCTCCGTTAGCTTTGCTCTAAAGTCTTTTGCTTTTAGTGGCTCATGGTAGATACCAGTTTGCTCCCATATNAANTCNAATAGTTCTGTNTGNTTTGTTATCAGTCGCCTGTTACCTGCTATCACTCCAGCCTTTGTGCCATCTGGCAATGCCACATTAAACCTGTACTCAGGCTCTGCATACATAATAATCTCAAAGTCTGTGATGTCAGGAAACATACTGATACTATCAGATTTAACGCCAAACGGTCTAGAGTAACAAAGACTACGCATGCATTTGCTTTGTATTGGATCTTCGTAACACGTATGACCTGCTGTATCTTTCTTCCATGCAGTTAGCTTAGTATCTAACTTAGCTTTATCCCATGGGTCTTCTAAATAATTATAGTTTGCTTTTGCAACATGATCTGGCCATTTGTCTTTGTATTTCTTTTTAGCAAAGACCATGTAATTGTACATGAACCTATCTCTACCATCATCTAACTTTCTTTTTGAACATAACGCTAAACATGGTGGACCATCTTCAAACTCCTCACTAGTTCCAACTAATATATTCTTGTATGTCTCTGTTACTAATTTTTCTAAATCATCTTTGCCTATTTTATTTTGATTAGCAAACTCTATAAATTTTTGTAGATCTAGTTTATTGTTGTCTTTGTCTACAGCGTATCGATGTGTGTGTCCGTTGTTGTAGTAGGGTAGGTTTATAAAGTTGCCTGGTTTTGTGTCGCCTTTGTCATCTTCCTTTAGTTCTTTCTGTTTAGGAAAAACCTCTGTCGTGGGATCTAGCCCAAGAGGTAGTAGAAAAGATTTTAGTGCTGATATTAAATCTATTGCTGGTATTGGTTCTTTTAAAAATAAATAACAATGTAATCCACCGCTCTTTGATAACAACGGTATCAAAGGTAGTTTGTACTGTTGAAATAATGCTAAATAGTTTTCTATTTTAAATGTAGAATAATTTTTTGGATCAATATCTATGCAGCCAAAGCTTGCTGTTTTATCTAGTCTGCATGGTTGTATACCTATGGATATCTTACCTTGTATGTGATCTTTGTAGTCACCTTGTGTGATTGGTCGACCTGCCCACTCGTAGTTAGGTTTAAGTTTGTTTTTCTCTTCATCTAACTGTGCCGATGACATGTCCGCTATACCAAAATCACCTTGGTATCCTGTAAACAGTTCTATAAAATCATCAACCATAAGATCCCGNGNGGGGNGNCTCCAGTCTCCCTTTNNCNCCCCNNTCTTTCTCTTAAGAAAGAATTAGTAGTTAGANTCTTCTTGTGNNGAANNNTCAGCNTTAANNTGNCTNNTTTTNAANGAACNATAGAANTCTCTAGCCATTTGATANAGNGNNGNGTTATCTACCTTTCNTAATAGATTTACNCTATATCCATGCCAAGNNAAACTNCCTGANTTTTCAACNGAGTNTAANCTTATANATTCTAGAAAANCTNGGTGCAGGCACNGANTTNCCAGTGNNNGGATCNNTNTCAAACTCNTTTTCNATNAGNGAGTTCCATTGNCTNCTNGTTTTTAACTGNGTNGTCTTCATAGTCATCAAAGCTTTNTCTGGNNTATCACCTAANANNANNACNAANTGNTTNGCAGTNTTNATNATNTCATTACCATTNNNNANNANATCTTTGTTTCTNNNNTNTTGNTTTGTTTGTGACATGANCTCTGGNCCTCTATCTGGATGNATAGGNCTACCCTCTGCTTTTTCAAAAGGTGCCCACTCAGGNTANNTCATCTTNTANTANACAGGTANAACTTCTATACCTTTNTCACCATCATANANTTTNTTNGTNACNGTATTATAAAACATACCAGGTTCTGCNCCTTCAACATANTTNGCATGTTTCTTTTTAGTCTCANATGAACCTGNTTGTAACAGCTTCAAAAAAGGTANCGCTAAATCNTCTTTGTCNATATTCTCAAGCCCCATGCCTGAGTCTTTAACAAAGTCCAAAGTCGCTACTTGACCGCTTTGCTTTTTCACAACGTCTCTTGTCTCTTGCGTCATATTTATTTACTCCTCGTAATTTTTGTTTTGTTTCCTTTAAACAAATTAAAATGTTCAGAGGGTAAGTCTTTATTCTTTTCGACTAACTCTCTGTATAGTGCTTTGAGAGTCATGGGCTCAACCTTTAGTTTCTGTTCAGGCTGAAACCCATTACTCTCGGCAAGGTTAGCGTATTCACGCGCCTTGTTATCTTCGTTACGACCAAAGGAAACAATAATCTCATTTTTAATAAGATCACCATGGCCGTTCTCTCGAAGCCAGTTATAAGCGCCACCTTTCTTAGCAACAGGTATGGTTGCGCTGTAAATCTCTTTAACCTCAATCGCTGATCCATCTTTCAGTTTCATTGTCTTAAGGTTCATGGACTCCATTATCTCAGGTATAACCTGTTGTGATAATTTATCTGCTTCTGCTTTTTTTGAAGCTAATTTTTCTTCATCCATTTTTATTTCATCTTCTAGTTTTTGTAGTTCTAGAACATGACCAGATAATGTTTCTGGATTTGTGATGTCGTTTACTTGTTGAGGTGCATCCTCTATAAACATCTTTTGTAAGTTACTCATCTGTATTACCTTTCTCGTATAAGTTTATTTCAATAGGATAATAAGTTCTTTCTTGTTTATCCCATTTTAGTAAATTGTATTTACCATTAGTCATGTCAGAAACTATAGAACATGCTACACCAATTATAGCAGGATCACCTGTTAATAATAAATAATCATCTTTAGTAAAATTTTTTAGTAAAGATTTTAATTTAAAAACTAAAGGGCCCGGTGAAAATATTATTTGTGAAGACTCTGGTAATAAAAATTCAAACTTACCATATTTACTTGCACCCATAATATTTATTTTTGGGTTTCCTTCTTTAGTGCCTGGTATTTCCTGTATTATGTATACTATACTTTCTTTCATGGATTGACATATAGATTACCATGGATTATATGTCAACCAATACAGGAGAAAAAATTGAATTATAAATTTAAAACTAAGCCATATGCACATCAACTTAAGGCATTAGAAAGGTCTTGGGATAGTAGATGTTTTGCATATTTTATGGAAATGGGCACAGGTAAATCTAAAGTTTTAATAGATAATGTAGCCATGCTTTATGACAAAGGTAAGATTAATGGTGTCTTAATTGTGGCACCGAAAGGTGTGTACAAGAACTGGTATAGCTCAGAAATACCAACGCATTTACCAGATCATATAGAAAAAAATATGGTGTTGTGGAAAGCCTTAATTACGAAACAACAGCAACAAACTTTGAACACATTATTTAAACCAAGCGTTGATTTACACATATTAATTATGAATGTTGAGTCTTTATCTACTAAGAAAGGTGTCGATTTTGCGGCAAGGTTTTTAAACTCACACAGAACCATGATGGCCATAGATGAGTCTACAACTATAAAAAATCCAACAGCTAAGAGAACAAAAAATATTGTGGCTCTTGGTAAACATGCACAATACAAAAGAATATTAACAGGATCACCGGTTACAAAGTCACCACTAGATCTATACAAACAGTGTGAGTTTCTTGATCCTTGGTTGTTAGAGCATGAGTCTTACTACTCTTTTAGGACTAGATACGCTATTATGAAGAAAGTCAACTTTGGTATTAGAGCTGTAGAGATACCTGTTGGCTATAAAAATTTAGGTGAGTTGTCAGAAAAACTAAAAGGTTTCTCAGAACGTGTTTTAAAAGATGAATGCTTAGATTTACCTAAAACCACGTTTATGAAAAGGTTTGTGCAACTAACTCCTGATCAATTTAAGGTTTATGAGCAGATGAAAAAAGAGGCCTTAGCTATCATGAACGGTAAAATGATTACTACAGCAAATGCCTTAACTCAACTAATGAGACTACAGCAAATCACTTGTGGCCATTTTAAGGCAGATGATGGCACCACACAGGAGATAAAAAGCAATAGAATGGATGAATTAATAAATGTGTTAAATGAATTAGAAGGTAAGGTCATAATTTGGTCACATTGGCAAAGTGACGTAAAACAAATCATAAAGGCTATAGTTAAAGAGTTTGATGACCCTAACTGTTTTGTGGATTACTATGGTTTGACACCACAAGATGAAAGACAACAAAATATAAAACGTTTTCAAGAAGATGATACATGTAGATTTTTTATTGGAACACCACAAACAGGTGGATATGGTATTACACTCACAGCTGCTAGTAACATGATTTATTATTCTAACGGTTATGATCTTGAGAAACGTCAACAGTCAGAGGCAAGAATAGATCGTATAGGTCAAACAAAACCCATGACTTATATTGATATTATTTGTGAGGATACAGTTGATGAAAGAATAGTAAAAGCTCTTCGTAAAAAAATCAATATTGCAAGTCAGGTTATGGGTGAAGAATTAAAAGCTTGGATTTAAAGTTTTTGTAATAGAACTACTATAACACCACCCATGCCACTCATGACTGCACCCATGGATACAAGTAATATTCTCTCTATTCTAGTTATCTGCCCCTGTAGTTGTTGCATACGGTCGTAAGTTTGCTTTTGCATTATTCTGCAAAGCTTTTCATGTGACTCTATTCTTTGTAATGCATTATCTTTTGGCACTAAACAATCCTTTAACAAAAAATTGAACTGTTCTGTATGTAAAAGTCCATGCAGTTTTTAATGTTCTTCTTTTTCCTGTGCCAAATGCAACGTAGTCTTTAAATTCTTGGTAGTGATTTTTAGCTTTACCCTCATCAATAGCTTTCTGACCGTAATATCTATAGCCTCTCCTTATGGCCTCACCCCACCACGTTTTATGTAAATTTTTAACACACCAACGAATAGCCTCTCTTTTTGTATCAGCAGTAAATGCACCAGAATTAACAGCATGGGTTGCTATTACACAGCCTCTACCGCCGCCTCCTCCGCCGCTATCGCCACCGCCACCGCCGCCACCTCTAGGGCTTTGACCTGGTTTAGTTGGAGCTGTAAATCCAGGAGATGGAGTTGGTGCTTCTGGCATCCCTGCATCATCATCTCTGGGTGGAGGTGAAGGAGGTATAGTTCCTCTACCTCTATCTGGTATATCTAAAGATGGAGGAGTTGGTGCTATCTCCCCTCTACCTCTATCTGGTATGTCTGGGGTTGGTGCCTCTGGCATTCCTGCATCATCAGGCATGTCTGATATTGGTGTATCTACGATATCTGGTTCACCTATTAAGTCTATATCGGCCTCTCCTCCTATGCCAGGTAAGTCTGGCTCACCTGCTAAAGTTCCTGTGTCTGGTTGTTGAACCATGTCCATGATTGGATCTCTAAACCGACTTATTTCTATTTGATTCTTAACAGCAGCAATACCCTCTGGAGTATCTAGATTACCATTAACAATTGCGTTGTGTATATTTTTTTGATCTTGACTAATTAAACCTAAACCACCTTGAGTATTTCTTACAGTCGTTCCTGGAATTATACCAAAATCTTGTTCTCCCATAATAGCTTCGGCTATGTTACGACCTGTACCAACTATGGCATTAAGGGCAGCTGATGCTGCTGTGCTTCCTCCAGTTATGTTTTGAGTAACATCGTATCCACCAAGTATATTATAATCTTCCTGAGAAATTAAACCTGCTTGTTGTGCTTGTCTTAATTTAGTATTATTTTTAAAATGTTGTTCTATATTACCCACCCCTAATTCTTGAGCTTTTTCAATTATTGTTTTTCTATCACTAGGATTAGCAGGGTTTAATTGTCCAGGAGGTCCTTTAGCTGTGGGTGATGATATAGATATGGGTTGATCAACAATAGATGCATCCGTCATGATGTTTCCTGCGGAAGACTCTTGGCCCTCTATCTCATCTAAATCATCCACAGTTTCGTAACCTACACCTATACCTGGAAAAGACTCCCCTAACACAGGCCCTGTTGTACGAATACCACCCATGCCTGGAAAAGACCCTCCTAACGTAGGCCCTGTAGGCACTGTAGTGATCTTACCAAAATCTTCATCTGGAGGAATCGCTGTAATAAAGTCATCAACTCCTGTGTCTATACTACTAAAATAATCTTGTCTGGCTTCATTAATTAAATCTTGCGATGTTTTTTCTCCACCACCTACCATTAAAGGTGTGCCTGGTATATTAGTTTTACCAGTTAAACCACTAACTCTGCCATAATATTCTAACTGATCTTTTTCAAACTGACTTAAAGATTCTCCTGATCTAATTTTATTAAGTTTTTCTGTAGCTATTTCTGTGGCCATTTTTGTATAATCACCAAAACCAGATGTTGTATTTTTTCCAAATGGATCTTGATTTGGTAAGTTACCTGCTTTTAAACTATCAGAATAATCTATTAATCTTTTCTCTAAACCTTGAGGATCTGTACTGTCTTGAATAATATCTTTATAAAGATCACCTCCAACAGCGTATTGATTGTTGAATTTATTAATAGGATTTTCTTTTGGTAGCAGTGCTGCTAAAATGTTAAAGGCTATTGACACTGGTTTACCCACTGCAGCGTTTAAAGCTGTCATGGCAATGGCTTTACCTATATCAACATTATCTAATGCACCTTGTGCAAAGCCTTTTATTTTTTCTATGAAACTCTCTGGTGTGTCTTCTGCAGTTACAGTTTGATTAGCCCCATAGTAACCTTCAAAGCCTTGAGGTATTTCAGGAGAGCTTAACGTAGTAACACCTGGTTGATCCATGATTTTAGGTCTTCCTGGTATTGTAGTTGTTCTTCCATCTCCCATGTCCTGTACAGTTATAGGTGCCTCTCTTCCTGGTTGAGTTACTATAGGCCCCTCTTCGCCTGCAAAAGATTGATCTAAACTTTCAGCAGTAAAAGTTCCAGGGTTTATTGGAACAATGGTTACAGTATCGCCTGGTTTTCCTACCCTTGTTGATACTGAGCCTCCACCGCCTGAATCATCCCCACCCGGTAAAGGTATGTCTACGTTTGATGCAGTCGGTGTCTCTATTACGGGTAATCCACCAGAAAAGTAATTCAATAAATCTGAGTACACGGATTGTTGTGTTGGATCAAATTTAATACCTGGTTCTAAGTTTGCTAACAATAAAGGATTCGTATCTGTCGTAGTTCTAAGACCAGATATATCAATACCTTCATCAACAATATCTGGATTTGTAACTATTAATGATGCTAAATCTTCTCTAGGGTTTTTTGGAACAATGGTTTCACCCTCACCTGGTTTTCTTACCTTTGTTGACATTATGCTAATCCTCTCGATCTAAGTCTTATAGCCTGTTCTTCAGGCGATAGCAAAGCTTGCTCTGTAGGTGTCAGACCTTGATTCATGGTGCCTGTTGCTTGAGTCATGATACCTGTTGGCGCTCGTGCAAATAAATTAGGGTTTATGTTTGGAACATTTAAAGGAGATGTATCCATTGAAGGTATTGCAGATAATTGTGTTGCACCATCGTCTGCGCCCTCACCCTCATTTAACAAACCACTTAAATCACCAACAAAAGGTATTTTTATCTCTTCATCAGAGTCAATAAAAATATAACCACCTAATTTACCAAGAATCGCTGCAGCTTTTTTACTTTTTAAAGTATATTTTCTTAAACTTATTAGTAATTCTAAATCCTTTGGATTTTTTATTGCGTTTGCTATTATTCTATCTGAAGATGTTTTAAATATTCTTCTAAAAGCTGTAAATACTCTACCTGCTTTAGTAAACTGTCCTACTTGCGATCTTATTATATCAGAAAAAGCGTTACCTAATACTGTTGTTGGATCTTTTGCAACTGCCTGTCTACCAGCAATTTTTAAAGCATCGTTTAAAATATTTAAATTATCTACATATTTTTTACCGATAGCTTCAGTTAAAACAGCCCTTAGTCCCCTTTCTCCACCTGTGCCATTTAAAACATTATCTAATTTTTTAGCATCTATTACTCTTATACCTAAATAATCAGATTTAGTCATAATTCTTTCATTTAAGTCTGTGAGTACGTCTCTTTGAAATTTTTTTAATACCTCAGGGTTTTTTGCAAGAATATTTTTTAACGTTCTTACTTCCTCGACATTATTTGTTTTGTATATTTTATTAAATATTTCTTGAGGAGTTGTGTTTAATATTTTTCCTTCAAAAGTTCTTGCTAACTCTTTTTCTGTGTTTGTAAATAATTTATTTTGTTTTTCTATATATTCTTTTAAACCACCTATTTTTGCTATTTTTCTGTATTCAGTTTCATTAAAAAATTGCCTTAAAGGTTTATCATATGCTTTCATGAACGATTTGTGATTTGTTACGTTAGGAACACCATCTTTAAAAACTTTAGTTTTATAAAAATCAAAGATGGAGTTTTTGTAAGCTAACATGGCATCAGGAGAATTAGATATAACATCATAAACTTCTCTTGCTGCTTTACCAGAACCTGTACCACTTTTAAATGTAGTTTCAAATATGTCTTCTTCAGCTATTTTAAATTTTTTACCCACCTCTATTTTAGTTAATTTAGACATAAGATCATTGTCTAGTAATTCTTTGTTTTGTCTAACCAAAGCGTTAAAACCTTGTAACTCATTCATGTATCCTTCTCCTGCATCTTTTTTTAATTGTTCCAGAAAAGAAGATTGTATTTTTAAAAGTTTTCCTGTGTCCACTGTCTCTCCAGTTGTTTTATTTTGAAATTTATCTCTAATTAATTTTCCTATGTTAGAAACGGTTTCTCTAACGTCACTTATTAGCACCTTATTGTTTGGTTCCATTAAAGTTTTATAAACACCTGGTTTAAAAACACCCTCTAATTTAGAAACTTCTATTAAACTTTTTTGATCTTTTATTGACAATGTTTTTAAACCCTTTGATATTATATCTGTGCCTATAAGATCTGTGCCCGCTGCTTTATCTAAACTTTTTGCAGCGTCATCCACAAGTGTTTTATAGTTATCACCTAACTGTCTTAAAACAGATCTAAACTCTTGACCCGTTATTTTTTCATTACCTGCTGGTAATTTAAATATCGCTATATCTAATAATTCTTCTGCATTTTCTTGTTTTTTTATAATATCTTGAATTGGCTTTTCTTGTCTTTTTTCTACAACTTTTTTAATAAGATTACCGCTGTCAAAGGTAGTGTCATTACTAGTACCAAAAGCTTTTTTAATAATTCCAAAGTATTTATTTAAAGCATCTGCTTCATCTTTATTAAATTTTCTAAATTCTTCTACCTTGCCTAATTTTTTTGTTTTCTCAAAAGAATTTTGCACAGCTAATAAATCAGGATTATCTGAGGCTTTTGCCAAACTAAATTTTAATGTAGCTTCTTCACCCGCGTCTTGTAGACCTTGATTAATTTGTTTTTGAATTTCATTTGCTTCTAAAACTTTTTCCTCTGTCAATAAATCTTTATTTTTAAAATGAAAACTTCTGCCATTAAGTAAGTTATCAACACCTTTAAAAATATAACCTAAAGCTAATCCAGAGGTACCAGCTCCTAAAGAAAACAATCCTGTCTTAAAACCCTCTTTTACTAATTGATCATTAGTTAAATTTTTGTTAATTCCATACATTTGTCCTATTTTTAATTTCATAAACTCACCAGCTGCAGCAGCTAAAGCTCCTGCAGAAATACCACCCACTGGGCCTGTTAATCCTGTAAAAGCAAGAGTAAAGGCGATATCGGGTCCTATAACTAATATGTCACCTCCTACGTCTGCAATATCTGCAAACTCAATGCCAGGTTTGTCTACTAAAGCAAAAGATTGAATGTCTGGATTATAATATTCTAATTTTCCTGTATTAGGTCCAATTCTAAGTTCTATTTCTTGACCATATAATTCTGATAAAGTATTTTTAATTCCCAATTCTTTTTGTTCTTGATTGTATCCAAGAGATCCTATTACTCTCGCTTTAGCAGCTGCAGGGTCTTTAATTGACACATTAGATCTTTCAGCTATCTCTGCTGTGGTAGGTTTAAATGATTTATCTTCTGTAACATCATAATTAATACCTCTTTTTGCTAGGTAATCAACTGCCGTTTCAGGAAGAGGTTCTACAAAATCTTTTTTAGATTTTTTAGCTGTAATTTTAGGAAAAGCTTTTTCATAAAATGTTGTTTCATCTATCTTGCCCTCAAAGTTATTTGCAAATAACTGTTCCGCTAATTCTAAATCAGGGACGTTAGCAACTTCAGGATTTTGTTCTTTATAATCTTCTATGCTTAAAATAGAGTCTGTTATTTGTGTATTTAAAAGATTTTCAATAGCTTTAATTTCTTGACTAGTAGGAACATCTCCTTCTATCTCTATAATACCTAACCCCTCTACTTTGATTTTAGCCATTACTTAGCCTTTACTGGTTCAAATTTATCACCTTTTTTTACATGTAATACGCCATTAATGAATTTATATTCTGGTAATCCAACATCAGATTCTGGTTTTGTTTCTTTGTCTTTAGAACCAAGAGCGAATTCACCAACTGCATCCATTTTATTAAAATCTAAAGTTTTACCATCTGTTAAAAGACCATAAGCATAATTTAAATTTTTATTTCTTATATTTATTACATTAGTTAAAATAGCTATCGTCTTTTCAGGATTTGATCCTAAACCTATCTCCTCCATTTTAAAAGCAATGTCTTTATCAGAGAGTCTTCCACCTGGATCATCGGTTTTAGCTATTATATATGCTAATTGTATCGCTACAGATTTTATTTTACCATATTTAACAGCATCACCTGTTATTTCACTGCCAAATTTGCTTGTAAGGTAATTATCTATGTCGCCACTGCCTGTGTCTTCATAATCTTTTTTAAAACCAAAAGCATTAGCCGCTTGTGAAATTTGTGCTCCAGTACTATCTAATGCATTTATAAAAGCACCAACTGGTCCTACTTTCGCACCTTTTAATTCTTTTATTAAAGAGCTACCAGCGTTATTTAATTGAAATGCGGTGTTTTGTATTTTTAAAATTTCATTTCGATTAGGATCTTTAGATTTTTTTCCCTCTGTTATTGATTTAACAGTTCCATCTTCATTCAATTCAATTTGTAAACCAGCACCTTTAATAGTAGCCGCTGTTAAATAATCATTAAATTCTTTAGTGCCTGGTTTTAATCCCATGGCCATGGCGTTCTTTATGGCAGTTGTTCTTGCATCTTTAGGAGTTTTTAACGCCTGTCCTAAGACTGTAGACACAGCCGCTTGTTTTCTTTGATCCATGAGAGCTCTTCTTTTGTCATCCTCAGATACAAATTTTTTATACCCTGCACCCAAAGCATCTATTAAAGGTGCACCTGATGCAAGCGCGAAACCAATTTCGCCAATAGGTATTCTAGTTTTAGACACTGGTGCAAATTGATTCTGTAATCCTACTAACATATCTATGTTAGATCTAATCTGATCTTCAGTCATGTTACCAAAAGAGCCTTCTTTATAATTAGTTCTATCAACAAGCCCCGACATGATACCTGTATTAGTAGAACCACCTCTTCTAAACATTGGTCTTTTTAAAGTTATTGACATTATTTAAATATCCTTCCGTATATGTCTGCTCCCGCTAGACCTATACCTAAAGCTTGCATCAAAGGACTTGCTCCTCCCGCTGCTTCTGCAGGTGTTGGGCTAAGTGTAACTGAACCTGCCCCTGGTGTTAATCCTGCAATACCTTGACCTAACATGCTTAATCTTCTTCTAGGGTCTTGTACGGCCATCTGTGCTGCTTGTCTTTGTGCATCTAGTATTGCTTGGTTTTGTGCTTGTTGTTGTGCACCAAGTGTACCAAGGCCAGATATTTGCGCTCTACTAAAGTCTTGCGCTGCTCCACCCAATCCTGACTGTAATTGTGCAATACCCATTTGATTAGATAGGTCTTGTTGTCTAGCTTGCTGTGCTTGTTGAAATCCTCTTTGTTGTAAGTCAGCTAATATCTTAGCTCTATTTAAGTCGCTTGCTGCCTGAAACTCGGCTCTCATTACACCTTCACGGCCACCACCAAAAGCACCTGGTGTGCCTAACGCTGCTGCCGCTTGTTGATTCTGTTGTATCTGTCTTTGTTTATCAAACTCTTGTAAAGTTGTGTCTATAACTTGTTGTTGAAAAGGTGACATGTATGAAGCAATCGATCCTGCTCCAGTCCCTGCTCCTGTTCCAGTCAACGCTGTTGCTGCATCAGCAGCTGTTCCAGCTTTTGTTAAAAACGGTTGAAACGATCCTAAGCCTCTTGTTGGATCTACTGCTTGTGCATAGGCTGCTGCTTGTAATGGATCTTGTGCTGCAACTTGCGGTGCAAGTTCAGCCATGCCTGCTTTTGTAATTTGAAACTGTTGTGCTTGTGCTTGTCTTTGTGCAAACTGTTGCGCTGTCTCACCAGGCTGTTGTTGTATAGCTGTAGTGATACTAGGTATACCAGCTTGTCTTGTAAGATCTGTTAAAAATGTTTTCTGTGCTGCCTCTACAAACTCTGGTGGTAGCGTTCTTGTTTCTGTAATCGACATTATGCCATCCTCTTTTCTAATCTTTTCATTGTATCATACATTCTCTGTGCACCTTTCTCAATGCTGCCATTGCCTGCACCTCTTACAGCATCTGCTGTAAATACAAACTCATTCTTTGATAACATGGCAGGAACATCATCTGCTTTTTCTTTTATACCCACAGGCACAAACCCACCTTTATCTCTATAATCTCTTTCAATAACACCAGCTTCATTTGTTCTCATAATACCAGTTGGCATGCCGCCTTTTTTACCAAATAATCTTTGCATCATAGCTCTAGGAGTATACACAGGCTCTAAATTTGGCCTTGTGCCAGATGTGGAACCACCACCAGAAGGTGAGAAGCTTGTGGCTGGAGATAGATCTAATAATTTTTGATCTAATTCAGCTAATGTTTCATTACCAGTTAATTTTGCAAACTCATTTGGATAGTCATTTTTAAGTACGGCTAATAAGTCATTATAAGCTACCCTACCTGCTCCAATATCAAGAGTTCTACCGTCAGCAAAACTACCAAATTTTTTCTCATCAGCTTCAAGTTGTTTAAATTGTTGATCTAACATTGTATTAATTCTTTTATCTAATTTATCTTTTTCAGCTTGTGGTAAAGCTTGAAATCTTTTTTCTAAAGCTAAAAAATCTTTTTCTGGTAACTGACTTAATTGTTGAGCGTTTAATCCAGAGAATAATTGTAAAGGATCAAGCATCATTGCACCTGGACCTGCTCCTCTAATTCCTGGAGGCATAGGTGCAGGCATGGAAACTTGTTGAGTCATCGCAGGTATCATGCTTCTAGCCATAGATCCTAATCCTCCACCTGGTGATGCCATCATAGGGCCACCGCCACCTGGGACTTGTATTGGAGTTGCCTGCATAGATCCAGGGCCACCTGGAATTCCTGGTGTCCCAACTGCAGTGGCTCCTGTTGAAGGTATGTTCGGTCCAAATGTAACATTACCACCTCCTGCTACTGGCATAACCGTAGTTATACCTGTTGAAGGTTGTTTTTTTGGTAAAGTAATTTTTGGTGCTGCTGGTGCAGCTGTAGGTGTAACTGTTCTTGCTGGTGCTGCTGGCGCAGCTGTAGGCGCTGGTGTTCCCATTTGTCTTGCAAGCTGTTGTCGTGCTCTTGCAAACTGTTGTGCAACCGCTTGTTGATTTGCTAAGTTACGTTGAATGTTTTGTTGTAATGTATTAGCCATGGTCAAGCCACCAGTTTGATATCCAACTCTACCTCCGGTTGCTATATTGTACCTTGCTACAAATGCATCTTTTTGTTCATCAGTCATACTAGAATAGTCTTTATCAAATTTAAAATAATTATCAAAGTAAGTTCTCATCTTTTTTCCCACGTTTTCTTTTCTTCTAGCTAAATACTCATCTATAGTTTCACCCTCTTGCTGCGGTGGTTCCTCTGCTAAAAACTNGTTATATATGTAGGTTGCGGCTGCGCTTNCACCGCCNACTAATATTTGTTGCTGCACNATGNTAGGTAATTCACCTAATATAGGAACATCTTTAAATAATCCTGTAGCATCTCGCACTGATTTTAAACCTTTTACAGTATCAGCACTCACTTTTGTTGTGGTATCAGCACCTAGTTTTGTTGCAGGGTCGGCACCTGATCCTTTAAATAAGCTACCTATAGGTCCTTCTCTAAAACCTTCCATTGAAAACGTATCAAAGCCTCCAGCAGGGCCTTCAGCACCCGCTAAAAATCTTGCTCCTCTACCAAAAGCATAGGTTCCTAAACCTTGTTTTAAAGCATCACTAAAACTTCCTCTTTGATCAAATCTACCAAGACCTCTCATTAATGCAGCGACACCGGGTTGAAAAGGTGCTACGAAAGGCGCAGCTTTAACAGCTATATTAGCTAATTCATTAGGTATGAGTTTTCTTACTCTATCTTTAAGTTTACTAATAAAACCAAAACCTGTTCTGCTACCCATAGGCATACCTGTATAACCACCGCCACCAATGGTCATGATCCCACCTTTGTTACGCAACTGTCTTGGCATTTTTGCTCTATTAATCATATATGTTAAATGTTGTTAATTTATTAAGGCAGGAATTTCACCTGGGGTTTATTAATTTACTAGGTTTTATCTAATAAATCAAGACTATGATACCACTGTTCTAGGAGTCACCTCCATCGCAGAAAGTATTACATGTAGTCTATTTGCATTAGCAGCCGCCACTTTTACTATCTCTCCTGCTTCGGCTACTAATGGGTTTGTCAATATCTCTATTGGCCCTGCTGCCACATCAGGTGCTATGTCTCTTTGAAATGCTATACTAAAAACAGCACCACTAGTGTTTGTTAACGTAATTGTAATACCACTACCACTGCCAGAATCATCACTTACAAGTATTGACCTTATTATTGCAGTTGTAGCAGATGGCACTGTATATAAAGTAGTGGTTGCATCTGATGTTAAATCTACTTTTTTATTTACAAAAACGTTAGCCATTATGACCCTAAAAAGAAAATGATAGAATCATTATCCTCTGTTTTCTCCTCTTGAAAAGTAGTATTTAATTTTTCTATCAAACCGTTTAAGTCTCTAACTAAAGAAAAGAATACTGCTTGATCATACTTTTCTGGTGGTTGTGTTATTGATTGTACAATTTTAGCCATTATACTTTTTTAACTCCTTTTATTTTTTTCTTATTTAATGATGCATAGAATACTTGCTCTCCACGTTTTTTTCCATATTGTTCTTTCATGGACTTCATTATTTTTTTACCTTTTTTATTTAGTGGCATTATCTTCTCCCGTCTGGTTGATAGTCTATTCTAAATGTTCCTAACTTCCAAAACTGACTAGTGCTATCGTTTTCTACTTTTAAAGATATGGACCTCGCTCTTGCACGAGTATCTATCTTTTTAGTGCTGCTATTTATTGTAAAAGGCCCTAACGATGAGCTAGCTTGTGTGTCATTTGGAAAGTCTCTTAAATTTAATGTAACTTTTGCATCCCCTGTTTGTGCAAGAAAGTCTGGTAACACTCTTCTTATTTTCATCATAAACTCACCATCACCCGCTAATCCTTGTTGACCAATATCAAAGTCACCAGATTCTATACTAGCAGATATAGCTGTTGTACTGCCACCTTTAATTTGATTTAAACCTGTTTCATGTTCATAGTATGTTGATACACCATCAGTATTACCATGCACATAATTTACATCTGAGTCTGGTGTCTCTGCATCTGGATCATATTCTGTTGCATGTGGTTTACCAAATACAGCAGAGTCTTGCCATGCAGTTCTTGCTAATGTTCCAACAGTCCACACAGGTCTTTCTGGTGATGAATCTAAATAATTATATGCAACCATTCTATTTACAGTTCCTGAACCAGAGTTAGGATAGAACCATATAACCTCACCAAACAAGTTGTTTAAGCCAGCATTGATATGTTGTTTAGGTGTTGTATTAATATCATCAAATACATGGTCTTCAACTAAACATGGTAATGATTCTAGTCTACCAGCATATCTAAAGAAACCATTTTCTGACATCCAATAAGCCGTGCCATCTACTTCAACAGCTGCGTTCTGACCTATCAATCCACAGTTAGTACCTACTTGTTGAAATGAGAAAGTAAAGGGTGGGCCTACAAATCTCATAGTAAATAACGCTGTGTCTGTCCAAACATAGATTGCATCTCTACCTCTAATCGCTCCTACAATCTTAGATCCGTCTGCTAATCTTTGTGTACCTGCAGTATTTGTTGCCGTTGGTGTATATGTATTAAGATCCTCTTGAGATGAAAATCTAACAAACATTGGGTCTTGTGTAGACTTAGTTCCAATAGTTGTTTCTGTTCCAAAGAATAATAAGTGTCTGTCAGGTGTTGATACTAAACTAAATGCAGATGCAGTCGGTGCTCCAGTTATNATTGTAGCTCTAGTTGATGTTGCACCTGTTGGGTTTGAGTCCCACTCAAAAGCCTCACCACCGTTAATGGTTGCAATAAGTTTATTACCAAAATTATCTAATGACCACAAACCAGGTGCTGTAANNANATCACCAGATGTTGCTGCGTTCCATGCAAAAAANNTNGATGCATCTGTTACTGTTGCACCAGANCTATGNGTTGCAGCNGTTGTGCCTTTTGCACCTCTTGTTAAACCTGATAATGTTCCGCCACTATTAGCAGTGTATGTAATTAATTCTGTTCCTATCAATACAGTTCCTGAAGATGGAAATGATGTTGAACTAGCCATCGTTAAACTTGTTACAGAGGCATTAATGCTAGAAGAGAGTGTGGATGTAAACTGCCCTGTTTTGAAACCACCCCATGAACCAAGTCCCCAACCTGTTGTTGCAACCTCTACCGCTGGCCCTACAGGATAATAATGCTTTACTCTAATACCACCTGATGTAGAAGCACCAGAGCCAGATTCATTAGAGTCCATTTCTATAGTAAGAGTGGTATCTGTCGGTATAGATGTTACCATAAACTTATTATCATCAAAATCACTTGATGTAAAACCAGAGTTAGTTATNGTTGTAAAATTATCTAATAATATAATATCAAATTTATTTATNTTGTGAGCAGATGAAAATGTTATCGTAACAGTCTTTGATCCGTTAGTCGTGCTAAATGCGTTTGTTAAAGTTGTTGTAGATTTGATTGGGTGTATATCATAAAATATACCTCCAGAGTAAGCATATAAAATTCTATTTGTGCCTAAAGCTGCATACTTGATACCTGATGTATTTACAAAGTGATGAATAGCAGTGTTACGGCCAGTCATGCCAACAGATCCTAATTGTGACCAACCACCTATTTTCTCTGGTTTACCATATCTAAACCGTATGTTGTCACCATTAACCCATTGACCTTCACCGCCTGTTGCCGTGACTTGTTTATTTAGTCCTGGTGCAAATCTTAGTTTCTGCAGCATAGTATAATCTCCTATGCCTTATGGTTTAGTAGGCCATGTAGCGTTATCACATTTTTCAACTGTGTCTTTGCCTGCTGGAAANTCTCTAAGTTGCTGCCTGTATGTTTTCATGTCATCAGACATTGTAACATCAGATAAAGCATAGAAATCAGTTTGAGCTAACAGTTGGTTTCTTCTAGCTCTAAGATTAGCCTGCGCTCTTCCTAGGGCGCCATCTGCCCATGCTTTCTCCTCAGCATCTCTAGCTGCTTCTTCTTCAGCTGTAAACTGAACTTTGTTTCCATTTATATTATGATATCTTGGCATAGTTTTCTCCTTATAATTTATGTATCATTTTTATAGAATTCCGTAAAGGCAAATATCTCCAGCGTCTATGTTGCCAGAGTGCATTTTAAATTGTATGGCATTTATTGCACTAGTTGTATTAAAGTAACCTGCAACATGACCATCTTCACTACCTGGAGCAGCCCAAGAACCATTGCAAGTTGAAATAAAATGTTTAACAAATGTTGTGCTAGATGGATTAAATAAATGTAATTTTCCAACAGTGCACATATCATTATCTATCCCACAACTTCTTTGTAACTTCTGAAAACCTGTTCCCTGAGCTATATCATCTCCACTTTCATAAGAAAGTGCAGAGTCATTATCTGCTTCATTGTGATAAGCATTAAATATTGTAGAGGTCATTGTTACTCCATAGCTAGATCCACCGTCTGTAGACCCTTGAAAAGAAAGAGCACCATTATTTACTGATGGGTGTATGTCTTTAAAAGTAAACATATATTCTTTATAAGTAGAATCTAATACTACATCTGAGCTACCATTAACAAAACTTAATGTACCACTAGAACTAGCTGTTAATTTTTTAATAAACACCATAGATCCTGTATTCAAAGACCCAAAGGCTGTAACCGATCTAACTGCTCTGTCATTAAGTGTAACTATGCTCATTAT
>FUFK010037752.1_pt1 | contig 24267 bp, 5 predicted proteins | sample 1021851 | NCBI WGS metagenome assembly FUFK01 (sample SAMEA51879418, study PRJEB19060) | metagenome | reverse complement strand
CGGAAACTTCGGAGTTTCTGCCACCTGAATCACTGAGCCTTGGCGTAGGCTTGTAAGCCATGCCTCTTCTCTGCAGGACATCCTTGAGGCCTTCTTCTAGGTCCTCGGCTAGAATCTCATCTCTATCATGGGAAATCGCTTCAATCATTGAGGTTTGAACTACTTCACGAATCCAAGCTCCAGAGAGGCCCTCTGACTTGGATGCGACCTTGTCAATCACTTTACCAGAGACAATCTTGGTAGGCATGTTACGCATCAAGTTCTGAATGATTTCCTTGCGCTGAGCTCTGTCAGGCAGAGGGACTTCGATGATACGGTCAAAGCGACCTGGACGGTCTGAAATTGCTGGGTCGATGTTCTCGGTGTGGTTGGTTGTAGCAAGAACAACAACTCCGTTGTTAGTCTCCATTCCATCCATTGCTTGGAGGTATTCTCCNAAGATAGGNTGNTCNGTGAACTTTCTANNGACNGTTCCNGCNGTATCGATATCCTCGATNATAANCAAAGTAGGTGAAAGNCGACGTGCTAGCTTGAATGCNGCCTTCACATCGTGCCTNTNCTGAATCATTTCTGCTGAAATCAGNATNGTTGTAGTCTCTGCTTCTGCNGCAAGAGACTTNGCATACATNGTCTTNCCAGTACCAGGNGCNCCTGANAGAATGATNCCACGAGAGTTNGGTAGTCCTCTCTCGTTTAGAATAGGCATCAAACGTAGGAATCCAAGGACATCCTTCTCCATCTGCTTACGAATGGAAGGGTTCCATGCAAGCAACTCATCAACCATGTCGCTACGCTTCAGGAAGTTGTATTGCATGTCAATGAATGCTCCATTAAGTGGACCATTTGCATAGAAATCGTCTTCCAACTCATCGATTAACTCAACGCCACGACCTTCTTCGGTAGTGATGATAACTAGGCGTTGGTCGCCATCTTGGTCCTTGGAAGAAATGACTACGAAACGCTCACCATCGCGCTCGTAAAAGCGGTAACCGTGTTGCATGAAACGAACTGTACCCTCGTCACCGAGTTGCAAGTTTCCGTAAGTAGCCTGAGTTTCCAATTTACCTTCAATATCAAATTCCTTGACTAGGTCATCTTTCNAAAAGAAGGTGTCCATGTGCAGCTTGATTAGAGAACCAAGGTTGTTGGACCAATATCTGAAATCCATCTTGTCCTCTCCACCGATGAACTCTCTTGTCATCTGGCGGGCTTTGGAATACTTAGGTGGGTTGACCTTTTCCTTAGCACGGGTCTTTGCGGCTTCAAACTCTTCCATGTCAACCTTGAATTGACCGAGCGGGGTGCTAACTACAAATGTAGACGGGGATGATTCGCCCTCCTCGCCTTCGTCCATTTCTTCTGTTGGGAAGAGACCCTTCAGCTCTACCATGAGTGAATCTAGTTGCTCTAGGTCCTTCTCTGCCGCTGCTGCTGCCATCTCTGCCATGATTTCTTCTAATCTTTCAATGTCTTTCTCAAATTGGTCTGCCATTTTTTCACCTTCTTTTGTCTGTGTTGTTTACTAAATTGTGAATAAAATCTGAGAATTGACGGAAATAACAGGTTAAACCTAGTTAGGTGTCTCCCGCTACAATAGNAAGTTAGAGTCGGTATCACTTAAATCCATGGANATCTAAATCCTCTCNGTCTGTTTTTGCTTGNAGGCTGAATGTAGAGTAGTGAGGCGAACACAGGGCCGAAGCCCTGTGTCCGCCAGATCTCCCCGCTCATCTGCGGGTGTGCGGCTTTTGCTTGTAGGCATCCACCCTTTCACGTAGGTAAGGACGGAAGTGGTGCATGTGCGGTTCATGACTGATAACGAAGTGCTTAGGGATAAACACCCTAATTTCCCATTCTCCTGTCAATGTATTCCAATCGCCCGAGCGTGAAAGTTTGCTCCACGCATTGAACAATCGCTCATTCACCTTGTCNAAGACNTCGCCTGTACAATTACAGCGNCNTCTTGTAGGCCTTCTGGTTTCTGTGATAGGNACGAATCCCCTACCNGTACCAATAGACCTGGTCTTTACCTTCTTGTCTTGCTCAGACCGGTTTGGGATTTTGCGTCCCGTGTGGCGGTCCTTGCCGTTGTGTACTCTTTTGTTGTGTCTCCTAACCATTGTTTTCCAACTCCCTGTTTTTTCCATTACTCCTCGGCTGATTTCTCGGGCCTTTCGGCCATCAGCNTNGCNTAGATCNAACAGGGGGGTCAGAGTTCTTCGAACACAACATTACTCTATACGCCGTGGTACTTAAACCCGACGAAGGAAAACCCCAATTGGCATACCTTTAGAATCCTCAAAACCGTTCATGATAGGGCAAAATGCCGACACAATCATGAATGGGTTTCCTTGCGCAGTACAATTCGGTGAGCAGTATGCTTGAGCAAATTGATGATGCTATCAATACCATCAACGAATTGAACGTATGGGCAAAGTGGGGTATAGGTGCTTTCCTAACTTTGGTNGCATTGGGATTCATGAGACTAATTTTGAAAAAGGTCGTATTGGATTTTGTCAAGAAGACCAAGTTCGATTGGGATGACAAGTTATTCGCACCGGTTTCAAAGCGCATATACTTCTTCGTAATGACAGCAGGTTTCCACCTCTCTATGAACTGGATTGTTGGAGACGATTCTGATTTTGCATTCACTTTCTTACCATTGATTCAAGCGATTTACATTATCCTTTCCGCATCGCTGCTTAGCGTTGCATTCAAGGTGTTGATCCCTGAATTGATGAACAGATTCTCTGATCCAACAAGCGTTACAGTTTCAGGAAGTAACTCCCTAATCATCTTCATATTCCGTGCAGCGGTTTGGTTTGGAGGTCTTTACCTTGCATTATCCGAACTTGGTATCGAATTGTTTGGTGTATTGGCATCATTAGCTGTATTCTCGTTAATTATTGGATTAGCAATGCAGCAAACCCTAGGAAACATTGTCAACTCGTTCATGCTTGCATTGGACCAACCATTCGAAGTAGGAGACAGAATCGAAGTTGAAGGAAAAATGGGGTCTGTAGTTTCAGTAGGAATCTTGTCAACAAAGATTCTAACCCACGAAGAAAATCTAGTAGTTATTCCAAACAACAGCCTGGTCAACTCCACAGTCATAAACCACGCAAGAGGTGGAGGAGACGGTGTAGGCCGCAGAATTTCATTGGTTCAAGACATTGGAGTGTCATATGATGAAGACATCTCTCACGTCAAGTACACCGTTCTTCAATTGATGCGTGAGTGTCCTTATGTTCTGAAGAAGCCAGACCCGAGAGTTCTTCTCATCGAGTTGGGAGACTTCGCTAAGGTTTTCAGAATGTATGGATGGGTCGAGGATTACTCAGATGAATACGTAGCTCGTGATTGGTTGCTCAAGAATATCGATGAAAGATTCAAGTCAGAAGGAATCGAAATACCATTCCCGACATCTGTNGAAATCTCCGGCAAGGCAAGTGTTGGATTCAACAAGAATCACAAGAATGCAAGTGTGAGAAAGGCTCGCCTGCAGATGGTCAAGGAAGACAAGCAACTGAACAAGGAAAGAGCAGCTGCTAAGGAAGAAATTGAAATCATCACCGAGAAGTTGAAAGATCCAGATTTGGATAAGAAGACCAAGGCTGTACTTGAGGAAGACCTACGTGAATTGAACAGTCTACTCAGCATGTTCGAAGCCGGTGGCGACGATTGAGGTGATTCAATGACTGTAGCTAACTCGAATCAATCGTTTGGTTTGAGATATATGCAATTGGACATCTCCCGCGAAACTGCACATGATTTACCTGGTGTGAGTTTTGCAAACTCATTCAAAGTCTGTGAATTCGTCAGCCGTGTTTCAAGCAATGAAATCGGCATGGTCTGCTTTCTCAAAGTTAGTTTTGATGACCCAAAAGCATTGGAGGAAAGCAACCCTGCGTTCGAACTTTTGGAAGTCATATCGCAAACCAACAATGCTGCTTTGATCAAAGCGCAGACGCTTGGTCCGCTACCCAAAATCTTCTCCTCGAATGAAGAGGTTTGGTGGATAAGTCCAACTTATGTCAGCAGAAATGGAATGAAAATCACTCTCAAAGGGACACGCAAAGGCATGCGTTCGGTGAGAGAAGAACTGTACAAATTAGTCGGAGATGGATACAAAGTCAAATTGGGTTCTGAATCGATACACAACCCTGAATTTATTGATTTGCTTCCTGAAAAACAGAGAGCAGTCCTCAACAAAGCAGTCGAAATGGGCTATTACAGCCGCCCTAGAAAATGCACTCAAAGGGATATCGCTCGAGAGATGAATGTCAAACAAGCAACAATCAGCGAGCATCTCCAATCCGCTGAATCGAAAATAATCAATTCGCTGACCATCCCCTGACCTTTCATGATAGGGGGGAAAGGCTATGGCTCGCGAGCGCGAGCGCGAGGCATGCGCCCAGCATCGCTACGCACATCCGCCCTTCTGTTGACACTAATCATGGTCCTAATGCCCATGACTCCGTTCGCAGACCAGAACTTCGAATCGAGTGACAGCAAGCCCGAATCGAATGAACCTTTGAATGAACAAATCATTCTCACAGCCGGAGGTACTGGAAATGCAGATTCAATTGCATTCGGATTACAGTCCGGATGTGCTATTGGAGCNTCTGGCAGCATCAAGTGTTGGGGTAACGGTGGCGACGGACAACTCGGCCTGGGTAACACCCAGAACATCGGAGACAGTTCAGATGAGACTGGAACTGACCTGCCGTTCGTTAATCTCGGAACTAATGCATCGGTGGACAAGATTGTCATGGGCGACAAGCATTCTTGTGCACTATTCACCAACGGCTCAGTCAAGTGCTGGGGAGAATCATCAGTACTGGGACTGGGATACTCAACAAGCGATGGCGGCTTTGGTGACGGATACCTGGAAACTGGCGACACATTGCCGTTCTTGCAATTCCCTACTGGCCGACACGCTACAATGATTGAAGCTGGTAAGAGCCACACCTGTGCAGTAATGGACAACGATGACCTAATCTGCTGGGGAGACAACTCCAAGGGACAACTCGGTCTTGGCGACACTGCCCATCGAGGAGACGCTGTTGGTGAAATCGGAAGCAACTTCGCAGTAACTAGCGTGCCTACTGGCCGAACTGTCGACAGCATGGCTCTGGGCTGGGACCACACCTGTGTTGTTTGGGATAACTACAGCGTATCCTGCTGGGGTGGCAACGACAACGGACAACTCGGATTAGATTCAACAACCGACATCGGAGACGGTGCAGGAGAGATGGGAGACAACTTGGACTTCCTAGACCTTCCAGGAACCGCTAGCGCAATCACTGCAGGTGATGGCTTCACTTGTGCAATCGTCGACGACAGTGGAACTGACAGAGCATTCTGTTGGGGATTGAATGACTATGGACAACTTGGAATTGAAAATACGATTAATGTCGGAGATGGATCAGGAGGCTCTATGTCTTCTATCAGTAATGCTCTGACTGCCCAAGTCCAGGCAATTGACGCTGGAGAAGACCACGTTTGTGCCATTGTAGTAGTCGGTAGTTACAGACCAGTTCAATGCTGGGGTAACGGAGCAGATGGAAGACTAGGCTATGGTAGCCAAGACAGTCGAGGAACTGGCCCGGGCTCTACTAACGGAATGGGTAGTAACTTGGGTTATGTTCGATTAACTTCACAAAGTAACCACTACACATATACTGTGACCGACATAGAAGTTGGAGCCGGAACTACATGTGTAATAATGTCGAACAACGATATTGTATGCTGGGGAGACAACGGAATCGGTCAACTCGGATATGGAGATACTGAAGACCGTGGAGATGGTCAAACCGATCTACCATTTACAACCGAATTATCTCTAAAACTTGATGAAGAAGTCATGGACAATGCTTGTGACATTCTTGCAGTACCTGAATCAAGAGATGAACTAGACAAGAGATTAGATTCCGATTCTAGCGACACTGGTGACTTGATTTCCATGTTTGAAATCCCAACTACTGGGTGCCCAGCAATCGCATACTACGACTCCGGTAGTGGCAACCTCAAATTCGCTGCTTACGATAACGGAATGTGGTCTGTTGAAACTCTGGGCAGCGACTCAGGAATCACGGATATTGACCTCGTAGTAGATTCTAACGGCATACCACACATTATGCACCTGAGCTCAACCAATACATATCCAGATTACACAACTAAGGCAGACGGAATGTGGGCTGAGAGCACTTTGCAAGTTGTGACAGAGAGCTTATCTCTATCAATCGATGATAGCGATTCAATTACTTTCGCACGTTACGATGATTCTGATTCAATGAACTCAATATATCAACTTGTTAGTTACTCATGTTCAGCAGATTGTGACACTTGGTCTAACTGGAACCAAGATAGTACTGTAAATCAAGATACGGCTCACTTCGAGACTGTTGATGGCCATCAAGTCTACATCGACGGTAACCATGATGGGTTATACTATCGCATAGACTCTGCAGGCTCCTCATACCTTGTATCTCGTGAGGTATCACAATCTGATACCTACATGGTAACAAGCATCGATTCCGCTCCTGATGGAACAGTTGGTATCGCTCACACAAACGATACAACATACAAGACNTACTTCTCACACTGTTCAAGCACNTGTTCTAGTTCATCNTCTTGGACTACTGAACTTGTTTCNAATGACACTTCGAGNCAAGTAGTTCTGCAATATGCTGCAGATGGCACACCTTGGATTCTACTCAAGCACAACACATCTGGAGAGACACTATTCCACAGAGAAAACGGCCAATGGGAAGAACACACATTCTCCAACTGGCCTGGTGATTCTGATTCCTTTGGAATGATTATCAACTCTGCAGGATACATTTACACTTCACTACACCTAGTNAGCGCTGGNGAACTTTGGGCNGTNACCAATCCTACCGTAGCAGGAACTGGTNTNTCNATGGANGCAGACGGTGACGGCTGGATTGGAATGAGNGAATTAGCATGTGGCACAGATCGCATGNANNCTTCCTCNACTCCTGTNGATTTCGANATGGANGGCCATTGTGACTCCNTTGACACACATGTCGATTTNCCAGCAACCGGAGATTCTGATGTCCTNGCACAAGGAATGGACTTNGCTTGTGCAATNGTTAACGAAGGCGACATCGAATGTTGGGGTGACAACACCTACGGCAAGCTAGGTGGTTCTGCATCTGGAGTTTCTTGGCCGGCAGGATTTACAGCAATCAGTATCGATGCTGGAGAGAGCCACGCATGTGCTCTATCTGCCGAACTGCAAATTATGTGCTGGGGAAGAAACAANTACGGACAAATTGGAATCGGCACAACTTCTGCCTCGGAGCCTCCAACTATCCTGAACACCGATACATTTGCCTCTTTTGGGAACTCAAACCATGCTTGGTATAGTTCTCTTGAAGAAGCATATCTTGACTTAGCAGTTGGAGCAAACCACGCTTGCGCGCTAATGAAGCCAATCCAATATTATGATGATGAACAGGTTGTATGTTGGGGNAACGGTGCTGATTCTCAAACCGGTCAGTACGCAGTAACCGACTCCACAGCAGGCTATGAGGACGACTTTGAAACTGGCAGTCCNTCTTCGATATGGACTTTAGAAGGAACTGGTGGCCAATTCGGTTCTCAGTGGATTGTTGACACCACTGATGCATCATCCGGTTCTAATTCATTCAGATCTAATACTCACCAGTCGAACTCAGATGTTGGATTCTCAATCACAAAGCAATTCCAGTCCGGTTATGTTTCCTTTGATTTCAAAACAGATACTTGTCCAGTCTTGAACAATTGTAACGATAGGTTTGAGTTCTCAATTGACAATACAGTCATGAACTCTACTAAAGGACAAAATGGATGGTCTACCTTCACTGCGAATGTCACTACAGGAATCCACACTCTAAGATGGACATTCATCAAGGATGGCAGTAGCACCAACGACGCTAATGGAGACTATGTCGCTGTAGACAATATCGATATCCGTACAGGTTTCAGAATCGAGAGCGGAGGCGTACTCGATGAGCCACAGAGAATGGACATTAACACAAACGGATTGGTGACTTCAATTGTAGCTGGTGAAAGGCACACCTGTATCACTAACCACCTAGAGGAACTACTCTGTATGGGATACAACGGTGGCAGCAATCACATGGTACTGGGCAATTCCAGCACAACNGCGGACAATTCATCTGAACTTGTCAAAGTCGACGTCGACTTTGGCACTAGCAATGTGAAAGCAGTATCTGCCGGTTACGACACAAGTTGTGCAATCCTTGACAACAGCACCCAAGCATATTGCTGGGGTAAGAGAGCTGATTGGTCAGACTCCACAGGAACCACTCAATCTGGAACCTCCCTGTTAGGAAATTCATCAAATGCTGCAATCGACGGGACCTGGGTAGACCTTGGAACTGCGGGTGACAGAATTCATTCAATCAGTATGGGTGAAGTTCATGCATGTGCAGTTGTCGAGAACACAATCGAGTGCTGGGGTGTAGAAGAATCAGGATCATTTGGTATGTCCTCTTCCTCTGTTGACAGTTACAGCACACCTCAAACGATTTCAGTCCCATCTGGACTAACCGCTAANCAGGTAGTAATCGAGCACTCTGCCGATTCGACATGTGGTGTATTCGAGACCTCATCCGGTGCCCACACTGTGATTTGTTGGGGAGATGAAACCGCTGTTGGATATACTTCATCAAACCCAGTAACTACACTAAGCAATGCACCTGTTGAAGATTCAAACGGTGATGACTTGGAAATGTATGAAACTTCAAGCTCCCCTGATGATATTGTAGACATACAAATGGGCGAAGACCATGCATGTGTATTGTCAAGACAAGGATTCGTAAAGTGTTGGGGTTACAACAACGTTGGACAACTAGGATATGGAGATCATATCACTAGTATAACTCCTCAAAACAATAATGAAATGGCTCACGGAGACAAACATCCAATGCTTTACTTCGGCCAAAACAGAACTGTAACTCAAATCGATGTAGGATATGAAAGATCTTGCGCTCTACTGGACGATGGTAGTATTTCCTGTTGGGGAAGGTATTCAGAATACATGTTCACAAATACAAATGGTATTGGTAGTTCAGGATACCAATATACTCCACTAGGTTTGACCCCATATGGAACTGATAACCTAAAGGTTGTAATTGGAGGAACTGGTTCAGTATGTGCACTCAAAGAATCTGGAGATGTATACTGTACTGGAGATGGTTACTCTATCGGAAGGCAAACCAGCAGTGATTATTACAATCCAACACAGACCATAGCAGCACATCCTACTGAAGGAAAAGTAGTTGACATCATAGGAATGAAGGATTCAGACGCTAATAGTGGTACATGTGCTATTTTCGAGTCTGGCGCAACAAAATGCTGGGGTCAAAACGATTTCTTCAACTTTGTTCTATACTCCTCATCTGTTCCTAGCAGTCCTTTCGATTTCTATGACATGCGTGGAATATTAACCGAAGATTTGGAAGTTGGTAGAAATTATGCTTGCATGGTAGTCAGCGATACAACCGAACTGAATAGTGGGGAATCTTTGTCACCTGAAACCGGAGATATTGTGTGTTGGGGTGAAGGGTCACAAGGAAAGACTGGTTTGGGAACCTCTACCAGCTACGCACTTACCTCAACATCTAGTTACATGGCTCCGCTAGATTTCAATGGAGTTTCAATGATCGATGTGGAAATCGGTCCAGCGTCCACTCACACATGTTCTATTTCAGATGACAGAGAATTATACTGCTGGGGTCAAGGAAATGGTGGTCAATTAGGACAAGGAAACAGTAACTCAATCGGAGCCTATGCTGGCGAAATGTCTGCATTAAGCCCTATTGACATAGTCGGAAAATCGAAGCTTGTCGCCCTCGGAGCACATTCTACATGTACTGTTACCACCAATAATCACGTGTATTGCTGGGGAAGTACTGGCACTAGTTCTTACACAGGTTGGGGTAACAACGTTGGAACCTCACAAAATGATATGGGCACTAACTTGCGACCAGTTCCAATGATTATGACTCCATACGATAACGATAATGATGGAATAATCGATCTGTGGGATACAGACGATGATAATGATGGATATCTGGATGTGGATGATGCTTTCGATTTCGATGAGTGCGCTCATTTAGATACTGACGATGACGGAAAACCAGACTCAATTGTTTCAAATTGTTCTACAGACCTAACTGAAGACCTTGATGACGATAACGACCAATGGACAGATATTGAGGAACAATCTTGTCTGACCAACTCCAAATTGAGTACAAGCAAGCCATTTGACACAGACAATGATGGAACCTGCGACTATGTTGACACTGATGATGACAATGATGGTTGGAGTGATGCTGAAGAGCAAGCATGTGAACGCAAGGAATGGGACTCTAGGCAGATTTTTGGTAACAATTATGGTTACGATTATGCATACCCTAGTGGTATAGTGTGGTTACCAAACAACAGAGAAGTGCAATTCCAACCAGTAGGCATAGGCATCAGTCAAGAATATATACGCATGGGAGGACACACGACTACCAATATCGAAAGTAGTTCTTCTCAATACTACCTTTACCAAAACTATGGTAACAGTTACCAGCAAGGTTTCGACCATGCTCAATATGGAGCAGGAGCATACCTAGTGAATGATGAGAAGCTTTTCTACATGGAATACTCTTCAACCAGCAATTACTACTACCCTGCTTCCAATGAAATCTACACTTTCAACAGTAGTCAACAAAATCAGCACCATGAAATTGCAATCTCGGACGAAGGCTCAATTTTCCTAACCACCAACACAGGTATTGTGAATATTGATAGCGGAGTAACCAGTTACATCGATTATCCAACTGGAGTATCGACAAGTTCCAGTCATTCGAAGAATAAGCAAATTGCTGTTGATTCAAATGGAGATTTGCATCTGATTTCTTACCATTCACAAGCCTCAAGGATTTACACATGGGTTTACGATGTATCAAGTGAATCTTGGAATTCAGGATTGGACTCCTTCCCTGGTTCACAGAGTGATGTAGGGCCAGGAAGGTCATCTTTCACTGTTGATTCTTCTAATCAGCCGCATGTTGCCTTCATGAAAGGATCATCGCCTAGCGATGTATCATCTTATGTGACGTACAATTATTATGACAATACTGCACAAAATTGGGTCCCTAGATTCTCAGATTATACACCATCTGGATATAACGGTGTTAGCCTAAAACTCGATTCCAATGACAATGTCCACATCGCATGGGTCGACAATGGTAACAAATCTCTTTATCACACAGAATTGTCCTCTACTTCAAACACTCAGTCAACTACTTTGATTAAACAAAACACATACACAAGTTATTGGAATTCTGCGCACGTAAATCTTGAAATTGAAATTTCGGAGGGGGATGACCCTTGGATAATTTGGTCTCCATATTCTAATGCGTACCAATATAACCAAATCTTCCACTACGGTTCTGCAATCGATGAATCCAAGGACTCGGCGAAATATCCAGCTGATCACGATAGCGATGGAACTTGTGACATGTTGGAATCAGCAACTCTTGATTACGGAGTTGAAGATATGATTTTCGAGATGGAAATGGATCTCTCATACATGCCTGAATATCCTGCAATGATTCCAACTGGTGTTTCAATAAGCCCGTCACTACCAGCTGGTTTGAATTTTAATACAACAACTGGAGAAATTAGTGGAAAGCCGACAACAATGGACCTAAGCGGAACAAATTATGTCATTACTACTGATTCTGGAGTTGAGACATGGAGTACGAATTTGACAATCAAATCAACCATGGAAAATCCATTATACACCGGTTATCAGGACCTGTTCACTACCAGTTATAGCGATCAAACCTCTCTCAAAACAGCCTTCGCAAGTAATGGTGAAATCGTCACTCTGGAGAGATATAGTTCAACCAGTAGTATCTCGGTAGACGGCATTGCTGCGGGTGGAAATCATGATTCTAATGATATTGTTTTGAGTATGAGAGATCCCACTGGAGATTACCTTTGGGCCAAGAGCATTAGAGGGAATGGATTCTACATTGAAGATGTTGATGTCGACGATAATGGTAACATTTACGCATTGTTCCAAGCAACTGCTACAAGTAGTGACCCTGTTGAATTCAATTTCGATGGAGTGACAATTGACAATAACGGAAAACAAACTGTTATTCTTGCAAAATGGGATTACTATGGAAATCTTCAGTGGGCAATCAATACTGAATCTACTGGTACCTCATCCACCGATTCAGCATCAATATCTAGAGCATCTGACGATGAATCTTCAGAAATGGACTTAGATAAGTCAACCGGCGATGTTGCAATAATCGCTAAAGGAAAGACTGCCAATGATGATTTGAAATTCGGGGGTATGCAAGTTGGACCATTTGGAACTTGTCTAACTACTCTCCAACCTTGGGTTGCGAAAGTCAACACAAATGGACAAGTCCAATGGACTTCAGTAGGTAAATCCAACCCAACTAATTGCCGATCGACTTATGAGCATCAAGTTGTTTTACATCACGATGGTTCTGTAACAGCTGCTGGACATGTTTCTTCAGGTACTAACCAATGGGATTACGACTTTGGATCTTCTTCAGCCACCTACTCTGGCGGGAATTATGAGGGTCACGCTTCATCTTGGATTGCACATGCAGATTCCTCAGGAAATTGGTTGTGGGCAGAAAATGTGACAACAGAGCGTTCCACTAATGGTTACAGTCACGAACATTACTTTACGATGGACAAGTATAGCGATGATACTCTATTCTTCGCATATGTAAGTGATGGTACATATTGCACGGACCTTGAATTCGCTGGAAGCTCGACAGGTTCGATGCCAACTACCTCTGACAAATATTGCTTACACGTAGTAACAATGAACCACACCTCCAGTGATGTTATGTCAATCGAAACTCAAATTGGGCATCATTCCTCTACAAATTCCTTCAGAAGTGCTTCGATTTATTCGGCAGTTGATTCTGAAGATATCGCACATGTTTTGGTGAAAATGGTGAATGGCCATCACGACTTGAGGGTTCTTGGATTTGACAAAGACCTAAACTTAGCATATGATGTTGCTTCGGAGTATGTCTACACTACCTACTATACATCCGACTTTGGACTCGACAATTCGGATTCCATTTACTTCACAGGACAGTTTAGTGGTGACTTCATGTACAGAACTGCATCATTGCTGAATCAATGTGGCAGCGATAATTACAATTGTAACGGCGTCGACAGTTGGGGTTCAGGTCAAACCGGTATGTATTCCTACAACCATAGACTCTACAGATTCTGGGGAGATTTCGACCACGAGATAAACTATAACAGTCCATCAGAAGGTACAAGTCATTCTTCCGGGGTCATAGGTAACTATGGCAGTAATATTCCAAATTATCAGTTAAATGATAGTGCAGGTAATCTAAACAGCGCTGCTTTGCCTTGTGGACTATCTTTCAATACTGGAACAGGTGCCATTACAGGTACTCCTACCAACGGTTGTACAGATACAGCAAACGAGACTTACACAATCACTGCAACTATGGGATCCTCATATGCCTGGGCAAGAAACCAATCATTCGAAGTAACATTTGGAATTGGACCTGCAGTACCTGTAGTCTCATACAACTCAGCAGACACAACCCAGACATACACAAGAGGAGTTGCAATCACACCGATTGCGCCAACTGGTATTACTAACAGTGGAAATCTGCATCATTTCACAACATATCCGCCTCTGCCGGCTGGATTGTCAGTGAACAGTACTGGACATATTATCGGAACACCAACTGCTAACCAAAGCACTGCAATCTTCAAGGTCAAATCTTGTAATAGTTGGAATATCTGTAGTGCAGGTGTTCCGTTTACAATTACAATTAACGAACCTGCACCGGTAATTTCCTATGCCGATTCAGAATATGAATTCTTCAAGGATGTTCCAATCACTCCAGTAGTACCAACCAGCACTGGTGGTGTGCCATCATCTTGGGAGATCTCACCAGCACTACCAACTGGTCTAAGTTTGAGAGGAGACGGAGCAATTGTCGGTATTCCATTCGTGGACTCACCCGCAACAAATTACACAATTTGGGCTAACAATACCGGTGGTTCAGGAACTGCGGTTCTAGAGATTACAGTGAATGGAACTGGTATTTTCATCAATTATCCATACAATACTGCTGAACTAGCACAGTATTCACCAATGATGGCTTTGTATCCTTCAACATCTGGAGCTGCAATTGTTTCATGGAGTATTGAGCCAACATTGCCAAGTGGTATCTTCTTTGGAACCAACAATGGTACCATCTGGGGAACACCAAGCACTCTGACTGAGAGTGCTGTGTACACAATCAATGCTACAGGAGTCGAAGATTATGGTACTGCAACCGTTACCATTTCTGTTCTAACTGATACAGACTTGGACAGCATACCTGACATCAATGACGATGACATTGATGGAGATGGCTGGTCCAATGTGGATGAGACAAACTGTCAGACCGATGAAATGGATGAGAATGATTATCCAAGTGATATCGACCAAGACAGAATTTGTGACCTACTGGACACAAGCGATGATAGAGCGATTATCGTAATCTATCTTGACAACAGTCTAGAATTGGCAATCAACTCAACGATTAATCCTCTAGTGCCAATCACTGCTGGAGGAGACATTACTGGCTGGGAGATTTACCCAGCTCTGCCTCTAGGATTGGATTTCAATGGAACAATGCCAGGACGCTCTACCAGCGATACTGGTACAATTTCAGGTACGCCTACTGAATTGAGTGATTCAGCAATCTACACAATCTGGGCTAACAACTCCAACTCTGGACAGAGTGGTTCCTTCCAAATCACACTCAGTGTTCTAGAAGACACTGATGGAGATGGAACACCTGATGTCTATGACGATGACATGGATGGAGATGGCTGGTCCAATGAGATGGAGAACCTCTGTGGTGAAGACCCACAAGATGCATCCAGTAGTCCTGTAGATACTGATGGCGATGGCTTGTGTAACTACATCGATAGTGACGATGACAATGATTCATTCATTGATACTGATGAGATCATGTGTAACTCCGACTCACTAGACGCATCTTCTGTACCTATTGACGATGACAACGATGGAATCTGTGATGCATTGCAGTCTGATAGAGACCTGGATGGATGGGCAGACGGCCCTGAAGAATCCTGTGGCTCTGACCCAGATGACGCTTCAAGCGTACCAGTCGATTCTGATGGTGACATGATTTGTGATTCACAAGATGATGACCGCGACGGAGATGGTGTCGGTAACAATGTCGATGACTTCCCAGATGACCGCTCTGCATCCAAGGATACAGACGGTGACGGTAAGCCTGATTCACTATCAGGTTCCTCAACTTCTGACCCACCACTTGTAGAAGACTTCGACGATGACAATGACAACTGGTCAGATTACGATGAAACAATGTGCGGTACTAACCCACTTGATGAGACAGACTTCCCAACCGATTCTGATGGTGACGGAACTTGTGACGCTCTAGAAGATGACACTGACGGTGACGGCGTTGCAGACGCAGAAGACTCATTCCCAATGGATAGCGATGAATGGCTAGACACTGATGGTGATGGAGTTGGTAACAATGCTGACGGAGACGATGATGGCGACAATTGGTCTGATGCTGATGAAGACAGATGTGGTTCCGACCCACTAGATTCAGCAAGCGTACCTGCAAACATCGAGGACGACGGCACATGTGTTGCAACAAAGACCAGTCCAAAGAAGGATGATGATGACAGCAGTTCATCCACAATGTGGTGGCTTTGTGTCTGCTTACCGCTTCTGCTACTATTGCTATTGATACCACTATTGTATGTAGCAAGAGAGAGAGGCGATTCACTTCTTGTAATGGTTGGAGTTAGAAATGGTCCAGAACCAGAGAACACCACATCTCGACCACAGTTCACAAGAGGTAGCGGTACCAAGAACGATCCATTCGTTCTAAGGCCTGCTCACGTTGAAAACTTCGGAGACAGCGTAACCAGCAAAGAGTCGATTACAATTTCGAAACTCGACCCTGACACACTGATTACAATTACAGACATGGCTGCAAGTACAAACCGTGGCCGCTTCAACATGGATTCAATCATCGTTGAAGGAAATGCTGACGAGAAGGGAACCGGTTCTGTTGTATTCAACATGATGTTCGATGACAATGTCACCGAGGATGATGTCAGCGGAGTCTACACTGGACAAATCCGTGTTGGAAGTGCATCTGTCTATCTGCTATGGGAAGTTACTGTTGGTGACCCAGAGGCTGACGAATTGGCCGCTGCTGACCTCAGAGCTGCTCAATTGAAGGCAGAAGAAAAGGCTGAACTCAAGGCTATTGAAGAGGCTGAAGCGAAAGAAAAGGCTGAGAAAGAAGCCGCTGAAAAGGCGAAGGCCGAGAAAGAGGCTGCTGAAAAGAAAGCCAAGGAAGAGGCAGAAGCAGAGGCTAAGGCCAAGGCCGAGAAAGAGGCTGCTGAAGCAATGGCAAAAGCAGACGCTGAAGCTAAAGCAAAGGCTGAGAAAGAGGCTGCTGAAAAGAAGGCCAAGGAAGAGGCTGATGCAAAGGCAAAGGCGGAAGCNGATGAGAAACTCAGGATAGCAGAAGAAAAGGCTGCGGCTGCTGAGGCTAAGGCTNNGGCTGCTGAAGAGAAGGCTGCTGCNGAAAAGAAAGCCAAAGAAGANGCTGAAGATGCNGCTCGTGTTGCTGCTGAAAAGGCTGCTCAGGAAAGACTTGAGCAGATGGAGAAGGAGATGGAAGAGCGCCGTAAGAAACTCGAACAAATGGACGAGGCTGCTAGAAAGAAGGAGGAAGAACTCCTACGTATTTCTGAGAAGGCTAAGAGCATCGACTTCACCACTCTTGGTGTAGCGGCAAGAAGTGTCGCTTCCAAGCCAGTAGAAAAGGGTGCAACAGAAGTCTCCATCGGCGACACCTCTGACTTCGAAGAGACTGGTACCGCATGGGTCCAAGACGACGAAGGTGGCATGAACATCTCGTGGACTGGAAAGACTGCAACCGCATTGACTGGTGTCAAGGGCTTGAAGAGAGGCTTCGCTGCTGCTGCAACTGTAACAGCTAGTGATGACCTACAGAGAATCAAGGGTGTTGGGCCTTTCATTGAAGACAAGTTGAACGCTTTGGGAATATACACTTTCGAGCAAGTTGGAAACATGACAGCTGAAATTGAAGAGCAAGTTAACATCGCAATCGAATTCTTCCCAGGAAGAATCAAGCGTGACAAGTGGGCAAACCAGGCACGTAAGTTCGCTAAGCAAAAGTGAAACCCATGGAATTAATTTCTGATTTGCAGGACTACCTCGATGGCTTGCCATTAGAGGCTAAAATTGGCTTATGCATATTTGGAATTGTGACTGCTTTGATTGGGGCTAGACTCGTTCTGATCAATCCATGGAAAGAGATTGTTAAGCAAAGTTCTGCAGGATGGGATGACCATTTGGTAGGTCCACTATCGGTTAGATTGAATCTATTCATCATAGCAGCAGGATTACATTTAACGACAACATGGTTGATTGAAAATGATGTTGAGTACAACAAATTACAACCATACTTTGGTGCAACATATATCTTGATTGCAACTTCGATTACGAGTGTTTCTGTCAAGATTTTGATGCCAGTTATTCTTGAACTATTTCAGAAAAAGGATGCTGTCACTGTATCCGGTGGGAATCCCTTCCTTGTTATGTGCACACGTGCAGCCATATACTTCATTGGATTGTATCTGGCATTATTAGAATTAGAAATTGACCTCTTTGGGATACTTGCTTCTTTGGCGTTATTGTCTTTGATTATCGGTATTGCGATGAAGCAAACTATCAGCAACATTGCAAACTCATTCCTACTAGCAATCGACCGTCCTTTCGAGGTTGGAGACCGAGTAGAGATTGAAGGAAACATGGGAACAGTAGTTTCGATTGGTGTCCTTTCTACTAAGCTGCTAACCAGAGACGAGAAACTCGTAATCATACCTAACAATACGATTGTGTACACGGATATTGTAAATCATGCAAGAGGTGGAGGCGAAGGTATTGCAAGCAGGAAATCCCTAGTGATTGACATCGGTGTGAGTTACGATGAAGACATCTCTCACGTCAAGTTCACACTGCTCCAATTAGCAAGGCAATCGCCACACTGCTTAGACAAACCTGAACCAAGAGTTTTGGTAAATGAATTAGATGAGTTCACTAAGAATTTCAGACTTTTCGCATGGGTTGAGAATTACAATGAGGAGTATATTGCTAGAGATTGGTTGTTGAAAGCGATAGACGAAAACTTCAGTCGAGAAGGTATCACTATCTCTTATCCAACTGAAGTGGAAATTGACAAAGAAGCCTCGGAAAGTAAAGACTCAGGCAAAGCTAGCCGCCAAGAGATAGCCAGAGAGAAAATGTATCTCGAGGAGAAACGCTTCCAATCCCAGAGAGAAGCCGCACGCAGGCGATTGAAATTGCTTGAAGAGAGAATAAGAAAGGCAGAATTGGATGGTTCGAAGGTTTCGGACCTAGAGTTTGAAGCACAAGCCATTGAGAGCGAATTAGGTACTTTCGAGCGTGAAGGTTGACCCGCGAAATTCCGAATTGATTCTGTCAACCCGTGCATGAATGGGAGAAAGTATGAAGTGCGTTACCGCTTGCTTACTTTTATGGCAGCCAGCGTAAGCCAAAACGGACGATTCAGAGCAGTTTTCCTCTCTGTGATTATGATACTGATGACACAAGTAGGATATACCGATAACATGGATTTCTCAATTGGTCTAGACCAAGATACTGAATCAAANGATACNGGTNGCTCTACACCTGCTTTGANTCCAAGCGTGGAAGGTTCTGACCTGATGGTTGGCGATCTTATGGATGACATAACCTTCCAAACTGGTTCCGCAGGCTACAGTGGCAGTAATACATCATCTACATTGCTTAGTGGATTCGTCAGTGTATTTTCAACAATGGGCAACTACCTATACTTCATACACGATGATGGAGTACATGGTTTCGAACTGTGGAAGACCGATGGTACCACCGCAGGCACAAGTATGGTCGTGGACTTTAACAATGGTAGCGGACACGGTTGGGGACAATCCTTCACTGGATCTTACAACCAAGGAGCACACTACGTGCATGGAAATACCCTTTACTACCAGTGCCATGATGGTAATGGGTCTTCAAACACTAAGTTTTGCAAAACAGACGGTACTGCCGCGGGCACTGTCATCCTTCACTCAAACCTAGATGTCTCACGCGATGCCGGCAACCACAATTGGGCTCATATTGGCAACACAGTCTACTTCCTTGCAAACGATGGAACACATGGAAAAGAGTTGTGGAAAACTGATGGAACTGCAAATGGTACTGTATTGGTAAAGGACATCTATGTAGGCGCTGGGGATATAACAGGACAGCCAAGTCTTGAAATGGTTGCCTTTCAAAATCATATCTATCTCTTCTCAAGTTACCAGCCAATAAATCCACCTGCTTACATGAATAGTTCTTACGGAGGACTGTGGAAATCTGATGGAACTACAAACGGCACAGTATTCTTTATGCCAGGTGATATGAAACAACTGAGCGTAATTGCAAACAAACTTTTCTTCCGATGCNTGTGTAGTAATGCATTCGGTACAACTGGAGTTAGTATTGTTGCAAGTGATGGAACTTATTCTGGCAGTACTTATTTTGATGCATTAACACATGACACCACCCAATGGGAATTCATGCATGCAGGCGATAGTTATGAGCCTCGGCGCGTAAAAGCAGAATTGAATGGTTATGCTTTTTACGGGGGAGATGACTCAAATGGTTATTTTCAATTGTACAAGACTGATGGAACTGCAAATGGTAGTACAAAGGTCACGAACTTTAGTAACGGTACAGAGTTGAGGGAAGTATCTCCATATTGCAAATGTGTCTACGGCCAGGTCATAGGCAATACTCTATATTTTCAGGTCGATGATGTGACCACAGGAATAGAATTGTGGAAGACTGATGGAACTACATCGGGAACAAAGATTGTCAAAGACATAAATGTTGGAAGTGGAGACGCTTTTCCGCAATTTTGGACGGACTATCATTCAATTGGTAACACACTATTTTTCCCCGCCGATGACGGGACTCATGGCTTTGAATTATGGCGAACTGACGGAACTGCATCAGGTACAATGATGGTTGAGGATTTCAATCCTAACGGTAATAGCGCCAATGGTCAGATCCTTAATGCAGGTACATCAGTAATTTTCGTCGGATATAACGGCACCACCCAACTCGTCGGTTATGACCCGGCCAACATCGGCGGAGTATCCAGTAGTTTCACGGGTGCAACCTGCAGCGTCTCACCTTCCCTACCAACCGGCTTGAATATCGACAGCAGCACGTGCACAATTAGCGGCACACCTTCGGTTGTCACAAGCAACACAACTTACACCGTTACAGCTAACATTAGCGGAACAACCTATCAAGGAACAGTTTGGTTATCTTCAGCATACCACGAACTCACGCCTAGCGTAGAGGGTGCTGACCTGACGGTTGGCGATCTTATGGATGATATCACCTTCCAATACAACGCCAGTGCCGCAAGCGGCTCAGGCAGCAACTCAAACTCTGGAACCTACAACGGCAACGGAACCGCATGGATGGTCAAGGATATCAACACTGGCACGTCTAATAATGGCGGTAGTATGTCAGCTATGTACCTAGAACAAGATGCTGTCATGGGCAATGAAATGTACTTCTTTGCAACAGATTCGACTAATGGTTACGAGTTGTGGAAGAGTGATGGAACAGAATCCGGAACGGTGATGGTCAAAGACATAAACAACGGAAGTGGCAGTTCCATGCCGTTTTCAAATAGTGCTTTGTCAGTAAATTCTAATCTCCATCTCAAAGCGATGAACAATACAAATACATTGTTTTTTGTTGCTAACGACGGGATCCACGGAGAAGAATTGTGGAAGACTGATGGAACTGCATCCGGAACAGTAATGGTCAAAGATATCAATTCTGCAAATGGCAATAGTGGCCATAGTGATATTGGTGAATTTACTCAGATGGGTAACACATTGTATTTCCGAGCCGATGACGGAACCAACGGACAAGAATTGTGGAAGACTGATGGAACTTCATCCGGAACGGTGATGGTAAAAGACATCAATCCCNNAAACGCANNCGTTGTGGATTGCAACTGCCTAAGGGCAATAACAGTCGTTGGCAATACACTCTATTTTACAGCCGATGACGGAACCCATGGAGAGGAGTTGTGGAAGAGTGACGGAACAACCTCTGGCACGGTTATGGTCAAGAACATTGGCACTGGCGGCCTTGGTGCTGAAGGTAGTGGCATTGAACACATATCAGTTGCAGGCAACTACATCTACTTCGCAGCAAAACCATCACTCTCTGTTACTTCACTTTTTAGAAGCGATGGTACTGCCGCAGGCACCGTAGTTATCAAAGCAAATGATTTCATCTGGACCAAGCCAACTATTACCATTGGCAACACGTTGTTCTTTGTAGGTGGAAGTACGTATAATGCCACAATTTGGAAGAGTAATGGGACTTCCTCAGGTACCACAATGGCGGTAGATGTACTTCCACAAACTAATACGTTGCATACTATNGGTGGTGATACNNACGGAATCGGTGNCANACGGTGTGATAGAAATGTTGGTAATAGCTTCTACTTCATGGCAAGGGACCATGGAGCGGGAGGAGGACTCGATACTCGCTATTTGTGGAAGACGGATGGAACTGCCTCGGGTACGGTGCAGGTCAAGGATGTCAACAATGCAAATGTGACAGGTGGTTGGTCAACTTGCGGAATAATTGGCGATACTCTATTTTTTGTCAAGCAAGATACCCGACAACTATGGAAAACCAACGGAACTCCCTCTGGAACGAAGATGGTTATTGATATGGATAGTCTTAGCCCTAGTGGATATGGAGAGTTGAATTGGAATTTTGCGTCCATAAATAACAAACTGTATTTCGGGGCCAGTGACGGGACTAATGGCATTGAATTGTGGGCTTTAGACCCAGCCAACATCACTGGACTTAGCGGTGGTAGCGGCTCAAGCGGAGGCATGACCAACGTCGCCGGTGCAAACTGTACGGTTTCACCTGCACTGCCAACTGGCCTATCCATGGACAGCAGCACGTGCACTATTAGCGGCACACCTTCAGTTGCAACAAGCAACACAACTTACACTGTTACAGCTAACATTAGCGGAACTACCTATCAAGGAACTGTTTGGTTAGCAACCATGAGCGTGGATACAAACAATCCACACACAGTAGTAGAGAACCAGCCAATCGATCCGATTGGATTCCAAGGACCGTTCCAAAACGGAACTACCACTTGGACAGTATCTCCTGCTCTGCCAGCTGACCTGGTAATGGATCCTAACACTGGTGAAATCACTGGTTCAGTCAATGGAGTACTTGCCAATACCACCTACACCGTTACTGCAACTCATGGCAGTTCAGGTAGCGGCTCAGGTAGCGGCTCTGGAAGCGGTGGCTCAACACCCACAACAACCTACGGAAACAACTCTTGGTGGCTAGTGGATAATATCTGGCCCACAGCCTCTTCAGACCCAGGATCTCTGATGCATGCGGTAATTGGAGATACTCTCTATTTCGATGCCCAAGAGTCTAGCTACGGGCGCGAATTGTGGGCATACGATACCTCAAACCAAACAATTTGGAGAGTGACTGATATTGCAGCTGGCGCAACCAGTTCACATCCAGGAAGAGACATGCACACTGTAGTTGGAGATACCATCTATTTCGATGCTAGCGACAACATCTACGGTCGTGAATTGTGGGCACATGATACATCAAACCATTCCACATGGAGAGTGACAGATATCATCAATGGAAGTTCTGGAAGTAGTCCTGGCAATTTTATGTCAATTGTAGTCGGCGATACAATCTACTTTGATGCTGATGATTATTTCGATGGCCATGAATTATGGGCCCATGACACCTCAAATCACTCTACTTGGCAAGTGGCAGATATCTCAACAGGTAGCGCAAGCAGCAACCCAGGATTTAAGAATTCAATTTTAGTTGGTGATACCATCTATTTCGATGCCAATGATGGAAGTACTGGATATGAATTGTGGGCGCATGATACCTCGAACGGAACGACATGGCAGGTTGTCGATATTTGGAACGTTGGATCAAACCACGGTTTCCCTATGAAATATTTTGTTGAGCTCGTTGGAGACACCTTATATTTCGATGCAGATGATAATATCAATGGCCGCGAACTGTGGGCACATGATACCTCAAACCACTCAACTTGGCAAGTGGCTAACATACGCAGTGATACATCGGATAGTAAGGCCGGCTACCACATGTCATGTGTAGTTGGCGATACAATCTTCTTCGATGCTAAAGCACCTACTAGCCAAGAACTATGGGCGCACAATACAGCGAACCAAACAACTTGGCAGGTTGCAGAACTCAATCCCACATCTCATAGTGACCCGGGACTGAGAATGTGCTATACAGTTGGAGACACAATCTACTTCGATGCTACCGATGGGACCGACGGTCGTGAATTATGGGCGCATAATGCCTCTAACCATTCAACTTGGCAAGTGGCAGATATTGTACCAGGTGGCGGAAATTCAGACCCCGGCCTAGTACACCTTCTAGTCGGAGATACACTATACTTCAGCGCTGAAACCTCGCAGTATCTTTGGGCGCATGATACCTCAAACCACTCAACTTGGAAAGTTTCTAATTCTACTATGAGAATTAATAGCGGATTAGGAGTTCTTGTTGGCGATACAATCTACTTTAATGGAAGGCTAACAAATGTTGCAACAGATTGGGAGTTTTATGCTTACCAGCCCGGTGAAATTACAACACAAAGCAGTGGATCTGGAAGCGGTGGCTCAACAGGCACTGGTGCAACTGAGACATTCACCTTCAACCTGCAAAGCCTTGCAGACTTAGACGGTGACGGATTACCAAACGAGTTGCCAAGCGATTATGATGCAGCACAAGGACCAACACCTGGTCTTGTTGCTGATACCGATGATGACGCTGACGGCTTAGATGACGTTGTAGAAACCGATACCGGAGAATATGTCGATGCAAATGACACAGGCACAGACCCATTGGACCCAGATACTGATGACGATGGAATCTGTGATGGACCAAATGCAGTCCCACCAATTTGCATCGCT
>FUFK010038424.1_pt1 | contig 24275 bp, 22 predicted proteins | sample 1021851 | NCBI WGS metagenome assembly FUFK01 (sample SAMEA51879418, study PRJEB19060) | metagenome | reverse complement strand
TGGCTTTTATTGAAAGTGATACAAAAAAAATAATTGAGCATTGTAAAAGTTATATTCCTAAGAATTCTGTGATTTATAAATTAATTTCAGATATTCAAGATTGGAGTTCTGGTAATTTAGATTGGGAACAAACTAGATTCAAGATTGAAGAACACTATGGGTATGACAAATACCAAGGATTTTGTCACATTGTGCCAAATCATGCTTTGATAATTTTAGCTCTTTTATTTGGAGATGATGATTTTCAAAAAACATTAATGATTGTTAATACAGCAGGGTGGGATACAGATTGTAATTCAGGAAATGTTGGCTGTTATATGGGTATTAAAAATGGTCTTGAAGGCATTCAAAAAGGTGCAGATTTTATTACACCTGTAAATGACACTATATATATTACATCTGCTCGTGGTTCAGAAACTATGACTGATGCATTAACTGAAAGTCAGAATATAATTAATATTAGAAGAAAATTAGATGGTCTTGAAAATCAAACAATTAAAAACAATGCTAGATATAATTTTGAAATGGAAACATCTACACAAGGATGGATGGTTGATAAATCAAATGATAACAATCTAAATACAAGCTTATCTAATGTTGATTATAAATCAGATAATGGAACGAGAGCGTTACAAGTCAGTTTTAATGATCTATCATTTGGTCTTGCAAGTGAAATTTTTGTAGATAGTTTTTTTCCAGAATGGTTTACAAAATTAGAAGGCTATCAAGTTCAAAGATATTTTCATTATGATTATGTCGCTTGTCCTATTGTATATTCTGGACAAAAGATCAAAACAGAAATTATATCTCAATCTGAAAAAGATTTGCGAATTAATTTATTTATTAAATATTGGGGAGAAGAAGATAAATTAATCAAATTATCTTCTGATGATTTTAATTTAAGGAGTAAAGAAAATAATACAATTGAATGGGTNGTTCCTGATACNTTTGCAAATCCAATNGGACAGATAGGTATTAGTATTAATTCTGATGATAATGTTTCAGGAAAAATTTTAATTAATTATTTAAATATCTCTGGAACTCCAAAAATGACTTTTAGAAGACCTGACCATATAGATGAATATAAAAGAGGCATATTTTATAAAGAGGAGGTTTACGGTCAATTATGGAAAAGAGCTTGGGTCAATGATGTAGATAAATGGCAATACCGACATAATGAATCATTTAAAGTAGTAAGGGGTATAGGTCGTGGTCACATAATGACTGGGAGTGAGACATGGAAAGATTATTCAATTTCTTCAAAGATATCTATTCCTCTTGCATCTGCCGCTGGATTAATTGTTAGGTCTCAAGGTTTAAAAAGATATTATTCTCTTGAGTTAACATCTGAAAATAAACTCAAGATTAATAAAATGGAATATGAATTAAAAACACTTAATGAAATAGATTTTAATTTAGAATATTTTAAAGAATACGATTTAAAATTTAAAGTAGATGGCAATAAACTTCAAGGTTATGTTGATAATCAATTATTAATTGAAGCAGAAGATTCATCTAATCCATTTGAGGAAGGTATGATGGGATTTTTAACTGAAAATGGAGCAATTCAAAGTAATTCAATATCTATAGAATAAATTTATAAAAAAAGGGGAGAAATAATGAAACTAGATAAAGTGTATGAAGAAAAAGTATATGCAGGGGTACTTGGCAAGTTAATTGGTGTTTATCTAGGACGTCCTTTTGAACAATGGACTCATGAAAGAATATTAGAAGAGTTAGGTGAGATTAATTACTATGTAAATGAGAAATTAAATGTTCCTTTAGTAGTAACAGATGATGATATTACTGGCACCTTTACTTTTTTAAGAGCTTTAAGAGAAAATAATTATGATCCAAACATTACGCCAAAACAAATTGGTCAAAGTTGGTTAAATAATCTTATAGAAAATAAAACTGTTTTGTGGTGGGGAGGTAGAGGTCATTCAGCTGAGGACACTGCATTCCAAAACCTTAAGGCAGGCATTCACGCCCCAATGAGTGGTTCGATTGAAACCAATGGAGAAGTTGTTGCACAACAAATAGGAGCTCAAATATTTATTGATGGATGGGCTTTAGTATCACCAGGAGATCCAGAAAAAGCTGCTGATCTTGCAAAAAAAGCTGCAAGCGTAAGTCATGATGGCGAAGCGATTTACGGAGCACAAATGGTAGCCGCTATGGAGTCTTTAGCTTTTATTGAAAAAGACATTAATAAAATTATTAATGAAAGCAAAAAATATATTCCAAATACATCTGAGATTTACAAAGTAATTGGAGAATTACAAAATATACGATCAGGTAATAGTGACTGGATGCAAGCAAGAGAATTTTTAGCTGAAAACTATGATTATGATAAATATTTAGGTGAGTGTCACATGATACCTAACCATGCTATTATCATTCTATCATTATTATTTGGGGATGATGATCTTCAAAAAACATTAATGATTGTTAATACTGCGGGTCGAGATACAGATTGTAACTCAGGAAATGTTGGTTGCCTGATGGGAATTAAAAATGGACTTGAGGGATTAAATAATGGCCCAGATTATCTTTCTCCAATCCAAGATAGAATGTATTGCCCTACGGCAAATGGTGGCGAAACACAGACAGACGCATTAACTGAAGCTTATAAAGTAATTAATACTGCAAAAAGAATGAACAATGAGGAAATTGTTCAGCCTAAAAATGGATCTAGATTTCATTTTGAAATGCCTGGTTCAGTTCAAGGGTGGAGAGCTAACTATAAAGAAAATAAGAACATTTCCACTCATGTACAAAATATAAAATATGATAGTAAAATTGGAAAAAGAGCCCTTGAGATTAAATTTGATAGAGTAGCGCCCGGTGTCTTCTCTGAAGCATTGGTAGATGTATTTTTTCCTCAAGAGTTACACGAATTAACGGGGAAAGCTAGAGAGAGATTTTTTCAAAGTTATAATTTTATTTCATCTCCATTATTATATTCTGGTCAAACAATTGAATCTGAAATTAATTTTGTTACAAGTTCAGATAAACCAATCAATGTTAAATGTTTCATAAATATGTTTGGGAAAGATGATGAATATGAAAGAATTAATTCAGAGGAAATAATTTTGTATCCAGGTAAATCACATAACTTAAAATGGAAAATTCCTTCAACTGAGGGAAATCCAATTACTCAAGTTGGATTTTCTATTGAATCTGAAGAAGCAAATTCTGGCAGCTTATTAATAAACTATCTAACATTTACGGGAGAACCAAATTGTTCATTTTATAAACCAAAACATATTGGAGAACATAAACGGGGTGTGAAAACATCAAAAGCTGTTATGTGGAAATCAAGTTGGGTAAATGCTGTTGATAAATGGGAAGTAGGTGCAAGAACATTTAGAATAACAAAAGATAGTGGGAGAGGGATTATCATTACGGGTAATGAAGCTTGGAAAAACTATACTGTTAGCGCAGATATAGCAGTGCAAAGACTAACTACCGGCGGCCTTGCTGTAAGAGTACAAGGTTTAAATAGATACTATGGACTGGTAATTAATTCTTCAAACAAACTTCAATTAATAAAAGTGGTAAATGAAGTAAATGTTTTAAAGGAGATGGATTTTAATTTAGAATATTTTAAAAATTATAAATTATCTCTTAAAATTAAAGATAATGTTCTTTCTGCATATTTAGAAAATAAATTAGTTTTAGAATATGAAGATAAAAATAATCTTCTTGACTCAGGAGCTATGGGATTGATTGTTGAGGATGGTACATTAGTCACTGATGAAATAGTTGTAGGATAAATATGAAATATAGAAAATTTGGATCATTAGATTGGAACGTATCCGAAATTGGATTGGGTTGCTGGCAAATTGGAGCAGATTGGGGAGAAGTTCGTGAAGATAAAGCTAAAGAAGTATTAAAATCATCATTTGAAAATGGTGTTAATTTTTTTGATACTGCTGATGTCTATGGCATGGGTAGAAGTGAAAAATTTGTAGGTGAATTCATTAAATCANTATCTGAAAGAATTTATGTNGCAACAAAAGCTGGAAGACAAATCAATCCTCATGTNGCCGAGGGNTANTATNATAANGNNTTAATGGANTCTTATGTAGANCAATCTTTATCAAATCTTAATGTTGAAACAATTGATCTNTTACAAATGCATTGTCCTCCAACNGAAGTNTATTCATCTGATNATACATTTGANATGTTAGATNATTTAGTGAGTAAAGGAAAAATTCAANATTANGGNTTTAGTGTTCAAACNGTTGANGAAGCTNTNGNNTGNATCAAACGNCCAAATACAAAATCNATNCAGGTTATATTCAATATTTTCAGACAAAAACCTGCTGAAAAATTATTTAAAATTGCAAAAGAAAAAAAAGTTGCAATTATTGTGAGAGTACCNCTTGCAAGTGGATTATTAACTGGAAAGTTTAATAAAGATTCATCATTTGCTCCTGATGATCATCGTAATTACAATATTAATGGAGATGCGTTTGATGTAGGTGAAACATTTTCAGGCGTAAATTTTAATAAGGCATTAGAAGCTGTTGATGAATTAAAAAATATATTACCAGAAGGTATTACGTTATCACAGTTATCACTTAAATGGATTCTAATGCATGATGCTGTTAGTATTGTCATTCCTGGTGCTAAAAATAAAGATCATGTAGGTCTGAATACTTCTTCTTCAGAATTAGATACTATTTCTTCTTTAATGAATGAAATAAATAGTGTTTACACAAAATATTTTTTTGATGATGTTCATCATCGTTGGTAAAAATATTTGTGTCAGAGGAAATTAAAATATTTAGAAGGGCAACGCTTGCTTCAGTAATCACTTCAACTTATCCCATGATAGTTGTTGGCTGTTATTTTGGTGTAACGCCTTGGATTTTTAATAGATTATCCATAGATGAATCTGATTTCAGTTTTGCGATACTGCTTTTTGGTATCTTCTTTATTATCTCTAATCAGATAGCAGGTCGTATACTTGTACCAAAGTATGGAACAAAATTAATTATGTCTCTAGCTTTTCCATTGGTTACCTTTTCTACCTTTTTAGCTATTATTTCTTCTTCATATTTTTATTTTTTATTAACATTTATACCGGCTGGAATTGGATGGGGAGCATCTGGACCAATAGGAGGAATACATAGTCAATTAATTGAAAAACATTTTAAAAAAATTATTACACCTTACTATGCTATGGGTTTCAATTTAGGTATTTTAGTTGGCGGTTCATTAGCAGGTATAATTATGAGAAATAATTATGAGCCTTATTTATTTTTTGGAATTTTATCTTTTCTATCACTATTTGTTTCTATTTTTGTATATTTGTTCGGATTACCTCGAAATTTAGATTTTAGAGGTGAAGGAGAAAAATTCAAAATTCCAGAGACTAATGTTCTTTTATTTGGATTTTTATTATTTTTTGTGTTCGGTTCAGGTGGAATAATTATGGATTGGTCAACATTATGGTTATCAAAAGATTTAAATGCTCCTCTTTACTTAGCTAGTATGGGATTAATATTTTTCAGTATTGGAGGTATTTTTGCTAATCTATTTTCAAATTCTTTGATTAAATTATTTACAGAAAAAGTTGTTGGTTGCCATTTTGTAATGATTGGAGCATCAATAATGTTTTTATCCTTATTAACTAATAATTTTTATATTATTCTTGCAGTTCTAAGTCTTTATGGATTTGCCATAGCTAATTTAGTTCCAATTGTGATTAGACAAGCAGTCAAACAGTCCTCAGAGAGTATTCCTATGACAGTTACCAATCTTATTACAATTGGATTATCCTCAACAATGATTATGCCAGCAGCAATTGGCTTTTTAGCTGAAACCTTTTCGCTTACTTTAAATATGTATTTATTGTGTATTATAGTCTTTACTTCTGGAGTTGTTTTTTTACTAAAGTTTAAATAAATTTAAATGAATAAATTAAAAATATCTCAAGTTCAATTCCAAGCAAGTCACGTCCCAGCTTTAAATGCAAAAATTATTGAAAAAAGTTTTAATAATACATTAAAATTTAAACCTCACTTAATTTGCACACCAGAATGCTCGAACATCATTACTAATGATAAAAGTTATTTAATTTTTAACGCACCATACCAAAATACATGCCCAGTTTTGAAGATGGCAAAAGATTTTGCTAAGAAAAATAAAGTAAATATAAATCTAGGTTCTTTACTTTTAAGAATTAAAAACAAAAGCAAATTGGTTAATAGATCTTTTTTTATAAACAATTATGGAGTCATAAAAAAAACATATGATAAGATACATATGTTTGATGTTGAAATTAATAACAAAGAAAAACATCAGGAATCATCTTTGTTCAAAGCTGGTAATAAAATAATTTTTACAAAAATTAATAATATTAAATTAGGAATGACAATTTGTTATGATTTACGATTTCCTAATTTNTATAGGCAACTTGCTAAAAAAGATTGTTCAATTATTTTAGTTCCTGCTGCTTTTACTAGACCAACTGGNAAAGATCATTGGGAGGTTTTGAATAGATCANGAGCTATAGAGAATAATGTATTTATTGTGGCAACAGGTATGTGTGGAAATCATCATATGAAAAGAAAGACNTATGGNNATTCNCTTTTNGTAGATCCNTGGGGNAANATTATAAATAGNACNAAAAATAAACCTGCANTCATTAACTCAACTATTAATATTTCTGATGTAAATAAAATAAGAAAAAAAATTCCTTCTTTAAAATATGAGTAATTTTAAATCACTAGTTTCTGGCGTTGGCAATTTGAGTAAAACAACAAAATATTATGATGATTGGTCAGAAAATTATGATGCAACACTCAAGTTATGGAATTATCAAGCACCTAAAAAGAGCATTAAATTTTTAAAAGAAACGATTAATATCAAACCAAAAAATATCTTAGACTTAGCATGTGGAACTGGTTTATTTGGTGCTGAATTAAAAAAAGTTTATCCNAAAAGTCATATTTATGGTTCAGATATTTCAAAAAAAAGCNTGAAAATTTCATCAGGAAAAAAAATTTATAAAAAATTACAAATAAAAAACTTTGAACAATTACATCATTATAAAATAAAATTTGATCTCATTTCNNTGATTGGNTCNATGACGTATTGNAAAAACTTTGACAAATTTTTTGCTAATATTAATAAAAATATTAAAGAAAAAGGCTTTGTACTATTTACCCATAGAATAGATTTATGGGAGAAACANNATTTTTTAAGTATTTTAAAAAAANATCAAANGTCATTAAAAATCAATAAAATTTCTAGACCTGTAAATTATTTACCTTTGAACAAGGATTTCAAAAATAAAATAAAAATAAAAATTATTTTGTTACAAAAATATTAAAATTTAGGTTTTTTAATTAAAAAATTTGAGCCAAAACCGAGAATCGGGTATTTATTTATTAGGTTTATTTTCTATCCATAAACCAACTATAAAAGAAGGGATATTCGCCGTGTCCCTTCTTTTTTTATACACTAGATAAAATTGATTTGGCAATAAATTAAATTTATTTTTTCGAGTTAAAATTATCCATTTTTCGAAGTGTCTTTTCACTAACATGATGCTCTATTCCTTCAGCATCTTCAGAAGCTGTATTCTTGTCTAAACCAAGATTTAGTAAAAAATTGTATACAATATTATGCCTTTTTTTTGATTCACTTGCTATTTTTTGACCTTTAAAAGTTAAAAAAATTGATCGATAAGGTTCTCTTTTAATGAAACCCTGTGTTTGTAATCTTTGTATTGTTTTATTGGCTGTGGCTTGTGCAATACCCAAGCTTTCAGCAATATCAACAATACGAGCTTCACCTTTGGAATTTAAAAGTTCTGCAATTAGTTCTAAATAATCTTCAGTATTTTCTGTTTTATGAGCATTTCGGACTTTGCTAAATGACATCCTTTTTTTTAGCATAATAATCAACAAAAATTAACAGAAAATGTAGCCATAGCTATATTTATTAGCTATATATACATTCAATGAATGCTCTAATTAACGCTATTAATGAAAAAACAAAGATCATTCTTGAGAATGATGGAAGGTTATTAAAGAAATCTTTCTTTGGTCTATTATTACTTTCTCTTGTTTTTCAAGGAGGAGAGTTTGGAGAAGTTATACGATCATCAATGATAGATGCTTATATNCAGGTATCTGTTTTTGTTGGATTTACTCTATTTGTTTTTATTGGCTTGGATAGTTTAACAAAATTTGATGTTAAGAATTTTTTATCTAAGACACAAAAGTTCCATGTCGGTATAGCTGCTTTTTTAGGTGCAATNCCTGGATGTGGTGGAGCTATAATAGTTGTAACGCAATATATCCAGGGCCGTATTTCTTTCGGATCCTTAGTCGCTGTGTTAACAGCAACAATGGGTGATGCAGCTTTTTTAATACTTGCTATTGAGCCCACAACAGGACTTTTAATATTTGGTATTGGAATAATTGTTGGATCAATTTCAGGTTATATAATTGATTTTATTCATGGCATAAATTTTATGCAATCAGAGACAAAAATAAAAGTTGAATTTGAAAAAATAAATAAAACTTTTGTATCGAATTTTAATTTCTTTTGGCTTTTTTTATTTATTCCTGGTTTTATTTTAGGTATTTTAGTTGCATTTCAGATAGAATTTGTTTCACCAGCTTATAACTCACTTTTAGTTTTCGTAGCTTCTGCTGGAGCAATACTTTCAATATTTATGTGGTCATTAAATCCATTAAGTGATTTTCAATGCTCAACTGACAAAAGTAGAGGATTATTATCAAGAGTAGTAGATACAACTAATTTTGTAACCACCTGGGTCATTAGTGGTTTTCTTGTCTTTGAAATATTTATGTATTTTACAAGTTTAGATTTAAAAATATTTTTTGATTTATGGCTACCGTTTGTTCCATTAGTAGCAATTCTATTTGGGTTTTTACCTGGTTGTGGACCGCAAGTTGTTGTAGCAACGTTTTATCTAAATGGCTATATTCCTCTTTCTGCAGAGCTTGGTAATGCTATTTCAAATGATGGTGATGCTTTATTCCCAGCAATTGCTCTTGCCCCAAAAGCTGCGATTTTAGCAACCCTTTATAGTGCAATTCCTGCATTAGTTGTTGCCTACGGATATTTTTACCTATTTGAGTAAAATCTTGAAGAAAAACTTACCATCTAAAGTTTGTATTGTTTGCAATAAGCCATTCTCTTGGAGAAAAAAATGGGAAAGAGATTGGAAGAATGTTTTATATTGTTCTAAGAAATGCTCTAAAAATGGATTAAAAAAAAATAATAATAATTAAATCTTATTTATGACAGATAAATTAAATAAAGAAAAAGATACACATCAAGCAAAAGATGATTCTAAAAAAGAAATACGCTTAACGAGATTAAAAAGGTTAGAAAAAAAACTGAAATCAAATATTTTAAAAAGAAAACAAGCTATTAGCAAAAATGGATAAATTAATAATAAAAGGAGGTTCTAAAATTTCTGGCTCAGTTAATGTTCACGGTTCAAAAAATTCTGCACTACCGATTATAGTATCTTCTCTTTTATCTAAAAAAACTTTAAAACTCTCAAATGTACCTAATGTGGTTGATGTTCTAAATTTAATAAAATTACTGAAAAATTATGGTGTAAAAATTGAACACAAAAAAAATAAATTAAAAATAAATCCATCAAAAATTAAGAATCTATCAGCAGATTATGATGTTGTGCGAAAAATGAGAGCCTCCATATTGATTCTAGGTCCATTACTTTCTCGATTTGGTGAGGCTAGAATATCTTTACCAGGAGGATGTGCCATTGGAACTAGGCCAATAGATATACATCTTGCTGGTTTATCAAAATTGGGAGCTAATTTTGAAATTCAAAATGGTTTTGTTGTTGGCAGTGTTAAATCACAATTAATTGGAAATAAAATTAAATTACCATTTCCAAGTGTAGGAGCAACTGAAAATATACTAATGGCCTCAGTATTGGCAAAAGGTGAAACTAAAATTTCTAATGCTGCAAGAGAACCAGAAATAGAAGATTTGTCAAAATGTCTTATAAAAATGGGTGCAAAAATAGAAGGTCATGGAACAAAAACTATTCTTGTACAAGGTGTAACAAATTTAAAAAAAGCAGAGCATGAGATAATTGCTGATAGAATTGTAGCTGGCACATATATAATTGCAGCTTTGATGTTAAATTCAGCTTTAGAAATAAATAACTTTAATACTATTTATTTAAAATCCTTAATTGATATTTTAAAAAAAATGGGTGCAAAATTAAAAGTAAGTAAAAATTCGATAAAAGTCTCTAAAGGATCAAAACTAAAATCTACTAGTCTTTCAACTAGTCCATATCCAGGTTTTCCCACCGATTTACAAGCTCAGTTAATGTCTCTTATGTGTATCTCTGATGGGAAGTCAAAAATTAAAGAAACAATTTTTGAAAATAGATTCATGCATGTTCCTGAACTGAATCGATTAGGTGCGAATATTACAGTAGAAAAAGATACCGCTACAATAATAGGCAATCAAACATTTAAAGGAGCGCAGGTAATGGCTAGTGATTTACGAGCTAGTATAAGTTTAGTGTTAGCTGCTATGAATGCGAATGGTCAAACGACACTAAATCGTGTCTATCATCTTGATAGAGGCTATGAAAATATTGAAAAAACATTAGGTAGTTTGGGAGCAAAAATAAAAAGACAGAAAAACTAACTTTTTCTAGTTTTTTCTTTGATCACAATATAAAAGCCTGCAATTTATGAGCAAAATAGTTATTGCAGTACCAAGAGGCAGAATAACAAAAGAATGTAAAAACTTGTTACTTAAAACAAGTTTTGCCCCTGATCCTCTACTATTTGATAAAGATACAAGAAAGTTAACNTTNAAATCTAAAAAAAGAAACATTGAGTATATTAAAGTAAGAGCCTTTGATGCATGTACATTTGTTGCATTTGGAGCTGCNCAAATAGGAATAGCTGGTGAGGATGTAATTAATGAATTTGATTACTCAGAAATATATGCTCCGCTTGATTTAAATATTGGTCATTGTCGAATTTCTGTAGCTGCTTTGAAATCTTTATTAAAAAAAGAGGATCCAGAAACTTGGAGTAATATTAGAATTGCTACTAAATACCCAAATATTACTAAAAAATTTTTTTATAATAAGGGGATACAAGTAGAAATTATAAAACTAAGTGGATCTATGGAATTAGCCCCTTCTTTAAATATGTGTAGAAGAATTGTAGATTTAGTTTCTACAGGAAAAACATTGAAAGAAAATGGTTTGACTGAAATTGAAGAAATAATGAAAATTCAATCTAAATTAATTGTCAATAGATCAGCTTATAAGACAAATATGAATGAGGTTTCAAAAATTATTTCTGAAATAGGTACTTTTGTTAAATGAAAATAATAAAATTTAATAAAAATTTTTATAATCAATTTCAGACAAAGATTGAAAAAAGAAATTCATTATCAAGTAAATCAATTCAAGAAGATGTAAAAAAAATTATTTATGATGTAAAAAAAAATGGCGATAAATCTCTAATTAAGTATGCAGCAAAATTTGATAAAGTTAAAATTAGTAAACAAGATCTTAGTTTAGATTTATCTAAAATAAAAATACAACCTAAAGTTGAGCCACAAATATTTAATAGTTTTAAAAAAGCTATAAAAAATATTTCATCATTTCACAAAAAACAATTACCTAAAAATATTACCTATACTAATAATGGTGCAACATTGAAATCTGTATGGAAGCCTATTGATTCAGTTGGCTTGTACGTACCTGGAGGAAGGGCTTTTTATCCCTCATCTTTAATTATGAATGCAGTACCTGCAATCATAGCTGGAGTAAAAAGAATTGTTTGTATCACACCACCAACTAAATCAATTAATCCATATTTTATAAAATTAATAAGGGAATTAGGTATTAAAGAAACATATTTTGTAGGAGGAGCTCAAGCTATTAGTGCACTAACGTTTGGCACTCAAACTATTAAGCCAGTCAATAAAATATTTGGACCTGGTAATGCTTATGTAGCAGAGGCAAAAAAACAATTGTATGGAAAAGTAGGTATAGATTTACTAGCAGGACCATCTGAAATAATAGTTGTTGCAAATAACAATAATAATCCAGATTGGGTAGCTTCAGATCTAATAGCTCAAGCAGAACATGATGAAAATGCACAAGCAATTTTAATTACGGATAGTAAAGATTTTGCAACTAAAGTCTTAAGTTCAATTAAAAAAATTAAAAAAGATTTATCAAAAAAGAAAATAATTGAAAAAAGTTTAAATAATAATGGAATTATNGCTTTGGTCGATAATATAGAACTTGCTTCAGAAATCATAAATTTTGTTGCACCAGAACATTTACATATTCACATTTCTAATAATAAAAAATTATTATCGAATATAAATAATGCTGGCGGTATATTTTTAGGTGAATACTCTGTCGAAGCTTTTGGTGATTATATTGTAGGAACTAACCATGTATTGCCGACATCAGGAGCGGCAAAATTTTCATCAGGTCTAGGTGTTTTAGATTTTATGAAAAGAACCTCTGTTGTTGATATGAATAAAAAATCTTTTAATGCTCTTTCGGAAGATACTGAAAAAATGTCAGGACTTGAAGGTCTAGATGGACATAAATTGTCAGTTAAAATTAGACAAAAGAAATAATTTTTACTATAAGCTTATAAAAATATGCCAAAAGAAGGATCGATTGAATTTCAAGGAGTTGTATTAGAACTTCTTCCAAATGCAATGTTTAAAGTAAAATTAGAAAATGATCATGAAATTCTAGCTCACTCATCAGGAAAAATGAGAAAAAATAGAATAAGAGTATTAGCTGGTGATAAAGTGACAGTAGAAATGACACCTTATGATTTAACAAAAGGTAGAATTACTTTTAGATGGAAGTAAAAAAATCCAAAAAAAATAATATTATTTCATTAAAAAAAAAATCTAAATGCCCAACATGTAAAAAGGTTTCTAAGGAACCATTTATACCTTTTTGTTCAAAAAAATGTGCTAGTCTTGATTTGATGAAATGGCTAACTGATGAACATGGGCTGCAAATAAAATCTGATTAATTTTTCTATTTTTAATTGAATTTAATTATAAATACTTTATCTGATGTCTTGTGCCCAGGTAGCTCAGTTGGTAGAGCAGAGGACTGAAAATCCTCGTGTCGGTGGTTCGATTCCGCCCTTGGGCACCACTTTTTTTTGAAGGTAACTTTTTTNCTTTTGNAAAGATAAACTACACAGCTTTTATTAGAGAAAAGTCTAAGTTTTGATAATTTTTGGTTAGTTAATTAGGTCGTAAATGTTACCTTTTATCACCCTCGAAATGTTTTGTTTTATTTACGCTATTTAATCCTACAATTCTTCAAAATTAGACTCTTAAAAAATTTGTGTTAAAGTGTTCTAATATGACTAAAAAAATTTTAGTTTTTTCAAATGGTGAAAAAATTGGAGATGGAATAATTAAATTACAACTTCTTCACGAAATTAAAACAAGACTTCCAGACTATAAATTATATTGGCTTACTAATAAGGGTAAGACTGTTTATTCAAGCACTCTTAAATTCATTGCAAGTAATTATATTGATGAGATTCTTGATCAAGCAGATCTTAATCCATTTTTTTGGAATAAAATATCAAAAAGATATAANTTAGAGAATGAATTTTTTGATTATATTTTAGATACACAAAAATCAGTAATAAGAACTATAGCATTAAAACGTATCAAGCATAAAAATTTTATTTCTGGATCAGCTAATGGTTTTTTTTCTTCTAAAAAAATTAAAAGTAATAAGAAAAGAAAGTATTATTTAAACTACATTTTAGATTTATTAGATTTAATAGTTATTAAAAAAAATAGAAATGATTTTAAAATTCCAATAAGTGAAAATCTCGAAGGAGTAATAAGTAATATTTTATTAAAACATAAAAGCTATGTAGGAATTGCACCTGGTGCAGGTGAAAAAAATAAGATTTGGTCTTTAGAAAAATACATCGAGTTATGTAACTATCTTCAAGTAAATAATAAGACTATAGTTTTTTTTATTGGACCTGATGAACTNTATTTAAAAGAAAAATTAAAAAATCTTTATCCTCACTCAATATTTATCGAGGATCATATTACTGGATTTCAAAATATAGAAATTATTATGGCTACCACCAAATATTTACAATTAGCCATATCGAACGATAGTGGAGTTAGTCATATGTTGTCCACTGGATATTGCCCATTAATTAAACTCTTTGGTCCAAAAGATTCTACAAAATTTACTCCTGAAAATCCAAATCTATTTTCTATATCTTCAAGTGATTTTAACTCAAAAAATATCAATAAAATACCTGTCTCTAGAGTGATTGAAGAAATAGAAAAAGTTCTGATTTAAAATTTCATATATTAGAAGGTAGACAAGTATATTTTTCATCATTACTTGTTTACTTTTATATGTTTAAATTTGATAAGCTTGTATTTGGNGATGCAGGGTGGGGCGATGAATTTCTTATAGCAACACTCATGACTCTACTAGTAAGNATTTTATCAATGGGNTTAGGTCTTTTTTTAGCAATTATTACAGTTTGGGCAAAGATAATACAAAACAGAATAACAAGATTTATTGCAAATTTTTATACAACAGTAATAAGAGGTGTTCCTGAATTATTAGTTATTTATCTAATTTTCTTTGGCGGCAATGCTGTTGTTATGAGTATAGCTAAAGTATTTGGATATAATAAATATATAGAACTAAACGCACTTACAATTGCGACAATTGCCATTGCAGTAATATCAGCTACATATTCCAGTGAAGTTTTAAGAGCTTCTTATTTGGCTATATCTAAGGGTCAAATAGAAGCTGCAAGAGCACTGGGTATGAATAAATTTAGTATTTTTTTTAAAGTTATTTCGCCTCAAGTTATAAGACATGCTTTACCGGGAATAGGGAATGTATGGCAAATAACTCTTAAAGATACTTCCCTCATTTCTGTAACTGGTCTTGTTGAAATTATGCGTCAATCTAGAATATCTTCTAACGTTGAGCATTCACCTTTAACTTTCTTAATAACAGCCGCAATATTGTATTTATGTTTAACAACAATCTCTGGCAGGGTTTTTAAAACGCTAGAAGTAAATTATTCAAAAGGATTTTCTACATGATTGAATTTTTAAATAGTATTCAAAATTCTCTTATTTATAAAAATTTCTTTTTGGTCCTATCTGGCTTAGATAATACAATTTTATTATTATTAATTTCACTACCACTTGGTTTTGTTTTAGCATTATTATTTGCTCTAGGAAGAGTTTCTAAAATTACATTATTATCAAGAACAATTGCTAGTTATATTTTTGTCATTAGAGGAACCCCTTTACTTGTTCAAATATATTTAATTTATTTNGGTTTAGGTTCNGTAAAANTTATTCGAGAAAGTTTTTTNTGGTATGCATTAAAAGAACCTTTTTGGTGCGGNGTAATAGCACTTACAATTAATACTGTTGCATATGGAGCAGAAATTTTTCGNGGTGGNATTCAATCAATTGAGAAAAGTCAGGTTGAATCTGGTNTATCACTNGGNTTTGGAAAATTTTTACTTTTAAGAAAAATTATACTACCTATAGCTATACGAAAAGTTTTACCATCTTACGGTAATGAATTAATACTAATGGTTAAAGCAACCTCTTTAGTTAGTCTNACAACNTACATGGAAATGACAGGTATNGCTAGAAAGATAATGGCTAAAACATTTGCACCNGTNGAAGCATTTATTGCTGCAGGNATNCTTTATCTNTTTTTAAATTTTNTAATGGTNCAATTNGTTAAATATTTAGAATGGAAATATAATCCACACTTAAGATTAAATAATTAATTTCTAAATTTTTTATGACANGNNCNNCAATTTGCNGNCATTNCTTTAANAGCATCANTTANCATNTCNNTATCTTCTAATTCNNNACTNANNGANATCATTTCNATATCATCTAACAAANTTNTNGTTNNATTCATTAAANGTNTCNCNATCANTCCANATNTNNTCACTAGCTCCTTNGTGCTTGACTNNNTTCAGGATANNNATCTTTAAANTCNGATGCTGNGTGTAANAAGAGTTTCNTTNANNTCNANNATTNCNTCATANTNATNNGNNTTTANNAATCTNNANANTTTNGATGANGTGCTTTTAANTTTTTGCATTANNGCCATTCTNTNNTTAACNATCTNTTCNANNGATTTNTCNTCTAAAGTTACTTTNTGANCNANNANATATANTAGGNNTGAATNAANNNNAGGTACTTATTGTTATTTTAAAGAATATACCCATTTTTTGTTATTATATTATGCAAGTAATTATGTCCTAATTTTGCATATTCAAGAGGGTTTGCTTTTTTAGGATCCTGCTCAGCTTCAATAATTAACCATTCCTGATATTTTGCCTCATATAGTATCTTAATTAATGGATCGTAATCGATGCANCCATCTCCCGGAACAGTGAAAACACCATCTAAAAAAGACTCTCTAAAACTTAAGTCATCTTTAATAGATTTTAAAAAAACATCTTTTCTAATATCTTTACAATGAACATGGTTAATTCGAGAAATATAATTTTTTAATACTCTTTCGTAATTTGCTTCGGCAAACATTAAGTGTCCAGTATCGTAAAGCAAAAATGTATTTTGATTTGTCATATCCATAAATCGATCTACATCTTCCTCGGACTGTATAATAGTTCCCATATGCTCATGATACGACATTGGCATTCCTTCATCCATCAGCATATCAGATAATTCACTGATTTTTTTGCAATAGCTATCCCATTCATCTTTTTCAAGTATTGGTCTTTTACTAAGAGCTTTTGATTGATCGCCTTGGATTGATCCAGATACATCAGCAAAAACAAAAACATCCGCATTAATTAACTTTAATAAATTTAAATGATCTTGGAGTGCTATCCATTCTTCTTTTACACTTCTTTCTCTAAGCATTGCGCCATACCAACCACCTGGCATTTTTAAATTAAATTTTTCTAAAAGATATTTTGTTATTCCAGGATTTCTCGGAAATTTTCCACCTAATTCAATACCTGAAAATCCAGATGTGCTTGCATCCTCTAAACATTTTTCAATAGGAGTGTCACCTCCTAGTTCTGGCATATCATCATTGCTCCAGGCAATAGGCGCGATACCAAGTTTAATTTTCATGAAGTTTTACATATTTCATGATAGATGAAAAATAAAGATAAATATGAACATATTATTAGTCGATGGAAATGAAAAAGAAGCTTCTGATCGATATACAAAATTGGGTATGGATACTCAATTTCAAGTATATGAAAAAATTTTAAAAAAATATTCTAGTTCAACTATCAATATTACAACAATTCATCCTGCTGTTCATAATAATTATCTTCCTTTAGGCATAAGTCTTGACGATTTCGAAGCGGTTGCTTGGACAGGAAGCTTACTTAATATATATAACATGACAAAATCCATAACTAATCAAATAGATTTAGCTAAAGAATTATTTAAAAAAAAGAATAAAATATTTGGTAGTTGTTGGGGGCTTCAGGTTTTAGTAACTGCCGCAGGAGGTAAAGTAAGAAAAAATCCAAATGGCCTTGAAGCAGTTTTAGCTAAAAATATTACATTAAATCAAGATGGTGAAATTCATCCCATGTATAAAAACAAAAAAAAATCATTTAATGCACTATGTTGGCATTATGATGAAGCAGAAAAGCTTCCAAAAGAAACTAAGGTACTAGCCTCAAATAAGATCAGTCAATTCCAATCTATAAGCTTTGAAGTAAATCAATCAAGTGTTTGGGCAGTGCAATACCATCCAGAATTTAATTCAAAATGGATGGCCGGACTTATGGAAATGAGAAAAGATATTTTGTTGGAACAAAAAGTATATGAAAATTTATCAGAATTTGAAAACGAAAAAATGATTTTACAAAACCCTGATAATCTTGAGAAAAAAGAATTACATATATATGATGATGTAGTTGATGAAGAAATCCATTCTTTAGAACTTTCAAATTGGTTAAATCTTAATAAAAATTATTGACTACATTTATAATTGATTTCCACTTACTAATACTAGAAGTTGAAATGGATTTGTTAATATTTGCTTTTACTGTTTTATCTTTTTTCCAAAGTTTACTTATTTGGCTTGTATTTTTTAAATATCCAGATTGAATTGCTGCAAGATATGCTGCGCCAAGTGAAGTAGTCTCAACATTACTTGGTCTAATAATTTTAATTTGAGAAATATTTGCTAAACTTTGTAGAAAGCTATTATTTTTAACCATACCTCCATCAACTCTTATTTCACTAATCTTTGTCTTAGAATCTTTTTCCATACACTCAATTAATTCATAAGTTTGAAAAGATAGGCTGTCCAAAGTTGCTTTGATGATATCTTCTTTAGACGTATTTCTAGTGATGCCAAAAAATGTTCCTCTTGCATTAGGGTTCCAATATGGGGCGCCAAGTCCAGTTAAGGCTGGGACAAAAAATAAACTTTCATCTTTATTAGCTTTTTTATACAATTTATCAGTTTCACTAGAATCTTTTATAAATTTTAAATTATCGCGAAGCCATTGTATGGCAGAGCCTGCTACAAAAATACTTCCTTCATAGCAAAACATTTTTTTACCATTTATTTTAAAAGCAACAGTTGTTAGTAATCTATTTTTAGATAATTTAAATTTTTCTCCAATATTCATAAGAAGAAAACAGCCTGTACCATATGTACTTTTTGATTGCCCTTTTTTAAAACAAGCTTGACCAATTGTTGCTGACTGTTGGTCTCCAGCCATGCCTCCAATTGGTATTGAATCACCAAATAATTTAGTAGAGCCAAAATCATATGCATTTTCAACTACAGTTGGTAAGATATTTTTTGGAATATTAAATATTTTTAAAATTTTGTCAGACCACTGCTCTTTTTGAGAATCAAAAATCATGGTTCTTGAGGCATTTGATATATCTGTTAGGTGAGATTTTCCCTTGGTTAATTTCCATAATAGCCAGGTGTCTATTGTTCCAAAAAGTAAATTATTATTTTTTAAATTCTTATTTACTTCCTTAACATTATCAATAATCCATTTAATTTTAGTAGCTGAAAAATATGGATCAAGCTCTAGACCAGTTATTTTTTGAATTTTTTTATCAATCCCTTTTCTTTTTAAATTTTCACAAAGATTAGCTGTTCTTCTATCTTGCCAGACTATTGCTCTGTAAACTGGTTTCCCAGTTTTCTTATTCCACAAAACTGTTGTTTCTCTTTGATTGGTAATTCCAATTGAAATTATATTTTTTGAATTTAACTTATTTTTTCTTAATATTTTTGAAATTAAATTTCTAACATCATCCCAAATTTCTGTTGCATTATGTTCTACCCATCCTTCATTGGGAAAATATTGTTTAAATTCTTTTTGGACAATATCGAATATTTCAAATTTTTTATTATACAGTACAATTCTTGAACTTGTTGTTCCTTGATCTATTACCAAAAAATATTTTTTCATAAATTAGACGTCTAAATTTTTAATGAAGTTAGCATTATTTTGAATAAATTTAAAACGTAACTCTGCTTGTTTTCCCATTAAGGTTTCGAATAAACTTTCGGTATTCTTCATATCTTTCTTAGCTTTTTCAGAGTTAATCAATATTAGATTTCTTTTGTTTTGATCCATTGTAGTCTCTTTCAATTGATCAGCTGGCATTTCACCCAAACCTTTAAATCTTGTAATGTTATAATTGTCAGACTTAAATTCTTTTTCAATTAATTTATCTTTCTCTTTTTCATCATATGCGTAAAAAGATTTATTTTTGTTATAAATTTTAAATAAAGGAGGCATTGCTAGATATAGTTTATTTTCATCAATTAAACTTTTCATATATTTATAAAAAAAAGTAATAAGTAGAGTTGCAATATGTGAACCATCTACGTCCGCATCAGTCATTAAAATTATTTTCTCATATCGAAGTTTTGAAATTTCAAAGTTTTTTCCAATACCACAACCTAAAGATTGAATAAGATTTTGTATTTCATTGTTATCAGCAATTTTAGATAGCCCAACATTATAAACATTTAATATTTTCCCCCTTAAAGGAAGTATTGCTTGAAATTCTCTATTTCTTGCTTGCTTAGCAGAACCTCCAGCACTGTCGCCTTCAACAATAAATATTTCAGAATCTTTTATTGATTTACTCGAACAATCTACTAATTTACCTGGAAGACGATTTCTTTCTTTAATACTTTTTCTATCTAACTCTTTAATTTTTGATAAATCAGTTCTTTGAAGAGCTCTTTCAATTAAATTATCTAAAAGTATTTTTGAATTTTTCTTATTAGCATTTAACCATAATAAAAATTCTTGTTGTGTTTTTGTTTCAATTTCTTTTTGTAAATTTGGCATTATTATTCTCTTTTTAGTTTGACCTTCAAAACTTGGATCATTTATAAAGATTGAAATAATAACGTTAGAGTAATCAAAAATATCACTGTGATTGATATTACTGATTTTTGAGAATTGATTTTTTTGGCCATAAAGTTTTATAGCTTTTAGAATTCCATTACGAATACCATTTTCATGAGAGCCGCCATCTGGTGTTTCAATAGTGTTACAATATGACATTAAACTTGAATTTTCATTTGTATTAAATGAAATTAAAGTTTCAAAATTTTCATTATCTTTAATTTTTGATTTTAATAAAAAATTTTTTTCAAATAATTTAGAGTTGTTTGCGTATTCTAATTGAAAATAATCTTCAATTCCTTTTTTATAAAAAAAACTTTTTTTGTTAGGGGTTTTATCTTTTATTAATTCTTTATCAATTTCAAAGTTGATAGTTGTGCCTCCAACTAATACTGATTTCATATTTATAAAATTATATAATTTTTTTGGAACAAATTGTGTTTCTTCAAATATGCTTTCATCTGGGATAAAAGAAATTTCTGTACCTTTTAATTTTTTGCTACATTTTTCAATTTTTATTTTTGTCTTAACCTTTCCTTTTGAGTAATCTTGTCTATACACTTTTCCATCTTTGAATACCTGAACTTGTAATAAAGAACTTAATGCATTTACAACAGAAATCCCAACCCCGTGTAATCCACCAGAAGTTTTGTAAGCATTACTGTTAAATTTACCACCTGCGTGAAGTGTAGTTAAAACTACTTCAAGTGCTCTTTTATTTTTATATTTTGGATGAAAATCAATAGGAATACCTCTTCCATTATCTTTTATTTTTATCGAACCATCTTTTTTATATTGAAAACTTATATCGGTCGCGTGACCAGCTAAAACTTCATCTATACTATTATCTAGTACTTCGTTAACTAAATGATGAAGACCATCTTGATTTGTGCTTCCAATATACATACCCGGTCTTTTACGAACTGGCTCAAGACCCTCAAGTACTTCAATATCTTTGGCATTATAAGTAGATTTTTTAGCCACAAATATTTCTTATCAAAAGTGTTGTTCTAAAAACATAAAAAAAACCGCCCTAAGGCGGTTTTCTTTATAGAGACAAGTATAATTCTACACGTCGTAGTATAATTTAAACTCGTGTGGATGAGGTCTAATATTAATAGGGTCAACCTCACTCTCTTTTTTATAGCTAATATAAGTTTCAATTACATCTTTGGTGAATACATCACCCTCTAATAAAAATGCATGATCTTTCTCAAGAGCTTCAAGAGATTCAGCTAAAGATCCAGGCGTAGATTGAATTTTAGACAAAACTTCATCGCTAGCAGCATAGAGATTTATATCTGTTGGATCACCAGGATTAATTTTATTTTTAATTCCATCTAATCCTGCCATTAACATTGCTGAGAATGCTAAGTATGGATTTGCACTTGGATCTGGACATCTAAATTCCATTCTTTTTGCTTTAGGGCTTTGAGAATAAGCAGGAATTCTAACAGATGCAGTTCTATTTCTTTGAGAGTAAACAATGTTCACCGGAGCCTCAAAGCCTGGGACCAATCTTTTATAAGAATTAGTAGTAGGAGCACAAAAAGCTAAAAGAGCAGGTGCATGTTTAAGTATACCGCCAATATAATTTAGAGCTAAATCACTTAGGTTAGCATAGTTACCCTCTTTATACATTAATGTGTCACCGTCTTTCCAAACACTTTGATGAACGTGCATACCTGAACCATTATCTTCGAATAAAGGTTTAGGCATAAATGTAGCTGTCATTCCATGTTGTCTAGCAACATTTTTAACAACGTACTTATATTTCATCATATCATCAGCCATTTTTAGTAAAGGCGAAAATTCTAAATCAATTTCACATTGTCCACCTGTTGCAACTTCATGGTGATGTGCTTCAACTGTAAGACCAATGTCTTGCATTGTCATTACCATTTCAGTTCTTACATCTTGAAGTGTATCAACTGGCGGTAAAGGAAAATAACCTTCTTTATGTCTAGGCTTATGACCTAAGTTTGGGTTTTCATCAGCACCACTATTCCAAGTACCTTCAACAGAATCAACTTCATGAAATGCAAAATTTGATCCTGAGTCAAACTGAACGTTATTAAACACAAAAAATTCTGCTTCTGGACCAAAAAATGCTGTGTCACCGATACCAGATGATTTCAAATAGGCTTCAGCTTTTTTAGCAATATTTCTTGGGTCACGACTATAGTCAACCAAAGTTACAGGATCTTTAATATTACAATGTAATGCCAAAGTTTTTTCTGAAAAAAATGGATCAATATAGGCTGTTGTTGCATCTGGCAAAACAATCATATCACTGTCTTGAATTTCTTGGAAACCTCTTACTGAAGATCCATCAAAACCAAGTCCGTCAGAAAATATATCTTCGTCTAAAAATTTAATTGGTATTGTAAAATGTTGAGTTGTTCCTGGTATATCAGTAAAGCGCATATCAACCATCTTAATGTCCATATCTTTAATTTCAGACATTAAATCTTTTGGAGTCGAGCTTTTTAATTTCATATCTATCTCCTTACTTCAACAAAAGGGTATGCTATCCAGCGTTACCCGGTTAAATCATGCTCTAGTTATGAAATCTGCTTTTGATGCGCGTTCCTTCAGCTTNTGGCTTACTTCCGACCTATATANAATAGGTTGAACGATTTATAACTTTTGCATGCGTTCCTTCGGCACAATGCCTACTTCCGACTCTAAAAGAGTTGAACGATTATTGGTTAATTACTAGGTTTTATATAAAAGTAAAGAAAAATTAGACAGCATCACTGTCTTTTTCACCAGTCCTTATTCTAATTACCTGCTCAATATTCGATACAAAAATCTTACCATCGCCGATTTTTCCTGAATAAGCGCTAGTTTTTATTGACTCAATAACATCATCTACTTGATTGTCTTCAACGATTACTTCAAGTTTCATTTTTGCTAAAAATTCATCATCATACCCATCATTAGGATCAATTCCACCAGTTGANCCTCTTTGTCTACCGAAACCTTTTACATCTACTAATGTCATCCCGGATATTCCAAGTTCATGTAAAGCTTCTTTAACTTGAGAAAGTTTAAATGGTTTAATGATTGCTTCTATTTTTTTCATATTGTTGATAACCTATTAATTGCTTCTTTAATGTTTTCTAGAGAATTAGCAAAACTTATTCTAACAAATTCTCCAGCATTATCTCCAAAGCTAGAGCCTGGAACTAATGCAACACCTTTTTCTTCAAGTGCGATTTCTGAAAATTTATTTCCGCTCAATCCAGTTTTTGAAATATTGGGAAATGCATAAAAAGCACCACCTGGTTCAAAACAAGAAATTTTTTCTAATTTATTCAATTCATTAAAAACGTACTCTTTTCTTTTTTGAAATTCACTAACAATTTTTGTTATTTCTTTCTGAGAACCTTTTATTGCTTCTAACCCTGCATATTGCGAAATTGAGGTAGCGCAGGAATTGTAATTGACACATATTTTATTAGCATGTTCAATTAAATTTTCTGGCCATATACTCCAGCCTAATCTCCATCCAGTCATACAATATGTTTTGCTCCATCCTTCAAGAACTATTAATCTATCTTTTATGCTTTCNTATTCNAATAATGATGGCATTTGTTCATTATTAAAAATAATATTACTATAAATTTCATCACTTAAAATGGATACGTTTGGGTACTGCTCTAGTAAATTAACAAGATCAGTAATTTTTTTCTTATTCATATANGATCCTGTTGGATTGTTTGGATTATTTATTATTATCAAACTTGTTTTATCAGAAATTAATTCTTTTAATTGTTCAGTATTAATTTCGAA
>FUFK010045062.1_pt1 | contig 24281 bp, 21 predicted proteins | sample 1021851 | NCBI WGS metagenome assembly FUFK01 (sample SAMEA51879418, study PRJEB19060) | metagenome | reverse complement strand
TTTCAATCATTGGGGCAAATCGAGCTGGAATATTTTTATCTTTAATTCCATTATTTAGCACTTTGATGGCGATATTCTTTTATAATGAACAATTCCAATTTTTTCACTTGATTGGAGCAATTTTAATTATATTAGGTTTATTTTTATCCAATAAGGAAATTAAAAATGCTTAAGGTTGCAATATTAGATGATTATCAAAATGTTTCTCAACAATTTGTAGATCTTGAAAAACTTGCAGGAAAATATGAGATTAAAATTTTTAGTGAGCCATTTGAGGATGAGGCTGATGTCATAGATAAATTGTCTGATTTTGAGGCATTATTAGTGATGAGAGAACGAACTCACATTACTAAAAATATAATAGAAAATTTATCTAAGCTAAAATTCATAATTACCAGTGGGTTAAGAAATAAAGCAATTGACCTAGCTGCTGCAAAAAAAAGGAAGATTATTGTTAGTGGAACTGATAGCAATTTAAATCCAACTCCAGAATTAACTTGGGCTTTAATACTTGGTTTAGCCAGAAATATTAAAGAGGAAATAGATAATATGTATCAGGGTTATTGGCAAACCACAGTTGGCGTTGAGCTCAAAGGAAAAATTCTTGGATTAATTGGACTTGGGAAAGTAGGTTCTCAAGTTGCAAAGATAGGTAAAGTTTTTGGTATGCAAGTAATGGCTTGGAGTGAAAATCTTAATCTTGATAAATGTAAAGAGCTAGATGTTTTACCTTGTTCTAAAGAGGATTTAATTAAGAATTCTGATTTCTTATCTATTCATGTGCAAGGCGGTGAAAGATATAAAGATTGTATTACCTTAAAAGAACTAGATAAGATGAAAAAAACTGCTTTTTTAATAAATACCTCAAGAGGTCCAATTATTAATGAAGATGATTTAATTATTGCTTTATCTACAAATGTAATAGCAGGTGCAGGATTGGATGTTTATGAAAAAGAACCTTTACCAGAGAATAATAAATTAAGATTTTTACCTAATGCTTTATTAACACCGCACTTAGGATATGTGACTGCAGAAAATTATAATGTCTATTATAGTCAAATGATTGAGTCACTCGAAGCTTGTGCAAGTGGTAAGCCAATTCGTGTAATAGAATAGTTATGGATTTATCAGTTGTTAATCACGATGATTATTTTGCAAAAATTGGTGATGACCATAAGTTCCCGATTAATAAATTTGGAGAACTTGCAAAATATTTAATTGATAAAAAAATAGTTAAAAAATTTTATCAACCTTATGCATGTTCTGAAGAAACTTTAAAAAGAGCTCATTCAGAAAAATATATCAAGGATGTTAAAAATAAAACATTAGATCAAAATACAATTAAGAAAATTGGATTTCCGTTGGTTGATAGTGTTATTCAAAGGTCATTAGTTGCAACTGGTGGCACTGTGTTAGCCACAAAGCTTGCAATTAAAAATGGTGTTGCCTGTAATACTGCGGGTGGCAGTCACCATGCTAATTATGATGGGGGCGCAGGTTATTGTGTATTCAATGACGTAGCAGTTGCAGCCCAATATTTATTGGATCGTGGTTTAGCTGGAAGAATTTTAATAGTTGATTTAGACGTTCACCAAGGCAATGGTAATGCTGATATTTTTGCTGATAACAAAAATGTTTTTACTTTTAGTATGCATTCAAAATCAAANTATCCAGCNAAAAAATCTATCAGNGATCTTGATGTTGAGCTTGAGGATAATATGGAGGATGCTCAATATATAAAGATACTTGATTTCTATCTAAATCAATTAAACGATGAAAATTTTGATTTTGTTTTTTATATTGCTGGAGTTGATATTCACCACAATGACCGATTAGGTAAATTAAAAATTTCAGATAAAGGAATTAAAAAAAGAGATGAAATGGTTACTCAAAATTTCTTTTCACAAGGAGTACCTTTGTGCGGTGTACTTGGTGGTGGTTATAATAAAGATTTTAAAAAACTTGTGGAATTACATTCTATTTTACATCAATCTTGTGCTAAATTACTNAAATGANNAAAAANAATCCAAATCTTACTGCTGAACAAAAATTGATAATGTTTGAGGATGGTACAGAACGTGCTGGTAGTAGTGAATTAAACAATGAAAAACGAGAAGGGAGTTATCATTGTGCCAATTGTGGCATTAAGCTATTTGAATCAAAAGCAAAATATGAAAGTGGATCAGGCTGGCCTTCTTTTTTTCAATCCTTACCAGATGTGTTTGAGACTAAAACCGATCACTTGATCGGTTATGCTAGAACAGAGTATCATTGCAAAAATTGTAATGCTCACCATGGTCACATCTTTGATGATGGTCCTCAACCTACGGGTAAAAGGTATTGTAACAATGGTGTTTGTTTAGTTTTTCATGAAAAAGAAAAGCAATGATTTTAAAGTATATAAGTTTTTTAATTGGTCTTACATGGTCATATTCTTTAATTAAAACACAATCTATTTTTAGTAAAAAAACAGGCTTAATTTTTAAAATTTTTATATCCAAAGTTTCTTGGCTAACCTTTTTAGTAGCAATTTACTTTGGATATAAAAATTTTTCTCTTCAATCCACTTTAATTGGTGTTGTAATTTCGGTTGCAATTGTACATCTGGGTTTTATGTTTCTTAGTAAATTTTTAAAGTCAAAATTTACTGATAAACAATTAATTTTTTATAAAAACTTTTTTGAATATTCCTTAATTGTGTGGATATTATATTACTTTATATACTAGATAATTACCTATTTTGGTCGCTATCGGATAACTAAATATTGTTTTTTTTAAAAATTATAGATAAAATTTATCATGTTTGAAAAATTAGAAGAATTAGCAAAAAATAATAAAAAAATATCAGATTTCCACATTAGAAGTGGATGGCCATTAGCCTTCAGACAAACAGGAGAAATTCACAAAGTTCCAGAGGTGATGGTTAAAGCACAGGATCTCCAGGATTTAATATCGACCAATTGTAATGAAGTAGAAATGAAAAGATTTAACGAAACTCATGAACTTGACTCGTCAGTTACGCTTAGTGGTTTAAGATTTAGGGCGAATTTTTACAAAACTATTAATGGACCTGCAGCAGTGCTTAGAAGAGTTGAAAGTGTCATACCAGAAATGGGACAATTCGATTTACCACCAGTTCTTTATGACATCATTGATATGCACAAAGGACTTGTGTTAGTTACAGGACCAACAGGATCAGGAAAATCAACTACGCTTGCTGCAATTGTAAATGAGATTAACAAAACTAGAACTGCAAATATTATTACTGTAGAAGATCCAGTTGAATTTATTCACAAAGATGCAAAAAGCATTGTCTCTCATCGTGAAGTTGGAAAACAAACACAAACTTTTGCAAGTGCTTTAAAAGCGGCACTACGAGAAGATCCTGATGTTATTCTAGTTGGAGAGATGAGAGATTTAGAAACAGTTTCTCTTGCATTAACAGCAGCGGAAACAGGTCACTTAGTTTTTGGAACATTACACACAAGTGGTGCACCAAATACAATCAATAGAATTATCGATGTATTCCCACCTGAGCAACAAGCACAAATCAGAGCTCAAATTTCGACATCTTTAAAAATGGTAGTCACTCAAAGACTTCTTAAAACTAAAGATGGTCAAGGCCGTTGCGGTGCTTTTGAAGTGATGAAGTGTACAGCCCCTATTCAAAACTTAATAAGAGAAGCGAAAATTCATCAAATTCCAAGCATCATGCAAACAGCAGTAAAAGACGGAATGATTACAATGGCGAAATCATTAGAAGATTTAGTAAAAGCTGGAAAGATAGATGCTGGGGCAGGCAAAGAACACTAAAGGTTTTAATCTATTAGAACTGATTGTTGTATTAACAATTGTTGGAGTTATATCAGCAGTTGCTTATCCCAATTTTTCCTCATGGAATAAAGAAAGAAAAGTAAGAGCGGCAGTTATAAAAATTGAGACCTTAGTTAGAAACGCTTATGTTCAAACAGAAAGAGGCACTTTCGCTTATGTACAGGTACTTTTTAATAACAACGATGATCAATTAGTTGTCACTTCAAAAGGTATTTCTATGGCTAATTTGGTTACTAAGATGAATGATATGAATGATGAATGGAATACAAATCCACAACTAAGATGTAATGTTAATGATGATAGTTATTGGGATACAGATCGAGATACTACAAGTAATGATATTAGAAATGCAGTTTATTCCATTACCTTAACAGATGTATCAACCAATTTTTCTGGCACACCAAGTGCTGTTTGTTTTGCAAGAAATGGAAAATTTCATGAAGCCTCTGGTGATCTTACAAGTGACCCAGCCACTGGTGTTCCTCACCAATTTGTGTATATTTGTAGGAGAGATAGAGCTAATCCAATTTGTGATATAAATGATACAAGCGGTGATGCTGATGTCTGTCCAGGTAGTGAGATTATGATGAGCAGAGTACATTGGAATAGATTTGGAAATATGCAAGTGAGTAAATTTGTAAATAATTATATATTAGATCCAACATCAAAAGAAAAAGAGTGGGAGTGTGAAAACCCTAATTATGTGTATGAATAAAAAAAAATATAGTTCAAAAATTTCTGGGCTATCTCTTTTGGAAGCCCTAATTTCAACAGCGATTGTTGGAATAGGTTTCGCTGCAATATTACAAATGACAAACTATTCTGTTCAGTCTATTTATTCTTCTGGTGAAAGGACTAAAGCAAATTATTTAACCAATGTTATTGTCGAGGATGTCTTGGGACACAAAGAGGTACAGGTAACTGGGAATGATAATTTCTCTGATTTTTTAGCACAAAATCAATTTAATTCTGAATTTTGTCGGCAACAAACGGATGCAACACGTAACAATGGCGATATCTATGGTGGTGATGCTCAGAATAATTTTCAGATAAAAACAAGAAAGTGGGAAGCTCTATTAAATAATAAAGACTATTTGAATTGTCGGGGTAATAATGAAACAAGAAATTTTAGAGTCTTTAAAATAGGTAGTAGATGGAGCCAAGAGAATAATATTTTAGTTAACCCATTGCAGACAGATATTGATAATGATGGAAATCCGGATGAACCATATGTAATGGATGACGTGATGTATATAGGAAGAGTACAAATGAATTTAAATGATGGAAGAAAGAGAAAGTTTTTATATTTTCAAACTGATTATGAGCTGAAACAATGAAAAATTATTCAAAACATATTAGTGGATTAACTTTAATTGAAATAATGATTGGTATTGTTATTACTACAATTATGATGGCTGCTGTTTACACCTCATATTCTGTCGTAAATCAATCGTACTCTCAAGTAAGTGAGAAGGCTAAAATTAGCAGAGCAAGCAGAGATATAGTTTCCATGTTAATGAGAGATGTTCGGATGGCTGGATTTAAATATTATGCCGGGTCACATGAAATAGCTCAATTCGCAGACGACACATCCGCTTGTAATGGCGGAGTTGGAGTTGCATTACCAAAGAATAGTTATCTTTATTATGATAATGGATTTCTGGATCCATCTGAAAGCCATAATCCTTTAGTGATCAGGAGAAATACCTTGGGTTTTGGAATAACCTCTTCACAAGGATTGACAACGAACACTACTAATACCGCAAGTGCTACTGCTGGTAATTGTTGTGATCAAATCCAAATNGTATATGAAGATTTTAATCAAAGCCACCATCGTGAAGGTGAACAGCCATATAAAAAGTATAGAATAACTTATTACGCTTTACCGAATGATACAGGTGGTTATGCGGCTTGGAAAAGAGTAGAGCATTATTTTCAGCCAAGAGTTGGTTGTTCTTTTTTTACTGGCGCCACCCCACCCCCACAAGATGATGGAAACGATGGAGGTGGTGGAAATAATTCTGAAATATTTAATTTAGACAATCAATTTGGTGTTGGAAATTTTAGTGGTGGAATTGCAAGCAGTGGTGTCAGTGATGATGCGGAAGATGTAAATTTAGTTGTTAAAGGAACATGGGCAACCAATTGTAATGCTTGTACACCAGGAACAATGGTCAGGGATAATATCGATGACATGGAGTTTATACCCTTTGATGAGAATGGAAAAATAATTCAAACTGACTCTGGTGTATTTCCGGCTCCAGAGCATATTGGAATAAGAGATAGACTATTAGATATACGAGGTGTGGATATCAGACTTACTTTTGCATCCAAAGATGATTTTTTTCAAAAAGCGGCTACTACAGATAATCCAAGAGTAGTTCTTGGATTAGCGGGTGGAAATAGAAATAATACTATTGCAGATGGACTAGATAGAAAACTACGAGACTCAGTAATTGTTACAGTTCACACAAGAAATATTGGAGAAACTTTTTAATGACAAAAGATAATCAAAAAGGATTTGCATTAGTTTTATCATTAGTGTTGTTATTAGCAATGTCCTTAATGGGCGGTGCTTTAATTGTAATAGCTTCTTCAGACCATCAGAGTAATAATAGCAGCGATGAGTATCAGCAAACCTTTTACGTTGCTGAAACAGCTTTGATGCAAGCTCAGAAAAGTTTAATTAACAGAATGTTGGGACCAATCAATGTTGGTACTGGTAATAGGAATTACGACGCAAGAACTCCCCCTAGAAACCAGTCAGCTGCAGGGGATAACCTATTGGATCAAGACTCGCCTTGTTACAGAAGTTTTCGAAATTTAAGTAGAGAAGATACATTTAGAGGGGTTGAACACGTAAAAGAACAAAGTTTTTTTGAATTAATAGCTCCTATATTTCTTGATGGTGCCGCAGGTTTAGCTCTTGATGCAACTATTGATGATCCTGATGCATTACAAGCAGAGCAGGATAGTATTAGAAGATTTTACTATGAGTTTTTTTCAGTTAATTCAGGCACCTCATCCTTTAAAGGTTCTGGTGTAAGTTTGAAAAAAACCTCTGCCACATCCCAAAAAATGGGAACAGCCTATAAAATCTATGGTTGCGGCATGATGGGGGACCCTGAAAATGATCCAGATAATCCAGAAATTATAGTTCCACTAGAAACATTAATAGTTTTATCTAATTAACATTAACTTTAAAGCTTAAAATGAGCACGTAAGGATGTTGAAAAATAATGTATAAAAATTTATAATTTTATTGTGAAAAGATTATTATTAAAATTTATTTTTTTTCTATTTTTTTCAAGTTCCTCTTTTGCTTGTTCTTTATTATCAGTTGATATTGGAACATCAGTGAGGCAAGCTCAAAATACGTTTGATTTTTTAATGTCCTACAATCCAGAATTATATGGAAAAAATCTTTCGACAAAATACATGGCCTATGCGCTGGACTATTGTGAAGGTTCAAATTTAGAAAACACAGACTTAGAGGTGATAATTCACGACTCTAAAGTCGCAGGTATTAATTTAGTTTCATCCGCTAGTGAAATTAAAAATGAAATTTATGATTTTGTTAAGATTAATATTGGCGACCCTGGCAGTGAAGCCAAGAAAGAAAACTGGAAAGGGTACGTAAACTTAAGTGTAGGAAATCTAATAATAATGTACAGCAAGATAGATATAAGAGATGAAACTTTTGAAGTACTAGAAATTACAACTCCTCAAATGATAGACTATACATCAGGTGAGGAAGTAATAGAATTGCTAATGTAAATGATGATTAAATACTTTAAAATTTTATTTTTTTTATTTGTATTATCTTTAAGTAATAACGTTAATGCAAAGCCTGTACCTCCAGGAGCTGGTGGGGGCGATGTCGCTGCTAATATATTATTTTTAGTTGATAGTTCAGCCAGCATGGGGAGATGGATAGGTGGGGATGGTATAGGGCCTATTGCAGGTGTTACTTATGACTCCCAAAATAGAATTTTACTGACACAATACTCAAGAAGAACTGCTGGTGCAGTTATAAGATATGCTTTAAATAATGCTGGAAATGCTACTGTAAGAGATACAAGTTTTAGACCTATAAGACAAGTTCCAAGAAATGGATGTACTCAATTTAATGATNNNGGAANNCACANNGGTCAAAGATTAAGAAGAGCTGGTCATATAGAGTTTGTTCAAGATCTGAACTCAGTTAGTTTTAATGAAAGCGTAATTCTTTTACATAGTGGAGAGAGAAGAACAGGAAGTTATATATTTGGTTATTCAGAAGATGGCCGAAGATGCTTAATTGCATTACGTGCGCCTAATAATATGAGTGTTAGATCATTTGATGTTAAAACTATTGGCGGAACCCCTTTTTTATTCTCTGCTGGAGGCGCTAGAAGAACTCAAGGCTTCTTTATGTCTTGTAATTTAGAAACATTTGTATGTAACGAACAAATCATTAATGATAGTAGAAACGTTGTAAGATGGGTAAATAGATTTAGTGTTAATAATGAGGGGACATTAGCTTATTTTGCTAATTCTTTAACAAATAATCTTGAAGGATATTCTCTCACACGTTCAGGTGATGCATTTACTTTGGGAACCAGACAAAGAAATTGTGCCCCAGTAAATGCTCCAACTTTGACATCAGAACTTGCAATTCCTTTTGGAGTGGAAGTTTCACCATCGGATAGTTCAATTATTTATACAAGTTCTGTTTTTTCTCATGCAATACAAAAGATACAAGTTTCAGATACGACTTGTACAGTTGTCACTGCAGTAGGTTCAGGATTACGAACAAATACTTCAAATGAAGGAACTGCTAATGCTTATGATGCAAATTTAGTAGGATTTAACTCACCTCACGCTCTTTATGTGCAAGAAACTGATACAAGATCAAGAGTTTTAACAGGTACATTAAGAGGCTATGTAGATGAATTTGATGAAGCTCTATTTACTTCAGTCAATAGAAATACAACTTGGCTTGATCAAGTAGGGGGTCCAAGAATTAGAAGATGGGACGGTGTTAAATCTGCTATTAACGCAATCGTAAATGATACGACACTTACCACAGGTGCCTATTTTGGTTTTGGCCACTGGAACGCAGGTGAGCATGGTCGTTCAAGAGGAGCGCCAAGGGGAGGGCGTTATTGTCATAGAGCAAATGATTGCACTTATTATCAAGGTTGGACTGGTCAACACCCTGATGGAAGGAGTACACAATGTAATCGAGACTCTTGTCTAAATGTTGCAATTAGTCCTAGAGGAGCTGATCTTATTATGGATGTGGTGAACCCTTTAGGTATGGCCTGGGGTACCGACGCACATGCATTTTCTCAATTAGCTTTTGATTATTTTACTGACGCTAGTGCGGGGCAGCAACTTTTAAATCCAGATGCTCCGTGTCAGATTAATTATGTGATTGTTATTGGTGATGGTGCCATGAATCAGACTGGAGTTTTAGGTGCTGATGGTGATACTGCNGAAAGGATGGCTACTTTAAGAGAAATGGGAGTAAAGTCACTTTATGTAGCTTATGGAGGGGGAATTAGAGGAACAAATTTAGATAGATTTCATGAACTATCAAGAATTGGTACAAGCAATTTACCAGCTGGTACAAGTGCAAGAGCTTGTATTGAGGATGAGGACTGTGAGAGAGCAATTGTAGCTAATACCCCTGAGGCATTAAAAACAGCTTTGACCGCTAAGATAAGACAAATCATTGCAGACAAATTAGCATTCACTGCGCCATCGATCACAGCAACTATTCAAGAAGGTGGATCTTTATACCAAGCGCAGTTTGGTTATGAGCAGTATGGTGAATGGAAAGGAAGAATTTTACGTAAAAAATTAAAAGCTGATGGTGATGTTGAGCACGATACTACTCCAGGTAATGCTCATGGTAATTGGGATTCATCTAGAATGCTTAGAAGACATTCCACACCGGGTGGTGAAGATGATAATAGAAATTTATGGACAGCTATGCCTGGATCACCTTATCTTGGGAACTGGGATAACTTTAGTCAAGGCAACTCAACTGCTGTTGAAGCTTTAATTAATCGATTAGGATTCGAAGTTGATGATTATCATACAAGTACATCTACTTGTACAGCAGTCGGTAATGATGCGACTCTAGGGAATGAAGTAATAGGTCTAATCAATTTTATGAAAGGCAATGATTACTTTGATTATGATGGCGATTGTGATGTCACAGAAGTTAGAGATCATGTAATGGGAGATGTATATCACTCACAACTGGTAGAAGTAGGTGCTCCTGACTCAAATATTAATTTTAATTCTTTTAATGAAGAAGCCTATCATAGGTCCACAAGAGGCTATGCGCGCTTTAAAGTTGAACAAGCCAATCGACCAAATATTATTTATGCAGGTTCAAACGCAGGGATACTTCATGCCTTTGCAGCTAAAAGTGGAAATGGATTTGAAGGTGGACAAGAGGTATGGGGGTTTATACCTCCGTTTATTGCTGGAAAACTTCCGCAAATAATAAACACAGAATATGATAAGGCCTCTGGGGGTGGAACTAATCCAATTTTTGGAGTTGATGGCTCACCAGTAGTTCATGATGCTTTTATTCGAGGGTTTAATGTTAGGGGAGAACTAGAGGGAAAAAGAAGTTGGCGTACTTTGTTATTAATACCTTATGGAAGAGGTGGCGCAGGATTCTCATTACTTGACGTAACAGATCCAGTTCCATCAGGCTCTAAGGGACCAATACATATGTTTTCAGTTTTTAATGACAAAATTAATAATAAAGTTTTAGTCGCCGATGTTAACGGAAGAATATCTGAATTAGAATATAATGCTACCTCAACCTCTTTAATGAACTCACTAGAGGGAGAAGTGGCTCAGGATAACTTTAATACCGCAAGAGATACAGATGATACAAATGGTAATACGGATGCAACTGATAGAATAGCGCCATGTAGTACTGCCTCTGATTTTAGAGAAAATGGCACTGCCTCATGTTTTATGGGAAATACTTTTTATTTCCCAGATATTGTCTTGGATTATCCGAATGATACAGAAATTCCCAAAACTGTTATAGGAGCGCAACAATTAAACAATGGTGTTCCTGAGCCAATTAAACTTCAAAGTGCAAAAATGGTTGACGATGGCTCTGGAGGATCTGTTTTGAAAGTTGAGTTCCAAAATGTTCAAATTTTTAATGCAAATCCGTCTGATGCAGAACCTCGTATATCAGATGATATAAGTATAAGAGCTTGTATAGGTGGATCAGGTATAGACCCAGCTTATGATTATTCTCAATTAGGCGAAACATGGTCTACTCCTAAAATAGTTAGAATGCCAACAAGTTCAGGGTCAAACAATATTGGAAACGATAGATATGTTGCGATTATGGGTGCAGGTATGTCCAAAGGTGATGCATGTGCTGGATCAGCTTTATTTTTAGTTGATTTAGAAGGCCATGCAGATGGTATGCCGGGTAGGATTTATGGATCTGAAATCAATGGAGGTCCTATAAATATTATAGATAGCACACCCAATGGTATTCTATCTGGAGACACAGTAATGGAAACTACTAATGGAAGTGATATTTCAAACTCAATACCCGCTGGTCCAGTTGTGATTACTCCTGATACTGCGCCTGGTGTTCCTTGGAGAGGAGCATTAGTTTATGTAAATGATCTAGAGGGTAAAATTACAAAAATCAATTTAACGAATAATACAAAAGGATTAAATGATGATGGGAATTTAGTTTCTGGTGTAACATCGTTATATGACCAAACAACTTTATTTAGATTGAATGCTTCAAGAGCAAATGGGAGATTTTCCTATTTTTCAATGGAAGCAGGACTTGGCGTAACTGATAAATCTTTTTGGTTATTTGGTTCAACGGGAAATTTTGCAGACTTAGGAGGTAAATCTACTAACTTAGACAATATTTTGTATGGTGTCCAAGATAAACACTTTCCATATTGGAAACATTTAAATGGTGTGGTTGTTCCAAAAACAGTACTAAGTACTGATGGTGGTGTTATGAATATTAATGGAGAGTTCTTAAAATTAGCACACAGAGGAGCAGATCAGGCAAGTAATGTGGATGATGCAGAGGTAAATTGTATTAATGTTTCTGGAGACCAAGATGGTGATAATTGTCCGATACCTTCTTCAGCTGATGCATGGGTTATACATCTAGAGAAAAATGAGAACAGAGGCTTTCTATCACCAAGAACTTTCAGAAAGGCATCAGCACCACCAACTTTATTTAAAGGAATAGTTTATTATCCAATTTATCAACCGCCACCAGGATCTGCACCATGTGCTCAAGGTCATGCATTTATATGTGCTGCTGACGATGAATGTGGAACGAATAACTCAGATAGATTAGGATTACAAACTCCTGGAGATGTAAACAATCCTGGTCTTAATGCATGTGCTTATGTAAGAGAGGGTGTTTTATCTGAGTTAGTAGTATTCGGAGATAAGTTGTTTGCAAATGTTGCGGGACCGTCTGAAGATACGAATACTTTATTCTCAATATTTTCGATACCTGGTGAGGTTTTATCAAATAAAGGTGGGTGGAGAGACAGCGGTTTTTAAAATTTTAAAATTAATTTAAATATAAAACTATTTGTTTAAGTAAAAACAAATATAGTACACACCCTAATACAAGGTAAGGCCCATAAGGAATTGATGATGACATATTTTTAGATTTATTCAATAAGCTGGGCAATGCATAAGCTAGGGCTATAAAAGAAGAAAAAAATAAAATAAACGGAATTGACATCCAACCAAACCAAAAACCTATTGCAGATAAAAGTTTAGCATCACCCAAACCCATTCCCTCTTTTTTTCTCAACTTTTTATATGCAAAAATTATTATCCAAATAATTAAATAACCAACTACGCCTCCAATCATTGAGTCAATTAAGTTTGGAAAAAAATATTGATTTAAGTTTGGATTAAACGTTTTAAAAAAACCTATGGCCATTAATGGAAAAGTTAATTGATTTGGTATTACGAAATGTTTTAAATCAATAAAAAATATAATTACAAAAAATATACTCAATATAAAAAATAGAAGAGTAGTAAGTGAAAAACCAAATAGGTAGAAAACCAAAACAAAACTTAAAGCACAAATTAGTTCTACTATAAAATATTTTATATCTATTCTGGTTGAGCAGTCTCTACATTCGGCTTTTAAAAATATATAGGATAACAACGGGATGTTATCATACCACCTAATTTGCTTATTACAGGCTGGACAATAGGATCTACCCTTAACCACACTTTTATTACTAGGAATTCTGTGAATACAGACGTTACTAAAACTCCCCCATATACTTCCGAGGATAAATACTATAATATAAGACACAATTTAGAGTTTAATTTGGGAGGAAAATTCTATGAGTCCATCGATGCAATATTGTATAAACAACATCGCATCAGCTATGTGCAAATAGAAATTTGGCGCATGAATCATGATTTCCATCATTATCAAAATTATCAAAAAATTAATGAATATCAATTTATAAATAACATGTTTTTTGGCGCAAAAAAAAAGGAAACAATTAAAGTAGACGATACTACCAGTAAAGATTTAGAATTAGTTACAAAAATGAATCATGATCTAGCTAAGTCGTTAGATCTAAAAGAAACTCTAAGTAATTCTCTTGAATTAATTATAAAAAGAATAAATGCACAAGCTGCAAATATTTTTTTAATTGATGATAAGAACCAGTCTTTTCAGTGTATTGCATCCAAACATCAAGCATATCTAGAAGATTTTGAAATTCCTATTACTCAAGGTGTAATGGGCAAAGCAGTAGTGTTAAAAAAATGTATAAGAGTAGGTGATGTAAGAAAAGATGTTAGAGAAATTGCTGAATTTTATTTTGACTTAGATAATAAAACAAATTTTACTACGTATTCTGTTTTATGTTCTCCTTTAATAGTATCAGATGAGTGTATAGGAGTTATTCATTGTTTAAATAAAAAAACAAATAATAAATTGTTTGAAGAGAATGATAGAAAACTTTTGGAAACTTTATCTGGACCTGCTGCATTGGCAATTAGAAATGCAAGAATGGCAAAAGATCTTGTTGATAAGAATAGAATGCAGAAAGAAATAGAAATTGTTGGTGAGATACAAAAAACNTTACTATCTCAAAACCAAAAAGAAAAATTTCCAATAGCAGGAATAAATATTCCAGCNAAAGTAGTCTCAGGAGATTTTTATAATTTNGCAGAGCTTACAGAAGGAGTTTATGGTTTTGGTGTTGCAGATGTGTCTGGNAAAGGAATNAAATCTTCTTTACTTATGTCAAAGGCATCNAGTCTTTATAGATGCTTAAGNAAAACAAATTTTTCTGCAGCAGAACTTTTAAATATTTTAAATTCTGAAATATGTGAAACAACATCAAGAGGAATGTTTGTTACAATGTTGATTGGAATTTATGATAGCAAAAAAAAAGAACTTACTTTAGCTAATGCAGGACACGAACCTCCTTTAATTTATAATAATGATGGAAATTTTTCTAATTTTGAAGAAGCTGGTCCTCCGCTAGGCATCGCTCCTAAATTTAAATTTAAAGAAACAAAAATTAATTTTTCAAATAGTTCAATGTATATTTTTACAGATGGAATAACTGAGATAAAAGATTCAAAAGGAAACATGTTAGAGTCTGATGGATTTAAAGATTATATTAAAAAATATCAATCTATTCCTAATTATGAAAGGTTGAATAAGATTGTCGAGGATATTATTAAATCTGGTCGAATACAAAAAGATGATTTGACTATTGTTGTCGTTGATGGAAACTAAATTAGTTTATTATGTTTGGTATAGGAAAAATAATGATTATATTTGGAATAATTATTACCTCTCTTTTATATTGGGCAACAACTAATGTATGTAGATATAATTTCGTTATTGAAAAAAAAACTAAAGAAATGAATATTATTGCTTCAGAAATAAAACCAGAAATTAAATTAGGTAAAGTTTATTATTTTGAGGAATTAAATTGCAATGATGTTGATTTATCATGGGATTATGAAAGAGTTATTGATAATTTAAACACAATATCAGTTATGATCTATCAAGAATTAACTACAGATATAAAAGGTGATCCTAATTAAGATAAAAATATTATAAAAAATAAAAAAAATCTTTTTTCTTAATAAAAAATTAGTTTTTATTTAAAGTTTCAATCAAAAATAGAAAAAAATATAAAATTTCTAATTAAAATAATCAATTTTAGGTAGAAAATAGAAAATAAAATCAAATTTGGTAATTTTTTAAATTTTAAAAAGAGTAAAATGTTAAAAAAACTTTTATTATTTGAATCTCTAACACAAAATTTATAGACTCTAACACAAAGTAGGAAATTATTTTCCAAATTCAATTTTTGTTGATTTTATTGGCTTTTTTTTAAAGTAATCATAAAAAAATTTCTCTAACACAATTTAAAAATACTCTAACACAATTTTTTTTCTATTTTGTGTTAGAGAAATTCTATTTGGTTGAGATCATTCATAAAAATATATTATTAAAAAAAGTGTTGATTTTACTTGTTTTTTTAAAAATAACTCATTTTGAACACAACAAATTTGATTTTGTGTTAGACTAAATCATAATTTTGTGTTAGAGATTCGTAAATTGTGTTAGAGAAATTAATTATATTTTTATTATGAGTGATCAAGAAGACGATAAAAAAATTTTAAATGATGTTCCAGAAGACCCTGGATCAGAAAATCAACCAAAAGTTGATCAAGAAAATCAACCAGAGAGTGAAAAAAACCAAAATGTTGATACTTCTGAGGGTCTGAAAGAAAATATTGATGTAAAAAATGACGAGTTAAAAAATTTTGATACTACATCTGATAAAAAAGAGGAAAATGAGGGAACAGGTCACCAAGTTATACATAAAAAAGATGGAAGACTACATATATATGTAAGACAAGATAAGTATAAGGGTGAACTAAAATCAAAAAATTGGGTCGGAAGGCTATATATTGATGGTAAACAGAAAATTTCATCCTCAGGTACAACAAANTTAGAAGAAGCAATACCAATTCTAGAAAAATGGTTTGATGATGTTCAATTAGAGAGTGAAAGATTAAAAAAAATTGCAGAGTCAGGAGAACAAACTTCAACAACTACACAAGATGAGTCTGAAGCTAATTTAAAAGTCGAAGAAAAAATAATTTCTAATGAAACCTCAACTACAAAAACAGAAACACCAGAACCAATTGTTCCAAAAGAAGAAGATATTGCTAGTGACAATGTTACTATTAACAATCAAACAGAAACAAAAGTTGAGAATACAACTGAAGAAAAACCAGTAAACAAAGTCTCAAATATATTTGGAAAACTAAAAAGTTTAAAGTTTAAAAAACCTTCATTAAAAGGGATAAAATTACCTAAATCTCCAGTTAAAAAAAAAGACAACCCTTTAACCAAAGTATTTGATTTTTTAAAATCTAAAATTGGAAAATCCTCTGTTCAAGGAGAAGAAGTAATCGGAGTAGAGCTAACCAATAAAGAAATTAGACTTGCACAAATTAATACAAATAAGTCTAATCAATGGGTACTAGATAAATTTCATGCTCATCCAATAGATATTCCAGATGAAAGTAGTGTTTTAGAAAATGCTGAGAAAGTTTCAACAGAATTAAGTTTGGCATTACAAAAATCGAAAATAGATGCAACCAACGTGGCTATTTCGATACCAGTTACAAGCGCCATCATAAGAGTAGTTACCTCACCGCTCATGAAAGAAGAGGAATTACAAAAAGCAATTGAAACAAATTCATTATGGGAAAATTTAGTTCAACTTACAGATAATTTAGATGATTATTCAATTTTCCATCAAGTAATAAATAGAAATGAAAAAGATAACACTATGGATATTCTTTTTGTTGCATCTAAGTTAGCAGATATAAATAGCTACGTCTCGATTGTTAAAAACAGTGGTTTAAATCCAGTCATAATTGACGTGAAATGTTTTGCTTTGAAATCTGCTGTCGACCAAATCAACCAAATTTCTAAAAAAACTGANGATGCAAATTTAACAGCAGTTTTAGAATTTGGATTAGACGAAAATTATTTAATGATTTTGTATGATAATAACCCAATAATTACTGATATTTTTTTAAGAGGACAAGATAGAAAGATTTTACTTGAGTCAGATGATGTAGAGGAAAAAGAGGCATTAGTTAGACGTTACGTAACACAGGTTAAACAAGCAGTTCAAGATTTTGAAACTAAATATGAAAAAAGAATTAGAAATATTAAAGTCGTCTCAGATTTAAAAAATGTAGAGGAATATTTATCGTTTTTTAGAAAAGTATTAATGAATGTCGGCTTTAATTTATTTGACCCGATTGAGGGTTTAAAAGTACCTCAACAATTTGAACAACAAGTTAATTTAGAGAACAGATCTTACTTAGCGACACCAGTTGGACTGGCATTTAGAAAACTAGACGTATTTGGTTATTATAAATTTGTAACTGCTGCAAAAAATATCAATTTACTTCCTAATAGAAAAAGTATGTTCCAACAAAAGAAAATGAAAGCAATTTCTAGTTTTGCATTTAAAGGGTTGGCCGGGGGTATTGCTGCATTATATCTAGTATTATTTTCGTTATCATTTTGGAATATTCATTCTTATAATAAAAAATTAAAAGATTATTCTAATGTAGTTAAAGTACACAAAGAAAAATCTACAGAATTAAAAAAAGTTTCAAAAGAATTAAAATTAATTGAAACTACATTAAAACTTAGCAGGACTTTAAAATCAAATAAAGAATTAACTTATAGAGTGCTAGCTCAAATAGCATCGAGTGTCCCTTCAAGATTAAAATTTGATCAAGTTGATTATAATGGAGGGCGTATGATTACTATTCAAGGTGTTGCTGCAAGTGATCAGGATATTTTAAAGTTTATAGATAATTTGGGAAAACAGGAGTTGGTTGAGCAAGCATCTCTATCTTCGATGAGNCTGCCAAGAACCACACAAAGTGGAACTACAATGAAAGGGTTTAGAGTTTTTGTAAAAATTAAAAAGATATAATTATGAATTTTAAAATTGACTTAAAAAATATTGATTTAAAAAACATATCACTCGAAGACATTCAAGCAAAACTTAAAAATGTTGAGAAAAAAACTTGGATAAAAATTGGAGTATCAGTTGGCGCAGTAGTTTTCTTTTTAGTCATATTTTATGGAGTTTTAAATCCAATTGTGAATAAGAAAAAAGCACAACTAGACGATATGAATAAAAAAAAACAAGAGACAGCAGAATTCGTGAGTAACATAAAATCTGCAAAAAAAAAGATAGAAAAAAAGAGACCTCAGTATGAACAATATTCAACATTGTTTCATACTAAGGCAGAGGTGGAAGGATTGTATCAAACCCTAAGTGAATTTGCCGCCATGAATAATTTAGTAATTTCTAAAATTGAGAAGAAAAAAATTGAGGAAGTAACAAAAGCGGATGCTATGGCTAAGGCAACTGGTAAAAAAAGCAAACAGAAGAAACAAAAGAAAAGAGAGGTTAAAAACATAGCTTATTTCAAAATTCCTGTAGATTTTGAAATTACAGGTAATTTTTTGGGTTATATCAAGTTTAAAAGACAATTATCTTTATCGCAAAAGACGTTAAATTTTGACAAGGAGTCGATCAAAGTGGTAAAAGGAGTAGATTCAACTGGAGCGATAAAAGTAAATGGAACATTAACTATAGTAGGTCTGGCAGATGAATTTTTTTAAAAAGATTACATACATTATATTCGCACTATTTTTCGCGTTCGCTGTTAATGCCGATAATCATGATAAAGAGCAAAATATTGTTGAGCGAGCAAAAGAGGTAAATCAAAAAATTAAAGAACAACAAGCAAAACAAAAATCAAATATAAATTCTGAAACAGATAATAATGAAGAACCGCTACCATTAAATGACCCATTTGTAGGTGATGGTACTCTCGGAGGTGCTAGTAGCGGCGTAAAAGTCATTGCTGAAACCGAGGAAGATAAAAGAAAATTAAGTGTATTTAATTATAAACTTGTTGGAATAATTGAGGGAGATGGTGTTGGATTTGCATCTTTAGTAGATGAAAATGGTGATGTCATAAATGTAGGTCTTAACGAGGAATTATCTCAGGGAGTTAGATTGATAGGAATAAGTACTAAAGAAGTTTTGTTTGAGAGGGGTGAAGATTCTTTAGTCGTTATTAATTTTAAAAATCAGATTATAGAGAGAAACAATTAATGAAAAGATCTTATATAAGGATATTTACCAGCTTTATTATTGTAGGATTATTAGTTGCTGGATGTACTGTTACAGGTAAGAAAAAAGCTTCTAAAGGATTTAAACATAACACACCACTTATAAAAACAGATGTAAAAGAATTAGGTAAAGTAGAACTTGAAAAAATGGCAGAGATGGGCCCAACTCCAGTTGAAGGAGATGTTGTAAAACTCAAAAAAAGAAAAAAATTATCTTCAGTAAAAGAAAAAAACTATCTCTTAATTCCAGAGGAATACAAAAGCTTAAAACAAATGGTTACGTTTAACTTTCAAAATATGGATTACGGTGGGGCCATGAGATTAATGGGAGAAATTGGTGGTGTAAATATACTTGTAGGTGAGGATGTGGCTGGAGCGATTACGGCATCATTAACCGATGTGCCATGGGATAAAGCTTTTAATGCTTTATTAGATATGAAAAATTATGCTGCAGATATTGATGTTTCAAGTAATATTATTAGAGTTGCAACGCCTGCAACTTTAACATCACAAGAAAGTTATAAATCAGCAAGAGCTCAGGCTGTTAAAAAGAAAGTTGAATTAGAAAATTCTGTTGAGCCAATTATCTCAGAAATATTTAGACTATATTATATATCTCCAGCGGAGGCCAAAGCTACAATAACTGAATTATTTACCTCGAGTTCTGGAACAGGTTCATTTATGCCTATACAAGTTACTGAGGAAAAAACTACTCGTTCAATCATTGTAAGAGGTAAAGAAAAAGATTTAGATGTCGTAGATAAAGTCTTACGAGAGATTGATGTTAGAACAAAACAAGTTTTAATGGAAGTATATATTGTTGAGGCCGAGTCTTCNTTTGAGCAGGAGTTAGGTAGAAAATTAGGAGGTGCTTTTACTAGACAAGATATTAGAGCAGGAGGTAATCTTGGTGGAACTTCTGTAGGTGCCCCATCTGGAACTGACTCTTCTATCACAGATGACACTGCAAATATTGGTGATGGAAAAGATACATTAATCAACCTACCCGCTGCTGGTGCTACCTCTGGTATAGGAATATTAAAAAAAACAGGCTCAGCAGTGTTGAAAGTAGAATTGGAAGCAATGGAAAAGAAAGGTATATCAAAAATAATTTCCAATCCAAAAATATTTTCATTAGATAATCAAACTGCAACAATCAAACAAGGTGAACAAATTCCGGTTGCTGGTGGTGATGGCGCTGATACATTCACTGATGCGGCATTAGTAATGACTGTAACGCCTAGTATAATTGGAGACGGAAATGTTCTTTTAGACGTAAAAGTTAACAACGACTCCCCAAATAGACAGAATGCAGGAAGTGTTGGAATAAACACTATGGAAATTGCCACAAAATTACTGGTAGCTGATGGTGATATTGTCGTAATCGGTGGAATAAAGAAAAACACGGTTTCAGATAACGCAGGCCAAGTTCCTGGTGCAGCAAACCTTCCAATCGTTGGAAAAATGTTTAAAGGAACAAGTAAAGCTGATAAACTTACTGACTTATTGGTGTTTATCGCGCCAAGAATTTTGTAATTATAATGTTAAAGATAAGTAGAGAAAGCGAAATTAATTTAATCAATGTTTTGATTGATAATGATGTAATTTCTGGAAAAGACTTAATNAANATTAAAAAGACTAGTACTGAAGGAAATAAATCTCAAATAGAAGCAGTATTTGATCTTAAATTAACTGANGAAAAAAGAATTCTTGATATTTTAGTTAAAGAGCAAAATTTAGAAATCGTTGATCTTACCAAACAAGATGTTTCTGAGGAAATTAAAACTGTGCTTCCATCTAATTATATAAAAGTAAATTTTGTTGCTCCATTTAAAATTGATGGAAAAACTTTACATATAGCTATTCCTGATAGTTCCAAATTAAATTTAATGAGAAATTTAAAAGCNATTACTAAAAAAAATATTGAATTACACGCTGCACCTTTATCTCAAATTTCNGAGTTCATTGAAAAAATTTCNANTGAAAGTGGAGAAGTGACTGCTGCAACNATTAGAGANGAAAATAAAGAAAAGCAAAAAACTTTTGATTCTGATTTAGGNGAAGCAGGNGAGGTATTAGAAAACACTCCAGAGGAAGATATTGAGGCAATCGAAAATGAGTCTGAAGTAATAAAATTTAGTACAGCGGTAGTGGCAGATGCGATTAAAAGCGGTGTCAGTGATATTCACATTGAACCTTATAGGTTTTCATCAAGAGTAAGATATAGACTAGATGGAATGCTTACCGAACAAGAGCAGTATCGAAAATTTCTTCATGATAATTATGGTGCTGTTGTAACACGTTTTAAAATAATGGGTAAACTTGATATTGCAGAGAGAAGATTACCTCAAGATGGAGCAATCAACTTTAAAATTGANGGCAAAGTAGTTGACCTCAGACTTTCAATTTTACCGACAGCAAATAATGAGAGAATTGTAATGCGGGTTCTTAACAAGGATGCGGGAGATATAACTTTAGAGCAACTTAACTTTGAAGAGCAAGATTTAAAAAGTTTAAGAAAGTCAATTCATAGTACTCAAGGTCTAATTCTTGTAACAGGTCCCACAGGTTCTGGTAAATCAACCACTTTATATAGTATCTTAAAAGAAGTGAGTAAACCTCATTTAAATATTTTAACGGCTGAAGATCCTGTTGAATATGAATTAGATGGTGTAGGACAAGTCCAAATAAAAGATGATATTGGTTTTACTTTTGCTAAAGCTCTAAGATCTTTTTTAAGACAAGACCCTGAAATTATTCTTGTTGGAGAGATGAGAGATAAAGAAACTGTAGATATTGGATTAAAAGCTGCTTTAACAGGACACTTAGTATTTAGTACGTTGCACACTAATGATGCACCAAGTACAATTACTAGATTACAGAATATGGGAACNCCNGANTATTTNATNAGCGCTGCTTGTCAACTTGTTGTAGCCCAAAGACTTGCAAGAAAAAATTGCAAAGATTGTAAAGTTCCTGATGATGATGTTACTCCAAAAGTTTTACAAGATTTNGGTTTTACTGCTGAAGTTGCATCAAGGGTTAAAGCCATTAAAGGTAAAGGGTGTCCAAAGTGTAAAGACACAGGATATAAAGGAAGACAAGGTATTTATGAAATACTATCGGTTTCTAAGCCTCTTAAAGAAGCAATTCTAAGACANGCCACNACTCCTGAATTAAGAGAAATTGCAGTTAAAGAAGGTTTTCAAACAATGCAAGANATGGGTAGAAGATTAATTGCATCAGGTGATCTGAATTTTAGAGAATTTGAAAGAGTTCTTTCAGGAGAATAATATCTAGTNTATGGAAGCATTTACATATAAAGGAATTTCTGAGGGTAAGTACGTAGATGGTGAGATCGAGGCTTTAAATTTAGATGAGGCATCCCATAAACTTAAAGAACAAAAAGTTATTATTACCAATATAGCTCGTACTTCAAAGAAGAAAAAAGCAGACGAAAAAGACAAGAAAAAAGGTAAAGGTTTAAGCCTTTTTGGTAAAAAAAAAGCTAAAGTCGAGGATGTTCTAATCTTCTCCAAACAATTTGCAACTATGGTTAAAGCAGGATTACCAATTTTGCAGGTTTTAGGAATGCTCCGAGATCAACTCGAAAGCCCTGCAATGAAGGATGTAGTTGAAGACATTAGAAAAAGTCTTGAGGGTGGGGTTACGCTATCTACATGCTTTGCAAAATATCCAGAACTTTTTGATAATGTTTATGTAAATTTAATAAAGGCAGGTGAGGCTAGTGGTAAGCTAGATGTGTTCTTACTTAAAATTGTGGAAGCTCTTGAAAAAAAAGAGAAAATTAAGAAGAAGATTAAATCAGCTCTAATGTATCCAGGTATTATGTTTACAGTAGCAATTACTGTAAGTGCTTTTATGTTGGTCAAAGTAGTGCCGGTGTTTGCTAAAATGTATGATGGGATGGGAATAGAACTCCCAGCTGCTACAGCCACTATTATGGCAATGAGTGATTTTTTAAGAGGTACTGGTGGTAAAATTTTACTTTTTGGTTCAATCACTTTCTTTTTTGGTTTTAGATACCTCACGTCAAAGAATGAAAAATTAAAATATGCTTGGCACAAACAAGTTTTAAAATTACCTATTTTTGGTGACATGATTTTGAAATCAATGTTAGCTAGAATTTCTTTAATCATGGGTAATTTAAGTGCAGCAGGTGTTAATTTGCTTGAAAGTTTAGAAATTTCAAAATCAGTAAGTAATAATGTAGTTGTTTTAGAGTCTTTAGAAAATGTAAAAAAAGGAGTTTTTTCTGGAGATACATTAACAAAATTATTTTTAAAAGATCCTTTATTTCCACCTACTTTTGCACAACTTATTTCTGTTGGTGAACAGACTGGACAATTAGATGAGATGTTTGGATCAGTTGCAAAATATTATGAGGCAGAGTTTGACACAACTGTCGATAATCTTTCAGCTTTAATTGAACCGATCATGATTGTTTTTATGGGAATTATGATTGGGGGTCTTATGATTGCAATGTATTCTCCAATTTTCAATGTTGGAGCTTTAATTGGTTAAGAAATTTATAATTGTTTAGTTAATACTAAATGATTAATCCACGGTTTTTTTCCATCTTTAAATTCAACTGCATCCATTATTTGTTGAATAAAAAAAGTTCCTAATCCACCAGGTTTTACATTATCAATTTCTCTATGCTTCACTTTTCCTGGATCTACTGGTTGTCCCATATCATAAAAACCAATTTGTAATTTATTATCTTTGCAACTAATTTGAACAACCATTTTATCTTCTGTATCTGGAGCGTTCTTGTAAGCATGTTTAACAATATTTTGTGCTGCTTCTGCAATTGCTAAAACTAATTCATCTTTTAAGTTTTGATCAATATGGAGTTTTTCAAAAACTTCTCGACAAAAACTTCTGACATCTTTTAAACTTGATGAGCGTACTAAAAAATCTTTTTTTTCAGTGTGGTTTGTGTGAGCTAATTCACTCATAAATAATTATTCCAAATTTAATATTTGTTCAAGTTTTGCCATCATGATGACCTTAAGAACAGATTTACTTACCTCTTTAATAATTACTTTTGTATTTTTTTCTAAAGCTTTTTGGTGGCTCTCAATTAAAACGGATATTCCTGAAGAGTCCATGTATTGTACATTACTCAAATTTAGATGAACTTCTTTACCTGCAT
>FUFK010044086.1_pt1 | contig 24281 bp, 21 predicted proteins | sample 1021851 | NCBI WGS metagenome assembly FUFK01 (sample SAMEA51879418, study PRJEB19060) | metagenome | reverse complement strand
AAGAATGGGAAGAAGACTACAAAGATCATCACCCATCTAATGGGCATATACAGTTTGCAAATGGCACAGCCTCTGGCTATACCTGCACAAACTTTATAGTAAAACCACAGGTAGGTGACTTTTATGTATTCCCATCACAATTGTTTCACTGCGTATACCCTTTTTACACAAAAGGTGAGCGTAGGTCTTTCAGCATGAATATGAANTTTCTTGAAGTGCCGAAAGAAAAAAGTATTGACAAATAGTTATTTATGTATATAACTATAGTCAGAATAGTGTAACTTTATTGCGCACCTAGTTACACTGTTATTTGCAAACAGCCAAGTCTTACGGATTACCTGACGAACATGGCCCGTTGAATAGTAGGGCGGCCACCTTACTAGAATACGCACCCAAGTGAATCAGCCTCCTGATTAGTCTTGCGAGTTTGTATCTGTAAAATGCTAAAATAGGAGATTTAAAAATGGCATTTACTTCCGCAGCGGGGTATGGCAATCTTCCTAACGGTAATTTTTCACCCGTAATTTACAGCAAACAGGTGCAACTTGCTTTCCGCAAGTCTGCTGTTGCTGAAGCAATCACCAATAACGACTACTTTGGTGAGATTGCTCAAATGGGTGATTCCGTTCGGATTATTAAAGAACCCGAAATCACAGTTAAGGCTTACGAGCGTGGTACAACCATTACTCCGCAAGACCTTGACGATGAAGACTTCAACCTGACAATTGACAAAGCTAACTACTTTGCATTTAAGGTTGACGACATTGAAGAGGCACACAGCCACGTAAACTTCCAGTCACTGGCAAGTGATCGTGCTGCGTACCGTTTGGCTGACCAGTTTGACCAAGACGTTCTTGGTTATATGTCAGGCTTTAAACAGTCTGCANTNCANNGNNNNGCCGACACAGCTAACACAACCGTNAACGGTTCAAAGGCTGTANNNACNGCTGGTTCAGACGAACTGCTTNCANCAATGAAGTTGGACGCATCTGACTTCTCTGACGGTGCAGGTTCAGTAGGATCATCAGGTGCTGCTATTGCTATCCAGCCTCGTACTGGTGGCGCAACTGACGCAACTCCTGCTGCTGGTGACACACACCCATTGACTCTGATTGCACGTATGGCTCGTCTTCTTGACCAGCAAAATGTGGACTCACAAGGTCGCTGGATTGTTCTTGACCCAGTGTTCATGGAAGTATTGAAGGATGAGGATTCTCGTCTGTTCAACGCTGACTTTGGTGGTTCTGGTCTTCAAAATGGTCAGATTTCTACTCAAATCCACGGCTTCCAAGTGTATCAGTCTAACAACCTACCTTCAGTTGGTACTGGTTCGTCATTCGCTGGCGCAAACAGCACAACTAACTACGGTGTGATTGTTGCAGGACATTCTTCTGCTGTTGCTACTGCAGAGCAGATTAATAAGACTGAAACCTACCGTGACCCGGACAGCTTCGCTGACATTGTCCGTGGTATGCATCTGTATGGCCGCAAGATTCTTCGTCCTGAAGCACTTGTTAACGCCATCTACCACTTGGCATAAGGGAGGGTTAAACAATGGCACTTGGTGATAACACACTACGTTCCGCTGCTGGCAACTCCCAGCGCGGACGCAACCCGTACATGGTTCAGACTACTTTGAACTGGGCAACCGCATTGTCAGACAAAGAATCAGCACTTGCTGCTTCTGATGTCGTTCCTGTAATCGCTGTTCCAAAAGGGACAATGGTTCTCAATGCAGGTATTGAAGTTGACACGCAAACCGATGGTTCTACATTTACTGTAGACTTGGGTATGGTTGATGCTGACGTGTTTGTTGACGGTTTTGATGGCACTTCTGCCGCTGGCGTAGTTGCTCAAAATCCTGCAGCTTACCAGCCTGTAATGGCTGTTGCTGACGACAACATTGACGTAACAATTGCTTCCCTTTCAGGTGGTGCAGTTTCTTCAGGCAAATTCCGTATCTGGGCAGTTCTTATGGATTGCACCGATATGGGCGACACTGCTGCTGATGAAGTAGATCGTGACGCACTTGCATAACTAAAATAGGGGCAGCTTTCGGGTTGCCCCTCTATCTAGATGCCATGATATAGGAGAAACAAAATGGCAATTACAACTTCAATTTGTAACAGTTTCCTACGCGAACTGCTTCTAGGCGAACATAATCTTACATCACATACCATTAAGATGGCGTTGATTAAAGCAAGTCCGTCAGGAACGTACAACGATCAAACCACTAACTATAGTGATGTTACTGGTAACAGCGATGAAGCATCTGGTAGTAACTACACTGCTGGTGGCAATAACTTAGGTGGTATTACAGTTAGTAATATTTCAGATACTAATGCAGGTGATCGTGCTTTTGTAGATATTGACAATGAGGTATTCTCAAACGTGACTACGTCTGCTGATGGCTGCATCATATACAATGCCTCTACTAGTCCAGCTAACAAAGCTATAGCTGTGTTTAACTTTGGTAGTACTATTTCTGCTACCGCTGGTGATCTTACTGTTACCATGCCGGGTCCCGGCACTAACGGCGCTGACGCAGTTATTCGTATTGCTAATAGCTAAGGGCTAGTACAATGGCCCTCGTTCTTGCTGACCGCGTAAAAGAAACGACTACGACCACCGGAACAGGCACGTATACACTTGCGGGTGCTGCAACTGGGTTCGAGTCGTTTTCTGTTGTAGGCAACAGCAATACGACATATTACTGCTGCACGGACGGTACGGACTTTGAGATAGGTATTGGTACATACACCGCATCTGGTACAACGCTTGCTCGTACAACCATACTACAGTCCAGCAATTCTGATTCGGCAGTAAATTGGACTTCCGGCACACGAGACATCTTTATCACCCAGCCAGCAGGAAAGGCTGTGTACGAAGATGCTGGTGGAGACGTGTACATCTCTGGTGGTTTGATTGACCTAAAGAACGACGGTACTGCTGTTAGTCAGATCAAGTTTTACTGTGAAAGCAACAACGCCCACGCACAAACCTTAAAGGGTGCGCCACACTCTGAAGGAAGTTCTGCCAACCTTGTACTACCCACAGCATCAGGAACGCTGGTTGGTACAGGCGATACAGGTTCAGTCGCCACAGGTATGATTGCTGATGACGCTGTTAATGCGGACAAGTTGGCTAACACCGCTGTTACAGCAGGTAGCTACACCAGTGCAGACATCACTGTTGATGCTCAAGGCCGAATTACTGCTGCAAGTAATGGTAGTGGCGGCGGTGGTAATGCAGACACAGTAGATAACAAACATATTTCAGTATTAACTCAGTCAGCTTACAATGCACTTACACCTGATAGTAATACAATTTATTTTATAACTGCGTAGGAGTTAAAATGAATTATCCTAATTTTGGAACTGGCTGGGAAATTGCACACACAGATTTACCTGTTGTACAGATTATTTGTAGAGATGAAAATTTTGAAGAGTATTTGACAGTACATGAAAACTTGGCTGTATATCAAACATTACACACAGTACTTGATGAGTGTGAACGCGCCTACGTGGATTGGCTAGAGGACCGTGCGTAATGACTATTTTTTGGATGGACCCTTTTCTTGAGGCTACCACGCAAGGTAATGGGACGACAAATACCACAACTAGAAACGGTGCTTATGCCACTCCTTTTTCTCTTCACGATTTTTATGCTACGTCGTCAAGTAGCCGTGACAATATTAATACCGTCTCGATTTCAGACGGAGATGAATTACGGATAAAGGGTCTTCCTTTTACCACACTGTTTGAAAGCTACGGAAATGTTTATACTAACACCAGTTCGAGTGGAACTGACGCTAGACCAAAACTTTTACCAGTAAATGGTAATAGCAATGATTTCTCAATATCTACTTCTAAGTCTAGTCTTTTTGCGTTTAAAAATAGTGATATAAGTAGTTTTCTTCCTAACTGGACACATCCTTTACCTTTTGCTGCTTTTTATTACGGCAGTTCAACAGAGTTACAGTGTTGTTTAGGGGGGCCGTTTGTTTTAGCTGCTATAAAACTTCAACTAGGATACGATGCTGCAACGGATACAGGCATTGAAGTTTATAGGGTAAAAGATACGTATGCTAACCCTCTAGATTTAGGTACCACCAGAAAATACTGGGGTGTTTTTAGTAAAGCAATAACGGTAAGCGCGGGTTGGACAAGCACAACTGCCCAAGACGGTTATAGTCCAATGGATTACTATAATACCAGTAATTATCAATACGGTTATTGGGCTTATAGCAGTAATAAAACTATTTGGGATGCAGAAAGATTAATTTCCTGCCATGCTCCTCGTTCGGGTAGTGGTTTCTATAATAATCTTTATTGCTATTTTGATTATAATACTTATGCTGCTCATTCACATGTTACTCCTATGTTTGTTCAGGCTACAGGTAGAGGAAATTATTATTATGCTGCAGATTACGTAACTGGCTCCTCTACTACTTTTCCATTAATTGGAGGAAATGATGATTCCGCGTCCGCGAATATGGCGCTGGGATCATCACCTTACCGCACCGCCACCCGCACTACCATTTATAAAAATATTTTAATTGCGGGGTGGCCTCGTATAAATACAAATCATGTTAACAATGACCTAAAATTTGGAAATATGTATAATAGGTCAAGTCTGAATTATAATGCCACTTCTGGTGAAGTTAACAGACAACTTGATGAGAATGGCACCAGTAGTGTTCGCGGTAAAAAAATTACATTTTTACAAAATAGTGTATACTTTGGTATCAGTACCGATAGTAATAAAGAAAATATTTTATCTCCTGTAGAGACAAATTTAGACTATAATAATATTACCGGCAGTATAACATATGAATCAGGGTTAAAAAAATTCGGAATAGCCCCTTTAGATAATCTTCCTGCTAGCAGTACATATGGACCCACTAGAGGTGGAGTAATAAAAAATGGAAGTTTATTTGAAAACACATTAGCTATTAGCAACAGCAACGATTGGTTTGCAGAGGCGCTTGGTAGAGAGGGTACACATCCCATAGCGTATAATTCATTAGCTAAATTAACATGTAGCGGCGCTGACTTTAGAACCGCAACACACAACGTAACATACAACACTGATGGTACATTAAGCGCAACAGCAGCCCCTGCATATGTAATTTGGAGTGCGGAACATAATGATTATGATGGAACGCCTCTTTCACTTATAACTGATCCATACACTGCAGGAACTGGCTATGTTTCGCTTATGTACAACGATACTGTTAGTTCTACAAATGTTTTAGTAGCGCAATCGTCAGGAACTACAGGAGGTTCATCCAATGACGCATATATACCTCTCGAACTTGCTGTTCCAAACTACACCGCTGGAAGTGATAATTTAAGAGTTACTGTGTCTGCTGCTTATGCAAATGGCGGTAGCGGTAGCCAACAAAAAATTAAAATTAAAGCGCATCATAGAGACACTACGCAAAGTAATAATTTTCGTGTGTACACATCGGGTGATAATACTATATCATCAAGCGATCCAGCGTCTCCTACCACTGCCACACTTAACTTGACTAACGTGCCGACAAGTGGGCAAGAAAATATAACAAGTGTTATTGTTGGCATTAATTGCCAATTTGCAAACAGTACTAACATTCAAAAGTTTTATATAACGAATGCTGCAATAGAGACTTACTAAAATGGCTATACCTAGAGTCGGCGCAATAGGGTTTTTCGATACCCTAACAGTATCTGCAGTCGGTTTTGTTGATGAGAATTACTTTGCTATTCTCCCTACTGCTGCTACTCTCGTCGGTGTTAATGCTACAGCCTCACGCGGTTCTCTTCTACTTAGCGGTAATAACACCACACTAACAGGTGTTAACTCTACAGCATCAGATGGGGCAGTTTCTGCTGCTACATCTGCCTACACGGCAGTAACAAAGATACTGCATGGTACTGCAGAAGTTAATAAGTTATATCATGGCAGCACTCAAATTATCAAGGCGTATGTTGGCAGTACCTTAATTTTTACTGATGCATTAACTCTCTCTTTCAATACACGTACTTACGATGAGTATATTGCACCGGCCCCAAGTTTTGATACCAATACTGCGACATTAACTACAAGTTTATCTGCTGGTTCTGTTGGCGATCTTGCAATATTATGGGAAAGACGTATTACTGCACACTATAGTAGTCAACCAGCTTCAAATACTAATTCAGGTTGGACATCAATTGGCACAGGAGTAACAGATGCAGCTAACGAATTTAGACATGACTTTAGTTATAAGATTATGACAAGTTCTGATATTTCTAGTGGGTCCATTACTTCTGGGCAGGCTGAAGTAATACAACATACAATACTGTTCTTTACTCCCTCACGATCTATTTCGTCTGTTAACTCGTATGGATTTACGATTGCTTCTACAGCGGGAACATTATCAAATCAAACACAAAGTATCACATCATCTGGTGCATCTACTCCTGTTATTCATATAGGTGTTAAAACTACACATAATGCCGAAGCCGCAACTTTAGGTGGGGCAACTTACGATGCAACTTATCACGAAAACATAGATGCAGTGCATGGCGGAACGCAAGACGATGGTGCAAGGATTGGGTATATACTACAAAATACAACCCTATCTGATGTAACAACCACATATACAGATGAGGGTGCTAATCAACAGGCAGCAACCTTTCACTTGGCAGTAGCGTAATGTTTGGATTTTCCGCATTTAGTGAGCAACCTTTTGCATCTTTAGTAGATGATGCAGTTAGTGAAGTCACTCTTACTGGTGTAGGATCAACCGCTGCTGGTAGTGCGGTAACGGCTAAGAATAGTTCTACTATCACTCTAACAGGTGTAAACTCTACTGCTAGTGATGGGACTATATCGGCTGGTGGTAAAGGAAATACCTCTCTTGCAGCCGTCAATAGTACAGCCTCTAATGGTACTGTAAGCGCCGCTATTATTGGTACTACACTGACAGGTGTAAATACTACCGCATCATTTAGTGCAGTTATACCTAGCAATAACTCTACTATTGAAATTCAAGGTGTAAATTCTACTGCCTCTGATGGTTCTTTATCTGTAAGTGTTTCAAAGTCAATAACACTAACTGGTGTTAATTCTACTGTAGCAGGTAATAATGTAACAGCTAGTAATACATCTTCTATCGAAGTTGCAGGCGTTAATTCTACAGTAGCAAATGGCACAGTTACAGCACTATCAAATAGCACTACACTAACAGGTGTAAATGCTACCGCAGCAGATAATGCAGTTACACCTAGCAATAATTCTGGAATTACATTAACAGGTGTAAATACTACCGCAGCAAATAGCGCAGTTACGCCAACAGGTACGGGTAACATTACTATTGGTAGTGTCAACTCTACAGCAGCAGATGGCACACTAACAGCAACAGGTAAGGGTAATACCACTCTCACTGGTGTTAATGCTACTGGCGAAGATAACTCCGTTACCGCATCAGGTAAAGGTAATATCACTCTAGGTAGCGTTAATTCAACTGCTGCAGACGGTACTGTAAGTGCTATTAACAACGGTAGTCATCTATCGGGTGTTAACTCCACAGCAGCCACAACGGCAGTTACAGCCAGCAACGACTCCAACATAACACTGACAGGTGTTAACTCTACCGCCGCAGATAGCGATGTATCTGTAAGTGTATCAGATGGAGTAACTCTAACCGGCGTTAATTCAACTGCGGCTGATGGTACTGTAAGCGCCATTAACAATGGCACACATCTGTCAGGTGTAAATGCAACCTCTTCTACTGAAGCTGTCGTAGCAAGTAATGACTCTAGCATTACTATTACCGGCGTCAATACTACCGCTGCTAATGATAATGTTACGGCAAATGGTACAGCTAACACCTCTATAACTGGCGTTAACTCTACTGCCGCTAAGAACGATGTCAGTGCCGCCGGAGTTACCTTTGACTTTGAGGCTATTAAAGAAAATTACGGCAGAGGCAGAGTTGTATATATTGACAAGATTACGGTCAGTTCGCAAAACCGTACCGCTAATGCCGCAAACGAAAATAGAAAAGTATATGTCAGTGGCGTCACTGTAAGTTCTAAAAATCGCACTGTGCATGTCATGCAAGAAGATAGAAAAGTATATGTTGAAAGGTTCTCTACTTCAGCCGAAAGAAGAGCAAGAGCAGCATAGGAGATTTGAATGTCATTTAGGTGGCCCATAAAAGACCCAGACGAAACTTTAGACTATAGTGTAGATTGGTCACGATTTCTTGGCAGCGGCACTATCAGTTCCGTTATCTGGTTTGTACAAACATCAGAGATTGGTAAGACACAGATTAATGCTGGACAGACATTGACCACTGCTTCTAGTAGTGCCGTGACTGACAGCATTCAGAATGTATCGCAGACCAATACAAACACTGTAGCGACCATTAACATTGGCAGCGGGGTGCTGAACAGAGAATATACATTTACATGTCAGATGACCGACACAAATGCAAATGTAGCTGAACGTACCATCAAATTACCGATAAGGCAGAAATAATGGCTTACAATTATCTTGGACTTGTAAACGAAGTAAACCGCAGAGTGAACGAAGTTGAGTTAACGTCTTCCAACTTTTCTACCTCTACAGGTTTCTATGCCCACATTAAGGATGCCGTTAACGCATCTATTCGTGACATCAATCAGACAGAGTTTAACTGGCCGTTCAATCATGTGCAGCAGGAAGAAACGCTGTCAGCTAATGTGACACGGTATGCATTTCCACATGACGCCAAGCTGCTTGACTTTGACAGCTTCCGCATCAAAGAAGACAGCACACTTGGAAATGCTACCACTCGTCTGGGAGTTGTCACCTACGAAGAGTATCTAGACAAGTATGTAGATCAAGAGTATAACAGCACAGGACGGCAGGGTGTACCACAACTGGTGGCGCATGGCCCAGCACTTGAGTTTATCCTCACNCCTGAACCAGATGCTGCATACACTCTGGTGTACGAATACTACCGCATTCCTGTAGACCTTGAATTGCACGATGACGTACCGGCAATACCGGAACGCTTCAAGCATATCATTGTAGACGGTGCTATGCACTATGCATATCTGTTCCGGGGCAACACACAAGACGCACTGGTAGCAAAGGAGAAGTTTGAAGAGGGCATTAAGAACATGCGTTCCATGCTAATCAACCGCACATACTATGTGAGGTCTTATATGATCCCACAGAACACAGGTGGTGGTGGTAGAATGGGCTATGCGAGGTTGCCCATCTAATGGCTGACGCATGGCAAACTTATCCTTTTGAGTTTCGCGGTGGGTTGATTACTAATCTTGCTCCTACCCAACAGGGTGTGCAAGCACCGGGGTCAGCACGTATTCTGCGTAACTTTGAACCTTCGATCTTTGGTGGGTATAGGCGGGTTGAAGGGTTTACCAAGTTTGACACGGCATTATTACCTAATAGTGGCGCAATTCGCGGCCTAACTAGATATAAAAGTCGGGTGTATGCTGTAAGAGGTAATGACTTATTTAGGTCTGGTGGTTCTGATAATTTAACTGCTAAAGTAAATGGAGCAGTTAGTTCTTCTGCTACTATAACTGTTGATGANAAAACTAGTGTAATAGCAACTAATATGCAGGTTGCAGGCACTGGCATTACGGGCATCGTAACTGTTGACAGTATATCAGCNCAAGACAACACTGCCAAGACAGCCACTGTAGTGCTTTCTACNNCNGTAACTTTAGCAGATAACACAGACNTAACTTTTTCTGCGCCTTGGACNCAGATAAGTGANAACTCTACTTACNGNAGTGCNGGTGTTACAATNGGNGGNNCAGGCAAAGNACGTTTTTTNAANTACGATTTTGACGGCACAGAAAANTTGATGCTTGTGGATGGCACGGGCAAGCCGTATAGATTTGACGATTCAACATTTGCACAGTTATCATCTTTGCCTAGCGATACTTCTGGTGCAAGTTTTATCATCAACTTTAAAAATCATATTGTACTAGGTAATGGAAAAAAGATAGTTTTTTCTGCACCATATGAAGATGATGACTTTACAGTTGCCAATGGTGGTGGTATAATAAATGTTGCGGATGAGATTACAGGACTTACTGTATTCCGTGAGCAATTAATTGTTTTCTGTAAGACCAGTATCTTTGTACTTAATGGCAACAGTGTGGCAGACTTNACACTACAGCCTGTGTCTCGTGACTTAGGTTGTGTGGCCCCAGATACAATTCAGGAAATTGGTGGTGACATTATATTCCTTGGTCCTGATGGCTTGCGTTTGTTCTCTGCAACTGACAGGATTGGCGACTTTAGTCTTGGTGCAGTATCCAAAACTATTCAGTCAGAGATGCTTGATCTAATTAATTCTGGCANCAGTGGATTTACAAGCACAGTCATTCGTGAGAAAAGCCAGTATAGAGTATTTGCATTTTTACTTTCTGGCGCTACTGAAGGCGCAAAAGGCATTGCTGCTACACAGTTGCAAGAAGGTGTAGTCTTCAACGATCTACGTGGCATTAACGCACATGTAGCCCACAGTGAGTACGAAGGATTTGACGAGTTAATATATTTCGCCAACAACGATGGCTACGTATATCAAATGGAATCNGGCAATACATTTGANGGNANAAATATTNTNGCCAGCTTTGCTACACCGTTTGTCCCANTNAATGATCCNTCTGTTCGCAAGACNATATACAAAGGNACAGCTTATNTAAAGATNAANGGTGNATTTGAATTACGTCAGACANTACAGTTTGANTANGCACAAGCNGGGTCTAATCAAAGTTCTGAAACGCTAGACAGTTCTGCTTCAGCAACAGTTTCTTATGGTTCTGCTACATACGGTGCGTCTAGTTCTGTTTATGGAACAGCACCAGATGCAATCTTTAATGTACAGACACGAGGTTCAGGATTTGTCGTGTCAGTATTGTACGAAACATTAGGTAACAGCACAGATGCTGTATTTACAATTGACTCTGCTACTTTGCAGTATATAACAAATGCTAGGAGATAATAATGGGTACAGGTTACATTCGTAATGATACCGCTAACAATATTGCAGACGGAAACGTAATCGACGCCGCTGATCTTGACGGTGAGTTTGATGCAATTCAAGCTGCTTTTAGTGCATCAAGCGGTCATAGTCACGATGGTACGACAGGTCAAGGTCCACAGATTGATGCATCTGGCATAGCTAATAACGCCGTAGCACTTGGTACAAAGACTACAGGTAATTATGTTGCTGGTGGTGCGGTAAGTGGAACGGGCCTGTCTGGTTCTGCTAGTTCAGAAGGTGCAACATTCACAGTAACATCTAACGCCACTAATGCTAACACGGCAGGCACTATTGTAGCCCGTGATAGCAATGGCGATTTTTCTGCTGGCACCATTACTGCTTCACTGACAGGTAATGTTTCAGGTAATGTGTCTGGCACAGCGGGTAGTGCAACAGGTAATGCAGCTACTGCAACTGCGCTTCAAAATGCACGTGATATAGGTGGTGTTAGTTTTGATGGCAGTGGTAACATTGATCTTCCGGGTGTGAATACTGCAGGTAATCAGAATACAAGTGGTAACGCTGCCACGGCGACAGCACTACAAAATGCACGCAACATCGGAGGCGTTAGTTTTAATGGCGGTAGCGATATTGATCTTCCAGGTGTGAATACTGCAGGTAATCAGAATACAAGTGGTAACGCTGCTACTGCTACAGCATTAGAAACCGCACGAGATATTCATGGAGTATCATTTGATGGTAGTGCTAGTATTGATTTATCTGAAGTAATTCAAGATACAGTCGGTGCAATGTTTACAGGTAACACTGAAACAAATATTACCGCGACTTATCAGGATAGTGATGGAACAATAGACCTTGTTGCTGACGCAAGCGGTNTNACTNTTCAAGATGNNGGGANTGNATTAANCAATGNTGCAACAANCCNTAACTTTACAGGAGNTGGTGTTACCGCAAGTGGTACANNANCAACTAAAACAATNNATATTCCCGCCNNTGGTNCTTCAGTANCTGGCNCACGTAATACCGCTTTAGGTGATATCGCCCTTAATAATGCCAACAATACTAGCGAAGATAATACCGCAGTAGGTTATGCTGCATTATTTAATTTAACATTCGGGGGCAATAATACTGCTATAGGTCGCAATGCTGGGCTAAATATAACTACAGGAAGCAACAACATAGCAATTGGTGAATTGGCATTAGATGCCGAAACAACAGGTAATAATCATATAGCGATTGGTGGTGGTGCGCTTGGTACGACTGATGATGGCGACGGTGGGGCAGACAGTCTTCTTGCCATTGGTAACTCAGCGATGGGGCTGAGTGAAACTATTGCATTTGGCACCGCTGTTGGCACTTCAGCTATGTACAGACAAGACGGTGCTTACAATACTGCGTTTGGGTACAACGCGATGTATGGTCAGACTTTAAGTGCTGTTGCGGATCATACTGGTTCATTTAATACAGCATGTGGGTATTCCACATTGAATAAAATAAAAACCGGCAGTAGTAATACAGCAGTGGGTTCATCGGCACTTCAAGACTGTGACAGTGGTTTTTCCAATACTGCTGTAGGGCAGGGTGCAGCTAGGGACATTACAACTGGAGATAAGAATGTTGCTATAGGAGAATCTTCGCTAGAAACACTTACAACTGGTAATGAAAATACTGCTGTGGGTTCTGAAGCTATGGAAAATTCAGACACAAATAGTTATAATACTGCTGTAGGTTATCGGGCTTTAAGAAATTGTGTGGATGGCGCAGGGTCTGCGGGAGATGAAAATACTGCTTTAGGTTACAAGGCAGGAGATTTCGTAACCACGGGTCACAACTTAACTATAATAGGTTATCAAGCAGACCCATCGACATCGACAGCCACTGATGAAATTACTTTGGGTAATAGTAGTGTTTCCACTCTGCGCTGTCAAGTAACAAGTATATCATCTCTATCAGACAAAAGAGATAAGAAAAACATTGAACCACTAAATGCTGGTATTGACTTTGTAAAAGGTTTGAAGCCTGTTGCATTTGATTGGAACATGCGTGATGGTGGTAAAGTTGATATTGCTGACACGGGATTTATTGCACAGGATTTGCAACAAGTTCAGCAAGATACCGGAATAACTATTCCATATCTTGTATCAGACAATAACCCAGACAAATTGGAAGCGGGGTATGGTAAACTCCTCCCAGTTTTAGTTAAGGCTATACAGGAACAACAGCAAACCATTGAGGCATTAGAGGCCCGTATTGCAGCACTAGAAGCAGGTAGCTAATGAAGATGTCAATGGAACCCGCACTCAAGACACAGATGGAACTAGAGGCACATGAGAAAGAATGTGCCATCCGGTATGCATCAGTGCAGGAAAAGTTAGAAGCACTTGATAAACGCATGTGGCGATTAGAAGCAATGATTATGGGTAGCACTATTCTTGTGGTAGCAATGGTGGTATCAGTATTTATGGGATTTAGATAATGGCAATGTTCAAAGCATTTAAGCCTAGCGGCATGGAAAAGATAGCACGTGCTATGGGCTATCAAGGTAATATGCAAGGGTTTCAAGATTATCTTGCGCAAGACCCCATGCGTCAACAGCAGATGCAGACGTATCAAAATAAAGCTATGCAGATGGCGAGAGGCGGCGTGGTAAAAATGCAGGAAGGTGGGACGACACCACCTGCTTCACAGCCAACCCCACCAGAAACTGTGCAGCAGACTACCGTTCAACGTATGTTCCAGCCGGGACTTCCAGAAGGTGGTGTGACACAAGCAGCAATGATGCCTAGCGAACCGGGTCAATATATCCCACCTAATGTTGGCACTGTTACAGGNCAAGTTTCTGTGCCAACGGCAATGGCTGGTATGTACACTGCCACACCAGAACAAGAAGGACAGGCAGCACAAATGCAGGCTGCACAAGCCGCGCCAGCGGTCAGTACGGCTGTTCAAGCTACCCAAGCAGCACAAGGTACTGTAGACCCGCGTGCGCAGGTCACAGCGGCACAGCAAACGGCATCTAGTGTGGGCAACGTCACTGCCGCACAGGGCAATGCCATCTTGATTGACAATCCTGTACAACGTAACATTCAAGCTGGTGAACTTGTCACAGGTGCAGCAGATGCACAAACTGCTGCTACCTTTACTGAACAAGTACAAGCTGCTGAAGCAACACCTAGCACACAGGCTACTGTACAAGGTCAGCTTGCACAGCTTACTGCTAACTTCGATGCTGCTAATCCACCCTCATGGGCTGCAGGTGCTATGCGTAATGCTACAGCAAAGATGGCCCAGCGTGGTCTTGGCGCAAGCAGCATTGCTGGTCAGGCTATTGTACAAGCAACAATTGAATCGGCACTACCGATTGCACAGGCAGACGCTTCTACTATCGCACAGTTCGAGGCACAGAACTTGTCTAACCGACAGCAGCGTGCCATGCTTGCTGCACAGCAACGTGCGCAGTTTATTGGTCAGGAGTTTGATCAGGCTTTCCAAGCGCGTGTGCAAAACTCCGCTCGTATTGGCGATATCGCTAATCAGAATTTTACTGCTGAACAACAAGTCCAACTTGAGAACAGCCGTGCTGCTAATACCATGAACCTAAATAATCTGTCCAATCAACAGGCACTTGTCATGGCAGAGGCCGCTGCGCTGGCACAGATGGACACTGCAAATCTTAACAACCGTCAACAAGCTGCAGTGCAAAATGCGCAGTCCTTCCTGCAGATGGATATGGCTAACCTGTCAAACCAACAGCAGACAGAACTGTTCAAGGCGCAGCAACGTATTCAAAGTCTGTTTACAGATCAAGCTGCAGAAAACGCAGCACGTCAATTCAATGCCACTAGCCAGAACCAAGTAGATCAATTCTTTGCCAACCTGTCAAGTCAGACTTCGCAGTTCAATGCGGCACAGATGAACGCGCAGGCGCAGTATAATGCAGGTCAGGCTAACACAGTTGAGCGTTTCAATGCTGAACTAAACAATCAACGTGATCAATTTAACGCACAGAACCAGCTTGCTATTGCACAGGCTAATGCGGTATGGCGTCGTGAGATTGCTACTGCTGATACCGCCGCTGTTAATGCAGCCAACCAGATCAATGCGCAAGCTATCCTTGGCATCTCACAGTCTGCGTATGAAAATCTGTGGCAATATTATGCCGACACTATGGAGTGGGCATGGACAAGCGCAGACAATGAAGCTGAACGCCATGCAAAATTGGCTGTCGCTAAGATCAATGCTGACTCGTCAGCGAATGTACAAGAACTTAAAAATGATTATCAGTCAAGCGCATCTGTTGGTAGTTTTATGACAGACCTATTTACGACAGGTGTAAGCACAGCTTGGAAGTTTGGATTCTAACATGAAAACACTTATGGCAACACAGACAATAGCTAACGCACACCGTTATATTAAAAACGGTGACAAGGTTAAAGCAACACCTGTTCCTAAAAAATCAGGATTGCTTTTAAGACGCATGAATGATACAATGCAAGATACAAATGAACCAGAAGCAGTTTCTCTGCTCCGTCGTGTACAGAAGAGTATAGCCAATGCTAAAACGTAATGAACCCGCACCCCCAATTGATGCACCCATCCCCGGTCAGGCACTGACTGCGCCTGTAGGTGATCGTCCGTGGCAGCGTCCTGCTGAATTTCCTACACCTGAACAGGCGCTTGCGTTTTATGTGGAACGTATAACAGATGATCAACAGGCAGGGCAGATGTTAGACCTACTTGAAATGGGTGTACCTGTTGACACGCTAGTGGACACCATGCAGCTTGGCGGGGTAATGGATGGCTTACATAGTGTAGATGTAGGTATGATCATCACTCCGGCACTTGCAGAAATTGTCAGTGATATGGCAGAGCAAGCTGGTGTGAAACATACTAAACTGTCTACTGACGAGCGGGAAGGTAAGCCTATGCAGTCTGAGGTAGCACTAACATTGAATGAAATAAACAATGCAGATATGAAGGTAGAAGAGCCACCGCAAGAGGAACCTGAATTGGAAGAAGAACAACCTCGCGGTCTAATGGCAAGGAGAAAATCTGATGGCATTTAGTTTGATGGCAGCAATTGGCGGTGCAGCCAAACGCGGTTCTGAAATTCTTAAAGAAGAGCGTGAGTCTGCGTATGATCTAATTGATCAGAACATGACTGACTGGACTAGGCTTGGCGTACCTGCAATGAAGGAACGCAAGAAGCTGCGCATGGGTATGAAGAATGCTGCAGACTTTCTTAGCAGCAAAGGCTTTAGCAACGACCAGATTGCTGTTGCTTTGTATCAGAATAAGTACGACGAGGTTGTACAACACATCAATAATCTTGAAGCGGCAGGTAAAGACAATCCAGCCCTTGAATATAAACCAGCCGATATTATCAAGTTTGGTCCTAACTATGAAGAGTCCGGTAAGACTATGGATGAAATCCTTGATGGTGTGATGGGCAAGGTTGCCTCTGGTATGTCTACGGCTGACGCTCTCGCTGACATGGGTGGTAGCGGATTGCAGAAACAGTTTATGGCTTCACGTGCAGAAGCTGCTGCGGCTGCATCTGGTATGAATGTAGCTGAACTTAGAGCAATTGCAACAGATGATTTGGAGTATGGTACGGCACCGGAAGGTGGCGTCATTAGTATCGTTGATCCTGTAGCATCTGCACAGGCTGCGTCTGCACTTGAAGGTGGCGAGGCTGGCATGTTCGGCAGTTCCGCTGCTACTAGCGAACTTACTAACTTTGGTAATCTTATCACTGGTGCTAAAGGACAGGCAACATCTAGTGGTACGCTATACGTACACGAGCAAGCTGATCGCGCTATCCAAGTCAGTGAGAAAGTTGCTTCGCTTCTGGCTGCAAAGCAAAAAGAGTTGGGCCGCAATCGACTTAGCTTGCAAGAGATCAATGACGTAAAAGGTCAAGTAGTAGTGTGGGCTAAAGGTAGTGGCATCTACGCAGGTGCTACTAAAACAGGCAATAATCAAAATGAAACCAATAAAAACTTTGAGTTCACTGGTGATCCAGATACAATTGCCAGTGACTTCCTAAAAGCTATTGAAGGTGCTGACGAGGATACAAAAGCAGCAGCATGGGCCGCTGCATCTGCAGCAGCACTAAAATATTTTAACGAAAAAGAAACACCTAGTCAAGCGGCGAAATCTTTTGAAGAGTGGCAGAAAAGAACTATGAAGGGTATAACAGGCGGTACTAACCAATCTAGCTATCATCAGAAAATATATGGCAACGTAGGAGGGTAAGTCTCCCAAAATGTTGAAAGACTACAACAAAAAAGACACCATTACACGTGAGGACTTGGCGTCTGATTCAGACTTTATCGCTGACGCTACGCATTTTTTACGTGAGAGAAATGGCGAAAAAGATTTGATGACCAACCAAGAGGTCATTGATAAATTCATGGAGCATATGCGCTACCAGAATGTCAATGAGATTACGGCTCTTCGTGATCTTGAGTACGCACAAAATACAGACAGGCAGGGCAAGCAAACCTTTGCACGTTTGATTGATGCGTATGATCGCATTGATGATCTTGAAGAAGCAAGTGACTATGGTCGCATGATGCTTGACTATGCGCAAGGCATTGCCACTGCGCCGTCAACGTATCTGGGCATTGTCACAGGTGGCACAGGTAAAGCTGCTGCTGTAGCTGGCACACAAGCTGCCAAGATTGGAGTGCGTAAGGTACTGTCTAGTGCTTTGCGTCGTGCGCCGTCAGCACTCAAGGCTGCTGCAGTCGAGGGTGCCATCGGTACTGGTCAGGCATTGGCACAAGAACAGACTCGTGTAGAGACAGGCTTGCAAGAAGACATTCGTGGTGAACAAGTAGCGTTGACAGGTGGACTGTCCGCGATTACTGGTGGTGCTATCGGTGCTGTTACTGGTCGGCAACAAACTAAAGCTGCCAGCAAGGCAGATGAGTTATACGAACAGGCAGAGATTGGCGCAGCTAAACGTGCTGCTAAAGCCAGCGATGAGAGTAAGCGCGTATTAGAAAATGCCGAAGCGTCAGAGATAAATGCGGTAAAAGAAACTCTCAACGAACTTGATCCAATGAAAGTCGCCATTGGTCGTAGGATTGCACAGAACCTGCAACCCGGTATGACTATGGAAGCTGCACTTGGTTCTGAAGTGTTTAGCAATATTGCTGCTGCAACCATTAAAGTCAAACACAAGCTCAAGCTAAATGAGGGTGATCGCGTTACTGAAGGCATCACCAAACTTATTCGTGAAGGCGAACTAAATGAGATTGATGAACTTCGTCACATCATGCACGAACACAATCTTACTCTCGACCAATTCTCTCTTATGTATTACGCAGAGATGTCTGAAGCTGGTCGCAAGCTGGCAACAGGTTCTGTTGTTAGGCGTGCATTGGGTGGACGCAAGCCAAAGACAGTTGTGGATAAGCTAATTGAAGAAGTAGATGAACTGCACGAAGCAGGTATCTCTTCGCTGTCAGGTAAAGAGGCACGGCAAATATCTGATAACGCAGGTAAAATACAATACCTACGTGATCTAGATAGTATGCGTCTAGGCTTGATGACTTCCCAGCTTGCCACCACTATGCGTAACAATCTCAATGGTGGTTTTCGTATAGGTATTGATGCCACCACTCGCATGTTTGACAACATGGTAAACTTCCGTCAGCCTCTTGATGGTGTGTTTGATATGGCTAAGTATGCACTCAACCCATACGAAGCGCGTGTTATTCGGCAGGTATATGCTGACAACTTCCCAGAAGAAGCAGCCAAGTTGTTCCGCGAAGCTGCTGATTTATCTGCACAATCCGCAGGTGAGACAGCACTTGCAAAGATAGGACGCAAGGTAAATGTACTCAACACTGCGTCAGATAACTACTTCAAGCAGACTGCTCTTGCAGCCTCTCTCCGTCGTCGTCTGGCTGACGATGGTAAAGACCTTTATGAACTTATTCGCAAAGGCGAATTAAATACTATTGACGAAGACCTTCTGCGCAAAGCAGTGGACGATGCGTATGAGTTTACATATCAAAGTTCTTTCCGTGGTGATGATGTTCTTAGTAAGGCTACACGTGGTTTCTTGCAGAAACACAGAGAAATACCTTTCCTTCTTTCTAGCTTCATGCCTTTCCCCCGCTTTGTAGCGAATCAATTAAAATTTACCTACGAACATGCACCTCTGATTGGTATGTTGCCGCTGGACCGTCTTGGTTCTAAACTTCCTGCGCGTAGCACTGGTGAATACCTTCAAGAAAAACTACCGAAACAGTTCACTGGCGCAACTATGATGTTTGCTGCATATCAATGGAGAGCAGCGCAAGGCGATGATGTAAACTGGTATGAGTTCAAGACTAACGATGGCAAGATTGTGGATGGTCGTCCTGTGTATGGCCCATTTGCCCCATTCATGCTTGTTGCTGATATCATATATCGCCAACAAAATGGTGCTACGCCTGAAAGCCTTGTGCCTACGCTGCGCGACTCCATGCAAGCACTGCTTGGCTCCACGTTCCGTACCGGCATGGGGCTGTACGCACTTGATCAATTCTATCAGGATGCATCAGATGGTCGCTTCGCCAAAGCTGTAGGCGAAACGCTGGGCAATGTTCTCAATACGTTCACACTGCCAGCCGCAGTCGTCCGCGACTTCTATGGTGCTACAGATGAGCGTGCGCGTATGATCCCAGAAACACGTGAGGGTGATTACGGTGTGACCATGTTCGACATCATATATAATGTAGCTGCCGCTCGTGCTGGCAGGTCACTGCCCCCGCTCACTCTGGACAACCCACGTCCTGCACGTTCACCTTTCCAAACTGGTCCTTTGCGTAGCGTCAATCCGATTGAGAAACAAATCTTTGGTTTCGGTAAGCGTGAAGCTAAGAACCTGCTGCAAGAGGAGATGGGGTATCTTGGCATCTCACCATATGATATATACAAGCGTCAGCGCAACGAAGAGTTAGACATGTACATGCGTCAAGAACTCTCACGTGACGAAGGCGTGTTAAATCTAAATGAACGTATGGAAGATATCATTCGCAGTTCTAAGTACCGTGACGAGAGTGTTGAAGGCAAACGTCTGATGCTGAAGAATGCTGCAAGTAAAATTATCTCGCAAGCTAAGGCACGTGCCACTACGCGCATTGAACGTGAGGCAGATCGTAGAGATGAGCCGTTTACTTCACTAGATGTTACATCTTGGCAAGGCACGTCACGCGGTATTAAGGCACTGATTGACCAAGAATATAGAACTATATATGGTGGTAATTCTGTGATGGCTGACCGCGAAAAGACAATCGCTATCCGTGGTCGTGACATGAATGTTCTACAATGGGCTAACCAGCGTGCAGCGCAATTAAAAAAATCGGGTAATCTATGATGAATAGAAGTGAACTAGCTTATATACAAGATACTGAGAATGCTGACACAGAGGGTATGTCTATCCTTGAGAAGCGTCGTGCTGGTATAAAACTTACAGAGGAAGAGCGTCAGCGTGAAATGAAAGAGGGGTTGGGTCAAGCTGCCTCTCTGATAACTGACGTGCTGCCTTTCGTGGGCAGTGCTAAAGCTGCGACAGAACTGCCAGAAGATATCAGCTACGTTCAGGACTTGTTAGCTGCTGGCTATGAAGAAGGTGACATCAAGAAGATGGGACTTGGTGGGTCACTAGCTATACTCACTGGTCTTGGTTTCATACCCGGTGTTAAGCTGGCTGCTGACGTAGGCAAACGTGCAATCAAAGAAGGTGTACAAGAAGCAGCAGATGAACTAGGCACACAGACACGCCGTGCGTTTGGGCAAGAGGCACTGATCTCTCCACAGCGGCAAGCGCAGTTGGATGCTGCAGCACGACTGCCAGCAAGTGAGCGTCGTAAGTTCTTGAAAGAAGCTAACCGCCCAGATCAGATTGTATTTCACGGCGCACCAAGCATGTTGGATAGTTCTGACTTTGAGGCGTTTGAGTATAAAGTATTTGATGCAAAACGTAATAACATATACGACAGATTACAAAGTGTAGATAATAAAGTAAATGATACAAATGATAAACTGAGCCGTTTAGGCATGGAGAACACGCCGGAACTGCTGATACATGACTATGTGATGGAGACTGAATTTGCTGGCATCAACATTCCTGTGTTTAAAGATACGGACGGTAACTACGACGATATCGCTGTACGATTACGTAGGACTGAAGATGGCGGAATAAATGTTGTAAAGTATGATACTGAGACTATGGAAGACATGGAAGTTATTGACACTCTTCCAGAAGATTATGTAGAGTTATTGAAACAGTATCCCGATCCCGTAGAAGAATTATCAAAGGATTTGAGAGAGCGTTTCTCACGAATATCTGATGCTAGAAGCACTATCCGTAAAGAAGATTTCAAGACAAGAAAAGAGTCTATCCTTGAGAGCGGATTCCAGAGGTATGGCGATCTTGACGACCCTGAAGCATTTAAAGGTGCTAGAGGTATGGCTGGACGTGCGTCAGGCAAACATCACGAGTTCCGGTTCCCTGCATTGTCCACGTCTGTTGACCCCGGTGTTGCAATGAAACCTCTCTTTGCGGGTATGGACCCAGAAAAAATTGTGTACTCTCGTTTACCTAAAGATAGAGTGCGTGAACTCACGCCTGACGAGTATGACCGCATGGCTACAAGAAGCAACCAAGTAAGTCGGGATGAAAGACTAGCTGTAGCCCCGTTGTCAGATAAAGAGATTGGTTATCGTCTTCCAAAAAGTATACATCTTGAAGATGAGATAGCTGTTACAAAGCCAGAAGAACTAGAACCTAAAGCACTTACAGATAATCCTGAGTTGCTAGGTCTTGCTAAAGAACAGCAGGAAAAAGTAGACAATCTTTTGCTGAAGATTGATAACTTTAATAACATAGGTGAGGTAAGCACAAGAAGAGGTGACGATGTAATTACATTAAACACCGATAAATTTGGGAAAGGTGTTCCCATATACAAAATTACTACGGGAGATAAAGCAGCACAGCAAGAAGCGTACAAGCAGGTACGCACACTTCTTAATGAAATGCAGAGTTTGGGTAAGTATGCGCGAGGTCAAGGTACAGGAGATACCTATGATAACATGATGGATGATTTGTTTTTTGACAGCAGCAGTGACGAGACTCCCTTCTTACGGACAGTCGAGGCGTTGGCAACCCATCTACCAAAAGATTCGCAGCGTCAAAAACTTGTCAACGGCATTGGTATGATAGGCGGACTAATGCGGAATAAAGACTTCTTAACTGCCGCCGAAACTGCTGACAATCAACTTCGCAATGTGTCAGACAAAGTTCTGCGCGATATATTTTTCAGAGGTAAAATACCTGAAGGTATATCACCTGAGATGGCTAACCAAATCCTGCAAGCAAAACCGTCACGTGCAGATATCAAACGTCTGATGTTCTTGGCAACGGAGAACATGAACAAAGGCGGTCTGATGACGCCGCGTTAATAAAAAGGGGGCCGCGAAGCCCCCTCTCTTTTTGTTTATTTAAGTGGGATAAGTCCCATGTCTTCAAGCGGTCCTTCTGGTGCCGCCNTTTTTTTGAACAGCTTGCTGTAATCTTCCAGCCCCGGNACTANACCAATGTGTTCTTTCTTGACGTAGTAGAACANCGGACGTGACACAGCNTANGAACCNTCAGCNATNCTGTCGAAGCTAGGTGCTACACCATCAACNAGTGCTGGCTGAACCGTGTCAGTGTTCTGGTCAAGNAACGAGAATCCGAAGATACCAAAGCGTGTATCGTCATCCTGCAGCTTTTGGATGATGAGGTTATCGTTCTCACCTACCTCAACAACAGGGCCGTCGATACGCAGACGAGTGCAGTTCGCTTTGTAAGTCTTCTTGTCAAGGCCAAGCTGCTTCTTGCAGTAGCCGTGCATTACCAGTTCCACGAAAGCATCACGTGTGCCAGAGGTAGGCGGTGGTGCCATGATGTTGATGGGAATGTTCGGCAGGTCTGCACGTATGTCCGACCATACTTGGTTCGGGTTAGGCACCCATGTTCCGTTGTCGTACACATTCTCAGAGACGGCGTTGAAGATATCTTCTTTAGTAAGCGACAGTTGCTGTCCGTCTTTGGAGTTTGAAAAGGTGATGCCATCGTAGCCAATGAGGTATTCGATGGGGGTAACACCATTCTCTGCACACATAGCTGCTTCTTTGCTTTTGATAGCACGAGAGGCGTTTGTGACATCTGGTGTGTCCATGCCATTGCCTTTACAGAACAGCTTCATGCCACCGCCAGAGCCGGTAGATTCGATGACAGGGGTGGGATAGGCACCAGTGCCACCAAGGCTCTCAGCTACAGCCGTAGAGAATGGGAATACTGTAGACGAACCCACGATAGAGATGTAGTCACGTGCATACGCACCACTACTAACGAGTACGGCTGCTGCCGCAATGATAAGTTTCTTGAACATATTGTCTCCTTTCTGTGACAGAAGAGTCCTGATTAACTCTTCACGGCATGTTATACCACAGTTGTGTTACGGTATTATTACAGATACTCAAGTATCCCTACCGCAAGGATGGCAGCGGAGATAGCATTCAGCACGATGATTGACCTGTCGTGCCACATGAATCCTACCCATGCCCACAATCCCATACCAGTGAAACTAAACATCATGTCCAGCAGGTGAGAGTAATCTGCTGCTCGTATCACGATGGCCGACAGGATAAATGCACAGGCAGTCCATTTGACGTACCATGTGATATCCTTGTACGGCGTTACTTTATTAACGGTTGTCGCCTGACCCACTGATTTTCCCGCGCTTGTGTCTGTCTGCGAGTTTTTCAAGGTTTTTCTCCATGATGTGTCCAAGGTTCATCTCTAGTTCTTCGGCCAGTACAGCGCAGTACCACAGCACGTCACCAATCTCGTATCCAATCTCAATACGCTTGGCAAGGTATTCATCTTTGGTTGCACCATCACGAATGAACTTCTTCACTTTGTTTGCAATCTCACCCGACTCACCTGTCAGGCCAAGAGTAAGATACTCCATAGCCTGTTTCTTCGGGAAGATTGCTGTCTCACATGCACGAGACTGATACTCTGCTGCTTTTAAATCACTCAATTGCTTTTCCTCCATCCACCGTTTAGCCTCTAGTTCCAAGTCCATTTAGTTTCTCCAAGTTCTTAAAGTACGCAGCCTCCCATCCACGTTGCCACTCCCGATAAGGAGTGGTATTTTTCTTTAGGGGGTTTGCTACCTGCCTATAGCGGGTACCAAAACGAGGGCTGCGAAACTCTTCTACTCTGCCA
>FUFK010053365.1_pt1 | contig 24294 bp, 21 predicted proteins | sample 1021851 | NCBI WGS metagenome assembly FUFK01 (sample SAMEA51879418, study PRJEB19060) | metagenome | reverse complement strand
TGTGTTCTGCCCTTCCGGGACCCTGGAGAACAGGACGTTCGACAGGGAGCGTACAGGGACGTATTCACAGCGTTCCCGGAAGGGCAGAACACAGACTCGCGACCCGGCTGGAGAGATCGTTCCCGCTAAAGCGCTATGAACCTTGCTAAAGCCCACGGTCTGCAGCCTCCGTTATTACGAACATTCATGTGATGAATGACTGTGAGGCCTGTTTGATTTAACAGTGGATACCGTTTCCGCTATACTCCGCGCGCATTTCCACCCCCAGACATACCCCAAACAACTGATTTCCAAAAGAAATCAGTCAGACGAAACGAGGGATTCGCTGTGCTAGAAGCCTATCGCAAACACGTAGAAGAGCGCGCCGCCCAGGGCGTTCCGCCCAAGCCGCTGGACGAAGTGCAGACCGCCGAACTGGTGGAACTGCTGAAGAACCCGCCCGCTGGCGAAGAAGAATTCATTCAGGACCTGTTCGTGAACCGGGTCCCGCCGGGCGTGGACCAGGCCGCCTACGTGAAGGCCGCCTTCCTCACCGCCATCGTGAAAGGCGAAGCCAGCTCCCCTCTGATCGACCGCAAGCGTGCCGCCGAACTGCTCGGCACCATGCAGGGCGGTTACAACGTGGCGCCGCTGATCGAGCTGCTCGACGATGAAGAGCTGGCCGACGTGGCCGCCCAGGAACTCAAGCACACCCTGCTGGTATTCGACGCCTTCCACGACGTGGAAGACAAAATGAAAGCCGGCAACGCCAAGGCCAAGGAAGTGATCGAATCCTGGGCCGAGGGCGAGTGGTTCACCAACCGCAAGGACCTCTCCGAGAAGTTCACCGTGACCGTGTTCAAGGTGCCCGGCGAGACCAACACCGACGATCTGTCCCCGGCCCAGGACGCCTGGAGCCGCCCGGACATCCCACTGCACGCCAACGCCATGCTGAAAAACGCCCGCGAAGGCATCGTGCCCGAGAAGGACGGCGAGATCGGTCCGCTCAAGCAGATGGACGAGCTCAAGAAGAAAGGCCATCCGGTGGCCTACGTGGGCGACGTGGTCGGCACCGGCTCCAGCCGTAAGTCCGCCACCAACTCCGTGCTCTGGCACTTCGGCGAAGACATCCCCTACGTGCCCAACAAGCGCGCCGGCGGCGTCTGCATCGGCGGCAAGATCGCGCCGATCTTCTTCAACACCATGGAAGACTCCGGCGCCCTGCCCTTCGAGTGCGACGTGGAAAAGATGAACACCGGTGATGTGATCGACATCTACCCGTTCGAAGGCCGCGTGGAGAAAGACGGCGAAGTGATCGCCGAGTTCGAGCTGCGCTCCCAGGTACTGCTGGACGAAGTCCGCGCCGGCGGCCGCATCAACCTGATCATCGGCCGAGGCCTGACCACCAAGGCGCGCACCGCCCTGGGTCTGGAAGAGTCCACCCTGTTCCGCAAGCCGGAGCAGCCCGGCGACTCCAACGCCGGCTACACCCTGGCGCAGAAGATGGTCGGCAAGGCCTGCGGCCTGGAAGGCGTGCGCCCGGGCATGTACTGCGAGCCGAAGATGACCACCGTCGGCTCCCAGGACACCACCGGTCCGATGACCCGCGACGAACTCAAGGATCTGGCCTGCCTGGGCTTCCAGGCGGACCTGGTGATGCAGTCGTTCTGCCACACCGCCGCGTACCCCAAGCCGGTGGACGTGGAAACCCAGCACACCCTGCCCGACTTCATCATGAACCGGGGCGGCGTCTCCCTGCGCCCGGGTGACGGCATCATCCACTCCTGGCTGAACCGCATGCTGCTGCCCGACACCGTGGGCACCGGCGGCGACTCCCACACCCGCTTCCCGATGGGCATCTCCTTCCCGGCGGGCTCCGGCCTGGTGGCGTTCGCCGCCGCCACCGGCGTGATGCCGCTGGACATGCCGGAATCCGTGCTGGTGCGCTTCAAGGGTAAGCGCCAGCCCGGTGTCACCCTGCGTGACCTGGTGCACGCCATCCCGATGCAGGCGATCAAGGACGGCCACCTGACCGTCGCCAAGGCCGGCAAGAAGAACGTCTTCTCCGGCCGCGTGCTGGAAATCGAAGGCCTCGACGACCTGACCGTGGAGCAGGCATTCGAACTGTCCGACGCCTCCGCCGAGCGCTCCGCCGCCGGCTGTACCATCACCCTGTCCGAGGACAGCGTCAGCGAGTACCTGAAGTCCAACATCACCCTGCTCAAGTGGATGATCGGCAACGGCTACGGCGACGCCCGTACCCTGGAGCGCCGCATCCAGGGCATGGAAGAGTGGCTCGCCAACCCCAGCCTGATGCGCGCCGACGCGGACGCGGAGTACCACACCGTGATCGAGATCGACATGGATCAGATCAAGGAACCGGTACTGTGCTGCCCGAACGACCCGGACGACGCCAAGACCCTGTCCGAGGTGGCCGGCGCCAACATCGACGAGGTGTTCATCGGCTCCTGCATGACCAACATCGGTCACTTCCGCGCCGCCGGCAAACTGCTGGAGAAAGTGGAAGGCCTGACCACCCGTCTGTGGGTGGCACCGCCCACCAAGATGGACCAGCACCAGCTCACCGAAGAGGGTTACTACAACATCTTCGGCCGCGCCGGCGCGCGCACCGAAATGCCGGGCTGCTCCCTGTGCATGGGTAACCAGGCACGGGTGGCGGCGAAGTCCACGGTGGTGTCCACCTCCACCCGGAACTTCCCGAACCGCCTCGGCCAGGGCGCGGACGTCTACCTGGCGTCGGCGGAACTGGCGGCCATCGCCGCGGTGATCGGCCGGCTGCCCACCGCCGAGGAGTACATGGAGTACGCCGGCACCATCGACGCCATGTCCGGTGAGATCTACCGCTACCTGAACTTCGACCGCATGGACGAATATCAGAACGTGGCGGACACCGTTAAGATTCCGGTGGCTCAGGCGAGCTGATCCGGCATCGGCGCCTTCGGGCGCAAGGCACTGAAAAGCCCCGCTTCGGCGGGGCTTTTTTTGTTCCGATGTTCGGTGCTCCGTATCCGAGACCTAACCTCCCTTGGGGGCAAGCCGTCAAGGCTCGCAGAAAGGTTCGGCGCCAGCGATAACCCGAGGCGCTGGAATCTTCCACCGGAGCGGGTCTGTGTTCTGCCCTTCCGGGACCCTGGAGAACAGGACGTTCGACAGGGAGCCTACAGGGACGTACTCGCGGCGTTCCCGGAAGGGCATAACACAGACCCGCGCCCCCGGATGGAGGGATCCACCATGTCCCGGAAGCACCGAACACCTGANGAANCNGGTCTCTGGTATCCTGCCGGGTGGCTGAGAGCCACCCTTTCGCGGGCAGGGCCCGCTCCTACAAGGCCCGTTCCCACAAGCGGAGACCACCATGATGATGGATGCGAANAACGCGACCCTGGTGATGATCGACTATCAGCCGCGGCTGCTGCCGGCGATCCNCCACGGTCAGAANCTGGTGGCNCGNTCGGTGACGCTGGGNCGNATCGCCGCNCTNCTNGANGTGCCGGTGATCGGCACNGANCANAGCCCNGANAANCTGGGCGAGAACGTNCCNTCGATCCGGCGGCTTTGCACCGAAACCATCGCCAANCANCGNTTCGACGCCAGCGAGGCGCTACGCGCCACGGCGCTGGCGGAGCGGCGNCAGGTGGTGCTGTGCGGCTGCGAGGCGCATGTGTGCGTGCTGCAGACCGCGCTCGGCCTGCANGCGCTGGGNTTCCAGGTGTTCGTGGTGGAAGACGCGGTCGGNGCCCGACATCAGGATGACAAGAGCGCGGCGCTGGCACGCCTGAGCCAGGCCGGCGTCGCCCTGGTGACCCTCGAGATGGCCGCGTTCGAGTGGCTCGGTGACGCCGATCACCCCCGTTTCCGGGAGGTCCAGGCGCTGATCAAATAGNCTTCACTTCACCTGATTTTTACATCCTCGCTGTAAAGAAACATTGAATACGGATGACGGCGAATCGCGCTGGTCGAGACAATACCCTCGATGCCCGCCGCGTCCCGGCCTGGCCGGTCACGTNGTGGCAGTACCTTCGAAAATGGATTCTCGCAGGAGCACAACATGACCAGTGAAGANCTTTTCCCGACGCGGCATGAACAGCANCATGACCGNTTCCCCCGNCTGGACCCGGTGGTCCANGCCCGCAACCAGGCACGCTGGGANGGCCCCCTGGACGAAGTGGCGCTGTCGCACTACGAGCGCGACGGCTTTCTCTGGTTCGAGGGGTTCTTCTCCCAGGAACGGATGCGCCCGTTCTTCGATGAACTCAAGGAGTTGGCGAAGGACAGCGAGTTGATGAAATCCGACCAGTCGATCACCGATCCGGAGTCCGGGGACCTGCGCTCGGTATTCGCCATGCACGAACTGTCCCGGCGTTTCGACGAGCTGACCCGTGACCCGCGCATCCTGGGCATGGTGCGCCAACTGCTCGGCAGCGACGTCTATATTCATCAGTCGCGCATCAACGATAAGTTCGGCTTCCAGGGCAGCGGTTTCAATTGGCACTCCGACTTTGAAACCTGGCACTCCGAGGACGGCATGCCGCGCATGCGAGCGGTGAGCGCCTCGATCATGCTCACCGACAATAACGAGTTCAACGGGCCGCTGATGCTGATTCCCGGCTCGCACCACTACTTCGTGCCTTGCCAGGGGGCCACTCCCAAGGACAACTGGAAGGACTCTCTGAAAAGCCAGCGTCTGGGCGTGCCCAGCCAGAAGAATCTGGCCGAACTGGTGGATCAAGGTGGTATCCAGGCGCCCAAGGGGCCGCCGGGTTCGTTACTGTTGTTCGAATGCAACACCCTGCACGCGTCCAACAAGAACATGTCGCCCTGGCCGCGCTCCAACCTGTTCTTCGTCTACAACAGCGTCGACAACACGCTGGAAGACCCCTTCTGCGGCAACGAACCGCGCCCGGACTTTCTGGCCAACCGCAGCGACACCGAAGCGCTGGCCATGCATGATCATCTCGAGCCCCTCTAACCCGGCGCCCGCAGCGCGCCCCGCTTAAGCAGCCGCCACACTTCGCTGGCGGCCTGCGACAGCGGATGCGAACGCAACCGGTACGCGCACGCCGACACCGTCACCCCCACGTCCAGCGGCAACGGCCTGAGGCGGCCCGCTCGCAGGTCGTCCTCGAGCAGGCTGCGCGGTGCCACCGTCACCGCCCGCCCCTCCCGGCACAACGCCAGACAAGAGCTGATGGTGGCCATCTGAAACTCGGCGCCGCGACGGGCAAGCAGCAACTCACGGAACCAGGGCGCGATCTGACGGCGGTACTCCGGGGGCACCCGGGGCAGCGCCAGGGGCCGGTCCCGCATGAACGCGATGGCGGCGTCGCCGTCCTCAAGGGCGGCCGCCGCTCTGCCCGCCAGCCAGGAGGCCGGCGCCACCATTGCCAGAGGCAGCTCCACCAGCGGAAGTTCCTCCACGTCGTCCCGGTCGGGCAACGCCGAGCTTTTGCGCCCGTCGTACACCAGAAAATCATAGCGATAGGCGTACAGCCCTTCGCACAGTGATTCGAAGTGATCGCTGTGCATCTCCAGCCGCACGCCGGCATCCATGGTGGCCCGGGAGCGTTGCAGCGGCCTGGCCAGGCGCTGCGCCAGCAGGTCCGGTACGAACGGCCCGCAGCCGATGCGCACCAGCCCGCTGCGGCCGTCGTGGAACGCCTCCACCAGACGGTCCAGGCCGGCGGTCTCATCCAGAACGCGGCTTACCTGGCGGTGCAGGGTCCGCGCCAGCTCGGTGGGACGCAACGAACGGGTATGGCGCTCGAAAAGCGGCGCGCCGGCGCGCTGCTCCAGCCGCTGCAGGCTGCGGGTCAACGCCGGCTGCGACAGCCCCAGGGCGCGCGCCGCCGCCGACAGGCTGCCGTGCTCATACACGGCCCGGAAACGGGTCAGTTCCTGTAGTTGCCACACGGCGGGCTCCTCGGATCGGTCGGGATCATCAACCTGTTAAGCATAGACTCATGCAACACGGTAATGAATCCCGGGCGCATACTTCCCGCCATGACCGGCCAACAACAACAACCGACTACCACCGGAGAGCCCCGATGACCGAAGTGACCCGGCGCACCGTTCTCAAGAACCTGGCCCTGGGCGGCGCCGCCCTGGCCACCGCGCCCCCATTGAAGGCCCGGGTAAACCTGCACAAGCAGGGCCGGCCGAACGTGCTGCTGCTGGTGTCGGACCAGGAACGCTCCTGGATGGACCTGCCCGGCGGCCTCGATCTCCCGGCCCATGACAAGCTGCTCAATCGCGGCACCGGCTTCAACCAGTACTATGTGAATACCTCGCCCTGCTCGCCCTCGCGCTCGGTGATGTACAGCGGCCAGCACACCATGCGCACTGGCATGACCGCCAATCTGCACGCGCCGCCGTTTCCCAGCTTCAATCAGGAACTGCCGACCCTCGGCCACTTTTTCCAGGACCTGGGTTACCACACCGCCTACAAGGGCAAATGGCATCTGTCGGATATCGAGGACGGCCCGGGGCTGATGTACGGCAGCTATCCCAGCCGGGGCAAAGCCCTGGAGCCCTACGGCTTCAGCGACTACAACCTGACCGGCGACGTGCACGGCTCGGTGTGGCAGGGCTATATCGCCGACCGCATGGTGGCCGGCGAAGCCAGCCAGTGGCTGGTGCGTGACAGCCAGAAGCTGGACAAACCCTGGCTGCTGGCGGTGAACTTCGTGAACCCCCACGACATCATGTTCTTCTCCTCCGGCGAAAAGCAGGAGCAATCGCGGGCCAACCCCCGTTTCATGGCGCCGCTGCGCCCGCCGCCGAACGACCCGATCTACAAGAAGGACTGGTCGCACCTGCCGCTGCCCGCCTCCTTCGCCAAGGAAACGCTGCGCGACAAGCCCTGGTGCCACCGTTCCTACGCCCAGGTGATCGACAGCATCTACGGCCACATGGACAAGAACGACGAAGCCGCCTGGCTGGCCAACCAGAGCTACTATTTCAACTGCATCCGCGATGTGTCCCGGCAGGTGGACCATGTCCTGCAGGCCCTGGAGGACAGCGGCCAGATGGACAACACCATCATCGTCTACACCGCCGACCACGGCGAAATGGCCGGCGCCCACGGCCTGCGGCAAAAAGGCCCGGTGACCTACAAGGAGAACAGCCGGGTGCCGTTGATCGTCAGCCACCCGGACGTGAGCGGCGGTCGCACCGTGGACAACCTGGGCTCCGCCCTGGACCTGGTACCGACCCTGGTGGGCCTGGCCACCGAAGGCAAAACCCGCATCGACACCCCCGGCGTGGACCTGAGCCCGGCGCTCGGCGGGCACACCACCCAGCGCGACCAGGACGGCATCCTGTTCGCCTACGGCGTGCTGCTCTACACCGACCCGGAAGCCACCCAGCGGCTGGCCCGCGAAGGCGACGAGATCACGCCGGTGAAACTGATGGGCGATTTCCTCAAGCAGCTGCGGCTGGGCCCGGAGCTGGGCAACCGCGGCCTGCACCGGGGCGTGTTCGACGGCCGCTACAAGTTCACCCGTTACTTCAGCCCGGACAGCCACCACCTGCCCCGGGATTGGGACACCCTGATCGCCCACAACGATCTGGAGCTCTACGACACCCACCAGGACCCGGACGAGCTGGTCAACCTGGCGGCGCGCCCCGAGGGCCCGGACACGGTGAAAGAGCGTCTGATGGCGCTCAACGCCCGGACCAACCAGCTGATCGAACAGGAAATCGGCGACGACCACGGCGGTGAGTACCCCGGGCCGGAGTTCATGTACCGGCTGTAACCTGGTTTGCTTTGCCCTTGGGGGGCAATCCGCCCCGGCCCGGCTTCGCCGGTGTCCGGGGCACCTTATTCGTTGTCATTATTTATCGTTGAAAAGCGGCTGCCCGGTACGGACCGTCAGCCACAGCATCACCGCGCCGCCGGCGAGCAGATACCAGTAGAACGTAAAGAAGCGCCACACCACGATGGTGGTGGCGGTGGTCACCGACGTCAGCCACGGGTTCAGCAGCGCCGCGCCCGCCACCTCCGCGCCGCCGGCGCCGCCGGGGAGCAGCGTCACATGGCCGGCGCCCATGGCCACCATTTGCACGAAGAGCCCGTAGACCCAGTCCAGGTGCTCTCCCAACGACAACACCGCCACGTAGATCACCGAGTAGCGCAGCAGCCAGTGGCAGAGGCAGAGCCCGAACATCAGCAGCAGGCGCCGGCGCCGCACCGCCAGGGTCTCCTCCAGCCCGCGCCGGAAACGCAGCACCGCCCGCGCCAGACGCAGGCGCCGGCGCCGGCGCAGGCCCAGCCAGGCAAGAAAGTCCCCGGACACGATCAGCACGCGGCGTTGGAAGCGGGCCAGCAGCCCCACCCCGGCGAGGGCGGCCAGCATCAGCGCGAACGGCACCGCCACCTGCCACCAGGCCGCCAGATCCAGGTACCGCGCCAGGCCATACAGGGCCACGGTGGGTAACAGCGCCGCGAACACCAGTAAATCGGTGAGCTGATCCACGGCCAGAACCGCCGTGGCCTGGGCCGGCGCCACACCGTGCCGACGCAGCAGGGCCGCCAGGGTAAACGGCGCGCCGCTGCCGCCGGGCGTGGCGTTCAGGGTAAATTCGGTGGCCATCACGGTGGCCAGAGCGGAGCCGTGCCCCAGACCCGGTGCCCGACCGTTGAGCATCAGCCTGAGCCGCCAGGCGTTCAGGTTCCAGCATACGGCGATCATCGCCACCAGCAGGGCCAGCCAGCCCAACGGCACCGTCACCAGACGTGCCAGCACCTGATGGCCGCCCAGCACAAACGGCACCGCCGCGCCGACCAGTAACGCCACCGCGAACAACCAGCGCCAATGCCGCGTCATGGTGATTCGGATCCGCTCGCCGGTAAGTGCTCGTTTTCCATCAGCCACTGGCTTTTGGTGACGCAGCGGCGCTGCTCGCTGAGCGTATCGATGGTGCGCCGCCAGAAATCGCGGCTTTCCGGGTGGCGCAGGTCCACCGGATGCAACGCCAGCCGGATCACCGAACGGTGCTGGAAGCGCCGCAGCCGCGCCTCATTCAACCGCTCGAAGCAGTGCCGTCGCCACGCCGAACGCGACGACAGCACCAGCGTGGGCAGCGGCAGCCGCTCGCCGTCGGCGAGGCGATACAGGGCTCCGGCGTCGGTGCGGTAGTCAAAGCCGGCGTCTCGGATCGCGCGGCGGCTGGCTTCGTTGCTCAGCCAGCCGGGCGGCACGAAGCCGCTCACACGCCAGCCCTGGCGCCGGCAAAGCGCCAGACCGTCGCGTATGCGCGCGTAGGCGGCGGCCTCGTCGAGGGCGGAGAACTCGCCTTCATGGGTCAGTATCCGGCGACGGAGCCACTGCCGTGGCCCCTTGGGGGCGGGCCCGTCGTCGCTGTGCGACCAGCCGTGCAGCACCAGCTCGTCGCCGGCCGCCTGACGCTCGGCCATGGCCCGGCAGAACGCCGGAGACCGCTCGGCGGGATCACGGCGGTGGAAATCCGGCACCACCAGCAGGGTGCCGGCCAGCGATGCCGGGCGCTGCAACTCTTGCAGAAAGGACTGGTACAGCGGCCAACTGTGCGGGGCTACATCGTGCAGCGATAAAATGAAGGCCGGTTGATGTTCAGGAGTGCGATTCATGGGTGGATGCTAATACCGGCTGCTCGTGATCGCCAAGGACTCGCCGGTAGTGACCGACCAGGCTGTCCGTCACCGCATCCCAACTGTGCCGTGTTTCCACATGGGCACGGGCGCGCTGTCCCAGGGCGGCGGGGTCATCGTGTTCAAACAGATCGCGCACGCCCGCGGCCATGGCGGCCCCGTCGTTGGGGCGCACGTGGCGTCCGCAATCTTCGGGCACCACTTCCGGCAAGGCGCCGGCGTCCACGCAGACCACCGGCAGGCCGCTGGCCATGCCTTCCAGGGCCACGAGACCAAAGGTTTCCTGATCGCCGGCGTGCAGCAGCGCATCGGCGGCGGCCATCCAGCCGGCCACTTCCGGGGTCTGGCAGAACTCATGGATCACCGACACGTTGGACGGCGCGTCCGGTTGCAGGCCGGTACCGATCAGCAGCAGATGGTAGTCGGGTCCGAGCTTGCGCATCGCTTCGAGCAATACCGGAATATTTTTTTCCTGGGTACCGCGCCCGGCGAACACCAGCAGGTGCTGGTCCGCGGAGAGGCCCAGCGCGCGGCGGGCGTCGGGCTTGGCACGCTGCGGCTGGAACGCTTCCAGGTCCACGCCCAACGGCTGTACCTCAACCTCCCCGACACCGCAACGATGCAACTGTTCCGCCATCAGACGGCTCGGGCTCAAGACCAGATCAAAACCTTGATACAGCCGTTTTATATAGGCCCGGGTACCCGGATCCAGGAAGCGGCCGACACGATGGTGAACCAGGGTGAACAGGTCCGAGTGGTAAAACCCCACCGACGGCACGTCCAGTAATCGGGCCGCCCGCTGGGCCGCCCAGGCGGGGGTGTAGGGGTCGCCGGCTTCGATCACATCCGGCTGCAGCCCGGCGATAATACTGCTCCACATGCCGATGCGAAGCGGGAAGCGAAACCCCGGTGCCATCGGCAAAGGCATCGCCGGCAAGGAAACGAAATCACCGTCGAAGAGCGCTCGCGGGCCCGGCATCACCACCTTATGGCTGGTATTCGCACGACGCAGCAGCGCCTGACGCTTGCCGTCGATGTAGGTGCGCACGCCACCACTGGCCTGGGTGTAAAAAAGCGTGGTATCAAGAACTCTCAAGCGGCTCTCCCTCTCCCACTTGGTACGGTTGGTAGTAACCCTTTGATGGCGGTCGCCTCACCAGGCCGACACCCTCCACAAATGTCCGTTTTTCGTCAACGACGGGTGAATACTAAGATAGCATTGGCGAAGGAAAGCTCACCGCCCACCTTGGTAAAGGCTTGTAAAAGCGCCATCCGTCGCCATTAAGCGATCAAACAGGGCCGCCAACGGGAGCACGGCAGCAATGGAGTTCAAGGACTACTACCAGATTCTCGGGCTACAGCCGGAAGCGGACGAGAAAGAGATCAAGGCCGCCTACCGCAAGCTGGCGCGCAAGTATCATCCGGACGTTAACGCCGATGCCGACGCGGAGAGCAAATTCAAGGAGGTGGCGGAAGCCTACAAAGTACTCAAGGACGCCGAAAAGCGCGCCGAGTACGACCAGCTTCGCCAGTTCCGTGACGCCCGCGGCGGCTTCCAGCCTCCGCCGGGTTGGCACGGTGCCGGCGCCGCGTCCGGCGGCGGTCAGGAAGCGGATTTCTCCGACTTTTTCGAATCCCTGTTCGGTGGCGGATTTTCCCGACGCGGCGGACCGCGTCCCGGCCGTGATCTGGAAATGGACCTGCCGCTGTTCCTCGAAGACACGGTGGCGGACACCCGCAAACCGATCAGCGTTCATGGCCGCACCCTGAACGTGACGATTCCCGCGGGCACCGCGGACAACGAGCGCATTCGTTTGAAAGGCAAAGGGGAACCGGGTACCGACGGCGCGCCGTCCGGCGACCTCTACCTGCGCGTGCGACTGGTGCCCCACCCGGTATTCGATGTGGATGGCCACGACCTGCTNGTCACCGTGCCGGTGGCGCCCTGGGAAGCGGCCCTGGGCGCCAAACTGCAGGTGCCCACGCTCACCGGACGCATCAGCCTGACACTGCCGGCGGGCAGCCAGACCGGCCGCCGCCTGCGGATCAAGGGCAAGGGTCTCGCCGGCAAGAAGACGCAGGGTGATCTTTACGCGATTATCAAAATCGTCATGCCCGACCGGATTTCCGATCGAGACCGTGAACTGTGGCGGGCGCTGGCGGAACAGTCCGATTTTGACCCACGGGCGAACTGGGCCGGTGACGGCCGGCGCCATGACAAGGAGCCCCGAAAATGAACACGCTGACCCTCACCGAAGTGTGCCACCGGGTCTCCCTGCCGGAGCACGCGGTGGTCGAAATCGTTGAAGTGGGCATCGTCACCCCCGTGGCCGGTTCGGCGCGCACCTGGCGTTTCGACGATCAAACGCTGGTGGTGCTCAGTCGCGCGGCGCGTCTGCATGAAGACCTGGGCCTGGACTGGCACGGCGTCGCCCTGGCTCTGGAGCTGCTCGAGGAAATCGACACCCTGCGCCGCGAGAACGAGCAACTGCGACACCGGCTGAGTCGCTTCCTTGACTGACTCAGGCGGCCGGGTCTTGCCGGTAGAACAGGCTCAGTTGTTCGTACAGCGCCGGCAACACCTGGCGCAGATGCGCGGGTGATTCGAAAAAACTTTCGGTGGCCACGGCGAAGAACTCGCCGGGGTCTTCCAGCGCGTAAGGGTCGATGAAAGGCTCTCCGCTCTGCTCGGCCCGCTCCAGAGCCTGCCAGGCCTCGGTGAACACGTCATGCCAGCGCTGCGGATCCATGCCGGCGTGCAGCGGCGGCGCGCCGTTGGGCCCCTCGCGGCGCATATCCAGTTTATGGGCCAGCTCGTGCAGCACCACGTTGTAGCCGTCCTCGCCGCCGGACTCGAGCACGTCGCCCCAGGACAGAATCACCGGCCCCTGCAGCCAGGCTTCTCCAGCCAGTTCCCGCCCGGCATCGTGCACGATACCGAACTCGTCCATTTCGTTGTCCGGGGTCACGAAGGTGTCCTCGTAAACGATCAGCGTGTACCAACCGTCGTACCAGTCCAGGCCCAGCCCGAACACCGGCACCACCGCCATGGTGGCGATCAGAAGCTGCATGTCGTCGGTGACGGTGAACTCGCCGCCAGCGGCGAACTCCTTGCGCACCAGAAAACGGCGGGTGAGATCGAACAAGCGCTCCCGGTCGGCCCCCTGATACCGGGCCGCCACCGGCCAGCCGGCAATGGCGTTTTCCCATTGCGCCCGCGTCACCGGCAAGCGCGCCAGCTTGCGATCTTCCAACCAGTCTCGAACCCGTCCGAACATGGCCTTCCCAGCATAGAGGAGAGAGCGCAAAGCTTGCCGCTTTTGCCAACCGGACGCAAAGCGGTTTAGATAAGCACTGCAAAAATACGAGACCCATGGAAGGAGCCCCCATGACCCACCGCTACCGCCTGATCGCCGTGCTCGCCCTGCTGCTGCTCGGCCCGACGGCCCACGCCCAGGGCACCACCGAGGCGGCCTCCGCGCTGCGCAGCGGCGCCGACCAGGCGCGCTACTGGCAATGGGGCTGGAGCGCCTTCTACGGCGGCAGCAGCGCCTATTTCCTGGTGCACGCCCGCGACACCGACGACCCGGAAGAGCGCTACGACGATTACATCAACGCCACCAAGGCGGCGCTGGGGCTGGCCGGCACCCTGCTGTTCGCCCCTTCCCACGGCGACGCCTACCGGGAGTATCAGGCCCTGGACGATAAGGACACACCGGATGCGCGGGCCGCCACGCGCATCCTGATCGCCCGGCTGGCCGAGGAGGAAGCCCGTCAACGGGCCTGGCAAAGCCGGCTGGGCGGTTTGATCGTCAACGGCCTGGCCGGGCTCGCCATCGGCGTGGAAGACAACCGCCCCGGCGACGGCTGGGTAAACTTCGCCACCGGCATGCTGACCACCGAGCTCAACGTGCGCACCCGGCCGGACACCGCCACCCACTTCCTGGAACGGGAGCCGGATTTCCGGCTCAAGGCCAACGGCGCCACTCTTCCGATCTATGTGAACTGGGCGGTGGGCCCCATGTTCGCGAGCGTGGAGATCAGCTACTGAAGGTGGGAATAACCGGCGCTACGAAGCGCTCATTGTGGGAGCTTGCCTTGCAAGCGAAAGGCCGGCTTTGCCGGCCGGCAGGATACCAGAGGCCGTTTAAAGCTCGGCTTTAACAGCGTCTCTGGAATCCTGCGGGGCAACCTTTGCCGGGTGGCTATAAGCCACCCTTTCGCGGGCAGGGCCCGCTCCTACAATCCCCGCCTCGTAGCGCCCTTTGGCGGCGTATTCAAATGTAGTAAGCCTTCAACGGCGGGAAGCCGTTGAACTCCACGGCGCTGTAGCTGGTGGTGTAGGCGCCGGTGGAGAACCAGTACAGCCGGTCGCCGATGGCCAGGTTGAGCGGCAGGCCGTACTTGTAGTTCTCGTACATGATGTCGGCGCTGTCGCAGGTGGGCCCGGCGATCACCACCTCTTCCATCTCCCCTTTCTTTTCCGTGTAGATCGGGTACTTGATGGCTTCGTCCAGGGTTTCGATCAGGCCGGAGAATTTGCCCACGTCGGTGAACACCCAGCGCTGCAGCGCGGTGCGGGATTTACGGGAAATCAGCACCACTTCGCTGACCAGCACGCCGGCGTTGGCGATCAGGGACCGGCCCGGCTCAAGAATAATTTCCGGCAGCTGCTCGCCGAAGTCCTCTTTCAGGAAACGGATGATTTCCGACGCGTAGGTTTCCAGGTCGTTGGTCTTAGCGATGTAGTTGGCCGGGAAACCGCCGCCCAGGTTGATCATCTTCAGCTCGATGCCCACTTCATCGCGCAGGCGCTCGAACATGATCTTGACCTTGCCGATGGCCGCGTCCCAGGCGCCGATATCGCGCTGCTGGGAGCCCACATGGAAGGACACGCCGTAGGGTTCCAGGCCCAGGTCCCGGGCCAGGATCATCAGATCCAGCGCCATGTCGGTCTGGCAGCCGAACTTGCGCGACAGCGGCCAGTCGGCGGTGTGGGTGCCTTCGGTGAGGATGCGCACATACACCCGGGAACCCGGCGCCGCCTTGGCGATGTTGCGCAGGTCCGCTTCCGAGTCGGTGGCGAACATGCGCACGCCCTTCTCGTAGAAAGCGCGGATGTCGCGGGCCTTCTTGATGGTGTTGCCGAAGATGCAGCGCTCCGCCGACACCCCCAGACCCATCACTTTTTCCAGCTCGTAGATCGAGGCGATATCGAAATTAGCGCCGCGGTCACGCAACAGGCTGATCAGCTCAGCGGCCGGGTTCGCCTTTACCGCGTAGTGCACCTTGGCGAACGGAAACTGCTCGATCAGCTGATCGTAGTGTTTGCCCACGGTTTCCGTGTCGATCACCACGAAGGGGGTCTCCTTGGTGTCCGCCAGGTCCTTGATGCGGCGGAACACCGCCGGATCGTAATAGTCTTCCACGCGAATGGCGTCGATGGTCATGGGGGTCCTCTTCCCGGTACTCAGCAACCACCCGGGCCGACACGGCACCGGGACCGTTGCGAAGGCAACGGGCGCCCAAAGTAGCAATTTGCTCACCGTTTGGGGAGATACCCGACCGCCTTTTTTTGTGGGGGCGGGCCCCGCCCGCGAAAGGGAGCGCAGCTTCCGGCAGGATGCCAGAGACCTTTATCGTTCCGGTGTTCGGTGCTCCGTATCCGAGACGCGGGGCAATGGTGGTGCCTTCCGGGATCGCTCAAGCCCTCCATGGGCGCTCTCATTTGGCCATCCCTGGCCAAATAGGTCCCTCCAGGCACCACCATTGCCCCGCTCACTTGGCAGCGGAACCGCCACGGGTCAACTACACCCTTTAAGAGAAAGCGCCAGGACCTTTCAATTTTCCAAGGAGCGCCGGGATCGGGTGTGCCCGTCCAGGACCGTGTTTGGCCAGGGATGGCCAAACGCCGAGCCTACATGGATGTACTCGTGGCGTGTCCTGGACGGGCACACCCGATCCCGGCGCGGGCTCTCTGGAGAGAAAGGTCTCTGGGATCCAGCCGGGTGGCTAACGCCACCCTTTCGCGGGCGGGGCCCGCTCGCACAAGGCCCCACCATTGCACCGCGTCTCCGATACGGAGCACCGCTCTGCTACACTATGCGCCCCCGAATTCCCCCGACCACGGAGCCCTTCATGGTTATCGCTATGGCCCTTCCCCTCGCCCTGCATTTGCTCGCCGCCGTCGTCTGGGTGGGCGGCATGTTCTACGCTTACCTGGCCATGCGCCCGGCGGTGGTGCAGGTGATCGACCCGGCCCGGCGCCCGGCGCTGTGGGCGGCCACCCTGGAGCGGTTCTTCCGCTGGGTGTGGGCGGCGGTGGTGCTGTTGCTGGCCACTGGCTTCGGCATGGTGTTCGGTGTCTACAAGGGCATGGCCAACGTGGAGTGGCACATTCACGCCATGATCGGCCTGGGCATTCTGATGATGCTGCTGTTCGCCCACGTTTACTTCGCGCCGTTCCGCCGCCTCAAGCAGGCCGTGGCCGATAACGACGCCAGCGAGGGCGCGCGCCGCGTCGGTCAGATCCGCAAGTTGGTGGGCATCAATCTGATTCTCGGCCTGATCGTGGTGGTGATCGCCTCCGGCGGGCGGTACCTCTAACCGTGAGCGCGCGGAACGGCGGCGGATCCGGCAAGGCCGACCTGCTGCTGGTGGCGGTGACGCTGCTGGCCGGCATCAGCTGGATTTTCTCCAAGGAGGCGGTGCTGTTGATGCCGCCGCTGTTGTTCATGGCGCTGCGGTTTCTGCTCGCCGGCCTGGTGCTGGCGCTGGTGGGCTGGCGGCAACTGCTGCGCCTGAGCGCCGATCAGTACCAGCGCAGTGCCAGGGTCGGGCTGGTGTTCGGGCTGGCCATGAGCTTCTGGATCATGGGCCTGCACTTCGGCACCCATGTGGGCGAAGGCGCCTTCCTGACCAGTCTGGGCGTGGTGCTGGTGCCGGTGATGGCGCGCCTGGTGTTCAAGGAAAAGCCGCCGGCCAGCACCTGGGTGGCGCTGCCGGTGGCCGCCGCCGGGCTGGCGCTGCTGTCCCTGCGCGGTGGCCTGCACGCGGAACCCGGGCAGCTGTTCTTCGTCGCCGCGGCCTGCATTTTCGCGCTCTATTTCACCCTCAACACCCGCGCCGCCAACAGCGCCACCATCACCGGCGCCGCCGGCCAGGTGACCACCCGCGACCGGGTGCCGGCGCTGGCGCTGACCACGGTGGTGCTGTTCACGGTCAGCCTGGTGACCGGCACCGGCTCGCTGATTCTGGAGGACTGGCCCGCCGCGTTCGGCGCCTTCACCCCGGTGATGGCCGGCTGGGTGATCGCCAGCGCCACGGTGGGCACCGCCGCGCGCTTCTTCGTGCAGACCTACGCCCAGAGCCTGTCGGTGCACAGCCACGGCGTGGTGATCATGGTGCTGGAGCCGATGTGGACGGCACTGTTCGCGGCGCTGTGGTTCGGCGAGACCATGACCGCAGTGCAGGTGGGCGGCTGCTTTCTGATCTTCCTGTCGCTGGTGGTCAACCGCTGGGCCAGCGTGCGCCGGGTGCTCAAGCAGTGGCTGGCGTAGGCCGCGCGGTGCCGCTTGCGCGCCGACCGGGACCGGCCTAGCATCATGGCGTTTCCCACTGCGACCGCGCCCATGACCGCTCCACGCCCGCCTTACCGCTCCGCCTTCCCGTTCTGGGCGTTGCTGCTATGGCTGGCGGTGGGCCTGTCCGTATGGCCGGCCCAGGCACTCACCGCGCCGGCGCCCTCTTCGCCGGCACTGGTGGACGACGGCGGCCTGTTCGGTCTGGCCCTGCCCCGCGACGCGGGCGGCCAGTGGCAGCGCCGCGACAACGGCGACGATCCGGGCTGGGATCCGGAACCGACCCAGGGCCCGCTCGCCGCGCTGGCACTGGTGCTTCCGGGCGCCGCCGGCCCGCCCCGGGCGGTGGTGGCGCCCACCGCTGCCCCACGGTTTCCCCGTTACCACGACAGCGCCCCACGGGCGCCCCCTCTCTAACCGGTTATCGGCCTGAGCCCGCCCGCTTCGGGCGGTTTGCAACCGTTTAGAGACACCCGCTATGAACCGATTCTGGATCCGGGCCGTAACCTACGGCCTGGTGATCGTGCTGGGCCTGGGCGCCGCCCTGCCCAGCCTGCTGCCTCCGGCCTGGCTGAGCGCCCTGCCGGCGGCCTATCAGTCGCACAGCCTGACCCTGGGGCTGGACCTGCAGGGCGGCTCGCACCTGCTGCTGAAAGTGGACACCGATGATCTGACGCGCGGCAAAAGCGGCCGGGAAAAAGCCGAAATCCGCGACGACGCGGTGGCGCGCAGCCTGGAGGTAGTGCGCCGCCGCTTGAACGAAACCGGCGTGGTGGAGCCGCTGATCGTGCGCCAGGGCGACGACGGTATCGTCGTGCAACTGCCCGGCGTCACCGACCCGGAGCGTATCAAGACGCTGCTGGGGCGCACCGCCAAACTCAGTTTCCACCTGCTCGCCGAACCGGGCACCCCGGCCCGCCGACTGCCGGCCAGCGAGGGCGACCACGTTTACCCGCTTAAACCGCTGCCGTTGCTGGACGGCGGCAACCTGGAGGACGCCCGGCTCGGCTTTGAGCCGCGCACCGGACAGCCGGTGGTGAATTTCCAGCTGGACGACGAGGGCGCCCGAAAATTCGCCGAGATCACCACCCACCACGTGGGCGACCCGTTCGCCGTGGTGCTGGACGGCAAGGTGATCACCGCGCCGGTGATCCGCTCGCCGATCACCGCCGGGCGGGGCCAGATCAGCGGCGGCTTCGACGCCCGCGAGGCCGGCGACCTGGCCCTGCTGCTGCGCGCCGGCGCTCTGCCGGCGCCCCTTGAAGTCGTGGAGCAGCGCACCGTGGGCCCGGACCTGGGCGGCGACCAGATCCGCATGGGCGTCACCACCGGCCTGATCGGCGCCGCCCTGGTGTTGGCGTTCATGGTGGCGGTCTATCGGCGCTGGGGGCTGATCGCCAACACCGCCCTGGTGATCAACCTGGGCCTGGTGATCGGTTTGCTGGCGTCGCTGGGCGCCACCCTGACGCTGCCGGGCATCGCCGGGCTGATTCTCAGCGTCGGCATGGCGGTGGACGCCAACATCCTGATCAACGAACGCATCCGTGAGGAAGCGCGCCGTGGGCGCAGCGGTCAGGGTGCGTTGCGCGCCGGCTTTCAGCGCGCCTACGCCACCATTCTGGACTCCAATATCACCACCCTGATCGCCGTGGGCTTGCTGTTCCAGTTCGGCGCCGGTCCGGTGCGCGGCTTCGCCGTGACCATGGCGGTGGGCCTGGTGGTGTCGCTGTTCACATCGATCTCGGTGACCCGCCTGCTGATGGAGTGGCGGCTGCGCGGCCAGACCCGGGGCACGCTCACCCTGCCCGGCCCGGACTGGCTGGGCGCGGAGCGCCGGCGCCGGCCGATCCGCTTTATGGCGGTGCGCGGCCGGGGCATCGTGCTCTCTCTGGTGTTGTCGGTGGCGTCCCTGGGCGCGCTCGCCTGGCCGGGGCTCAACACCGGCATCGACTTCCAGGGCGGCGTGGCCATGGAGGTGCACACGCCGGCCACCATCGACACCCTGCGCAGCGGGCTGGCCGACTCGGGTTTGGAAGGCAGCCTGCAGCGCTTCGGCGACGACGGCCAGTATCTGCTGCGCCTGCCCGCCGGCGCCGACAGCGACGTCCGCATCGAGGCCGCCAAGGCGGCGCTCAGCGCGGTGTCGCCGGACGCCGGCTACCCGCGCCTGGATGTGGTCGGTCCCAGTGTCAGCGGCGGCTTCGTGGAGACCAGTATTCTCGCCGTGCTGCTGGCCGGCGCCGGCATGCTGCTGTACCTGCGTCTGCGCTTCGCGCCGCACTTCGCCTGGGCGGCGCTGATTACCCTGGGGCTGGACCTGAGCAAGACGCTGGGCTTTTTGGTGCTCACCGGCCTGGAGTTCAATCTCACCACGGTGGCGGCGCTGCTGACACTGATCGGCTATTCGGTGAACGACAAGGTGGTGGTGTTCGACCGCATGCGCGAGAACCGGGCGCTGGACCCGGAGCGGCCGCTGGAAGACATCATCGACCTGAGCCTGACCCAGACCCTGCGGCGCACGCTGTTTACGTCGCTGACCACCTTTCTGGCGATCCTGCCCATGGGGCTGGCCGGCGGCCCGGCGGTGACCAGCTTCGCGCTGCCGGTGCTGTTCGGGATCGTGGTGGGGACTAGTTCGTCGATGTTTATCGCCGCGCCGATGGCGATGTTTTTGGAGCGGTGGTTCTCTCCAGAGGGGCCCGCTGCTCGATGAACGCGCCTCTCTGGAAGACGGGAGCGGGCCTGCCCGCTCCCCCAGCGGGTCTCAGAGCGGTTATTTATGACTCTTGAGGAGGGCTTCGACCTTGTCGATGTATTTCTGCATGGCGTCGTCGGCGCTCATGCCTTTGAGCTTGGCCCAGGCGTCGTATTTGGCCCGGCCCACCATGTCGAGCATGCCGGGGCGCTTGCCGGAGACGTCGCCGGCGCTGCCCTGCTTGTAGTGGGCGTAGAGGAACAGAAGGTCGTCGTTATCCGGCTTTTTGGACAGCGTTTTAACGTCCTTCTGGGCCTGTTCAAACTGGGCTTTATCGGCCATTATTCTCACCTGTTAGTTGGCTATTGATTCTTAGGGAGCCGCTCGAGGGCTCCACGGGCCGCGATCCGTCGGGGGCGACGCGGCCCGGCTGTTTTACTTTGAACAACAGCGCGGGACAGCGCAACAATAAAGGGGACCCCGATGACGAGTTCCACCACTTCCAAGTCCGCGCCACAGTTGGACGCCCGCCAGGAGCGGGATCTCAAGCAGGCGGTCCAGACCCTCTGGGTGCGCTTTCCCGGTTCCCTGGAAGACCGCTACCGCGACTACGCCGAGCGACGCGCCGCCAAACTGATCCAGCGCTCGCTGTACATTCTGATCGTCCTGTTCCTGATCGTGTCGGTGCCGGTGTCGTTGCTGTCGGACGAACACAACCGGGATCTGTGGATGGCCTACGGCGTCTATCCGATCGCGATTTCCCTGGCGCTGCTGTTCGTGGCGGTGAAGGTGGAGGCACTGGCGGACTGGGTCACCACCCTGATCGGGCTGGCGTTGATGACCTCCCTGGCGGGCACGCTGTTGGGGGCGCTGCATCTGGCCGGCACCTTTCTGGGCCAGGTGGCCGCCTTCGAAACCATCTATGTGTTGATCATCGGCTTTTCGATTCTGCGCCTGCCGCCCACGCGCACGCTGTTCTGGTGCCTGGGCTCGCTGGTGGTGGCCCTGGCCGTGGCGCTGCTGCAACGCTGGGACGTGGACCCGGTGTCGCTGATGCTGTTTTACGGCTTTCCGCTGGTGGTGTGCGCGCTTAACGGCTATATGCTGGACGCCAGCGCGCGCGGCTCCTACGCCAACAATCTGCTGCTTGGCCGCGAGTCCGCCCGGCTGCGCCAGTGGCGCGACAACGCCGACCGGGAAGCGCTGCGGCAGCGCACGCTGAACGAGTTCATGGCGCACATCGCCGGCAACCCCCGGGTGGAGGTGCTGATGGATCAGGCGCTGACGTTCATGTTGGATCACACCCAGGCCATCGCCGGCGCCGCCTATCGGCTGGACGACGACCGCTTGCGCCAGGAGGCGGCGCGCGGCCTCAACCAGCAGGCCCGGGAGCGCGACAACGTGCCCGTGGACGGCCTGCTCGGTGGCGCCCTGGAGCGCGGCCCCGGCGTCACCGTGCGGCACAATGTGCCGGCCGGCTACCTGGACCTGGAAATCGCCCACGGCGCGGTGCGGCCCGGCGAGCTGCTGTTTCTGCCGATCTGGCAGGGCGACCAGGCGCTGGGCGTGATCGAGCTGGCGGCGCTGGAACCGTTCGACGACCACACCCGCACGCTGCTGGAATCCCTGGCGTCGCCGCTGGCCTATGCGCTGATGGCGGCCGTCGGCCGTGAGGAGTATATCCGCCGCCACCGGCGGGAAGCCGGCTAGGCGGTGTTTTACCGGCGGGTCACTGGCGCCGCCGGCGCAGTGGCGCGGACAACCGCTCCGGATGGGCCGGCTGAACGTCGTCGAGCATGGCGTAGATGGCTTCCATGTCCGCCTGCTGGTCGCCACTCGGCCAGAACGCATCGAGGATACGGGCCTGCTTGCGCCGGTAGCAGAAGGTCACCACGATGATCGGCAATTCCAGATCCACGGCGATCCGGTGAAAGCCGGTTTTCCACTGGTCCGCCCCGGTGCGGGTGCCCTCCGGCGTGATCCCCAGCCAGAACGGCTGACCGCCGGCCATCAGGTTCTTGGTGTCTTCCACCAGACCACCGGAGCGGGCGCGGTTCACCGGGATCCCGCCCAGCGCCCGCAGCAGCCAGCCCGCCGGCCCCCGGAACAGGGTGTGCTTGGCCATGAAACGGATATCCAGCCGCAGCCCCTGGATCGCGCTGACACCCACCAGACCGTCGTAATTGGAGGTGTGCGGCGCGGCGATCATCACCGCGCGCGGCACATCGGGCAGCTCGCCCACCACCTTCCAGCCGATCAGGCGCAACACCGCGCGGCCCAGCGCCGCCACCAGCCAGTGGCCACGGCGCGGCACCGACGCGCCGATGGCGTCCGGGGTCAGCGGCCGCAGGTCGCTACTCATTAGCCGAACACCACCACGGTCTGGCGGCTCAGCGCCACCGGCCGGCCGCGATCGTCCCACACGGTGGCCTGGCACTGGCCGTAGCCGTCGGCGAACGAGTCGGTGATCACCTGGTACTGCCAGAAATCCACCGGCTCCAGCTCACGGGGGTCTTCCAGCAGTTCCATGGTCCAGGTCAGCGAGCTGGCCGGGGCCGGTTTGCTGAGCATCGGCAGCACGCCGGCGGGCCAGGTGTCCACCAGACACGCCAGGGTGGCGGCGTCCTGGGTCTGGCCGGGCTCGTCGAAACGCATATAGCCGTGGAAATCCGGCTCCTTGGCGCCGGAGAAGATCATATTGCCGCCGGCGATGCGCATGTCGAAAAAGCGCAGGAAGGTGGGCGACTTGCCCTCCATGTAGGGCAACTTGAAGCAGTCCTGCGGCGCCTTCCAGCGCGGCGCTTCGGGGCCCGGCACGCGGATGCTGGACTCACGGCCGTGGCCCAGGCTGCCCAGCAGGGTGGCCACCACCTGGCCCTCCTGGCGGGCCATCACCTGCACCTGGGTGACCGATTTGCCGGCGCGCAGCGTGGTCGCTTCCAGATCCACCGGCCCCGGCACCATGGGCGCCACGAACGAGATGGTAAAGCTGCGCAACGGCGGCGCGCCGTCCCCCAGATGGGCCTCCATGTGACGAATCAGAATGGCGCCCACCAGGCCGCCGAACGTGGCTCTGCCCTGCCCCCAGCCCTCGGGAACCGTCATCCGGTTCCCGGCGGCGGCATCAATAATGGAATCAAATTTCATAATGCGCTCCCACCGAAAGCGGCTATTGATAGCAGAGCCGGGCGCCCAAGGAAAGGACCGAAACGCTCAGCCGCCACCGCGCGCCTTGGTCCGTCCCGTGGCCGGCGCCGCCAGCGGGTCTTCCGGCCAGGGNTGNTTNGGGTAGCGGCCACGCAGCTCCTTGCGCACCTGCCCGTAGCCGTTGCGCCAGAAGCCGGCCAGATCGGCGGTGATCGCCGCCGGTCGGCCCGCCGGCGTCAGCAGTTCGGCGGTCAGCGGCAGGCGCCCCTCGGCCAGCGCCGGCAGGCTCTCCATGCCGAAGCACTCCTGCAGTTTCACCGCCAGACGGGGCCCGCCCTCGGCCTCGTAGTTGATGGTCACCGCCCGCCCGGACGCCACGGTGGCCCGCTCCGGCAACCGCCGTGTCAGCTCGCCGGCCTGGCCCGGCCCCAGCCGCAGTTTGAGGGCGTCGAGCAGCGGCAGGTTTTTCAGATCCCGCAGGGCGCGGCGGCCGGCCAGAAACGGCAGCAGCCAGGTTTCCAGCTCGGCCAGCAGGGTGTCGTCGTCCATGGCCGGCCAGTGTTCCGGCTCAAGCCGGTGCAGCCAGGCCGCCCGCGCCCGCCACTGACGGGTGGCCTCGGTCCAGGGCAGCACCCGCAGGCCCTGCTGGCGNACACCGTCCAGCAGCCCCTGCTCCACCTGCGCCGGCGAGGGCGACGCCAGCGGCCGGCTCTCCACGGTGATCGCGCCCACTCCGTAGCGGCGCTCCGCCCGCACCTTCTGCAATTTGTCGTCCCAGACCACCCGGTCCCGCCATTCGGCGTGCCGGGCCAGCAGCGCCGGCACCTCCGGCGGCCCCAGCGCCCAGGCCAGCCGGATCACGGCGTCGCGGGGGCGGCCGTCGGTGTCCAGCACCACCAGCCATTCCCGCCCGGCCAGGGGCGAGCCCGGCGGCAGCCGGACACCGCTACCGTCGGCCAGCAGGTAGCGGTCTTCCTCACCCTCCCGGCGCCGTGCGATCCGATCGGGGAAGGTGTCGGCGAGCAGCGGGCCCAGCGCGCCGTCCGGCGCCGNACNGTCCTNNCGGTCNCCGTTCAGCCGNGACAACGCCCGCTGNAGCAGCGGCCAGTCNCNGGGGCGCGCTGTGAAACGGCGCAGCCGCTCGGCCAGGTCCACCTGGCGGTCCAGGCCCGGCATCCGCTCGCTGAGCAGCACCGCCACCCGGGCGGCGCTGGCGGCCAGGCCCGCGTCGCGGCCGCGCACCA
>FUFK010039026.1_pt1 | contig 24300 bp, 22 predicted proteins | sample 1021851 | NCBI WGS metagenome assembly FUFK01 (sample SAMEA51879418, study PRJEB19060) | metagenome | reverse complement strand
GCGGTGAACCCCTCCCCTGCGGATTACGAGGAGTTCCAGGCCTTGTGTGAGAACCACGCAGGAGTGGTTCTGATGCTGAATGGACGTCTCGAAGACGCCGCCGTCGGCATCGGCAGCGTGGCCCGGGAGCGCCGAAAGGGTTTCGTGGCCAGCTGGCAGCAGGCCTACTGGCTCCAGCCCCTGGAGGGAGGCGCGTTGATGCGCTGCTTCCCCGATGACTGGCGTCTCTATCGCCAGGATCCCGATGGTTACCGGCAACTGGAGGTGCTTCCCGAACGCCCGGATCCCGACACCACAGCAGCGCTTCTGGCCGGTGAAGATCCCGACAGCATCAAGCAACAGCTGTCCGGGGTCGACCGCTTCCTTGATGGTCTGCGCAATTGAGCCGCCTCTGGCTTGATCCAGGCTCAGACCCTCCTTAAGGTTCAAGCCCAGGCTCCCCTTCGATGGTGCTCAACAGGCTTCGATCCCTTTCACCCATCGATGCCGTGGCTGGAGTCGTCGCCCTGGCAGCTCTGGCAGGCGTGGTCTGGTCCCCCAAGCTCTCGAATGCGGTCGCCAAGGCAACGGGTGCCGTGAAGCCTGTGCAAGTCAGCGTTGATGTGGTGCGGCTNTACAGCGCTGATCCCGAGCAGCTGCTGAATTCAGTNCGGGAGGAAGCAGCNCTCAACATCGTGATTCGCAATCAACCGGCCGGNCGGGTGAGCCTGGTGTCGGTGGATGACGTCACCAATTCNCTGACGGCGGTGCAGCCCGATGGTTCGGTNGTGNTCGCCGATGCCCNCGCCACNGCNCTNCCCCGCCATGCCCGGTTTGTGATGGAGGCCCAGGCTGAGATCAAACCCTCCGGTGTTGTGATCGGTGGCACCAAGCTCAAGGTGGGTGTGCCCGTTGAACTGGAGGGTCGNCTCTACCGCTTGAANGGTGTNGTGAGCGGAGTGATGCCTCTNTGATTCGCTCTGCCCTGGTCTCCCTGCTGGTGCTGGCGCCCCAGTTGCCCGTCAGGGCAGCGCCTCCNCTNTTGGCACCACCTCCGGTGGTNCANCGTCAGGGCCAGGCCATGCTCAGCGGCGGTGCNCTNTGCCCGGCCCTGCAGACGGCCNTGGANTCAGCGGTGGGCACGGAAGAGCGGNTNTGGAGCGTCAGCGTTNTCGATCAACGNGGNCAGCTGCTGGCTGATCTNAANGGGGGGATCCCCCGGATNCCNGCATCGAATCAGAAACTGGTCAGCACGGCCTTTGCCCTGGATCGCCTCGGCCCCGANTTCCGTCTGAAGACGCAGCTNTTGCGTCANCCCGATGGATCNCTGGAGATCGTNGGGGANGGCGATCCNGACCTCAGCATNGCCGAGATCCAGANGTTCGCCATGGTGGCNCTNGGCCAGGGCGGCTCCAGCAGCACCTCCAGCNNCGCCTCTGCGCCNGTTCAGCTGATGGTGCGGGAGGAACCGCGTCANCNCTGGTGGCCNGCCGATTGGGATCCTGCGGATCGCTCCTACGCCTACGGCGCACCGATCACCCGNCTTGCNCTCACCAGCAANGCCCTNCACATGGCGGTGATGGATCCANCGNNACGGCTGCAGCGGATCCTCAANTCCACCGTGCAGCAGCANGGGGGNCANATNCGCCTGCAGATGGTNGATCAGCNGACCCNNGANGCGGCCCTNGCGCGGANCNGGNGNGCNAGTGTNGTNCTNCACAGCGAGGATTCCGCGCCGATGCACGCNCTGCTCAGCCTGGCCAACACGGAGAGCCANAANTTCACNGCTGAGGTGCTGATGCGTGAGGCGGCGGANGTNTGGGATGTGAANCGTGCNTCCNTCGCNACCACCCGCTGGTTGCAAGCCCAGGGNNTNCCGATGACGGGACTTCGGCTGCGGGATGGCAGTGGACTCTCNCGGGGNAACCGNCTCACCAGNCGNTCNNTGTCTGTGTTGCTGTGGCGCATGGCGCAACATCCCCTGGCGGCCTACTACCAGGCCTCGATGGCGATTGCNGGCCANAGGGGAACGCTGCGCAACTACTTCTGGGGCACNNCNCTTGNGGGTCGCTTCTGGGGCAAGACCGGCACCCTCAGGGGTGTTCGGGCGATCTCNGGCATTCTTGAAACGACCGATGGNCCGCGGTACGTGAGCATGATTGCCAACGGGGCCTATGCACCCAACTCCGTGATGGGCCAGATCCTGCTGGCCAGCCAGCGGATCAGCCGTTGCCCCGCATGGACCGCAGCCGNGACGCTGCCCGCTGAGCCCGACTGAACGGAACGGTTTTGCTGTCGTCGCCAGCGTTGGGGCCAGGGGCCGCGGAGCGGATCGTCTGAATCTTGGAGAGCTCCTGACGGCCGGCCATCACCACCTGGGCCATTTCCTTGAGGCGAACCTCCAGCTCCCCCAGGGTCTGCTCGGCGTAACGGTTGGCCCCGTCCTGAACGCCGGCTGCTTCCTGGCGGCTGCGTTGGATCAGCGACTCGCACTGCTGTTGGGTCTGCTGGCGGAACTGCAGCGCNTCGTTGTGAATNCGCTCGGCCTCNTCCCGGCCTTCCTTCTGCAGNCGCAGGGCTTCNNGGCGAATNGTCTCCAGNTCCTGCAGCGCCTGCTGNCGATTGGCTTCNTGCTGNTCAGCGTGNTGGCGNTTGAGNTCNNCTGCGTTGGCNTCGATCTGNTGGATNTGCTGCTGNGCCTGTTGGCGGCTGGCNTCGAGTCGNTCNGCGTGTTGACGCTTCAGCTCAATCGCTTCNTGATCCAGNTGCTGGCGACGCTCCAGNGCTTCCTGCTCCAGCTGCTGGCGGCGNGNGGCGAACTGCTGNTCCAACTGNGCCAGNTTGCNTTGCATCTCCTGCTCCAACNTCGCCCCCTGCTNNCGCGTTTTCTGGAGCANCTGCTCACANTGCTGNCGNGCTTGNTCACGCATCTCATTCACCTGCCGTTCCGCTTCCTGGCGGATNGCNGCGTTGTTCACCAGCTGNTCGCGNTGACGCTGGGCCTGNTCAACNATCTCNTCGGCGTTCCTGCGNGCGGTGTTGATGAACTCGTCCCGGCGATCCAGCANNTTGNCGGCCCGCTCCAGCTCCTTCGGCAATTCATCGCGGACGGCATCCAGCAGCTCGACGGCATCCGTTTCGTTGACCAGACGTCCGCCGGTGAAGGGCAGCCGACTGCCCTCCAGCACAACTTCCTCCAGCTGATCGAGTTGATCGAGAACGGAGAACCGGACGTCGTTCATCTCAGCTGGCATGGAAAGTTGAATTAAAGAGCCTGTTGAGGTCCTTCGCCACCTCTGGCGGAACCATGTGGTCGATCGATCCACCGAAGCGGGCCACTTCCTTCACCACCGAGCTGCTGAGGAAGCTGTGGCGGGCCGTCGTGGCCATGAACACCGTTTCCAGATCGTCTGCCAAGGAGCGGTTGGTGTGGGCGATCTGCAGTTCGTATTCGAAGTCACTCATCGCTCGCAGGCCCCTCAGGATCAGGTCGGCGCGATGGGTGACGGCACAGTTCACGGTGAGGCCATCGAAACTGATCACCTCAACGCCGGAGAGGTGGCGTGTCGCCGTGCGGATCTGTTCGATCCGCTCTTCGACACTGAACGCGGGTCGTTTGCTCGGATTGCTGAGCACCGCGACAACCACCTCTCCAAACAGGCTCACCGCCCGCTCGATCAGGTCCATATGACCATTGGTGAGAGGGTCGAAACTGCCGGGGTAGAGCGCCCGCATCGGGAATCAGCGATGGGCGGATCCTATGCAGTGGATCGCTGTTTAGATTTCAACCAACGCATCCGTGCCATGAGCCTCGACGCCGACGCCAAGAAGGTCCTGCTTCGCAAGATCCCCCATGGGCTCTTCATCTGCGGCGTTCGCAACGGTGATGAGGTCAACGGATTCACGGCCAGCTGGGTGACCCAGGGATCGTTCGAACCGCCCTTGGTGGTGATGGGTGTTCGGGCTGACAGCAGCAGTCACGCCATCATCGAGGCCACCGGCAAGTTCTCGCTCAACGTGCTGCGGGCCGATCAGAAAGATCTGGCAGCCGTGTTCTTCAAGCCCCAGAAGGCGCTTGGTGGTCGCTTTGAAGCGGCACCCTTCGAGGAGGGCGAACTTGGTCTTCCCCTGCTCACCGATGCCGTCGGTGGTGTGGAGTGCGAACTCGTGGGCTCGATCAAGCATGGTGACCACACCGTTTTTGTGGGCGAAGTGAAAACGGCGCGCCTGATCGCCGATGGCGAGGCCCTGAACCTGGCCAGCACCGGCTGGAATTACGGCGGCTGAGCTGGCCTGGTGGATGCCGCCTCCGGTGCACCGCTGCTGACGCAGCCCGAGCGTCTTGAACGCCGCCTCAANGAGATCCCCGCTGAGCCGGGTTGCTATCTGATGCGNGACGGCGACGACCGGATCCTCTACGTCGGTAAGTCGAAGGCGTTGCGCAGCCGCGTGCGCAGCTATTTCCGCAGTCGGCATGACCTGTCGCCACGGATCAGGCTGATGACACGCCAGGTCTGTGAGATTGAGTTCATCGTCACCGACAGCGAGGCNGAGGCCCTCGTTCTCGAGTCGAACCTGATCAAGAACCATCAGCCGCACTTCAANGTGCTGCTGAAGGACGACAAGAAATACCCCTACCTCTGCATCACCTGGAGTGAGGCCTACCCGCGGATTTTCATCACCCGTCGCCGTCGCTTCCGCAGCCCCCTGGATCGCTTTTACGGGCCCTATGTCGATGTGGGNCTGCTGCGNCGCACCCTGTTCCTGGTGAAGCGGGTGTTCCCGCTGCGGCAACGACCCCGGCCGATGTACCCCGATCGCACCTGCCTCAACTACAGCATCGGGCGCTGTCCGGGGGTCTGCCAGGAAAAAATCAGCTCNGAGGACTATCACCGCACCCTGCGCAAGGTGGCGATGGTGTTCCAGGGCCGCAGCGATGAACTGCAGCAGCTGCTTCAGGAGCAGATGGAGCGGTATGCCGAGCGGATGGACTACGAGTCGGCGGCCCGGGTTCGCGATCAACTTCAGGGGCTGGATCAGCTCACCGCCGATCANAAGATGAGCCTGCCGGATTCCTCGGTAAGTCGCGATGTGCTGGCCCTTGCCTTCGATGAACGTTTGGCGGCCGTGCAGCTGTTTCAGATGCGCGCNGGGAAGTTGGTGGGACGTCTTGGCTACACCGCTGACGCCTCAGGTCTGGAACCTGGACTGATCCTGCAACGGGTGATCGAAGAGCACTACAGCCAGGTGGATTCCGTTGAGGTGCCCCCCGAGTTGTTGGTGCAGCACGCTCTGCCCCAGCAGAAACTGATGGAGGATTGGCTCTCGGAACAGCGCGAGCGTCGGGTGCAGATCCACTGCCCGCAGCGCCAGCAGAAAGCCGACCTGATCGAACTGGTGCAGCGCAACGCGGAGTTTGAGTTGCTCCGCGCCAAGCAAGGTCAGGAGAAGCAGTCGTTGGCCACGGAGGATCTGGCGCAACTGCTGGAGTTGCCCACCCCGCCGCGGCGGATCGAGGGCTACGACATCAGTCACATCCAGGGCAGCGATGCCGTGGCCTCCCAGGTGGTGTTCATCGACGGGCTGCCCGCCAAGCAGCACTACCGCAAGTACAAGATCCGCAGCAGCAGCATCCGCGCTGGCCACAGCGACGACTTCATGGCGATGGCGGAAATCATGCGCCGTCGTTTTCGGCGCTGGGCCCGGGCCAAGGCGGAAGGGGTGGATGTGGGTGCCCTGCGTCACAAAGGTGGCAGCGCTCTGCAGACCGACGGCCTCAACGACTGGCCCGATGTGGTGATGATCGACGGCGGCAAGGGCCAGCTGTCTGCCGTGATGGAGGCCCTGCGCGAGCTTGATCTGCACGAGGATCTCAACGTCTGCTCCCTCGCCAAGCAGCGCGAGGAGGTGTTTCTCCCCGGCGAAAGCCAGCCGCTGGAGAGTGAACCGGATCAGCTCGGAGTTGTGCTCCTTCGCCGCCTTCGCGACGAAGCCCACCGTTTCGCTGTCAGCTTCCATCGCCAGCAGCGTGGTGAGCGGATGAAGCGTTCACGCCTCTCGGACATCCCCGGGGTTGGGCCCAAGCGGGTCAAGGATCTCTTGGCCCACTTCCATTCGATTGATGCCATCCAGCTGGCATCGGTTGAGACCCTGTCCAAGGCCCCTGGCGTNGGACCGGCTCTNGCCCGCGANATCCACGATTTCTTCCATCCTTCCGACGACGGANCCGACGCTGATGCCAGGGCTGCTTTAGAAGAGCAGCCTCAGGAACTCTCCGCATGATCCGTCATCTNTGNATGGCTCTGGCAGGAGTGTTTCTTCTNGCCACTCCGGTCTGGGCGTCTCCCGGGCTGTGCACGGGGCCTGTGTGTGCCGACGGCATCACCCGCAGCGCCAAGAACCACTGGCAGCTGGTGNTGCGGCTCAACGATCAGCAGGGCCATCGCGAAAAAGTGGTGATGAATTGCCGGGCTGGNCAGNTGAGCCCCATGGCCGGACCCGTGGATCGCGCCTATGCCACCGCCCTGGGTCGACGCGCCTGCCGTCTTGCTGGGGAGGACAGCTGACGGTGGATCTCAGTCTCGTTTTTCCCCATCAGCTGTTTGAGCACCATCCCGCGCTTCGGGCGGGANGGGCCGTGGCCCTGATCGAAGATCCGCTGCTGTTCGGNACTGATCCCCGCTGGCCCATCCAGGTGCATCGGCAGCGCCTGCTNCTGCATCGGGCCTCGATGAATGCCTATGCCGAGATGCTTCAGGCCAAGGGCTTCACCGTGTTGCGGGTGCTGCAGGGGCAGGCGGCCAGCACCGCTGAGATCCTCGGAGATCTGCTCGATCAGGGCTATCGGTCCTTTCATCTGGCGGATCCGGTGGACGATGTTCTGAGCCAACGGATCTCCGCCTTCGCCTCCCGTCACGGCTGCGGTCTGGAGATCGTCGCCACCCCGATGCTGCTCACCCCAGAGGCCGTCATTGAGGACCATTTCGCCTCTGGCAAGAAGCCCCTGATGGGTCGCTTCTACGAGATGCAGCGCAAGCGACTGGATCTGCTGATCGATCCTGATGGTGGTCCTGTTGGTGGCCGCTGGAGTTTCGATGCCGACAACCGCAAGAAGCTCCCCAAGGGAATCCTGGTTCCAGAGCCCCCGGCCGAACGCTCCAGCGCNGCGAACGCCATCGTTGAANCNGCCCGGCAGCAGCTCATCGGGGAGGGGGTGACCGGCATCGGCAGCTGGGACGGGTTCCATTACCCCGTCACCCATGGCGATGCAGCCCGTTGGCTGGATCAATTCCTCGAACAACGCCTGCGNCAGTTCGGGGCTTACGAGGATGCGATCAGCACCCAGCACCAGGTGATGTGGCACAGCGTGCTCACGCCGATGCTCAACATCGGTCTGCTCACGCCGCAGCAGGTGCTGGATCGAACGCTGGAGCGGGCTGAAGCCGGTGACNTCCCCCTCAATTCATTGGAGGGATTTCTGCGTCAGATCGTCGGCTGGCGGGAGTTCATGGCGGCGATGTACCGGCGCCATGGGGTGGAGATGCGCAACGGCAATTTCTGGGGCTTCGACGACCGGCCGATTCCCTCCGCCTTCTACACCGCATCCACGGGTCTGCCCCCGATTGATGACGCCATCCGCCATGCCCTGGAGACCGGCTATTGCCATCACATCGAACGCCTGATGCTCCTGGGGAATGTGATGCTCCTCTGCGGATTCCATCCAACCCGGATCTACACCTGGTTCATGGAGCTGTTTGTGGATGCCTACGACTGGGTGATGGTTCCCAACGTCTATGGCATGAGTCAGTTCGCTGATGGTGGCATCTTCACCACCAAGCCCTATCTCTCCGGCTCGAACTACGTGCGCAAGATGTCGGATTACCGCAAAGGNGAGTGGTGTGACACCTGGGATGGCCTGTTCTGGACGTTCATCCATCGCCATCAGGATTTCTTCCGGCGCCAATACCGGCTGGCGATGATGGCCCGCAACCTGGATCGCATGGCTCCCGACGTTCTGTTGGCCCATCAGCGTCGAGCTAGCGATTTTCTTGACGCGCTCACCTGAACCCTGCGTAAGGTCGCCCCAGATCAGTTGTGTTGATGACGTTTTCGCCCGAGGCCTACCTCTGGTTCAAGACCCTGCACATCGTTGGGGTCGTGGTGTGGTTTGCGGGCCTCTTCTATCTGGTGCGCCTGTTCATCTATCACGTTGAAACGGAGGAACTGGCGCCGGAACTGCAGCAGCCGTTCCGCGATCAGTACACCTTGATGGAGAAACGGCTCGCCAACATCATCACCACGCCGGGAATGGCTGTGGCGGTATCGATGGCCATCGGGTTGCTGCTGGCCCAGCCCTCCTGGCTTCAGCAGGGCTGGATGCACGCCAAGCTCGGTTTTGTGGCGGCCCTGCTGGCTTATCACGTGTTTTGTTACCGACTGATGGGCCAACTCCACGCCGGCACCTGTGCCTGGTCAGGCAAGCAGCTGCGTGCCCTGAATGAGCTGCCCACGCTGCTGCTGGTGATCGTGGTGATGCTGGTGGTGTTCAAAACGCAGTTCCCCACCAGCGCAGCGACCTGGTTCATCGTCGCCCTGGTGGTGTTCATGGCAGCGTCGATTCAGTTCTATGCCCGTTGGCGCCGCCTGCGGGCCGAAGCCTCCGCCAAAGCCTGAGATGAGGGTTGAGATGACCCACCCNCTCAAANCCGTNCTCGAACAGGTGGGNCCGTCGAGCTGTCCCACCACGCATAACTTCCACTGCCANACCNTCTGCAGTGACGGCAGNCTCGAACCGNTCGAGCTCATCCAGCAGGCCACCGAGCGGGGGCTCAAGCACCTGGCGGTGACGGATCACCACAGCAGCCATGCCCACCGGGAGATTCAGNTCTGGCTGGATCAGAAGCGTGCCAGCGGTGTTGAGGTCCCCACGGTGTGGAGCGGCATGGAAATCAGTGCACTGCTGAAGGGGTGCCTCGTTCATGTGCTCGCCCTTGGCTTCGAGCTCAACCACCCTGCGCTCCAGCCCTACAACCGTGGTGATGCCGTCGTCGGTGAACCGCTAAGGGCTGAGGCGGTGGTGAAAGCCATCCATGAAGCCGGTGGATTGGCAGTGTTGGCCCATCCCGCCCGTTACCGCCTGGGCCATGACGTGCTGATCGATGAGGCGGCCCGGCTTGGTTTCGATGGTGGTGAGGCCTGGTACGACTACGAGATGCAACCAACCTGGTCCGCCAGCCCGTTGATCTGCGAGGCCATCGATCGTCAGCTGAGCAACCTTGGCCTTTTGCGTACGTGTGGCACCGATACCCATGGAATTGACCTTTGCGGCCGCTAAGTTCATTCCATCTCAGTTCCGGTCGACATGGGCTTCTTGGATCGTCTGCTGAAAAAGGATTCCGCAGATTCCGACTCCACGATTCAGCCGCGCAAGCCGGCAAAGGAGAAGCCGGCCGAGTTCTTCCTTGATGCCGACGCTTCCTCCTCCCTCGGGGATGTGAACTACATGCGCGAGTCGAAGACGATTCGCCGCACCTTCCCCGGCACCGTCGACAGTCCCGGCACCAAGGAGCAGATCATGGAGGTGGCTGCCGAAACCGAGAAGCTCGAGAAGCGCAGCGAAGGCCTCGGTGGCGTCGTCAAGAAGGAAGAATCAATCAGTCTCAACGCGGGCATTCCCACGCCAGTGAAGAAAACCTTCGCTGAGCAGGTGAGCACCGAGGAGATGAGCAAGCGCCTCAAGGGCACGGCCATCACGGGTGTGAACACCCCTGCTCCCGCCGGTGCTGCTCCCCTCGGCCGTAAGGAAGAGCTGAATCCCAAGGAGGAACCGGTGGCCAAGGCGGGTTCCGCTGCGCCGTCCTCCAAGCCTGGATCGATCGATCCGTTCCGTCAGATGGTTCGCGACCTCAACAAATAGGGNTTCCCCGTTCAATCTGGGCTTCNCTGCTGATCACCAGCTGTTGCAGGTNAAGCAGCTGGTCTTTNGTTGCTGACGTCCAAAGGCCTCGATTCGAGGCCTCCANNAGCCNNTCNGCCATGTCNCTCAACACCCAGGGGTTGCTCCCCTTGAGGAAGTCGAGGATTTTCNTCTGGCTCAGCCACTGNTCNCACAGCGCGCCNTAACACCAATCGGGAACNCGATCGGTGGAGGCGTCGTAGGCAAAGAGGTAGTCAAGGCTGGCCCCCATCTCGAAGGCACCCTTGTAGCCGTGCTGCATCATTCCCTCGATCCAGCGGGGGTTGAGCATCCGGCTGCGCATCACCTTGTCCAATTCCTTTTCGAGCCGGTGCAGGCGAGGCCGTTCGGGGCGGGAATGGTCTCCGAACCACAGTTGCGGCCGTGCTCCTGACACCTCTTCCACCGCGGCACTGAGGCCCCCCTGGAACTGGTAGTAGTCGTCGGAATCAAGCAGATCGTGTTCGCGGTTGTCCTGGTTGTGGAGCACCACCTGCACCCTGCCCAGGGCCTGCTCGAGACCGGAACGATCAAGGCTGGGGGCAGCGGCACCGTCGTACGACCATTGGCTCCAACTGAGAAAGGCCTGGCCCAGGTCTGCTCGGGAGTCCCAGGCGCCACTGTCGATCAGGGCTTGCAGACCGGCTCCGTAGGCACCGGGGGCGGACCCATAAATGCGGCCCTGGGGCCCGCCTTGACGNGTGAGCTCNGCCAGGGGATTCAGGTCATCCGGTTCATCAAGGGCCGCCACCATCGACTGGGCCTGATGCACCCAGCCCACCAACTGGGGGAAGGCGTCGCGAAACAGCCCGGAGATGCGCAGCACCACATCCACCCGCGGTCGACCCAGCAAACGGGCTGGNATCACCTCCAGGTCCACCATCCTTCGGGTGGGGCCGTCCCAAACCGGTCGAACACCGATCAGGGCCAGCAGCTGAGCNATGTCTTCTCCGCCATTGCGCATCGTTGCTGTTCCCCAGACCGATAACGCCAGATGGCGCAGCGGTTCCCCCTGCTCCAGCAGATGGAGATCCAGCAACTGCTCCGCCGAGCGTCGCCCCAGNTCCCAGGCGGCTTCCGTGGGCAAGCCCCGCAGATCGACGGAATAAAAATTGCGGCCGGTGGGCAACACATCGGGGCGACCACGACTCGGTGCTCCTGAGGGTCCCGCAGCGATGCGCTGCCCCTGAATGCCCCGCAGGAAGGCCTCTTTTTCAGCTGAGGCACAACCGTTCAAGCGGGGCCAGAGGTCGTNGTGCAGGTTCTGCAGGCAGGGATCCTTTCGGCTCCAGGTCCGGAACGGTTCCGCCAGTCCGTCGCNCTGNTCCCCANGGATGATCCATCGGATCAACAACTGGGCCTGCTGTTCCAGCCAGGCGCAACCATCCCCCACCCGTCGGCAGTTCGCGCCACCCAGCAGCCTCAGGCGGGTCTGATCCGCCTCCGAGAGCTTGTCGCCTTCGTCCTGCTGCCAGGGGTCAAAGTCCAGTTCTGCCTGCAGGGCCATGGCCTGCAGCAAGCCGGGCTGCCCCTGCCTGGGGGGACGGGCCAGGGCGACCAGCAGCTCATCGGCGGCTTCTGTCGATGGCGCCACACCAAACCGATGCAAGCCGGTGCGGATCTGCGATTCCTTCAGCTCGCAGAGATAGGTCTCGGCCTGATCCAGGCAGGTCTCCAGCAGCTCAGGTTGGCGGCGAATCTCCGTTTGGCTGGGGATTCCGGGCCAGTTGAGGGACAGCAGGCTGGAATGAACTGCCTGTTCCAGCACCCGGGCCCTCTGGCCGCCCAGCTGCCTCACCTCCACCAGTTCATCCAGCAGGCCCTCCAACCGTTGCAGTGGTCCGTGCAATCCAGCACGCCCCAAGGGCGGTGTGAGGTGGTCCAGCACCACGGCATGACCCCGTCGCTTGGCCTGAGATCCTTCGCCGGGGTCGTTGACAATGAAGGGGTAAAGGTGAGGGATCGGTCCCAGGGCCAGCTCGGGGCCGCAGGCATCGCTCANCCCCACCGACTTGCCCGGCAGCCATTCCGCACTGCCGTGNTTGCCCACATGCAGCATCACCTGGGTCTGATGCACGCAGCGCAGCCAGAGGTACTGAGCCAGATACCGGTGCGGTGGCGGCAGATCCGGTGAGTGGAGATCGGCGATCTGATCGGCGTCATAGCCGCGATCCGGCTGGATCAGCACCACCACATGGCCGAAGCGCAGGCCATGAATGGCAAACCCCCTGTTTGGATCCAGATCGCAGGCGGCTTCTGGAGGTCCCCAACGGGATTCGATCAAGCGTCGAGCCGATTCCGGAACGCTGGTCCACCACTTCTGATAGGTGGTGAGGGGCAGATGATCCAGCGCTGGGCGGTGCTGTCCGTCCGGTGCATTGGTGCGACCGGACAACAGCTGTTGCATCAGGCCATCGCCTGAATCCGGCAAGGCTCCCGAACCGAGGTCATGGCCGGCGTCAGCCAGCCAGCGGAGCATCCGCGCCGTGCTGTCTGGCGTATCAAGGCCCACGCCATTGGCCACACGACCGTCGCGAACGGGATAGTTGGCCAGCACCATCGCGATGCGCCTCTGGGCACAGGGGGTCTGTCGCAGCTCCACCCAGCGACGGCTGTGCTCGGCCAGCCACGCGAGTCCAGATGGATCCGGCTGCAGGCAGGGAATGGCCGTGGCCAGGGGGCCGGTGGTCTGCAGGTGGTCACGAAAACCGCAGGGCCGCGTGGTGATCCGAGCATCCAGCTCCGGCATCACCACCTGCAACGACAGATCCATCGGATTCAGCCCCTGGCTGCTCTCCAGCCACTGGGCCCGGCTGCGGCTGCTGCTGAGCAGTTGCAACACCGGTCGATCGAGCCGATCCCAGAGAGGGCTGCCAAGGCCGGCCTGTTCGGTCTGCACCGAGGCAAAGGACGTGCCCGCAATCACCAGCTGAGCGTTTTGCTGATTCAACAGGTCGTGGACGCCGGCCTGCACCGCCGGGTTTCTCAGGCTGCTGACCCAGAGCAGNCAGGGCCGCAGTCCCTCCTTCCGAAGTGCGGCCGTGAGGGCATCCGCCAGGGCAAGGTCTCCGGCTTGAAACTGAGCCCGATAGAGAACAACTCCCACCGCAGCCCCGGCTTCGTCGCGCCAATCCCAGGGCATCGGATCGGGGCAAGGCACCACCGCAACGTTGTCGGGTGATGGGGGGGTGCCCTCCAGCAGAGCCTCGAGAGCTCCGAGGAACCGCCCCATGTTGTCGATGCCCCCTTCCCGCAGCAGTGCCGACAGCTGATCGGCCAGTTCAACACTGCAGGAGCCCAGCCCATGCAGCTCGTTGCTCTGATCAGCCGTTCCGGCAAGGACGATCAGTTGTCGCTGTTTCGCTTCGCTGCACCAGCGCTGCAGTTGCTCCAGGCCGTAGCTCCAGTGCCCACGGCTGCCGAGCAGGCGCACCACGATCAAGTGCGCCGCCTGGGCGGTGGTGTTGAGGTAATGGTCCAGCTGCGCTGGGTGGTCCAGACAGCTCAGGGGCAANGCCCGNATCCGCTCGTTCCAGGCCGGGTTGCTCGGCAGGCTTGCGTCCAGGCAGCTGATGTCNGTGCCTGCNCTGGTGAGGAACAGCACATCCGCGCCCGGCTGCTCCACGAGCACCACATCTTCCGGTGGGTCCAGACCCGGACAGGTGGCAAGGCGATGCATGACCCCATTCTCCGTGTTGCGGTGCGCGGTGGTGAGAAGATTCAGCGATCGGATCCATCACGGTGATGCATCAGTTCCTGCCCTATGCCTGGTTCCAGGGCCAGTGCGTCCCCTTCGAGGAGGCCAGGATCTCCATTGCCACCCATGCCCTGCACTACGGCACCGGTGCCTTCGGCGGCATGCGCGCCATTCCCGATCCCCAGAACAGCAACACCATGCTGCTGTTCCGTGCTGATCGGCACGCCCGGCGTCTCAGCCAGAGCGCCAGGTTGCTGCTCACGGATCTGAGTGAGGACACGATCCTCTCGGCTCTCACGGCAATGCTGCAGGCCAACAAGCCTGATCAGCCGATCTATCTGCGGCCCTTTGTGTACACCAGCGATCTGGGCATCGCCCCGCGCCTGCACAACATNGAGACCGACTTCCTGATTTACGGACTCCCNCTGGGGGATTACCTGTCNCCGGAAGGGGTGAGCTGCAGGATCAGCAGCTGGACCCGCCAGGAGGACCGCTCCCTGCCGCTGCGCGGCAAGATCTCCGGCGCCTACATCACCAGTTCCCTGGCCAAGACGGAAGCCGTGCAGAGCGGTTTCGACGAAGCCTTGCTGTTGAACAGTCGCGGCAAGATCAGTGAAGCCAGCGGCATGAACCTGTTTCTGGTGCGTGATGGCCAGCTGATCACGCCTGGAGTTGATCAGGACATCCTTGAGGGCATCACCCGCGCCAGCGTGATTGAGCTGGCCAAAGCGATGGACATCCCTGTGATTGAACGTCCGGTGGACAAAACCGAGTTGTTCATCGCCGATGAAGTGTTCCTGTCCGGCACGGCCGCCAAGGTGACGCCGATCCGTCAGATCGAATCAACGGTGCTGAACGCCAAGCGTCCTGTGATGGATGCCCTGAAGGCCAAGCTCGTGGCGATCACCGAAGGACGGGATCCCGCCTATGAGCACTGGGTGACCCGTATTCCGATCTCCTANATCAACCGCCTGAAGTTCGCCCTGAGCTTTTCTTAAGATCGGTGCTTCCTAGAGGGTGCATCGATGGTGGTGACGCAGGCAGATCGGCAAGCCACCACCTCTGCATTCCTCGAGTACCTGCATGGGCCACAGCGTCCTGTGCTCGTGTTCGACGGTGCCACTGGCACCAGCCTTCAGGGGCTTGGGCTTACGGCGGATGATTTCGGTGGTCCTGACCTGGAGGGTTGCAACGAGAACCTGGCGGTCACCAAGCCGGATGCAGTCAAGGCAGTGCATCGCCAGTTCCTCGAGGTGGGCTGCGATGTCATCGAAACCGATACCTTCGGCGCTGCATCGATTGTGCTGGCGGAATACGGCCTGGAAGACAAGGCCTTTGAGCTGAACAAGCGGGCAGCCGAGCTGGCCCGGGAAATGGCTGATGAATTCAGCACCCCTGAGAAGCCACGTTTCGTGGCGGGCTCCATGGGGCCCACCACCAAGCTGCCCACCCTTGGCCACATCGATTTCGACACGATGCGGGATTCGTTCCGCGAGCAGGCTGAGGGACTGATCGCCGGCAACGTCGACCTGTTCATCGTCGAAACCTGTCAGGACGTGCTGCAGATCAAGGCAGCACTCCAGGGCATCGAAGCGGCCTTTGCCGCCACCGGTGAGCGGCGGGCCCTGATGGTCTCCGTCACGATGGAAACCACGGGCACCATGCTCGTCGGCACNGANATCGCCGCTGTGGTGTCGATCCTTGAGCCATTCCCGATCGACATCCTCGGCCTGAACTGCGCCACCGGTCCGGAGCAGATGAAGGAGCACATTCGCTACCTCTCTGAGCATTCCCCCTTCACCGTCAGCTGCATTCCCAACGCCGGACTGCCGGAAAACGTTGGCGGGGTGGCCCATTACCGCCTCACNCCGGTGGAGCTGAAGATGCAGCTGATGCACTTCGTTGAAGACCTCGGCGTGCAGGTGATCGGTGGATGCTGCGGCACCACTCCCGCCCACATCGGCAGCCTTGCGGAACTGGCGCAGGAGCTCAAGCCGGCTGAACGCCCCTGCCGCTGGGATCGCGCCAGCGCGGAGGATGTGCGCCCCAACCTCAATTACGAGCCCGCAGCCTCATCGATCTATGGCGTCACGCCCTATCACCAGGACAACTCTTTCCTGATCATTGGTGAGCGGCTCAATGCCAGTGGCAGTCGCAAGGTGCGCGAACTTCTGGCGGAGGAAGACTGGGACGGGCTGGTGTCGGTGGCCCGCGGCCAGGTGAAGGAAAACGCCCACGTGCTCGACGTGAACGTCGACTACGTCGGTCGCGATGGCGAACGGGACATGCACGAGCTGGTGAGCCGTCTGGTCACCAACGTCAACCTGCCCCTGATGCTCGATTCCACCGAGTGGCAGAAGATGGAGGCGGGCCTGAAGGTGGCTGGGGGCAAATGCATTCTCAACTCCACCAACTACGAAGACGGTGACGAGCGCTTCTTCAAGGTTCTGGAGCTGGCCCGCCGCTACGGCGCCGCTGTGGTGGTCGGCACGATCGATGAGGACGGGATGGCCAGAACGGCCGAGAAGAAGTTCGCCATCGCCCAGCGGGCCTATCGCGATGCCCTCGAGTTCGGCATCCCTGCCCACGAGATCTTCTACGACCCCCTGGCCCTTCCCATCTCCACTGGCATTGAGGAAGACCGGCTGAATGGTCGCGCCACCGTGGATGCCATTCGGATGATCCGGGAGAACCTGCCCGGCGTGCACGTGGTGCTCGGGGTCAGCAATGTGAGTTTCGGCCTGTCACCGGCGGCCCGGATCACCCTCAATTCGGTTTTCCTTCACGACTGCTGTGAAGCCGGCATGGATTCGGCCATCGTCAGCCCCGCCAAGATCCTCCCNNTGATCAAGATCAGCGACGACCACCAGAAGGTGTGTCGTGATCTGATCAATGACAACCGCCGTTTCGAGGACGGCATCTGCGTCTACGACCCGCTCACCGAACTCACCAAGCTGTTTGAGGGAGTGAGCACCAAGGAAGCCCGTGCTTCAGGCCCCTCGCTGGCGGATCTGCCGATTGAGGAACGGCTCAAGCAGCACATCATTGATGGTGAGCGCATCGGCCTGGAGCCCTCCCTGGATGAGGCGTTGCAGACCTACCCCCCTCTGCAGATCATCAACACCTTCCTTCTGGATGGCATGAAGGTGGTGGGTGAATTGTTCGGCAGTGGCCAGATGCAGCTCCCCTTCGTGCTGCAAAGCGCCGAGACGATGAAATCCGCCGTGGCTCACCTCGAGCCGCATATGGAGAAAAGCGAGGGCGAGAGCACAAGCAAGGGCAAGTTCCTGATCGCCACGGTGAAGGGCGATGTCCACGACATCGGCAAGAACCTGGTGGACATCATCCTCACCAACAACGGTTATGAGGTGATCAATCTGGGCATCAAGCAGAGCTGTGAAGCCATCGTTGAGGCCCAACGTGAACATCAGGCCGATTGCATCGCCATGAGCGGTCTGCTGGTGAAGTCCACGGCCTTCATGAAGGACAACCTTCAGGCCTTCAACGATGCGGGCATTGATGTTCCTGTGATCCTCGGCGGTGCGGCACTGACCCCACGCTTCGTNCAGAAGGACTGCCGTGAGGTTTACGACGGCAAGGTGATCTACGGCCGTGATGCCTTCGCTGATCTGCGCTTCATGGATGCGTTGATGGATGCGAAGCGCAGCGACAACTGGACCAANACCAAGGGCTTTCTGGCTGATGCTCCCCAGGGGGTTGGCCTGGATGAAGAGTCGACAACCTCCGAGAGCGCTGAGGAGACATCCACCTCCGCATCGGATGCTCCGGCTGCGGATCTGCCGCCGGTGAGCTCAGATCGATCCGACGCCGTCCCCGCTGAAACCGCACCGGTGCCGCCCTTCCTCGGCTCTGCGGTGATCACTGAGGCCGACATCGACATNGCCGAGGTCTTCCACTACCTCGATCGCAATGCCCTCTTCGCTGGCCAGTGGATGCTCCGCAAAACCAAGGAACAGAGTCGGGACGACTACGAGGCGATGCTTCAGGAGAAGGCAGAGCCGGTGTTGCAGGAGTGGATGCAGCGCTGCATCAACGAGTCACTGTTGACCCCCCGGGCGGTGTACGGCTACTTCCCTGCGGGACGCGATGGCAACAGCCTGCGGGTCTTCGATGCCGACGGCACGCAGGAACTTGGGTGTTTTGAGCTTCCCCGTCAACGGTCTGGCAACCGCTACTGCATTGCCGATTTCTTCAACGATCTGGACGCTGAGGGACGCCCAACGGACGTGCTGCCGATGCAGGCCGTGACCATGGGCCAGAAGGCCTCTGTGGTGGCGCAGGAGCTGTTCAAGGGCGATCGCTACAGCGATTACCTGTACTTCCATGGCCTGGCGGTTCAGATGGCCGAAGCGATGGCCGAATGGGTGCACGCACGGATTCGCTCGGAACTCGGTTTCGCAGATCCAGCTGGGATGCCCCTGCGGGATGTGCTGGCGCAGCGGTACCGCGGCAGCCGTTACTCCTTCGGCTACCCCGCCTGCCCGAATGTGGCCGACTCCAGGCAGCAGCTGGACTGGCTCGGAGCTGAGCGGATCGGCTTGAGCATGGACGCCAGTGACCAGCTCGAACCGGAGCAGAGCACCACAGCATTGGTGGCGCTGCACTCCCAAGCCCGTTACTTCAGCGCCTGAGCCCTGAGGGGCGTCCCATAGCCTGAGGCGCCCTGTTTGTGTTCACCATGGCCATTGCCGGACCGGATGGTGTTGATGCCGCCATCAAAGCTGGTGTGGATCTTGATGGAAGTCCAATCCCTGAAGCGATGCTCGCCCTTTACAACCAGGTGATGGATCTGGAAAGTCAGCGCGCCCGCAGTGGTGTTCTGAAATCGATGCGCAACAGGGTGGTCAAGACCGGAGCCAAGCATTTCGACCAGGAAACGCTCAATCAAAGGCTCCTTGAGGCCGGATGGGACGGTCTGAAGGACAAGGAGATCGCTTTCTTCTACGGATGATCTCCTGCTGACGGAGAAGCACCCTCTGCCGGGCTCAGTCCTGGCAGAGCTTCTCCATCGTGTCGATCACCTCTTGCTGGAACGATTCCAGGGCACTGGACTCGCTCAGATCAAGGCCTTCGCCAGCGGCGTTCTGGGCCAGGTCCTGGAAATGAAAGGCTCCCTCTCCATTGGCAAGGAACTCGATCGCCGAGCTTTCACCGCTCTCGCGAAACGCATCGCAGAGCGCCAGAAAAGCAGCGTCTTCAGTGAACTCCCAATCCATCGAGTGGACATGACTGAATGACCTTTAACCCGCTCCCCCAGGGGTTCGTCAACCGTCTGAAGTCAAAATGTGCCAGTCCTTGGGCAGACTCCCCCTCAAACGAGCGCTCAGATGTCCAGCAGCAGCCCCGAATTTCCGCCGGCCAGGAACGTTCTTGGCGACCCACTGGAGAGTTGCAGTTGTGAACCGATGACGGGTTGGTATCGCAATGGTCTCTGCCAAACCGATCCATCGGATCTCGGCCAGCACAGCATCTGCTGCGTGATGACCGAGCAATTTCTCAGTTACAGCAAGGCCCAGGGCAATGACCTGAGCACACCGATGCCCGCGTTTCAGTTCCCGGGCTTGAAACCAGGGGACCACTGGTGCGTCTGTGCACCGCGCTGGAAACAGGCCTACGACGATGGCGTCGCACCGATGGTGCGCCTGGAGGCCACGGAAGACACAGCCCTGACGGTTGTCAGCCTCGAGCAGCTGAAGCAGCACGCTCACCAATCGATCGACTGACCGTCCCAGGCGAGAAAGGCTCCTGATTGTTCCGGGGTCTGTTGCAGCAACACCTCAACCAACTGACGCGCAGCCCGTTCTGGAGTGAAAAGTTTGTCTGGTGCCACGAAGCTCTGGAACGGACGAGACAGGGCTGTGTCGGTCGTACCGGGATGCAACAGGCTCACGGTGGCCAATGGCCAGCGGCGGGCCCATTCAATGCTCAGGCAGCGCAGCAGCTGGTTCTGAGCCGCCTTGGCCGCCCTGTAGCCGTACCAGCCCCCAGTGCGGTTGTCGCCGATGCTTCCCACGCGAGCACTGAGGCTGGCGAAATGAAAGGGTTGATCCCGCTGCAGCAAGGGCTCGATCGCCTTGGCCAGCAGGATCGGTGCCATGGCGTTGATGCCGAATTGCTGCTCCAACTGAGAACGATCGATCTGTTGAAGACGTTTTTCCGGTTGAAGCCCAGGACCATGCAGACGGCCGCTGCAGTTGAACACCAAACGCAGGGGGAGCCCCTGGGCTCGCAGGCTTGAGCTCAGACCATCCAGATCACTGTCGTTTTGGAGGTCCAGTTGCAGTGAGGAGGCCGGAGGTCCATGACGTCCAGCGGTCAGCACCTTCAGATCAGGGCAGGTGCGCTTCAGTTCTGCTGCCACCGCCGCTCCGATGCCGCCGGGGCCAACCACCAGAGCCAAGCCAGCCCAAGTGGTCGGAGCTTCTTCGACCATGTGAACTTGCTGCGAAGAGGAGACCGTCTAGCGGAAATCAGGCATCATCGGCTGGTGGCTCTGACAGCAGTTCTGGTGCCGATGCGCTGTCATTTCTGGCTCCCGGCCGCGATCGGAAGTCTTTTCATGGCCGCTTTGATCGGCTGGTTGGCTCGGCCGCTCTCACAGCGGCCTGATCAGCTCAGATCAAGCTTGGCTGATCTGCTCGATCACGATTCAACCGTTGGTTCGAGTGTGGTTCCAAAGGTGCCGCCTGGTGCTGACCATGTGCCCCTGGAGATCCGCGTCGGTTTGGTCAGCCAGAGCCCTATCACCGCCTTCCGACCCGGACCCAACGTGCTCTGTCGCTACCAGCACGGCGATGTGATCCCTGCCCAAGAGCTGATGAAGAGGATCGCTTCCTCACCTCAGCATGAGATTCATTGCTCCGGTGGACCTGTTCAGATCAACCAGCAGCATTATCAAGGCGATGTATCACTGCTGAAAGGCCAAGGTGATTGGCTGCCGGTGGTCTCGCTTGATCTGGAGACCTACGTGGCCTCAGTGGTTGGCGCCGAAATGCCCAGCAGTTGGCATGGGGAAGCCCTCAAGGCGCAAGCCGTTGCAGCCCGCTCCTATGCGATGGCCCATCTCGCCCGACCGGCAACGACGGCGTATCACCTGGGGGATACAACCCGTTGGCAGGTGTTTGCAGGGGAGCAAAGCACCACCCCGGCCAGTCGTTCAGCAACACGGGAAACCCGCGGGATCATCCTGAGTTACAGCGGCGGCATTGTGGAAAGCCTTTATGCGTCAAATGCGCAGGTGAGTGCTGAAGCCCATGGCCATCTCGGCGCCAGCATGAGTCAATCAGGGGCACAGCAACTTGCCCATCAGGGACTCCCCTTCAATGCCATTCTCGGCAGGTACTACGCAGGAGCCTCGCTGGCACGGTTGACATGGCATGACCAGTGAACTGCTTCGAAAAGCGATGGAGGTCACGGTTGCATCGACCGCATCCGGAGCTCTTGTTCCGCTCGACACCTCATTGAGCCATCTGGTCGGGGAAAGAGGCTGTCGCTTTGAGTTGCGCCACCTCCTCAGCGCCACACCAAAACACCTTCGAGCATCGGGTCCAAAGCCAAATCCGTTTCTTCCCTGGGACCAACGTCTGGAGGTTGACCGGATCGGTGAATCCCACGTCGTAATCCTGAACAAATATCCCGTTCAGACCTCCCACATGTTGCTCATCACCCAGGACTGGCAACCCCAGACCGGTTGGTTGTCCTTGGAGGATTGGCACTCCCTCGCCAGGATTGATGCCACGACGACGGGGCTGTGGTTCTTCAACAGCGGGCCTGATGCCGGCGCCAGTCAGCCCCATCGACATCTGCAGTTGTTACCGCGGTTAGAAGGGGAGCGGATCTGTGCACGGGACGATTGGTTCCGTTGCTGTGCGGCTGGCACAACCACGTCTGCTCAGGATCCTCTGTTGCGCAGTGCACGGGTCGCAGCGATCAGTTCAACCCTGACGGGTGAAATGCTTCAAGCGTTGTATCTCGCCCTAGCTGAAGACCTCGGTCTGGGGCACCCCAGCACCGATGAATGTCCTCGAGGGGCTTACAACCTGCTGATCACACGGCAGTGGATGGCCATGGTTCGCCGCAGCAGGGAGGGAATTCGCGGCTTCAGTGTCAACGCCCTCGGCTTCGCCGGATCCTTGTTGAGCACCGAAGTCTCCGATCGAGAGTGGATTCATCGTTCTGGACCGGAGGCCCTGCTTCAAGCTGTTGTTGACACGCAGGACTTAAAAGTTCGGTGATGGCACGGATGTCTTGACTTGCTTCTCTCTGCCAAGGCTGGAGATGCAACTCACAACCATCCATTGGACAAGACCTGCCTCAAGCGTCGGAACCGTCAAATTCAGGACAACCTGCATCTGGTTCAACCCATTGCCCGTCATTACGCCCAACAGACAGGCCTAGAAAGCGACGATCTCCTGCAAGTGGGATGTCTTGGCCTGATCAAGGCCTACAACCGCTACGACGCCCAGCGGGGGGCTCCCTTTCCAAGCTTCGCCAAACCGCACATTCGGGGAGCGATTCTCCACTTCCTTCGCGACAGAGTCGGATTGATACGACTCCCCAGGGCCGTTGAAGAACGGGCCATGCAGATGATGCGCAGTTCGGAGGGCTCTGCTCTGAGCCCAGCCGATGCCCTGGTGGTTGACCACTACCGCAGCAAGCAGCACTGGGTGGAATTCAACGACGACCTTCTCGACGACACAGCGCAAGGGATGGATCTGGTCGAACGCTCAGAGGCCTGGAGCAGGGTGAACAAGCTCTTCCGCAACCTTGAAAACGACGACCAATGTGCGCTGCAGATGGTCGTCATTGATGGGATGAGTCTGAGGCAGACAGCGCGACTGCTTGGGGTTTCAGCGATGACAGTTCAGAGGCGCGTGAAACGCGGCCTCAACACCATCGCGAAGCAGTTGAACGCCGCTCAGCCGGACGCCTGAGCATCGCGATCCATCTGTTCCTGAAGAGTTTTGATGGCGGCATTCAGGGCCGACAGCTGCCGTTCAGCACCATCACGCCAGAACCGCAGCATCGACAACTTCCGTTCCTGATGCTGGCGACGCAGGCTTGTGTGATCGGTGCTGGGGCTGCAGCAGAACGGAGGAAGCATTTCAGCGTCGACGCTGAGCCCATGCTGACCGATTTTCAGGCACGGTGTGACTCATCAATCTGTTGGCTGTCTCAGAAGGTGGAACTACGGTGTGAATTGAGAGCATCCACATCGTGGTGTCGACGTTGCTTCGAACACCACAACAGCAAGCCGCATGAGTCTCAGGCAAATCCCAATCTTGGTCTTGACCTGCGTCTCACTTGCGGGTTTTGAGTGCGTGCATCAGCGCAACGCTGAGGCGTATGTCGCCCTGATGGCAGGTCAAAAGGCACGACCTCTCAACGGCACCTTCAACAACGTTCCGGTTCTTCATTCCAATCAACCGGAGATCGTCACCGGGCCGGGAATCCTGGTGAACACGGCTGCGGGCTCAGCAATCGCTGCGGAGTCGAACCAGCCGCTTCGCAATGCCGCCCACACCTTCAACGGTGAGTTCGGCGTTCATATGCATCACAAGTATTACCCCAAAGACCAAGCCAAGTTGGGGGGGCGTCGATCCAGAGGCTTGATGACCCTGGCTCTGATCGCGACGAATCCCGGGTCAAGCCCGATCACACTGAAGTTCGATCGAGGCTCCGTCAAAAACAGTTTTGAAGCGCCTTATCACCCGAATCGTNTGATGGGGGTCAAACCCCTTGGGAAGCGTCCTTGGAACACAGGGCCAGGCGATGCCACCGCCGTTCAACTGCTGCGCGGTGAACTGGACCGGAAATTACCCGAACAGGTCGTGATTCCGGCAGGAGGGCAGAGGGTTGTTGTGCGCACTGTGCTCCCTGCCCGTGGCATTGCCAACGGGCTGCTGAGAGGACGCAGCAACGGTCCTTTCACGATGGCTGTCGTAGCCGCCGAGCAATCAGCACAGGATGCCGATCTGTTCGCAGTGCTGCAGTCGGGGCGACTGGCACCGGGAAGGATTTATCTCAACCGGATTCGCGAGATCCAGCTGGGTCGTGTTTTTTCCAGGGTGGCCGGCGTTGCCCTGGGCGATGCCTACAANGCTGAGATCAGCCATGACCTCAACCAGGGGCCACTNCANGTNCCNCTGACCAGCACNAAGCGGCATCACTTCGGCACCAGCGATGTTCAGGTCAATCCGTTGACCACACGGATGATTGATTCCGCTCTGAACAACGTCGGCACCTATGGGGTTCGCTACGACGTGACCCTCAATGTTTCTGGTGCAGGGCCCCATCAACTTGTACTGAGTCACCCGGTTGTGTCGGGTAAAAAGACGTTCACAGCCTTCCGTGGATCGCTGCAGATTGTTCAGGATCGAACCCTTCAAGAGGTTCACGTGGGCATGCGCTCAGGGGAGAGCCTGGCCCTGGCTGATCTCAACCTGGTCCCTGGAACGCGCAAGGCGGTGAAGGTGAGCTTGGTTTATCCGGCTGATGCCACCCCAGGCCATCTCCTCAGTGTGGTTCCCGTTCAGCAGCTGGCCATGCTTCATCGCCGCAAGCAACAACAGCGGGACGCCCAGGTCAAGATCGCGGAGAGTAAATCCCGCATGGTGGGGCCGAAGACCGCTCCTCCTCCGCCTGAAGC
>FUFK010040051.1_pt1 | contig 24301 bp, 22 predicted proteins | sample 1021851 | NCBI WGS metagenome assembly FUFK01 (sample SAMEA51879418, study PRJEB19060) | metagenome | reverse complement strand
CCGCAAGAGGAGTACAGAATTTCATGCAGGCTATTGGAAAGTCTGGTGGTATTTCTGCATCCAATTTATACCAATTCTCGTTTGCTAAGAAACCGAAGTTAGCAAAGTTCTTTGAAGATAATCTTGGACAGGACTTCTTAAAGTTGACTGACAATGGTGATGAGTTAAATTTACAGTTGTTATGTAATGAGATACAGTTGCCAGGTGTAACTTACTCTGCATTTGATGTCAAGTCAGTTCATAAAGGTATTACACAAAAAATGGCAACTGCCAAAGTATACAATGAACTGGATCTAAGTTTCTTCATGGACGGAACATCACTACCATTGAAGTTTTTTAGAGCATGGCAAGACTTTACTCAGAACGGATCAGCTGCCAACCCTGAGTTCTTCTATGACGATCAACCATACAAAAGAGCATTTGCATCTAACTACTATGAAGATTATGCATGTGACATGTTCATAAGCAAGTTAGAAAAATTTAAGGGATCGGCAGAAGAAAAACGCGACGAGAACGGAAATNTAAAGAAANAAGATTANTNCAATCCATGGAATGCGAGACTTGTACANGCATATCCATACACTGTAGCAAGTATACCATACTCAGCTGGAGCAGCTCAACTTGTTAAGGTNACAGTNGGATTTTACTATGAGTATAGTCACTTAATGCACTCNATGTGACCTACTATATAATATACTGAAATTATAAATTATGNCATTACCTGANATTGCAACGCCAACCTATACGTTGACAATTCCTTCTACAAAGAAGANAGTAAAGTATAGACCATTTCTTGTCAANGAGCAGAAANTATTGATCTTGGCAATGGANAATGAAGATCAAGAGCAAATATTAGACGCTATTACAAATACTATAAAAGCATGTCTTATTACAAANGTAGACATGGCAACNCTTGCTNTNTTTGACATTGAGTATTTGTTTTTACAGATACGTGCTAGATCAATTAGTGAAGAGATTGAGATGAGAGTGACATGTGCTGATGATGGAGAGACAACTGTAGATGTAAAATTTATGGTAGATGATGTTAAAGTCAACTTTCCCAAAGGTCACACTAATATCATAGAGTTAGATAATGATCTAACAATTGAAATGCAATACCCTGATCTAGATTATTTTGCTAAAATCAATTTTATGGATGAAAAAGTCGATGAATACGAACTTGTGGCTAAATGCATCAAAAGAGTTTATGTTGGTGAGGATGACTTTACTTCTGACTCTCTCGATGAGTCAAAGGAATGGGTTGAAGGGTTAACCAACAATCAATTTGAAAAAATACAATCATTTTTTGAGACAATGCCAACTCTCAGACATGTATTAAAGGTAAAAAATCCTAAGACTAAAGTTGTTAATGAGGTTGTATTAGAAGGATTATCTGATTTTTTCGTATAGCCCTCTTTCACGAGGGCATCATGACCTTCTATCAAACTAACTTTTCCTTGGTACAACACCATAAATATAGCTTGACAGATATTGAAAATATGATGCCTTGGGAACGTGAGGTATATGTCAATATGCTTGCACAACACCTACAAAAAGAACGAGACCGTATCGCTGAGGAAAACCGACGCTAATGGAAACAGGAGCAATCGCTAATTTTTTAAAGAATTCTATGCAAGAATTGTTTGCAGGGGTTCGTGGTGCTGTTGGAGCACCTAGTGATTATGTACCTGCTATTGTACCAGTTCCTGTTAGTGATGCTAACAAACAGTTTGCGAGTGGCACAGAGACATATAAAGCAGCAGATGATATAAAGAAGAAGGAGACAAAGGAAACTGTAGTAGAAGAGAAAACTATAGAGAAAGTAATACCAGAAGTAGCACAGCAAAAGAATTTACCATATAAAGTAGAAGTAGAACTAGCAGAGGGTGGTCTAGTAAAACGCCCAACTATTGCAAAAGTTGGTGAGAAAGAACCTGAGATAGTAACTCCTGTTAAGAATTATGGAGAAGCAGTAGAAGAGATATACAAAGAGGGTGCATCAGTTCTTATTAGTTCTTCTATAGGATTCTTAAAACAGTTGCCCGCATCTCCTGCCAGAGGCAGTGTCATGGCAGAGGCACAGAAGTTAAAAGCAATATTTGGCATATCAGATACAGCAAAACCCGCTAAAAAGATTGGATTAAAATCAACACTGGATTGGTGGGGTGGAATGAAGATGGCGGGTGGTGCTGCACCAATGTCACCCAAAGAAGAGAAGAAGGCACAACAGGATCCAACAAAAGGATCAAACAATCCACTTAATTTCTTAAAAAAACTCAGCAAACTTAAAAATCTTAAGTTAGGTAAGAGATTAAAGTTCTTAAAGAAAACAAAGGTAGGAAAGAAAATTAGAAACGTTCTTGCTGTTGGTAAGAAGGGAATGAAGAGTGCGAGTAAGGTTGCTAAGTCTGGTACAAAATTAGTCAAGGGTGCGAGCAAAGCAGGAAAGGCATTGTTAAAGAAAGGTGCTAAGAAAGTCGCAGCAAAAGTTGGTGGTAAAGCAATAGCAAAGGTAGGTGCAAAAGCACTAGGTAAAGGACTGTTGAAGAAGATACCATTTGTCGGTCTAGGTGCAGGACTATTATTTGCAGGACAACGATTAATGTCAGGTGACTTTAAAGGTGCAATGTTGGAGGCAGCATCTGGTATTGCAGGTACGATACCTGGCGTTGGAACTGCTATATCTGTAGGTCTAGATGCTACACTTGCAGCAAAAGACATGGGTGTGTTGCCAGGTCAAAAAGAAGCAGAGCAGCAACAGTCTGGTGTACAAGCACCTGATCCTACCAAAGACATGTATGGTAGACCTATCATATTGAACCCATCTACTGAGAAAGCATGGAACAAAGCAGTCAACGCTGCTGCTAAAGATGGTATCAACTTGCCTATGAGTGTGACATCATCATATAGAAGTCCAGAGCAACAACAAGCATTGATAGACGCAGCTGACGCGGGCGATGAGAACGCCATAAATCCTGCACCTGTAGGACAGTCACCACATGGACAAGGTTGGGCAATTGATATTGATTACTACTCAAAAGCAAACCAGTGGATGAGAGACAATGGTAAGAAGTATGGTTTCCAATGGCAAGGTGAAGGAGATCCAGTCCACTTTGATTATTATAACAACGAACCTAACGATAAATGGTTACAACCTGGCAAAAATAAGTGGATTCCTAACCTTGATGATCCAGTAGGAGCACCATCATCAGGTTCTACCTCTCCTGCACAGGGTGGTGGAGGATCTTCTATTACTGCACCTGGCACAGGTGTTGCAAAAGAAACGTTAAATAGTGAACCAGTAACACAGGGATTGGGTGATGGTCAGACATCCCCCGATGTAATTCCTATACCTGGCGAACCTAAAATTGTATATGTACCATCACCGCAGAATCCTGCATTAGTGGCAAAGGCAACTAAGAAAGTTGATTTGAGAACAGTTATTGACCCTATGGGCAAAGGAGTAGTGAGAACTTAAATGAAATTACCTGGCGATTCTGACAATATGGATAAGGGCGTCTCACATGAGATGATGCAGAGATCTCTGCAGTCACAACGTCGTGTGGTAAAACGTGTTGGATTGTTAGAAGATAAAGTNGAANAANTAGANANNGTAGAAGANAGAGTTGATGATNTAGANNACAGCTGAAATTGAACCTGNNACACGATTAGGTGATTTGGCAGATGGTGCAAAGANAATTGCTAANGGTATAGGCAAGTCTATAGGCAAGAACGCATCATTACTTGCTGATAAGGCAGGTAAAGGCTTAGCGAAGGCTGGGAAAAGTGCTGCAACTGCAGCGGGTAAAGGTATAAAATCAGCAGCAGATGCTACTGGTAAAGGTATCAAGAAAGGTGTCAAAGGTGCAGCAGATGCAACTGGTAAAGGCATTAAGGATGCTGCGAAGAAAACAGGCAAAGGTATAAAGAACGTAGGTAAAGGTATAAGTGATTTTATAAAAGATAAAACAAAACTTAAAAAGTCTCTTGGAAAAGATAAACCCAAATCAAAGGGTGATAAGGATAAACCAGACAAAGATCAGACAACCAGTGGTTCAGATAATGTAAAACCACCCACACCTCCATCACAACCACTAGACCCATTAATTCCAGATCCAATCGCAGCACAGAGTAAGGACAAGGATGGTAACACAATATATGACAAGAACGAAAGGGTAAGACAGTTCTTTGAATCACAGGGTAAACCTGTACCTGCTAAGTATGCTAAACCNAGTGACTCACCAAAAGTAGAATCACTAGAGAACGTGNNNGCNAGTGANGATGATGCANNAGANAAGGTNAAGAAAGATCTTAGTGATGAATTTGAAGTAGATGAGAAGATGAAGAAAGCATTTAGCGATGCATTNGCACTGCCCGCTAANTCTGCTGCTGTTGCAATGACAGATTTATTAGAGAAGATTCCTGCACCAAGTAAGGAAGCATCTAAGATATTGAATAGAAATATTAGTAAGTTGGCAGCAGCATTCAACTTAGGTGCTGCTAGTGCTGAGGTTGCGAATGATGAAGAGGATAATGACAGTGATCAGGAAGGCGAAAAGAGACCAAGATGGCAAGTAATGCTAGGTAATCTAATAGGAAAAGCATTTAAGAGTAACAATACTGCAGAAGAAGGCGGTGGTGGCGGTGGTCAACCTATGTTACCACCAGCTGCAGGAGATCCTTCATACGGAAGACGTGCACCATTTACAGGAACCGCTGATGGTATAGGACTTGGTGATCCTAAATCAGGTGAAAGATCAATGCAACCTATCAAGAAACGTAAGAGTCTTGCTAGAAAACTGTTTAACATGACACCAATGGGTATGGCATTTAATGCAGGTACTAAGATATTCCAAGGTGCAAAAGGATTAGCGGGTAAAGCAGCAGGATCTGGTTTAGGTAAGGGTTTGAAAGGTTTAGCTGGCAAAGCATTTGGTATGACACCAATGGGTATGGGTTTGAAACTTGGTATGAAAGCATTTGGTGGTATCAAAAATATNTTNNCACCAAANNATGANCANACNGTCAATCTAACAGAACTGACTGATAAAACTATACAAGAAAATAGAGAGTCAGCAGATTCTAAAACAGAGAAACAAGTTGCACTTGCATCGGGAGTTATGGCTGGAGGATCTGAGGATACTCCTCCTCCCTCTCCTTCTCCACAAGAAGGTAGTGAACTTGCACAACCTGAGATCTTTGATTCTCCCTACCTTGACGTATACAACACTACATCGCAATTCTAATGTCAGTAAATCAGAAGTCAAATTTTAATATAGTTGGATTCTTTATTGCTGACTACCCTCCTGTAAGTAATAATCAGGTGTTGTATGTCAATTATATTGAGGACATAAGATCTGCTACCATGCTTATGGATGTACAGATCACAGACACTGAAAGTGGTTTCTTATCACAACTTACTGGCATGGAAAACGTTTTCTTAGTAATTGATGACAGTGAGGGGAAGACACAATTAGGTGGAGATTTTGTTATCTATGATATACAAGACAGAAAAAATATAGGTGGAAAGTCATCAGCAGTATTAAGATTATGTAAGACAGATTTTTTAAATAACGCTGCTAATAAAATATCACGCAGATTTGGTAAAGGTGGTGGTGCAAAAATAGATAGGATTGTTAAAAAGGAGATCTTGCAAGATCTTATGGGTATTGATAAAAATAGACTTGTAGATTTTGAACCAACGTTAAATAAGTTTTCATTTGTATCACCATACTGGAATCCATTTACTGCTATTAGATGGTTAGCAGCAAGAGCAATACCCGCAAGAGGTAGTGGATTTTCTGCAACCGCAGGATATGCTTTTTACGAAACAAGATCTGGATATCATTTTGTCTCATATGATTCGTTTGCAAAGAAAGCACCTGTCACTAGAATTGTTGCAGGACATGAGGGAGGAGAATTAGAAGAGGAAGATGATAAGGGTATTATATCTGTTTCAAAAGTAAATGTAGAATCGTCATGTGATTTATTGGCGGGTATGAATATGGGTTCTTATCTAAGTAACACCATGACATTGGATTTGAGAGATATGAAGTATAGAGAATATCCTTTCAACATCAATAAATATTACAAAAGAGTTCCATTGATGAACTCTCGTAAAACACCAGAATTCTACAAAGGATTTGATAAGAGTAACACATATACAAGGATTATGTCTAAAATATCTGACTCTGCATTGTTTACCAGAGGAATATACTCAAGAGATTTTACAAAGCAACTTTCACAATCCTCATTAAGGGAAAAATTATTTTACAATAAAAAATGCACTGTAGAATTAGTATCAGATTATTCACTAGAAATTGGTGAGGTTGTACAATTAGACATATACAAAGGTGGTAGAGATAGAGAGCAAGACTATGCTAACTCTGGTAAATGGGTGATTGGTAGAGTCGAAAGAACATACAAAAACAGTGAAGATAAAATGACCACTAAACTTACGTTGTTTACTGACTCAGATGGTGAAGAATCATGATGAATGAGAATATTGCTAATTTTATAGGTAGAGAGGGGTTCAACTGGTGGATTGGACAGGTAGAGAATGATGGTAGAAGACATTGGAATGCATCATTACGATTTGGACTAGGTGGTTGGGACTATACTGACTGGGATTGGACTAATAAAGTAAAGGTTAGAATTGTAGGATATCACAATCCTAATAGAAAAGAACTACCTACAACAGATCTACCATGGGCACAGGTATTGATGCCACCGATATATTCCATGAGATCTGGTATGGGATCTATACACCAATTGCAGATTAACAGTTGGGTTATTGGATTCTTTATGGATGGTACATCTGCACAGATTCCTGTTGTTATGGGAACTCTTGCCGATGAGAATCCTGGCGGAGGTTATGGTGTAGAAGGTGGTAAGGAAGAAGGATTCGCACAATTAGTATCACCTGACTATGAGTATCCAGATCATAGTGAAGATGGCAGTAGTTCACCAAATACAGGAAGCACTGTTGAAATCAATGAAGAAACTGGTCTAGATGAAGCACCAAAAAATAATGATGGGCATACGCATAATTCTACTGATGATAAGAATGAACGCGGTCCTGCTAAAATGGAGAGTGAGAAGCAGAAAATAGCGACTGAGAAGCAGAAGGTTACAGTTCAAGTTGGTAATGGTAAATGTGGATCAGAGACTGCTACAAAATTAGAAGGTCCTATCGCTGAGTTTATGAAATTTGCTCGTGGCGTAGAGAAAAATGACATAGATCAATTTATNAANAAGTTNGATGGTTCTGTTGTTGATATGGACTATGAGATAAACATCATGTCACAACGNATACAGAAGAAACTTACAGGACTGACTGCTAATATCAAGGGCGTNGTNATGGAAGAGACNAACAAACTTGTGCAAGANGGTNTAGATGAACTTAGTATTCCAAATCCAGAGTTAGANACTGCAGTCAGAAAACAACTTAAAGATGTTGGTGATCTTGTATCATGTNTATTCAAACAATTGATAGGAGAACTTGGTGATTTTATAAAAGGTATGCTCAGTGACCTAGTAGAAAATGTATTAGACGCTGCATTATGCTTAGTTCAGAACTTCCTTGGTGAGATCATGAAGAAGTTGATGGATAGTATACAAAGTGCATTAGGTATATTAAAAGGTGTCACTGGTGCTATTAAAGGTGCAGCACAAAAAATACAGAACTTACTTAACAAGGTAGGAGACTTTATAGATCTATTCTGTGATGGTGCACTATCATGTGCTATTGGTGCATCTGTATTTGAGACTGGCACTGGTGCAAAAGCAAAAGGTAATGATGCAACGCAGAAACAGATAGATCAATACAAGGTCAAACCTCCTAATTCTGTGTCAGTTGTTGGTAATGGTAAACCTAAAAATGGATTTGTACCAGTAGTTGATCGCAACGGAATTAAGAAGGTATTTGACACTAAGAGTGGATCCTTGTCAGATCTTAGCAGTGCAGCTGGTGTAGCATCTGGATTATCAGAAAAATCATTTGATACACGAGGACCTTTAGAGAAGTTTGAGGGTATTAATTTCTATGATTCAAGTGGTAACATAGCAAGTCAAGCAGTTAATTGTTCTAGTGCTAATCGTAATAAGAAACCATGCTTCCCAGAAATGGTATGGGATAACCTACAGTCAACAAGTCCAGTCAAGGCATTACCTATCATAGATGATATAGGACAAATACTTGGCGTCTTTATGCAAAAGAAAGGATCTGGTATTGGATTGGAGGCACAGGTTAGAGCACAGTTTACATGTAACGAACCAGAAGGCAGTGGTGCTAAATTTAAACCAAACATTGTAGATGGTAAGGTTGAGTCTGTAGATGTTATTAATCCTGGCATAGGATATGGATTTGATCCTGCTGATACATTTTGCCCTAAAGAACAATATGCAGTCACAGTGCCAAAGGCAGGATTACAACAGTTCGTTAATGATGGAGAGTATCTAGAACAAGTTATTGAGGGTAACCCTGATGTATTACAAGTTGTTGATACAGATTATTCTGATGATGATATGTTGATAGCAACTATTGATCCATCATTCAATTCAAATTTTGTCGCAGGATTACAATTAAAAACTAAATCTGGTCATGAGTTTATACTAAACTTTAATAAGAAGTTTCCAACTTTAATTATACCTCAAGATGCAAAAGCATTGTATGCAAATTGTAGTGATATTATACCCAAACTAGATGAAGTAAAACTTGTAAATGTGGGAACTAATTATAAAGATCCAATTATAACCATCGGTGTTGGTGATAAACAAAAACAGATTGGAACAGCAACCACAGATAAGGATGGAAAATTGATCAGTGTCAATATAGATACTCCAGTATTAGGTTTTGTAAAACCAGAAATTGTTGACAGTCAAGGGACAGGTGCAAAACTAAGCACATCTTACATCTATACAAGTCCTAGAGAAATCAAAGAGACTAACGTGTTACCATTAACACAATACATTGACTGTGTGGGTCATCCTATGATAAAATATAAGGAAGACGATGAAGATACATCATTGCAAGATAGTGAATTTAATTTAGTAGATGGTCAAGACACCACTACAACAACTGATGGAGATACAACCACTGTATCTACACCGACTGTTGCTGATCCAGTGACTACTCCAGTAAATCCAGATACAGGAACACAACAGACACAGCAGACACAACAAACCACACAACAAACACAACAGAATACTAATAATCAGCAGCAACAACAAAATAATAACAATCAACAACAGCAAAACCAAGGTGGTTACGGAGGTTACTAATGGCTATTAATCCATTTTTGGGTGGGACTATTGTTAACAACCTCCTACCTAAGTTAAGAATAAGATATCCTAAAAACTGGGTGCAGTCTACATCTATAGGTCATATGTTCGAGATGAACAGCACCAAAGATGGAGAATACATACGTTTGCTTAATGCAAATGGTAATTTTTTGAATCTAGATCAGGATCAGAACAATAGTCTAGTTTCATATAATGATACATATATTCTATCAGACCATAATCTTGTTATCAAAATTGGTAAGGATGTGGAGACTGACAGAATGGCACTGCATGTTATTGGCGACGTCAACATATATGTTGAAGGTAATATGCACAGCGAGGTTGAAGGTGATAGATTTGACAGAGTAAANGGNAACTACCAGATGCAAGTCGGTGGTGTATGCACTATTCAGTCAGATGAGAACTTAGCAATACAAGCTAAGAATGAAATGAAATTGCAATCCAATGCCTACACAAACAAGACAACGTTCTTGGAAAATGATTTGAGTGAAGGCGGTTCTGTAAAAGAGAACGTAAAGGGTAATTATGAAGTCAAGATACTAAAAGAGTCATCTACATTTTCTATCAATAGCGATGGAGATGTTCGTACTAGAGCAGCAGGATGCAGGTACGAAAAGGTGGACGGAAACTTACTAACGCAAGTTGGTGGTAAAATCCATACAAAGGTAGATGGTGGATCTAAATCATGTATTAATGGAGGTGCATTTGACGGAATGATCTCCTCACCTGATAGTAATGCATATAAATTAAATGTTACTGGAAACATTAAGGGCGATGCAACAGGCAATATTGACCTTGATGGTTCAGCAATATACTTGAATTGATNGNAGATATTNAANTAGNACACATGACNCAACANCACATGTCAGTAACCAAGCAAGAAGCANAATTTCTTAANAAGCATTCTTGCAAAGCATTTAGACGATTACGTCGAAGAACTNGTAAGAGNAGATAGATCAGCACAAGCNATGAAGCATATGCAGGAGAATAGACAGGCAGGACTTGACCTTATAAGTAAGGTAGAGGAAACGATCAGACGAGCAGCGAGGGCGGGTAACCAGACCTACTTTACAAAATCTGATTAGTATGCTATCATTATTTGATATTCTATCNTTTTTATTAATGTTTTACGACGAANAAGAAACACTAGAGAAAGTCATAGTTGACATTCCATCAAGAACATTTACAATAGTAGGTAGCAGCGGTGATACCAAGAAAATCTCATGCAACTCTGATCAGTTTATGAGAGTTCTTGAAGTCGTTCGCGAAATGGTTCCAGTTACAGATGTGAGTTACGTTTAATGTCTTATAATCACACATATGCACAAATAAAGGATATCCTTAAGTCTAATCCTAAGATTACTAAGGATGTCATGCTTCAAGTTGCTCAGTTAGCAATTATTGAAACTATGGGTTCTGAGTTACCAGAGGGTACAGAAATTAAATGGGATAGTAAATTAGGTGATGACCTAATGCTAGACAGTTTATCAATGGTAGAACTTGTCATGTTCTTAGAAGAATGTTTTAGCATTGAGATTCCTGACGAAGAAGCAGGAGGTATAGTTACCGTTGGTGATGCCTGTGCAGTAATTAAAAAATGCAAAGCAAATAAGGGTAAGATAAAGAAAATAAACGTGGATAAGTATAAAAATAAGCAAACTCCTGTTCCTCATCCCGATAGTCCATTGATGTCTAAAAAACCTTTAGAGGGTATGAATAAGACACTTCCTAGTGATGCAGACTTATCAGAACTTGAGTGATACTTTTTGTGAATGGTTTGAGGGCGAGTTCGACAACTGGACACAAGCAGCATCAAATCCTACAAAATGGGCACATATAATAGTAAAGCATGAGAAGATTGATGAATACAAATATCATACGTCTTCTCGTTACAGTTACATGAAAGAACCATACAGACAACAGACTGTAGAGATAGAATATGTTTGCCCTGAGTTAATCATAGTGCATAACCCTGCATGTGACATGGTATTTAAGTGGGTAGAAAAATATTTTGAGGGAGAATCGGAACCAGAGTGCACATTTAAAGGCAATCCTTTAGAAAGTAAAGCAAGATTATATGAGAAAGAATACCATACATGGGATAAAGGTTACTGGCAAGGTAGTGAGGGATTTTTTACATTCAAAAAGAATGTATAAATATACTTGATAGTATTATTGTGGGTATGTAGTGGCAACTCGTAAGATATCCGATTTGACATTATTAGGTGNAGGANAAGTATCNTCNTCTGATACNCTNNTNTTACTTGATAACTCAGATCCAACCGATCAAAATAAAAGATCCGCAGTAGGAAGTATTTTTACTGCTGTTCCATCTGGAACATACACATCACCTGGCGTTCGTTTTGAAGGCAAAACTTCTACTGGTTTGTTTTCTTCAACTCAAGGACAGGTTGGTCTTGCGTTGGGTAACTCTAGATTAAACTTACAAAAAGTTGGAACCACTCTTAATATAGAAGCAAGAGATGATGCTGATCAAAACTTAGACTTTAAACTATCTGCACAGGGAACTGGTAAGATACGTTTGGGGTCTGTTTTAGCAATCAATGATCTTAATTTTATTGTACCTAACTCAGTTGATGAGACAAAGGTAGCAAAGTTCAGTGCAGTAAACCTAACAGCGGGTTTGACTAACGTATACTCATTCCCATCTAACGAAGGATTGACCAATACAACTGATGAACTTGTAACACTTAAAGCAACACAGACATTAGAAAACAAAACTATTGCAAGTCCAACATTTACTGGAACTCTAACAATAGAAAGTTTTACAGCATCTGGTAGTGCAACTATTGGAGACGCTGCAGCGGACAGTTTGACTGTTAATGCTGCTGCAACATTTGCTGCATCAACGACATTCTCTAACTCAGTTGTTTTAAATCAAGGTTTAACTNCAACTGGTGCAATAACAGGAACGCAATTAATACTGCAAGATAATGGTGCAGCGAGTCCAATTTTATCAATTAGAGCTGATGATGCAACTCCTTGGGGGTTGATGATTGGTAATGATACATATGGTGGATCTCCTGCTTTAGGAACTGCTTTTTATCAGGCAAACACTGGTGAACATCACATTTGGTTTAGAAACAATAGTGAATATAAAGCTGTATATTTTAAACAAGATGACACTGATGGAAATGATAAGACTGCTATTGAGATAACACCAACACATGCAGTTAAGTTATATCATAATGCTACAGAAAGACTAACCACATCAACCACAGGAATTTCAATTGGAGGTGCTATAGATGCTGTCACATCTATCACAGGCAGTGGCGACATCACTATTGCTACTGATAAGTTTACTCTGGCTAGTGCTACTGGCGACGCTGTATTCGGAGGCAACATTACAGGTGGCGGGAACGTTACCGCTACTGCAGGAACTACATTTCAGTTAGGTTCTACTTCCTCTGCTAAACTAGGTATTGGTAGAGCAGCAAGCACATATAACCTAGAAGTTGAGGGGTCTATATATTCTACAGGCTCTACTATCATTGCAGGAAATGGATCTGCGGGTAAGTTCATCCTACAAAAGGGTGCTGCTGCTATCGGAACACATTTTACTAATAATGTTGGAACTGATGAAATGGTATTAGATTCTAATGCCAACCTTGGTATTGGTAAATCGCCAGGTCAAAGACTTGACGTATCTGGTAATGCCAATATTGATGGAGATTTAGTTATAGTAACTACCAATCCATCAAACAACACTGGTGGTAAAATTAGTGCTAGAGAAGTGGTTCTNACNGANCCNATNACTGGCAGTCAATCCACNCTNAACTATGCTACTTCTGGAGGAGTCTCTAGAGCAAGAGTGTTCTTTACTAACATGTAACTTAATTTAAAACAATGGCGACCAAACAAAATGGAGTGTTAGCGAACTTCACTCCTACAGTCTCAAAATATACAAACGAAANNCTTNCTGCAGNANGNAAATACTGTTGCAGCTACTGGGTACAACATTTANACATGTCCTGGTGCCACATTGATGAGTGGAAAATTATTCATTTCAAATAATACAGGTGGTTCACTAAACGTAAAAGTCGGTATAGTAGAGCAATCAGACATTATACAATTGGATGCTCCTTCAGCACAACCTGGTGCTCCTGCAAATTATACTGGGTTTGTTCTTGGTAATGGTCAACAAACTGGTTATACATCATCAATTGTTATAGACTATGGAAACTTAAGTGGAACATTTGTAAATGGAGAGCAAATATCTTGGACAAACAGCAATAGATCTCCTGCAGCACAAACTGCAATTCTACTTAGACATGACACAGTTAATGGAAGACTGTGGTTAAGAGATATGTCTCATCCACTAGGATTAGATTTACCAGGCGATACAACCTTTACTGGTGCGGGTGGTGCAACATGTGCTGTAGGTCCTTCACACGCAGGAACTGGTGGTACTATAGGATGGTCTGGTTTAGTAAGATATTTTGATCCTTTAACTGGAAAAATATATTTGTTAAATCGTGAGTTTAGAAACAATCTAAATTATGCGAACATATATGATGTTAATAATGAAAATCGTGAACTAGGCAACAATAACCTTGAAAGATCTTTCAGTAGATATTGGAGACCTGTCAATGCAACACAAGAAAGAAAAGCAGCAGCAGGAAACACAACACCAGCTACAGAGTTTATTGACAACAACGGTGTTGAACTGTTGGTATCCTCAACATCAGCTGCACATTCTGAGCAAATGATCGTCAATGATTTAGCAGTTGCTGACAATGAGGTCAAAGAGATAAGTGGAATTCTCCTTGGTACTTATCAATCGTTATATGTAGAATCAACTGGAGCAGTTACCTTCACCTTAGTCGGACTAGAAGAACAGGCTGAAATTCCTTCATAACAGAGCATTAAAAGATGGCACTTACTAGACTAAAAAACGTCTTTACATCAAAAACTGGACGTTGCTTATATGTCAACTCTGATGACTTCGATGCATCAGATAGTTTTGACAATAGAGGTAACTCTCCAAACCGTCCTTTCAAGACAATTCAAAGGGCGTTAATTGAGGCAGCAAGATTTTCATATAAGAGTGGACAGTTTAACGATACATTCGAGTCTTTTAGTATAGTATTATATCCTGGCGACTATGTTATTGACAACAGACCAGGCACAAATACATCTGGACAAGCATTCATCCCTGCTGATATCGCTGAATTAAGTGCATCTAGCGATGTTGATCTAGTAGATGAGAGTGGTAATATAAATCCAAACAACGTATTATATAAATTTAACTCAACAGAAGGTGGAGTCATAGTTCCTAGAGGAACATCTATCGTAGGTATGGACTTACGTAAGACAAAATTACGTCCTCTATATGTTCCNGATCCTACATCTGGATCAATACCTGGCAGTGCAATCTTCCGTGTAACTGGTGGATGTTATTTCTGGCAGTTCTCATTCTTTGATGGTATAACATCTGGTGTATACAAAGACCCTGCACAACCAAGTGCATCATCACCTCCAACATTTTCTCACCACAAACTTACTTGTTTTGAATATGCTGATGGTAGAAACACATTAAGTAGCACAAATGGCACAGATGGTAATGCGTTATCAGTCAATGATTTGCAACTATACTATCAAAAGGTAGCAAAAGCATGGGAAGATATCCCTGATAGTACAAGTGTTATATCTGCTGATGAATTACAGGCAAGAGTAGAAGAGAATAGAATCGTAGGTCCTAACACAGCAGGTCCTAAAACAATCACTAGTATTGTTACTGACTTTGTTAGCACAAACGTATTCACAACAACAGCAGAGGTAACAACATCTGATGCTCACGGGTTCTCAGTAGGAACTCCCGTATTACTTGAGGGTGTCACAGGAACTGATGCATCAAGGTTTAATGGATCGTTCTTTATCAGTGCGATACCAACACCTACAACATTTAGATTTATTATTAAGAATCCTAATACAGGTGCACCATCTGGTAATCCAACTGCGGGTGGATCAACGGTGAAGGTAGAAGTTGATAACGTTGATAGTTCATCACCATANATCTTTAANATATCNCTACGTTCTACATGGGGTATGCAAGGTATGCATGCTGATGGTAGNAANNCAACTGGATTNAANTCNATGGTTGTTGCTCAGTTTACTGGTGTATCACTACAGAAAGATGANAATGCATTCATTAAGTGGGATGGATCTGCATATATTGCAGGATCACACACTGATGGAGATAGTATATACAAGGCATCATATAGAAACTTCCACGTAAAATGTTCTAACGACTCTGTTATACAGGCAGTGTCAGTGTTTGCTGTTGGATTTGCTGATCACTTCGTAGCAGAGAGTGGTGGTGACCAATCAATCACCAACTCTAACAGTAACTTTGGTTCATGTGCATTGAGAGCTAAGGGATTCAAGACGACTCCATTTACTCAAGATAAAGCAGGAACGATCACACACATTATACCACCACGAAAGTTAGCAAGAACATATGCTGCAGTCGGTGGATATACATTTACACTTGCATTCAATAATACGTCAGTCCCTGCTAGTCCCGCAAACGCCACACATGGTATTGTAGTCGGTGATTATTTAAGATTTGGAACTGGAGATCATCCAGAATCATATCTTGTAACAGCAGTTAATGGTGGCACAGGAGAACTAACACTTAACAGAGGTTACAGAAATATNAGTAGTGCAGTNAGNGGTGCTAGTCAGACNGCATATAAAGGAACTATNAGTGAAATACCTGTTGGTTATGTTGCACTTGANGTNCAGAANATACAAGANAACGCATCACANGGTAACAGTCAGTGGGCTATCAACCAGTCNGGTATATCAGTNGGTGACTCAGTAGTNAANGGTGGTAATGCATACTTAGCAACTGCAGTTACAGGATCAGGATCNACAGCAGGAGCAGGAGGAGGTCCTGTNCATACATCTGGTGCAGTCGTAGATAATGAGGTTACATGGGCGTATATTGGTGCAGTCAACACAAGACTATATCTCTATGGTTATACATCACTAGCAACGAAACCACCATATAAACTACAAGGTTTCAGTATTGGTGCACGTAAACAGGATAAAGTATACGTGTCATTGATTGATGGGTCTACACAAACTACATTCTCAGCACTGGTAACTCCTGATGGTAGNNCATCCCCTGCTGATAGNNNNTATACNNNTATAACNACACAAGGATTTACACCTGGCGATGTTAATCATCCACTACAATATGACACATATCAGCAGAACTGGTATTTAAGAGTAACAGCAGCTACATCTGGCGATCAGAACGTCAATGCAACAACAGGTTATAAAGGTATTCANTATCATCTNGGTGANGANNCATTCTATGCTAACTCACTATTCACAGGTTCATCNTANACACAACGTATAGCAGATAACAGATCATCTAGAGATAGAACATANAGAGTTCGTTATGTTGTAGATAACTCTACATCACTATCGAGAGAACCTATCAATGGTTATGTTATTCAACCTAGAAACGTTCCTACTGGTCAGTCATATAGTAATGTATACTACATCTATGACATACAGACAGAGCAAGAACTGAAGAAATCAGTTCAAGATGGTATCTACTACATGACTGTATTGAAAGGTAGTATATCACCTACAAATGGTAACTTAAGTCAGTTCTCATTTGCACAGAATATTAATAACTTATATCCTACCTTAGATAAGGATAACCCAACTGAAGATCCTGATGCAGCAACCTCTGTTGCAAGTAACATAACTGTTGGTTTAGTTGAGACTACCAATGGATCAGGTGTAGAGGATCTATCCCTATCTATTACTAAAGAAGCACAGTCGAACTGGATAGTAGAGACTAGAAACCAGTATACTAACGCATCTACAACTGATGCAGCAGTCGATGGTTATATTACTCTTGAAGCAAGAGATGGTGATGCAACTGAAGTAGANAAAGATCTAAGGATGGTCTTGGTCAACAATACAGGTGGAACTGCAACTGAACTTAGACGACCTAGTATTCTAAGATCTGGTAACCATACATTTGAATATGTTGGTTTCGGTCCTGGTAACTATTCTACTGGTCTACCTTCAGTTCAGAACAGAGTTCTTACTGATGCTGAGACATTATTAGCACAGTCACAGAAGGAAGACGGTGGTATCGCATTCTACTCTGGTCTTAACAGTAATGGTGACTTGTTTATTGGTAACACTAGAATCTCTGCTGTTACTGGTGAAGAAGCATCACTTGATACACCATCACTATCCATCGTTGGTGAGACTGCAAACTTACGTCCTGTATTTGATGAAATCATCGTCAGGGATAAGGTTACAATAGAAAATACACAGTTAACCAGTGTATTTAAGGGTAGTATTGAGATCAACGAAGATTTAGTTGTAACTAAAGCTGCTGAGGTTGCTGATCTTACTATCAAAGGAGAAGCATCTAACAACGAAGCAACTAAGAAGTTTAACGTTGTAACAGGGACACCAAGCACATCTGCTGCTGCAAACGCAGGAGATATAACATTCTTAGGTAACTTTACTGATGGTGAGAACTTAGGTTACTATTGGACAGGTGCAGCATGGGCAAAGTTTGGTCTGACTGATACTGGTAACTTAAAGATCACAGGAGGAAATGCAAGTGGATCCACATGGAACGATGGAGCTGGTGATTTACAGTTCAAGAGTGGACTTGGAATTGATATTCAATCTACTGGAACACTTAATGTTAACAGTGGTGCTACTACTCTCGGAGGAAACCTAACAGTTACAGGTTCATCTGAGTTCAATAATACTGTAGATGTTGATGCTGACTTTGCAGTTAGAAATGGCACAACTGATAAATTCTTTGTTGATAACGTCACTGGTAATACTACGATTCAAGGTAATCTTGCAGTCAATGGTAGTGTAGATATTGGTAGTGATGCCAATGATACAGTAACCATCAATGCTAGAGTGGACGCTGACTTAGATCCATCTGGTAATGGCACATATGACTTTGGACAGTCAGATAGAAAATGGAAAGATGGTTACTTCTCAGGCACAGTCAATGCAACTACATTCTCTGGTGGATTATCTGGTAACGTAACTGCAGGATCTGGAACATCNACATTNAATAANTTAACAGTCAATGGAACGTTAACTGCTACTAACTTAACAGGTAACNCTGATACTGCAACACAATTNCAGACTGCTAGAAATATTGGTGGTGTATCNTTTAACGGAACTGCTGACATAGATTTACCTGGCGTCAATACTGCAGGAAACCAAGATACATCTGGAACTGCAACACAGGCAGACAATATTAATATTGATGAAAATAATACTAATGGATCATTCCAAGTAACATTCTCAGCTAATAANAATGCAGGGTATAGCAGACAGTATATTGATACTGATAACGGTCATTTCGTATACAATCCTAGCACATGGTCACTATCTGGATTAAATAATATAAGTGCAAGTAGTATTAGTGCAACAACATTTGGAACAGCAACACAGAANGCATACGGAACAAGAACCGTATCTACTAACGGTCCTAGTGGTGGAGCCGATGGAGATATCTGGTATAAGTATTAAGGAGATACTATAGATTATGGCAATACCATATAACACAACTCAAAGTGGAACAAGTATTCGTGATGCACTTGAAAGACATTTACGTATCAAGCACAATGGTGTTTGGGAGTATGCAGAAGATGTTAATGTAAAACACAGTGGAGCATGGCGTGATGTTAAAGAGGTATGGGTTAAGCATGCAGGATCATGGAGGTTAGTTCATGATGGTGAGCATTTCTTATTTCAAGCAACCCTTAGTAGCAATGCTCAGAATGAATTTAATTTAGGAAACTGGATCTCTAGTCAGGGATACAGTGGTAATAAAATTAAGGGTGCAGTTATCGTTGCTAACGTTCAGCAACAAGTAAATTTAGGCAACTTCTCTTCAGATTCTAGAGTATATCTTAGGATTAATACCGATAGACGTATCACTGGAAGAGGTGGTAACGGTGGTGCNAAAGGTGGNNANAATGGNAGNANTGGACAACGTGGTCTCTACACACGAACAAACTTCATTTTAGATAATGGTGGTGTCATCGCAGGAGGCGGTGGAGGAGGTGGAGGAGGAAATAATTCAAATTGCGTATATCAAAATACAAACTACTTCAGTTGTCAGAAGGGAGAACAGTGCTCCGAGTTAGTTCAAAATCAATCGCCCGCCTACGGAGGTGGTGGCGGTGGAGGAGCTGGCTATCCAGGCGGAAACGGTGGAGGAGACGGTGGCAACAACGGTCAACAATGGGGTGGCGGTGGAGGTGGAGGCAACGACGGTTGCGGATCCAACTCTGGCGGTGGAGGTGGTGACCTCGGACAAAATGGACAAAACGCACCTGGCGGTGGTGGTAGTGGAGGTTCTGCAGGAACTGCTATTGATGGTTGGTCTTATAGATACTCACAGTCAGGTAGTAACGACGGAGACATCCGTGGAGCAAAAAACAACTAAGGAGCATTATGTCACTACAAGATATTGACCCACAGTTTAGATTAGATAGTGAGGTCGCACCAACATATGTCGTGAAAGACTATGACATTGACACTGGTGAATTTCATGTCTATTATAATGATGGCACACTTGCCAACGATGATTGGTATGGTCCTATTAATATGGATCTAGATTCCATGAAACCAGACCATGAAGAACCAATAAGATTTCAAATAGCAGAGCAAGTNTATAANGCTGTTCAAACGAAGAGATTGAATGAGTGTGATATGGACTCTACAAAGACAGTATTAGCACAAATGATGGGAGTTGAACAGGTAGTTCCTATGGAAGACCTCATGAGACATCGTGAAACAAAAGCAAAGAACGATACTACACATGTTGATGCAGTATTATCTGCAACTCAGATAGTAAATATCTACAGTGAGGAAGATTTCGACGAACAGTTTGAAGCACTCAGTGCTGAACTAGCAGCAGAGGAATAATATGCAATATGCTACTACAAAAGATAGTCGTATAGCACAATACTCATTCGGTAGGAGTATCTCACAGTTTGGTGTGACAGTATACTCTTGCACATCTGCACGTGAGGGTAAAAAAATATTTGGTAATGACCCTGATCCTACAACTGAAATCATATTAGATTCTACTGATGACATTGTAACAGAGCATATCAAGAACAATCCTAACGGGAAGGTGGCAGGATATGAGAATATTATACGGGAGTGTGGACAGACATATCAAGTTCACTACAGAACAGTATCATTCGGCAGCACATGGAAGAGTGACTCATTAAAACCCGCAGGATATTCTATTGTATATCATAACGGTGCACATACAAACTTTAGATTTCCTGGCATCAATAGACTAACATCTATGGAGAAGGGTGGAGTTGTAGCATGCTCTGGATTTGATAGCAAAGAGTCTACAGGTAGAAGAGTAGTGTTCTTAAAAGAGAACGGAAGCTTTACACCACATGGTAAAGGCAGTATAATAGTAGCAATGCATGACTGTTGGTATCATCAAACTAAACTGGTTCAGCATTATCCATTCCCCATATCAGAGTCTGACACTGTTCAGATAACGGTTGATAAACCTACAGTTATTGTAGAATTTTATGAAGGGGAACCTGATGTAAGATCATTTACTACAGCATGGTTGGAACAAATAGAGGAAGGACTTATTGAAATAGTGAATAGATGAAACATGAATACACAATCAATGATCAATTAGATCATTTGACTGTCTTATATCATAGAGGATGCAAACAAGGTTTTAAGTTTTTTGGGGATGACCCAGAAGAGCACAAATATTATATTAAAGACGAACATATACAATTACTATACGAGACATTNTGGGACCAGANAGGAGTAAAACATTCCCCATTGATTTCTTGCGTAGATTTTATGCACATAGTAGATGCTTAGTGTTTACTAAAGGCATGTGGATGAGTGAGACAGCAAGATATCCACAATATCTCAGGTATAGACCAGGTGCTAACCTGAGTTTTCGTGTGTCTGGACTCACTAGGTTCACATCATTGACCAATGATGGAAGTGCTCTCTGTGTTGGTATCGACCCTGATGCCGACCAAATGCCATGTCTGCGACGTTTTGTGCATGTTATANACACTAANTAGACTATGTTCCAACCCATGTATGAAAATTCATACTGCATACCTTCAGAGAATTGCACATATGGCAATAAAGATATACCAGAAGGACGTATATTTAGATCACGTGACGAACCAGTAACACTAGCTTTCCAAAACAAAGGTTATCTGATAGAATATACAGAGGAACCGTTTACTATGGAAGAGGCAGTGATCAACTATGCAGGGCAGTGGGCAACGAAACACGTCGAGGTGTTTGATAGATGAGAGAACTCGAAGATGGTAAGGGAGTATGGCAAAGGAACGTTGGTCATCCATGGAATGAATACAAATTATTACAACGTGATAAATTTGAAGAGTTAGTTCAATGTATGATAGATGCATACCCAGACCATGAACTAACAGAGTGGTTAAAACGTGGGTTTTGTATGAATGAAGGTGACTCTACCATTGCATTCAAATCACTGCTAGGTATACAAACACTAAATCATCATCTTGATATATGGGATGATGAGGATCAAATTGACTATGATGCATACTGGAACGGTGTAGATGATGACATCGACTGGGATGAGGATTGGTGACATATATAAAACATTGTGCTAGACTATGATTATGGAATTACACAAAAAGCAATTGCTGCGTCTGCTGAAAGAACGAGCATACAAACATGGTTGGTTTACTTTATCATCTGGTAAAGAGACTGAACATTATATTAATTGTAAACCAGTTACATTATCATGTGAGGGTAACGCACTATTATCTCATTTGATGATACAAGAGATAGATGACGATGCAGTTGCAGTTGGTGGTCTAACACTTGGTGCTGACCCATTAGTGTGTGGTATCGCACAGAAAGCATANTACTCTGGTAAACACATTGATGCACTCATTGTAAGAAAGAATCCAAAGNGATATGGCACAAAAGAGGTTATTGAAGGCAACAAACCACCTGTAGGTTCTGTTGTTACAGTGNTAGAGGATGTTACTACAACTGGTAGTAGTGCACTCAAGGCAGTAAAAGCATTGAGAGAAGCAGGATATATTGTTAAACGTGTGGTTGCAATCGTTAATAGATGTGAGATGCCACATGATTTGGTATGGGAGAGAAATAATTTAGAGTTCGTTTCATTATTCACACTGGAGGACGTCATCAATAGTGATTAACGTTCAACCAGTATCAAACATCATAGAAGCATTTCCTGTTGGGATATATGCTAAACAAAATATACTCACACCAGAAGAGAATGATATCATACTAACAAAGATATACAAACTACAAGAGACATTTGGTGCAGGAAATACTAAGGATTGGTTATCTGGAGAGAGATCTCCTGATAACTGTTTTCATATGACTAACCTATCAGAGTATCTAGAGTTCAAAGTATTTGTAGATAGAATCAGGCAGTGTGTGAATGAACTAGCAAGAGCATATGGTAGTGATGAGGATCACGAGTGTCAAGAAGCATGGTATAACATATACAATGGTGACAAGTATCAAGAATTTCATCACCATCCTAATAATATATTCTCAGCAGTATACTTTGCTAAGGTTCCTGATGGTGCACAAGGCATATATTTTAAGAGACCTGACAATGGTAGTATGTTACCACCAAAGAATAAGAAGAGAACAACGATATTCAATCAAGATATACTCATAGCACCACCAGAGGAGAGAACTGTTATCATATTCAGATCTAACCTACAACACAGTGTGCCACCACATAATCTGACTAGTGATCGTGTTACGGTTGCGTTAAACTTCCAGTAATGCTATAATTACTGCATGAGAGCATTTTGTCCACCTAAAAACACACCAGAGAAAGATCTGGTCATGACACCTGAGTATCTTGCTAAAGATATTATCAATCATTATAATCCAGAAGGACTAATTTTAGATCCTGCTAGAGGTGAAGGTGCATTCTATGATAACTTTCCTACTCCCACTGTAGATTGGTGTGAGTTAGCAGAAGGTAGAGACTTCTTGGAATATGATACTAAGGTTGACTGGATCATTACTAATCCACCATGGTCTATGATGCAGAAGTTTCTAGAGCATGGTATGGAGATAGCAGACAACATAGTATATCTGACTACTATCAATCACTATACTACTAAACGTAGAATACGTGACATGAGAAATGCAGGATTTGGTGTCAAGGAGTTCTATTGTGTAGATACACCAAAGAAACCATGGCCTCAACTAGGATTTCAATTAGCAGCAGTGCATACACAACGTGGATACACTGGAGGAACTATCTGGTCATATGAAAAATAAAATATTATTTGGAGACTGTAGAGATACACTCCCTACTATTGATACTAAGGCACGCATGTGTGTGACTAGTCCACCATACTACGGACTACGTAACTATGGAGGAGAGGAGCATCAAATAGGACAGGAGGATACACCAGAACAGTTTATTAACAATCTGGTAGAAGTATTTCGTGCAGTGCGTGATGTATTAACTGACGATGGCACACTATGGGTAAACATAGGAGATAGTTACTATAACTATAGACCTGGCAAAGGACAAGCACTGGTCAAGCAATCAGTATCAAAGACTAAGCAAGATTTACCTGATACGTGTGCACGACGTGGTAACAAACTAGAAGGACTTAAAGAGAAAGACCTGATAGGTATACCATGGATGTTAGCATTTGCATTACGTGCAGATGGATGGTATCTACGTCAGGATATTATCTGGCATAAACCTAATCCTATGCCAGAGTCAGTTAAGGACAGATGCACTAAGTCACATGAGTATCTCTTCTTACTATCTAAAAACAAAAAGTATTATTACGACAATGAAGCAATTAAAGAACCAGTCAAGCAAGACTGGGGAACAAGGAACCGCGATGCGGGTAAGTATCACAATCCTGGCACTGGCCTTCAACCTCAT
>FUFK010044873.1_pt1 | contig 24308 bp, 25 predicted proteins | sample 1021851 | NCBI WGS metagenome assembly FUFK01 (sample SAMEA51879418, study PRJEB19060) | metagenome | reverse complement strand
TTGTCCATTTTTTTGTCCTAAATCCGTTGATCTCCTGAATGCTTTCATCCAATGTTCTTTCTATTCTGGGAGAAGCATCTTCTTCTTTAAAAATATCATTAGTAATTTTGAAAAACCAGGATTCCTTTCCATAGCCAGGTGCTCTAGAACCTTCCTCATCTGTTTCAATAGTTACAGAAACTCCCGTATCTTTTTTTTCTTCTGCTTCTTCATCTGATTCATTACNCCAATTCATATCAGNAAACANAGGATCTTNACCNGGAGGAGTGACCCAATACNTTTTTNGTTTTGCATTATATCCTAAAAAATTTTCTGTCCCAGGAACCTTTATGAATCCTCTTTGACCACCAAGTATCCGAAAAATCCATCTCTTAGGGTTCAGTTCGCCATGAAACTTTCCATAGCCAGGTGCGGCTGTAATTTCTGAAACTGTTTCTATTTCTCCACCCCAATCAATATCGACTGTATACGCAACTACATATTTTACCTGCATGTCTTGTGCTATTACAAAAGAGATAAGTAGAGCTAGTATCAGATATCTCATAGATCAAATGATTTTAAATGATAATCCTGCTATATTAGAAATTGAAGCTTCAATCATATCTCCAGGATGTATCATACCAACACCCGATGGTGTGCCTGTAAAAATTAGATCACCCTGGGATAAGGGGATGTCTGCTGCCATCTCACACAGTATCTCCTTTGGAGACCAGATCATTTCTGAACAATTTCCAGACTGTTTAAGATCTCCATTCACATTCAGTTTTAGTTCCAGATTGGATAGATTCTCTGACTTATTAATTGGTACTATATCGGAAATAGGTGCACTACCTAGGAAGTTTTTTCCACTAAACCAAGGCTTACCCTGTTCCTTGGCTAGACCTTGAATATCTCTTCGAGTTAGATCAACTCCAACAGCAAAACCAAAAATTGATAAGCTCTCACCGATAGCAATGACAAGCTCAACCTCATGCTGTAAGTCATTAGTCCCATCAGGATATTTCACATCACTTGTTGTCAGTGTCCAGGTTGGTTTTGTAAANATAAAGGGTGGCTTCCTTTCATCTGCCCCCATTTCCTTAGCATGTGCAGCGTAGTTCCTGCCTACGCAATACACATGATTAACAGGATATTTTTCATCAGAACCCATGATATTTAGCAAGACTTGTTCTGTTGGTTTAAATGGAAAGTGTTTCATACGGTGAANAANATGAANCGCATTATNTTATCGTAGTCAGATGTTTCATACTGAACTGTCTTTGCATCAATTAGTTTGGCACCTTCATAATGCGACGCCCTGTATGCCACTTGTTGTTTTATGAATCGAATACGTAATAGAAATGATTGTGGGTGCTTCCAGATACAGTTCTGCAAATTTCCTTTTAATGCCTCAGCTACTTTTTTTCTAATTATAACTCTGGACTCTTCAGGCTGGATACTTATGGTAGAATCACCCACCCCGACCATGGTCGCATGTGTAGTCGTGTTGGGAGAGACACCCAACACCTCCTCGCAGAGACCAGCATCTCCAGAGACAAATGCTAGGGGTACACCAAGCTTTGCTGCAATATTTCCATGTAGAAGAAACTCAGAGGCTTGTTGGTCATTAACGTAAATACTATCTATCTTTGCTGAAGACATAGTGTGCGCTAATGGATTACCCCCATGCCCTGCCATGGAATGATATCCAACCATCAATAATGCATCAAAACTTTCATCCAGTTCTTGGACCATCGAATAAGGGTGACCGCTCCATCCACGAATCAGTCTTACGTTAGCAGGTAACTTTTCTGCTAGAATATTTCGTCCAGAATAGTGCGCATCCTTGACCCAAATTTCTTTGGCACCCACATCAATAGCACCATTACATGCTGCAAGGACCTCTTCGGTCATTCTCTCTTGAAATTGATTGTAGGCTGATGGTTTCTCGTGCTCGACCTCGTCCCAGTGAGTGACACCGGTAATGCCTTCCATGTCTGCACTAATATATACTTTCATTTAATCCCTGTTATCTTCTCTTGAAGATAACTATGTATAAATGGAAATGAAAGCTATCTAGATTTATATAGAATTCATTTATAAGTCATTGACCAACGATTGCCTCATCTCATCTTTGACAGAAACAGAGTGAATATATTTATTGTAGTCAATAACAATATTGGCATTTTGAGATAAATCAGCTAATTGGTTTTTTTGATCTTCGCTAAAGTGAAATTGTACGTAATGAACTGAACTTATTTTATCTTCTTCTTCTCTACCTTCTTCNAATTTTGCANATACCTTTTCATCACCAATTTCAAAGTAAAGGTTATCTCCATCGGTAAGTCCGATAAAATCATTTAAAACCGATTTGATTTTACTCTCATCTGTAATCTCTATAAACAGGGTTGCACTGAGACCACCATTAGGTGGCATTATAGAATTATAAACCTCTATCTCTTCTTGGATTTGCTCATCATGGACCAGACGCTCCGCTCTCATGATTTCTTGGATTTGAAAACTTAATGTCTTCTCATTCTCGAAAACCATTGTAACGTTTGGCCCAAGCGCAACTCGCCTATTTACTTTGTAGTCGATTATCTCTTTTCTATATTCGTGCCTAACTTTCTCGTATTCGATAATATCCATTAGTGATTCTTTATTAAGTGTTTTCATGGTTGATTCCTTAATCATTGTTTAACCCGTATGCNTTGTGCAATTCAAGTACAGGGTGAGATGGCATGACCTCACCATTACTGGCCTGATTNAATTGATGACTGGCAAGGGAGCAGTCAGAGCATGCTACGTCAGATTCTTTTTGGTTCATATCGTTAACACATCTTTCTGCAACCTTCATTGACTCATCAAAAAATTCTGATTTCATCCCCCAGCCTCCATCCATTCCGCTACATCGATTAACGAGATTTACTTTTGTATCAGGTACTAACCGGAGTATATCTCTACCCTTGAATCCCATTTGCTGTGCTTTTAAGTGGCAACTAACGTGGTAATTAACTGTTCCAATTTTCTCTTTGAAATCTTTTTTTAACTTATCCTGTTTGTTCAGGTAAACTANATATTCTGATATGTCAAAAGTATTTTCTGATATCAACTGAATTTTTTCATCGAGACCAAGATAATCGGGATATTCTTTTTTTAGGGTCATNCTACAGGTCGGAGGACCTGTCACAATTATTTTGTAACCGTCTTTAACCCACTTGTGTAATTCATCTACATTAGGCTGGGCTTGCTTCTCAAAACCATTAAAATCACCAGGACTCAAATATGGAGCACCGCAACATTGTTGTTTCGGGTATATACATTCAATTTCATTATGCTCTAAGATTTCAACAGATGCTTTCCCAAGCTCAACATCGTGAGAATTAGTAAAACACGTACCAAATATCACTACTTTTTCAGCAGAGTCACCCTGCAGGCTTTTATGTGAATTGAACCATTTTTCGAAAGTGTTTGTTTCAAATTTGGGCAAATCCCTTCTGGATGATATGCCAATTAGTTTATCAAGGAACCATCGTGCAATTGAAATTCCATTAACAAGGTTGATAANTGGTCCGAAAATTGAACCAAGTNTTCCNGTGAAATCTGTNTTTGATAAAAATCTGTCGTTAACTTTTACCCCTCTGTCCTTTGTCCGTATAGCCTGAGCTCTCGTCATTAACTTGGGAAAATCTAGCTGAAATTCATGCTCCTTACCCGGAGTATATGGACAAACGGGATCACAGAGTTTACATTGGTAGCAAAGGTCGACAACTTCCCAGCGTTCCTCTTCATTAAGATCAGTAACTTCTCCTCGAAATTCAACTTCGATACTTGCTTCAGATGCGTGCTCCCCTTCAGGAAGATCAAGGTATGTATCTTTTTCTTCTTCTTTGCCAACTCTTCCAGCTTCCTCCGCAATCTTTCTCTTTCTGGTGCCTGCATTATCAACAGAATCAAAAAGCGAAGGAAAAGAAGGACATAAATTGAAACATAGTCTACATCCAATACATATATCATATACTCTNTCCATTTCCTGGTAGAGTGATTCTTTGTCCCAGTAAAGTGGATCTCTTATATCATAAATGGTGTTATCAGTNTTGGAATGATCCAGCATCTAATGTATAATCCTTATAAATGAAGTTAAAAGTATGAATCTGGACTGTANATAGCCCAGATTCATATTAGGTTATTTTAAAGAGTTTCTAAAGTCTCCTGAAATTTTCCTGCGTGAGACTTTTCTGCTCTAGCAAGAGTCTCAAACCATTCAGCTACCTCATCAAAACCCTCTTCTCTTGCTGTTGCTGCAAATCCTGGATACATTTCTGTATACTCATAGGTTTCTCCAGCTACTGCTGCCTTAAGATTGTCTTCAGTTTCGCCAATTGGTAATCCTGTTCCAGGATCTCCGGCTCCGCCTTTTTCCATAAATTCAAGATGACCGAATGCATGGCCTGTCTCTCCATCAGCGGTGTTTTTAAATACTCCTGCAGCTTCAGGGTAACCTTCAATATCCGCCTGACGCGCAAAATAAAGATACCTTCTATTTGCTTGAGACTCACCGGCAAAAGCAGCCTTTAGATTCTCATGTGTTTTACTTCCTTCTAAGGACATTATGTACTCCTTTATTAGTCGTGTTTATTGCATTTTCCGATAAGAGTTATTTCCACATCGGATACTTCAAAATCATGTTGGTTTTTAACCATTTCCTTTAAATCATCATTAGGTAACTCAATATCAACCATACTACCACAGCTTGTACATTTCATGTGGTCATGTGGATCTTTGTTCCAATCGTACCTTGCTAAAGATCCATCGTGTATTGTTCTTATGACACCTTGCTCTGTTAACTGCTTNAGGTTCCTGTAGACTGTTCCTAAGCTAATATTTGGAAGAGCTTTTTTTGCTTTAGAGTAGACCCAGTCTGCTGTTGGATGAGAATTAGTGGANAAAATAATTTCCCTTATAACTTCTCTTTGATGGCTATATCTCATATAATAATTTAAACAGTAATGATTACTAATACTAATTAAAAATTGTAAGTTATATATAAATATTACTGCCTAACTTTAACAGGTTAAATCAACTAAAATCAAAAGGAATAATTAAATGTTAAATGTAAATGACACTGCACCTGATTTCACTTTGAAAAACACAGAAAAGCAGGATGTTACTTTATCTCAGTTCAGTGATAAAACAGTCGTATTAGCTTTCTATCCGGGTGCGTTCACAGGTGTCTGTGACACTGAAATGTGCACACTTCAAGATAACCTGAATGCTTTTAATGGCCTCAATGCAACCGTTTTAGGTATCAGCGTTGATTCGCCTTGGGCCAATGGTGGATTTTCAAAAAAATATAATCTAGGATTTGATCTATTATCAGATCTTGATAGAGAGGTTGTAAAAAGCTACGATGTTGTTTTTGAAGGCCTTGGTGGCATTGAAGGTTATACCTGTGCAAATAGAGCGGTTTACATTGTGCAAGATGGCGTCATAAAATATGCTTGGGAAGCATCTCCCAACCCAGGTGTTGAACCAGATTATGATGAAATAAAAAGCACACTTCAAAGCCTATAGTACATTAATCAGGAAAACCCCTCATTTGAGGGGTTTTCCTTTACACCAAAGTATTCTTTTAAAACTCCTCGCCCAATCACTCCAAANATAACTAAAAAGCCCCCCAATTTAGCCGTACTGGTCATAGTCTCACCNATGAAGAAAAGCGCAAGAATAGGATTTAATATTGGTTCTATTACGGGGTAGATGATTGCNTCCAAAGCTGAAACGTGTTTTATAGCAATACTATAAAGTACATACGCCAGACCTAGTTGAAAGAAACCAAGAAAAATTATATATGCCCAATTAACAGGCTCATAGGTCACTCCATTTTGATAAAAAGGAGAGCATACTAAAAAGGTTATGATATTGCCGACTAAAACTGAATCGATAGGATTATCATTCTTTTGTTTTCGCATATAGAGCGTTAATCCTGCAAAGCCTGCACCAGATAGTAAAGCTAAAGCATTGCCCCAAAACTGTTGAAAACTTAATTCTTCTAAAAAAAAACAGACCAGACCGGTCAAAATAATTATAATGGCAATCCAATCTATTTTTGTAGATCGCTCACCGAGGATATAGTAGCCAAATAGTGCTACGTAAACTGGAGCAGCATATTGAATTAAAATGACATTACCTGAGCTAGTAAGTTTATTTGCAACAACGAAACATATTACCATCAATGCATAGCAAATGGCTCCAGCCCATGTATTTTTCCCAAATCGAAAATTTTTTGGCCTGCTGTAGAAAAAAATAATGATTGCAGTAAATCCACTTCTCAATCCTGCTATTACTAATGGGGGCCATGGAATCAACTTAATCAGAAAGCCTCCCGTACTCCATATAATACCAGTCAAGATCAAAAGCACTATTGCAAGACCACGACTCAAACTAGATCCTTCAAATATGGTTTTGATAAATGACCGACTATTGCAAGGAAAAGAACGCTGATAAAAATAGTCACTACCGAAGTCGAACTATAGGCAATCAGCGTCATCCCCAAGGCTGTACCAGCAGCTGGTGGGTGCTCAAGGTCTAGAACAACCATNAACAAAATGGTTATGCCAACTGACAACGAAAACCACAGTGCTTTAAATAGTACCACATCCATAAATGGGAAAACTGCAAAGCATGAACCAATAAAAAAGCCTAGAAAATGTCCTCCGATAATACGCTTTGGTTCAGCAGCAATATTATTTGGCATTGCAAAAACAATAAACGCAGTTGCGCCAATGCTGGCTATAATTACCGGACTGTTAGATAAAGTTATCGTAATGAAAAAAACAGTGGCAGCAGCATAAGAACTTTGAATTAAATATCTTCTCCAATGTTTTGGGAATTTAGAATCTATTTCCACTATTGGTTTCTTAAATAAAAAAAAAGCCCCCTAAGAGTATAGGGGGCTTTTAAAGTTTTTAGTGAAAGGTTCAGCTAGAAACCAGCTATTTTTGCAGACTTTTTATAAAGCTGAAATACAATATGCCACCCAATTATTACCATTATCATAGGTAATAACCAAGAAAACTCATCAGGTATGCCTAGAAAAGTAGGTGCAGTTACATGGTGTTGATTATGCATTGTCCAAACAAGAGGAACGGACATATAGGTGTTATGTTTTGATCTTAAACCTGCTAGCGCCAGAAGATCTGCATCAGGTGCCTCTCCATTTTTAATGGCATTGATTATTTTTTGTTGAGCAGGCCAAATACGAAACCAAACATTGAAAGCCATGTTTGTTCCAAACAGAGCACCAAGGTGAATATTCACAGCCCTGTATCCAAAGCCTCCCAATTTTTGCATTGCAAAGACATATGCTCCAATAAGTAAGAAGCTAACTATGGTTACCGCTCTTACATTAGATGCTAACGGACTTTTNTAAATAGCATCATAAAGGAACACAGCTACAAAGGTAAATANTAAAAGTACATGTATGGACATATTTGCTGGTTCGCCGGTTATNTCATTTGAAGTAAAATCTTCGGGCATCATACCTCCGGCCCAATAAATAACGTAAAGTAAGACAACACCTGTTACCCATGTCCAAGCAGCTCCCATTCGAAACCAGTATAAGGCTCTTGGCATTAGCTCAGGAACAACCTTTTTCTTGGTCTCAGCATCCATTGTAGGGGCAAATGCCGTATTTACAAAATTAAAAAAGTATAACAACCCTATCCACATAATACCAGCGATTACGTGTAACCATTTAAANATTGGATGAATTAGTTCCATGATCTCCTCATTTGTCCATTAATGTATCTGCTAGAAAATATGACAATAAATTAAATATTTGCTAGCTTTATCCTTCTCTTAAGTTGTAAGCACTGTGAACTCTGTCAATAGAAACCATGAATGATGCAATTCTCATAGCAACACCCCGTTCTTTTTTCATAGAATAAACCTCATGGAATGCACGCACCATCTTGTCTTCAAGTTTCTTGTTTACCTCATCCTCAGTCCATTTGAATTGCTGCAAATTCTGAACCCATTCAAAGTAGGATACAGTAACACCTCCAGCATTTGTTAGAATATCTGGAATCACTGGAATACTTCGTTTATGTAAACTTCTTGCTGCATCACCAGTAACTGGACCATTAGCTGCTTCCACAACTACTTTGCAGCTTAATGTGTCTACATTTGATTCGTTAATCGCACTACCTAATGCAGCAGGAATGAGAAAATCACAATCCAAAGCAAGGAGCTCCTCGTTAGTAATTTTCTTACCCTGTTCAAAACCATCTATCGTTCTGTTTTTATAGTTGTGTTCAAAAAGTGATGGAATGTCAAGCCCGTCAGGATCAAATAGCCCGCCNGTTACATCGCTGACAGCAATNATCTTACAACCATACTCATGCAGGAATTTTGCTGCATAGGAACCAACATTACCAAATCCTTGAATCACTATTTTTGAATCTTGTAAATCTATGTCCCATTTCCCTGCTGATTCTCGAGTGATAATAGCAGTCCCTTTTCCAGTAGCAGCCTCGCGACCCTCTGATCCTCCTAATTCTAATGGCTTGCCGGTAACAATTGCTGGCGAGTACCCATGTATCTGACTGTACTCATCCATAAACCAACTCATTACCTGAGCATTCGTATTAACGTCTGGAGCAGGAATATCAACATTGACACCAATAATAGGATCAATAGCTCTAAAAAATCGTCTAGACATTCTTTCTAGTTCAGTTTTACTAAANTTTGTTGGATCAACTCCAATACCGCCCTTACCTCCTCCATAAGGAATATCTAANAGAGAAGTCTTCCAGGTCATAAGAGTTGCGAGTGACCTTACTTCATCAATATCTACATGCTCGTGATACCTGATGCCTCCCTTAAACGGGCCCCTGGTGTTATTGTGTTGTACTCGAAATCCTATCACACTATCTAGTTCACCATTATCGCGCCTAAAAGGAACTTCAACTGTTAGTTCTCTATCAGGTATTTCCAAGGCTCTTGGCAATATTTGGTTTTAATCCTAATTCTTTGACCGCATTTTCATATGCGTACGAGGTTGGGTTTGAACTTGATGACATATTATTTCCGTTTGTTTAATTTGTTCACAAATCTAAAAATGATTGATCAAACTACAAATGATCTTCATCAATTTTTAAAAATTAAAAAACTTTATTGTTTTCATTAAATTTTTAAGATCCAATAGAATTACTATTTTACTATCAATATCGGGCAGTTCGAATTTTGCATCACATTAAGTGGCTTACTGCCAACAAAAAATTTTGCAATTGGCGACTGTGTAGATGCCCCCATAATTATAATATGATCCTCCCCTGCTATTTCTATTATTTTCTCTACAGGTTTACCAATCTCAAATTTTGTTTCAGCCTCCACTCCACATCTTCGCATCATTTTAGATGCATTTTCTGATGATTTTTTATTTGCTTCCTTAAAATTCTCATCCTCGCTTACGGTAATGATTTGAACCTTGATACCAAATGCTTGTGCAACCCTAACTCCATACTTTACCGCTTTTTTNGTACCTGGAGAATCATCAACCGCCAGAAGGATTTTATAGTTAATGGTTTTGTTAAAGTTATTTACTACAAATATTGAGCTATTTATATATTGAATCATATCATGCGACATACTGCGTTTGGCACTGCCTCCAATAATTGTAAGATCGTATTCGTATGCATCAACCTCATCCCGCAATTCTTTTATTATATCTCCATTTCTAAGTATCAAGGATAAATTCTCAACTGCCGAGCCTTTGAGCAAAACCTCTGCACGACCAGAGTCATTTTCAATTAGAAGATTTTTTGGAAACCCATCACTTATTGATCGCTCCTCTATAAATTTATTTTTTAAAAGATATCCAAATGCCCACTCAAGGACGTCAACACCCGGCCTATCAATATCCCAGGTTTCCATGAGTTCATTGGCAAGAGAAACATCTTTCATGCTGAACTCACTTATCTTTTGTCCCACATCAACGATAGTAGTTGATGCCTTAAGAACACGCGCAATGTTCATACCAACATCTAGCGTTGACTCTGAATATTCTTTACTGCTGATTGCGATTAGTATTTTCATATTAACATTGGCCAATAAAATGTAGAGATGATTAAGAGCAGGAGGACAGAAATAATAAATAGTTTCCAACCTGCCTTAAAATAATCACCAGAAGTAATTAACCCAGTAGAATGTATAATCATGCAGGTAGGTGAAGCCACAACAGTTAGATATGCAAATGCTGATGCAATAGAGGTCATAATCCCCATGATAATGGGGTCACCCCCCATATCTAGAATGATTGGGCCGAGAACAGCAACCGTTGCTGCATTACTCAATAAATTAGTCAATAGGCCTGTTACGATTACCGAAACAAACCACCTAACAATTGCTATATCTTTGAAAATAATATCTAAATAATGTAGTGTTTGCTCAGCTACCCAAAGTGCAGCTCCAGTCTCTTTCATTTGTATACCCAATGATATCGCCGATCCAAATAACAATATAACACCCCAGTTAGTGCTTCTATTTATTTCGCTCCACTCAATTAATCCAAATGATAGGTAAAAAAAGACCCCACTAAGTGCAACTATTCCAAGCCCCACTACTGGGCTCACAAAAATCCACCCCAAAAAGACAAGGAAAAAGATTCCTATTGCTAGTATTTGATTAGCAGTTAATCTCCCTGTTTTTGCGACCTTGACTTTTAGTTTCCTAACGGAAGAGTCCATGATTTTTTGTTCAGGGGTAAACGTATACCACAAAGTTGAGGTAACGATTGGGATTTCAATTAAAAGCATTGGATAAGCAAATTTCATCCAATCAAGATAGGAAATGGTTCCCATTCCAAATTCAGATATATATCCAATCATTATGACATTACGACCACCACCAGAAGGAGTACCAATTGAACCAATTGCGCATCCATAGGCTATTGAAAAAAGTAATAGCGTAGACAGTTTAGTAGCTTTGTTTGTACTTAAACCAGCATTTCGAATTAAGGCTAGTGCCACTGGTAGCATCATTGCCGCTACTGTATGCTCTCCGATGAAAGACGATAAAAAAGCAGATATTGTTACAAATCCTAATACTATTCTCCAGGTTTTGTTTCCAGTTACATTAATTACACTCAGTGCAAGTCGCTTATCAAGACCTTGATTTACAAGTGCAACCGCAAGCATTAGGGAACCCATAATAAAAAAAACAGCATCACTCATGAATGATGAGGCTACTCCATCTGCATCATCCACACCGAGTATAACCTCCATTACTAGTATCAATATTGCTACAGCAGGAAGTGGGATTGATTCACTAATGATTAAAACAAGAGCAACCCCCACAATGATTAATGTACGATGTCCCTCTGGAGATAATCCCTCTGGAGAAGGAAAATAAAAAAAAGAGATGCTCAGAAGAAATGCTAGAATGAGCCATTTTTTTCTGGTGATCCAGAATAAGATATTTGAGATAGAACGTGCTGAAAAACCAAACATTGGTATTCAGAATTTATAGATTAATATATTACAAATAACATAATCGCTTTTGTAATTAAACTAAATGAAACTAATAATGAAATTCTTAAACTGGCTTGCCCCACTTACCTTTTCAAAAGAATCATTTAAAATAAAATATCTGATTTAAAGCAAAAAGGTAGTCTAATAATCAAAACTAAATTTTCATCGAGCTTCCAAAGATATTAATAAAGGACTCCACAAAATCTATAGTCAGATATAATCGCCTATAATTACTATCACTATGCGGAGAACGGTGAACAATACCTGCACCCTCATTACCTTGCCAGCTTTCACCTTTTAGAAGAGCGACATGACCTGTTTCTAATTGTTTAATATCATCTNCACTTGAAAACAAACCAGATTCATCATCTGGTTTCCCATTATTTCCATATCCTAATTTACTCCTATCCACTGAATCTTGAGGTAACCATTGCGTCGCAGGTCCAACATAGGTGGTTACCAAGCGACATTTGATTTTATCCGTATGAAAACGTGGACACATAGGATGATCAATCCCATCCAACCGTAACCACAACTTTTTTTGATCAAATAATTCACAAAACATAAATGCTAAATAACTTACGTCATCAAAAANGGGTAACATATGACTATCTGTTCCAACCAAAGATTTCAACGATTCTTTGACATCTTTTGGTTGAATCACCTCAGAAAATTCAAGTTTGGGATTCTTTTTGATAACATACTCACTGGATAAAATAAGAGATTCATTAAGCTTACGCTTCCATATAGATATGTTAACATCTTCCTTATATATTTCAGAAATTTGGGAGACAGCAATTTTATCAAAGTCTGGTTGATTATGATTCCTAATGGATAAATGGTTTGATCTACTTGGTGTTGTTATCACGATGCCTCTCCCCAATCAGGAAAAGGATCTGGAAGTTTGGCCCAATGATCTTTGCCTAATAGTAAATCAGCATCGGACAAGAGGCAATTATCTAGAAGCTGAGTTATATGTTTCTGATCTAGACCCTGCCCAATGAACACTAACTCTTGGCGCATATCACCAAATGGTTCAACCCATTTTTCCTTAATATAGTCAAGTGATTCTTGATCTTGGGGCCAACGGTTCTCAGGAATTGCCTTCCAAAACATTCCCGCAAAACCATGATGGGCTATGCCACCTGCTTGATTCCAAGTACCTGCAAATTGTGGCCGAGTTGCAAGCCAGAAATAGCCTTTTGACCTTATAAGTTTTCCTGAGAGGTCCTTGCTGTGTAAAAAATCGTGAAACTTCTTTGGATAAAAAGGCCTTCTAGCCTTGTAGACAAAGCTACTGATTCCGTATTCCTCTGTCTCAGGTACGTGCTCCCCCCGGAGCTCTTTAAGCCAACCTGGAGCTTGTTGAGCGCGCTCAAAATCAAATAAACCTGTGCTCAAAATTTCTTGCCCTGAAATTTCGCCATTAGAAATTGGAATGATTTGCGCATGAGTATTCAGATTTCTTATAACAGCTTTAAGTTTATCAATGTCACCTTGTTTTACCAAATCAGTCTTACTGATCAATATAATATCAGCAAACTCTACTTGATCAACAAGTAAGTCAGCTACGCTCCTTTGGTCTTCATCACCAAGTGATTCACCAACCTCTTGAAGATACTTAGCCTCGTTAAAATCTTTGAGGAAATTAACTGCATCAACAATAGTCACCATGGTATCCAATGTGGAAACATCAGAAAGTGAAACACCATCTTCATCTGCAAAGGTAAAGGTTTCTGCAACTGGTAAGGGCTCGGAGATACCTGTGGATTCAATCAATAGGTAGTCGAACTTTCTAGCTTTTGCTAATTCTGTTACCTCTACCAAAAGATCTTCTCTAAGAGTGCAACAAATACAACCATTGCTCATTTCTACTAATTTTTCTTCTTTATGGTTTAGCGAAACATCATTTTGAACCATCGACTGGTCAATATTTATCTCGCTCATATCATTTACAATGACAGCTACTTTTTTCCCTTCTCTGTTGTTGAGGATATGTGTAAGAACAGTTGTTTTGCCAGCTCCAAGAAATCCTGACAAAACCGTAACCGGTAATTTTTGCATAGTAAGTACTCCTGATAAAAATGTAACTTGTATAAATAAATCTATTAATTATTTATAATATAGATATTTAATATTGGCACTAATGCAACCAAGTTGCAATAATAATTTCATGAGTATTTCAAGAAAAACAAAAACATTGAATCTGATTTTAGATTTATTTGATCAAAATAATAGAGCCATTTCAGTTGTAGATCTTGTATCAGCATTTAGCTCTGAAATGAATAAAACTACTGTATATCGAATTCTACGAAGATTAGAAGATTCTGGTGTTTTACATTCTTTTGTAGATAAAGATGGATTAAAACGGTACGCAAAAGGAGACCAAAGAAATAAATCTAAAGGAGATCAGCATATTCATCCACACTTTTTATGTGAAGATTGTGGAATTTCAACCTGTTTACCATTGGAAGTTCAAACAGTCTCCATACCTGGNTATAGCATAAAAAGTTCAGAACAACTATATTTAGGACAGTGCAATAATTGTGCATGATATGCATATATTAATAAAAAGGAATTGGAAAATGAACTTTTATGAAAATCTCAATCTACAGAATAAGAAACAAATCCTAGCTTGTTTAATGCTAAGCACAAGCCTTGTTTTTGCAAATAATAATTCAATAAACGATTCAAACGATAAATCAAATACAGCCAAGATCAGCAACTCTAATGAAAAACCTGATAAAGCTGTAGACAAAAAGAAAGATGTTTCAAGCAGCAGGTATCATGATATAATGGCTACTAAAGGTGATTGCTCTGCTAGTTGTTGTTCAAATAAAAGTACAACTACAAAGGTTGAGAATTCAAATAATCAAAAAAGTAAAAAGAGATTTAGTTGGTTTTTTCGGTCTAGATAGGAGCTTCTGAGAACCTTTAAATTGATTTTGCTTATTAAAATTATTTCAATAAGATCATCTTTTTAGTATCANCAAAATTACCTGCCTGGATTTTNTAAAAGTAAACTCCNGCTGATANAGGNTGACCTTTATCATTGATAGCATCCCATCTGGCAGAATAAAAACCGGCACTCTTAACCTCATTTACTAACATTTTTATTAAATTACCTGAAATATCGAAAATACTTATACTAACGAGTATTTTTTCAGGTACATTATATCTTAAGGTTGTTATTGGGTTAAATGGATTTGGATAATTTTGATGCAACAGGTATTGATTTGGCATATTCTCATAATTTGATCNNAGAATAGTATTACGTACATAAATGTAATTTTGAAAATTTAGATTAGCTAAATCATTTGGACCAAGATTTGTAATAGCTCCTAGGTCATCTTCTAAGATAATTCTAATATTCCAATTTCCTTCGGTTGTCGCCATAGGTATTTCTATTGTGCTGGCAATTGAAGAGGACATTTCACCTTCGTCAAAGGATCCTGAACTCTCTAATATTTCTCCGCCATTTGGTGGACCTCCATTGATAATTAATCGTAAAATATAACTGGATAAATAATCTTCACTATCCTCAGCAGTTAATACAAAACCAATTCTTATTGATTCTTGACTNGTGTTTACCGTATCACCGTAGATCGAAAAGTTAATCAATGATGGACCAATATTTCCTGTAGCACAATCTTCTGGACAATTATTTTCTGTTTCTGGACCACCGCAAATGCCATCTCCACAGCATGGATTCCCAGGTGGTACTTCNTTGCAATCTGGTACNTCTCCTCCACCTGCATTATCAAAATCACCTTTCAGACATCTAGTGAAAAATGGAAATTCGTCTGTAACTACATAATAGTATATACCATTAGGGAATTCTGGAGTTACTCCTATTCTACCATTGCATTCATCTAAGTCTCCATAGCCTTCTTCATATTCGAAATCTTGAGTGAAAGCACCCAATGGAATAGGTATGTTTGGATTTGTTGTTCCTTGACCTGGCCCACCTACTAAGGCTGTTAATGTATCTGGACGACCTTCATCGGGGTTTTCCTTTAGTTTCCAACTAGGCTGCAAGGCTACAAGATCACTTGCAGAATCATTTGGGTCTGAGTATCCATATTTAGCATATACAGGAAACCCATCGGAAGCCCAACCAACTAAAGTCATACCTTGATTATCTCCCAGAAAATCTATTAATAGCTCTGGCATTCCATGGTAATGATATTGGCCGTTAGGCTGCACATGAGCATGATTCATATCATCTCCGAANTCAAATGTTTCATGCCCAAGAGCTTCTATATTCCAATTTCCTTGACCTTGNGCAAGGCTGCATTCTCCTTGNTCATTACATCTCCCAGCTGTAGCAGGATCAAATTTTACACTATTGATTGCATATGCGATAGCTCCCGCTGGGCCGCCTACGGGTTCACCATTTTCTGAAACTATTGTTGGGCAAAGAGAAAAAACTTCATTCACATTTTGTTCGCTTATAGAATTGGGATTATTTGCATTAGGGAAAGTTCCAACTTCATGGTTCGGGATGCCATTCCCAGAAAGAATTCTATTTACATCGTCAGATGTCCAGTTAAAAATACTGTATGCATTTACCGATTCGTCGTCGTTATAAATTTCTTCGTTAATATCATCTAATACTCCAATTGTAGAATATTCACCGTCTTCACATTGAGCAAATATTGAATTGATGTAAACTGTAATAGAGATTATAAGAACGAACTTCATTTTATATTTTTGGTTGATAATCATAAATATAGGACACACCAACATTGGAAAGGTTAAANTTTTTTGCCAATAGAACANTGGTCTTTCTGTTTGAGGAGTCATAAGAAACCTCTGAATTCAAATTATGACCTTAGTTTGACCCTTAGTGACGGCCAGTAATAGGTCCCTAAACAAAAAATTATCTCAAAACCAATAAACATAAATAGATTTCTTGCTACCCCATCATCAAACCCATAGCTATGCAATCCTACCTGAAGAAGGTTGACCCCAAACCAGGCAAGAGCAACAATTATATTGTTTAGTGCCATACCTAATGCAAATTCTTTAGGTTTAGCTAATCCAGATAGTCTCATGTGTATCATCATTAACTGCCAAAGAACAATCAATAATGCACCATTTTCTTTAGGATCCCAGCCCCAAAATCTGCCCCATGATTGATCCGCCCATATTCCACCAAGTATGGTTCCAAATAAGGTAAAAAATAATGCCAAGAGAGTAATCCCAAACAAATTATTGAATATGCTTTTTAATGAAGCACTATTTACCCCTCTTATTTCTTGAATCAAATACAAGTGCCCAACGCAACCAGCCATCAATGATGCTCCATAGCCAATTGTAATAGTTGTAACATGCGTTGCTAACCAAAAATTTGAATTTAATACAGCGACCAGCATTCCCAATGTGTCACCATCTGCGGCATAGCTAAAGCCGACATAGTGTAGCACAGACCCNCTGACTGATCCAACAAAGATACCAAGACCGTCTTTTCGAAAATATTCAAGTAAAACCGCAAGTGCCATGATAATTAATGAGACAAAAATAACCGATTCATATAAAGTTGTAACTGGCGGTCGCTCCATTATCTGCATTCTCAAGAAAATTCCATATCCATGTATTACTGTGCCAGAAATCAAAAGTAAATATGCAACTCTGTTTAAAAGAATAGGCTTGATCATCCAACTGATTGACAAAAAGATAAACGATAACAAGTATAATCCAAGGCTGATATAAAATAGGTTAACCCTGTTCATCCAGGTCTCTTTTTTTAAGTTATCAACCTTAACATTGATACCTTGGAAAGTGGACAAAGCCATCTCATAACGGTTAAGGGCTGAGCTCATTTCTAGATCATTTCCAGCTAGACGATTTGCGAGATACATCTGCAACGAATTAAGAATTGCTTCCTGATTTTCATTAGCAGGAATTCCCTTCAGGATAAAATCAAATGGTGAAAGCCATTCCCCCGATTCTGAATTATTGCTTGGTGGTATAAATTTCAAAGCTTTGAGGTAGCTTATTTCTTCAAACCTGAGAATATTTCTACTTATTTCGTACAATTGTTTTTCATAAACGGTCCTATCGCTGGCATCTTTTTGATCAATCATTTCGAGCATAGATGATTGTTCGCTTAAACCAGGTGTAATTTGGTTAAAACTATATTTATGCTCGTTTGTCCAATCGAGAAACAAGCTAGATGCAACTTCTGGATTACGGATATTAAATATTTTTTGGTCCCTGCCATTTTCTGGGTTAAGAATTAGGTTTATGATCCAATCTGTTGCACCCATATCTAGTTCCTTGATAGAACGTTTGCCATAGAATGCTAATAAATGATTGCGGGCGAATGTGTCAAGAGGCTTAATCCTACCTTCATCCTGTAGAGGGATATCGCCAATTTCAAATGCTGATAGACTTTGTACACAAATTGTGACAAAAAGTAGTGTTGCTTTTAAAATTTTGGTCATAAGTATGACTACTTTTTGCTCTTGAGTGTTGATGGAATGCTCATGAGTAGATGGATTAGTAATCCTATGCTCATTATGATACTTGATATATAAGGAAACAATCTTCCATAGTTTTTTACTGTAGCCAAGACAGTTGTCTCTTTGTCTAAACCATCTATAAATGAGGCCTGATAAAATGTATAATTTTGATGTCTTAGTGGTTCATTCATTTGAATCAAAATTCTTCTAGGAATGGAGTTCTCAATTAAGTTGACCTCTGAGCTGTAGCTTTTTGCTACATTGGTACCAGGATGCATTATTTTTTCAAAGTCTAATAAGCTTATTGAAAAAGGAAGATAGGTTCTTTTGCGCCTAAATTCCGTAAAGTAAAGATCTCCGTTTATCTGAAATGTGTCAGGTGTCTTTTGACCAAGGAAAATTCCATAGATACCATCTTTCTCACTGCTAAGTCCAGATAGTTTGATGATAATACCTGGCCGATTTTGAGTTGCTTCTTTTTCAGGTCGCAGGGGCAATAAAACAAACTCCTTTAAAAAACCTTTATAGATTTTTTCCGCGGGAGAAATTCTACTCTCAATTCTCACATTTTCCATGTGACTAATGATGTCTATTTGAATCCCAAAATCTTCATATGTAATTGAATTGCCATCATTTAAAAGAGGTGCATCAAATACCGTATACTCTAGACTATCGTCACGGGAGGTATTCACAAATGCTAATTCCATATCAAAGTAATCATCTACGTGATTTGAGGTTTCTCCTTCTGCTATAACCATGTTTCCTTCAGAACTAAACAATGCCGTTACTCCACCGCCAAGGAGAAGAAGAAGGCCACCAAGGTGAACAATTATGATACCTGTCTTCTTTACCTTCCAAAGATTTTTCTTAAAAAGACTTGCTGCAAGATTAATCGTCATTATCAGTAACACAAGCCTTCCACCGGGCAAAGGAATAAAGCCTCCAAGTAGAAAGAAATATGAAGAAAAATATCGCATCTGTGACTCATAGAGGCCAATATCTTTCTGAGCNAGGGTACCAAAAAAAACTAATATGATCATCCACAGGACCGTATAGGAAAATATCTTTGGACTACTTATCAATTTAGTAAGTGTGTTTTTCATCAACTCGTTTGCCTAAGAGAATTACAAAATTTTAAGAAATCATTTTCAGTTTCATTTACACCTGTTGCTGATGAAGAAAGCTTCACAAAGACTGTCCTATCTTTTAATTGAAAAATAGATGCTAGAATAGCTGTGGTTTGATCTTTATCATTTAGCAATTTGAAATAAGAAAATTCACCCAGGAATCCTGATTTTTTTACAGAAATTGCATCAATACCAGAGTCGGACATTGACTCCAGACCAATCTGACNCAACCATCTATTNACATTTAATGTGATTCCTCCGCTGGATCCACCAAAAGTAGTTACGGAAACATCACCTNAACCTTCAGAAAATGGCGTNTTGAANCTTGCTAAACGCATCGAGTGACCATCTACCTGAATCCANCTTTCNGGCTTTTCCCANGTGACAGAGAATTCTACGNTNGACTGNACNTCTTCTNCAATTGGTTTTGNNTCAANTTTTGGAAGTCTATANGTCCTTACATGTTTATNTTTTTCACANGATANAAAGAAAANAGAGTNANNATNNTNAATNNNTANNAGCACTTAAATNTCGAAAANATACCGTTCATAACGCCNAAATTTGCAATNATTTATGTACCGATTTCAAACATAATAGAACNTTGNTTNGTNTANTNAGTCTTGAGGCTAAAATGATCAATAGNAGTATAAGAAGTCTGCTAATGTAAATAAATCAAAAATATCTACGTTAGAATTTTGATTTATATCTCCATAGGTACTTTGTTCTATTACGTAGGAAACCAAAATTTCAAGATCTGAGTTATCTACTAATCCATCATCATTTAAATCATAAAATGTGGTAAAATTAAAAATCTTGATTGCTACGGGTCGATGATCTGATACATTGTAATCATATTCGCTCCATCCACCATCCATATAACTATCAATCTTGATTGTTTGAGTTTGTATTCTAGTTAAACCATTAAAAATTTCATTTGTTATAAGTATGTGATCAAGATGCGAAGGCCAGTTAGGAAAAGACCAGTGTGAACTTGGCCCATTTGCAATTTCAATATCAGAAAAAAAGTAATTCTCCGAATCTTCTAATATATNTTGGAAAACATTATTTNTTGANTCTTCAGCAATGTCATCATTGAGATCACCCAAAACAATAACATTTTGTCCTNGTAGATTATCATCGATGTATTGTTTAAGCANATTCATCGCAATNAACCTCCTGTTCTCTTCATCAGAAGCATCGCTAGTGTCAAGCGCACCATCTCCACAACACTTGAGATGGTTATTTATTAAAAAATAATTGTCGCCCATAAAATTTATATCCATCACCATTGGCGATCTAGGGAATGCGCTCCAGTAAGGCGAAGTTGTATATATTTCGTAGATATCATTGATCTCTATTGAACCTGTTTTGTAAATATATGCCAANCCGGCAAACCAAGCTGATTCATAATAGCCAGAGTAATCTTGAAGATCATCTACCATTANGTCNAACATNACTGTNTCATCAACCTCNTGAATAGCAATAATATCCAGATCCAAGTTTCTAATGATATCTGAAACATGATTTGANGTGGTTTGACCATTTTTGGGNAACCATTCTATGTTCCATGTAGCTANGTCTANCGAANAATTATCACCNAAATNAATGTCNNCCANTTCNTGNGAGTATGATAAACCAGTTAATAAAAGTANAGATGAAATTTTNGNAAACTCTTTCTTGATGTCGGTTGCTGTATGCAAAAGATTTAACAATTTGAAGTGTGTTGGAATCTCAAGAAATAATTCTTGTGGCTACTGAACATGAATCAAAACAGGTAAGTGATCAGAAATGTGGTTGTTATCATGAAGTCTATCATCAATATGAAAAAATGATAAAACTTTAAAATCCTTTGTAAAAATATAGTCTATCCTTTTGTCTATGGGCATNGNNGGGTTAAATGCATTATAAGTTCCAACAGGACCCTTTGGTTTTTCAATTGATATTTCAAAACTATCAGATAGTTTTGTTTTTATTTTTTCGATGGGTGGACTACCTGGAGTTGAATTAAAGTCCCCCATAATTATTACAGGTAGATTTCGATAGTTAAGACTAGCAATTTTTTTCAAAATTAATTCAGCTGACTTCTCCCTTGCTATTGAACCAATGTGGTCAAAATGTGTATTGAAAACCCAAAAATCTTGTCCTTTTTCCTTGTCAAGAAAAAGACCGTAAGTACATATCCTTTCTAATGCAGCATCCCAGCCAACTGATATTTCCCCCGGTGTTTCTGATAACCAAAAGGTGGAAGATTTTTGTAAATCATATCTAGTTTTATCATAAAAAATGGAACAGAATTCCCCCTTATCCTTTCCATCATCTCGCCCAACCCCAAAGTAATCATAGTTATTCAAAGCATTATTAATATACTGGACTTGATTTAATAAACCTTCCTGAATACCAATTATTCCAGGATCATATTCATAAATTAATTTGATTACCTCATCTTTACGAATTTCCCAACTATTAACTTTATCCCATTCATTATCATAACGAATATTATAGGACATTATGCTATGAGATTGGGGAAATATTAATTGCGATGTGAAAGGCATTACCAATATTAAAACCAGAACTTGAGAAATTTTATTTTTGTAAGTAAATATTACTTTAGTGATTCTCAACAAATTACTTCACTCCATTATATTAAATTGAATTCCATTGTCCTTTAATCGCTCTGCTAAAACTTCTCCTATTCCAGATGCTGGGGTAAGTACTCCGTATCTTTCTGGCAGTCTGTCCTCATCCATTAAGATACTCAAACCTGCCTCTGTAATCATTGTAGCTGTCGCTAAATATCCAGGGTCTCCTTCCCCAATGACTTTTATGCTCATTTTTTTGGTATTATCAATGGCACCAATAATATCAAGGTTAAAATATCCAGACTCTCTCTTTTCTCGAGACGGTCCTTGACCAGGAACTGGGAAAAAGAGTTTTCTAATAACCCAAAGTAAAATACGAGACTTGAGAGTAATTTGTAATGCCACTAAGGTGATAAGCATTGATAATGCATAAAAGTAACCTCTTAGTCCTTTCTTGTAGGTCGAAACCTCAGTATATGCAAAATCTTTTCCATAACGATGATCCAATAGTGCATTAGTACGTCTAACTACTTTNGAATTAAAACCAGACATAACAAAAGGACTTAGCCATCTATTTATACCCTTGTCCCATTTAATACTCTTTAGACTTGGTTGACGTGTTTTATATTCCAAATACTCTCTTGGATTTAGTGCGAAAGGACCTCTAAATATTTTTTGTTCTTTAGGATCACCGGGTTTGTGTTGTGAGATGTTGATCATACTTGCTACCGTGCCTCCGCTCAACCCACCCTTAATTGATTTGACATAGAGATTGACCTTATTACAAGGTTTTTGATTTCTTTTTATGGAAGTTTGTTGGAGTAATAAAACACCAATATCTGAAGGTATTGAATCAAAGCCGCAGCTATGAATTATTTTGCAACTATTCTCTTTAGCCTTTGAATGAAATAAATCAATTGATTGCCTTATAAATGGGACCTCACCTGTCAGGTCACAGTAGTGTGTTGAATTTTTAACACAAGATTCAACAAGCTGAATACCAAATTTCATGTATGGGCCCACGGTAGTAATTACTAGACGGCAAGATGATGTCATAGTATCTAATGATTTTGAATCCAGACTGTCAACTTGGATAGTTGGGATATCCGGTGAAAGAGAATCTAGTTTTTTGAGCGAATCTTTTAATTTTTCAAGCTTGCTTAAACTTCTNCCTGCTATNGCCCAAGTAAAGTNCTGATTACGCACACCATAATTTTTAATGAGATACTCAACAACCANTTTCCCTGTAAAACCAGTGGCTCCCATTACAACTAAATCATGTTTTATGTCTTTCATCAATTATTCCAAATGCTAACTTGAAATGTAACTAGCATCATACAAACAAAAAACCTTATCAATGTGTACAATTATTATAATTATTAATTTCTAATGAGAGAAATAAGCAGAAATAAAGGAAAACCTAAATGAAACTATTTTTAGTACATACTGGATACTATGATAATAACATATCAAACGGATTTTATGAGTCGCATACTAATTATTTTGTTGTTGCTGAAGATATTAAAGAAGCTAAAACAAAAATTAAAGGTATCGAAGAGTTTAAACATAAAAAAATGCATATTGATGGCATTCTAGAGATTCAAAATATTGGAGACTACTCTATTAAACTAGAATATTTACCAAAAAAACAAGAACAAGTAAATAATCAATATTCATACGATGATATAAAAAAGATATAAAACCAGCCTGTAATCTTTCACCTTTTTAGATTCATTTTTTCCAATTATAAAAAAGTAATCTTTAGAAACTTCCTCCAACTCTTTTTGATTCTTAAAAACGAATGATTAAATCAATTATATACACTTTAACCTATATTATTTTTTTCATTGTAGTTGCAGTAGTGTTATTCATAAATCTAGCCCCACAGTTTGGATCAAATCCTTCATCAGAGCAAAAAGTATTTTATGATTCATTTCCAAATTATTCGAAAGGTGGGTTTGAGAATTTTGAAGCAACACCGATGATGACAGGAGAAATTTCTACATGGGATTTCTTCAAAGAGGACAGCTCAAGAAAGCCAACAAGTGCCATTCTACCAAAATCAATAAACTTTGATAGTTTCGCTAAAACTAATAGTGACTACAGGCTGGCCTGGCTAGGACATTCTGCATTTCTAATAAATGTAATGGGAAAGATTATTTTGTTAGACCCTATGCTTGGAAGCCATGCGGCACCCATTCCGCTTCCAAATTTGAAAAGATTTAACGAAGTCCTACCAATTAAGCTGGACTCTGTTNATAGAATTGACTTTGTGGTTATTTCCCATGACCATTACGACCATTTAGACTATTCAACAATTAAATTATTAAAGGATAAGGTCAGTAAGTTTCTAGCTCCTCATGGAATTGGAAATCACCTTAAAAAATGGGGGGTGAAGAGTAATCAAATTGTTGAACTTAATTGGAATGAATCCTTTAGTGCTGAAAACATTGAGTTCCACTGTCTTCCTTCAAGGCACTTTTCTGGAAGAGGGCCTCTTAACCGAAATAGCACTCTATGGAGCTCATGGGCAATTAAATCCCCTCCCTTAAAAATTTATTTTAGTGGAGACAGTGGCTATGGAAAACATTTGAAACAGATTGGTGATGAACATGGACCTTTCGA
>FUFK010041743.1_pt1 | contig 24318 bp, 18 predicted proteins | sample 1021851 | NCBI WGS metagenome assembly FUFK01 (sample SAMEA51879418, study PRJEB19060) | metagenome | reverse complement strand
GTTATCGGTTTAACAAAATCTTTAGCAGTTGAATTAGGTTCAAGTGGAATTACAATTAATTGTATATGCCCAGGCCCTATAAGAACAGGAATGACTGAAAAAATTCCTGAAAAAGATAAAGAGGTTTATGCAAAAAGAAGAGTTCCTCTGAAAAGATATGGGGAGCCTGAAGAAGTTGCTCATGCAACCTTAAATTTCTGTCTACCTTCATCTTCTTTTATAAATGGTGCAGTTTTACCAGTGGATGGAGGTTTAACAATAAAAAGAGCTTAAATTTTTATATTTTTTGAATTTTTTGTTTAATTTTGTTAAAAGCATATTATGAGTAAAGAAAAATTAATTGAAATGGCTCAAATTAACAAAGATCACGCTGAAAAAGGCACGATGACTCTTGTTGAAGATGTAGTCAAAATTCCAGCAAAGAATTATTATGATCCAGAAAGATGGAAAAAAGAAGTTGATCTAATTTTTAAAAGGTTGCCATTAGTTCTATCTGTTACCAGCGAAATTCCTAATCCCGGTGATTATAAGGCTATGGAAGTTGTTGGTCTTGATGATTTTGTAGATGACAATGATACCAATGCATATATTTCAGCAACTATTTTTTCATCTGCTGATCCAGTCTATGGTGCTTCAACCTTTGATCCTGGTGACAATTTGACTTTCGTTAATATTGACAATGAAAGTGATCTTGCCCTGGTTCTCTCTTCAGATGTAATCAACCTATCTGAAAACGTTTCATCAGGAAGTTTTACAGTTAAACTGAACAATAATCCTGAAGATAACATTACATTAATCTTGACAGATAATGACAGTACAGAAATTAGTTTGGACAACGCATCGATACTATTAAGCGGAGGAACGGATTCTTACAATGTCAGTTTATTAATGGATGGATCAACTGAGATGAAACTTGTTTCAACTGGAACCTGGCAAACACCCCAAACAGTATCTTTATCCGGCAAAGACGATAACATCAGTGACGGATCGAAGACGGTTCAAATCACATTGTCCGGATCCGGGTTGACCAGTGATAATGTAACCGTCACGGTCGCGGACAATGATACACCCGGCGTGGTATTTAACTGGGTCAATGGAGAGAATTTTACATCAGAAGCTGATAATAATACCAAGGCTGAATTTACGGTAAGACTCAGCAGTGCTCCATTNGGAGGAGCGGATAATAATACNTCGGATGATTTGACGACGGCCACGGTGAATCTGAATGTCCGGGGCAAGGACAACCGTTCGGTTTCCTTCAGTGCGGATTCCCTCACATTTGGTTCAAACAACTGGTCAGATGCTCAACGAGTAACTGTAACTGCAGTCGATGATCATTATGATGAGGGAGTAGCTGATAATGATTCTGACAGTAATAATGACAACCAAACCTACACGATCTTCATCGACAACATCACCAGTACCGATTCGGTCTATGCGGCAATCAACGCCTTTGCCTCTACCTCCGATATGAGTACTGTGGTTGTTGAAGACAATGATGTTTCTGGAATTGGAGTCGAATATGTACCAGTGTCNGGAGATAATGAGAGTTTCAANATCAAATTCTTCCTGATGTCGGATCCGGANGATAATGTNACACTCNCATTNAGTGCGTTTGATAATTCAAATGTCCGTTTCTCAGATAACGGTACAGCAGACAATGGCACGAGCATGACCGTCAACCTCACCTGGGCGGATAACGCTTCGATCTACCTGACCAATGCCAGCAGAAACATCGATAATGAAAGTGATGATGATGATCTTTTTATCGATAACCTGACCATCTTCAGCTTCTATGGAACGGCGTCTTGTAGCAGATCTACTTGTGATAAATATAACAACAAGCAGCTTGCCAAGACCCTGATCCGTAACATTCAGACTGGATCCGTATACACGGACTTCGACAACGCTACTCAAATGCCCAAGTAACCATGCGGCTGCTTGGGTTAGCCTCTGCTGTTCTGATACTTCTGGGATTGGGTATTTGGTGGTGGCTTCAGCCGTCTGATTTTGTTTTAGTGGTGAAAGTTCTGGACAATCAGACTGGAGAAGCAGATCCGTCCGATGTAGGCCGATTTACCGTCCAGCTCAGTAACAATCCCCGAGACACCATCAACCTCCAACTCAGTAGTTCTTCTCCTGATCAAGGCGTTCCTGAATTAGATTCTCTGACCTTCACAGGATCCGATTGGGACGTGCCGAAAACAGTGACCGTGATTGGCCAGGATGAATGGATCGATGATGATGACGTGATCTACCAAATCCTTTTGTTTTGGGAAGATCCCAAAAAGGAACGTCAAAAAATTGAAACAACGGTATCCATGATTTCCGTTGATGATGATCAGAAGATGATTCTCATCGGTCATTCTACTTCTCAAAATCAAGACACCATCGAACTGAGGGTAAGGCTGGCAACTCAACCGCTTTCCGAGGTTGAACTGTGGGTGCGTGGGGGTGATTCAAGTTGGAATTACGAAGGCAGGAAAAAGGGAACCAGTAATTTGTTCAAGGGATCTTCAACCCCCCAAAATTTACATTTTGACGAAAAGAACTGGAATGTTCCCCAAAAACTGGAAATCCGTTCTTCGAGTGGTTCACTTAATTTTTCAGAGGATGATCTGGCGTATCAAAATTATGACTGGGTGATACGTGATGCCGAAGTCAAAATGCAATGGCTGAAAATGGTTGTTTTCCAGCCTAGCCAAAGAGGAGATTACGTCAATATGAGCCATTCGGTATTAATCAATCCCCAACGCTGTCTTCGCTGTAATCTCAGCCCAGATTCCTGAATTGTCCTGGTTTAAAATTGGTTTCATCTTGTTGGTGGTGATTGGTTTGTCAGCTCAGGGGTTTTACTACCTCTCCACCATCATGGACAACATGCCAACGTCTACTCCTGAATATTCATTTACCGAAGAAAAAACCCTTTACCACAGTGGTTTCCGGTACGAAGGAGAATACCAAAATGATATCCCTGAAGGGTTCGGAAGGCTCTATGACGCGGAAGGCCGTTTAAGGTATAAAGGACAATGGAAGGCCGGAGATCCCCATGGATTTGGGACCAGTTTTTATGAAAACGGCAGTATCAAATTCCAGGGAGAATGGTCGAAGGGGGTTTCAGTTTTCAAATAAAGAAGTTGGGCTGAGTTATCTCTTAAAAACTTCCCGCATAGTTTTGAGCATCAGGAAAGACNTAGGTTTTCTGCTGGTATTCTCGATCACCGCGATATTTCTCAATGAAGCTGATATCGATGTTGTAGCTTCTTTCTTTTTCCATCCATTCAGATTCATCGAAAGTGATCACCTGTTCATCTTCAATGTTCCGATAGGGTTTTTGGTATAAAATTTCTCCATCAAAATAGGCGTGGATCCCGTGAATATGTGTCCGTTCNAATGGATATCTTCCGGGAACAAGGGTTTTTCCGGAAGCGATGGTATCCTTTTTTCCCTCCATGAATCCCCAGTCAAAATCCGACATCTCCAAATATTTGGCAACAGATTGTTCCGTGGAGGAAGGCACCTCGTATTCCCCAAGAAAAANNCTGTCTTGNGGAAANGTAATGTTNTCCCTGGAACTGGAGTAGAGGTCCCTGAAATGAGTGACGACGGACGCCTCTCTAAGGAATTCCTGTAAGGTCTCATCACTGGGTTCTCTTTCACTGTCTTTCACGGAAAAACTGCTTCCAATAGGATAAATACTGTTCTGGGAAACTGAGGTATCCCATGCTTCTTTTCTTTGAAACACGGTCCTTTTCAGATAGTGATTGATTTGTTCCAGGCTCAAGGACTGTACTTGGATTTCATCTTCAAAAATTTCTTGTTCGGGAAAGACCAGTTCCTCTTGGTCCACTTCAGGAGTTTTCATCCACTCACTTACTTCTTGTGTTCTCCTGCTCAATTTGAGGATTTCTGAAATATCATAATTCTCAAAATTCTTCTCTTCAGGAAGTTTTTGAGTGATCAGAAATTCAAAATTGAATGATTCCAGCGAACCGGCCTTTTTGATTTGTGCATAGTAGGAATTGAAATGACTGGAGTCATATTGATTCTTGTATGTCTCCTCGATGGGGAAGGGATCGGTATCAGAAAGATTTGAAGGATTTTTTGTATTTGCAGGAATGTTTTTAAAGGTCCCAAGTTCCCTGGCTTTTTGAAAATGCTGGAAAACCATCTGATTGAATTCACTCCCGTCTTCNTTTTCTTCAGGCAACGTGNTTTCGGTTGGGAAGAAGGTTGATTGTTGTTGGGCCGGAAGGACATCCTTGAATTCTCCGATGAATTCTCGTCCGTCTGGAAACTTGAGCTTGCCCGGACCTGTTGGCAGTCCATTTTCAAGTTCGACGGTGTAGGTGGACTCATTCTGCAGATAAAAAATTCCGAGGGATTCCATCTGGTCATCCTTGAATTCGCCTTCGAAGATTTCATTGTTGGAATAGGTATAAACTCCTTTTCCATTCCTTTTGCCTAACTCAAATTCTCCAACGTATTCCGAACCGTCGTTGAAGGTGTAGGTTCCNCGACCTGTGGCAAGTCCATTGGTAAAAGTTCCTGTAAATTTACCCCCGTCAGAAAAAAGGTAGGTTCCCTCTCCATTTTTGACTCCCTCTTCATATTGCCCATTGAATNTGGTTCCATCGGGATAGTTCCAAACTCCCGAACCGTGGGGCAGGTTGTTTTGAAANTCTCCCTGATAAACGGATCCATCGGAAAAAGAAAAAGTTCCCTGACCATGTTTTATTCCTTCAGAGTAATTTCCCTCATATTTTGAGCCATTTGAAAACTGATAGGTTCCCAGCCCGTTTCTTTCTCCATTGGTATAGAGTCCGGAAAATGAATCTCCATTTGAAAACTGCTGAATGCATGTGCCATTTCTTAAGCCATCAGCATAATCACATTGAAATTGAGTTCCGTCCTCATAACTCACGAATCCTTTTCCGTGAGGCAGTTCATCGATGGTTTCTCCTCTAAAAATTTTCTGATCACTGGTTTTCAATTCTGCTTCTTTGGTTTTGACGCCTTGAACGAATGTTCTATTGAGTTGAGAGTCATCATCAAATGTATATGACCATGTTCCGTCCGGAATATTGTCCACTAATGTTCCGGAAAAACGGACTCCTTGTGGATGGTGCATCGACCAGGCACCATTCCGTTTGTTTTCAATATATNCCCCAGTGAAATAAGACCCATCGGAATAGGTGTAAGTTCCAAGACCGTTACGGGATCCTTCCTGATATTCCCCCTGGAAAATGACTCCTTCCGCGTATTTGAGATTTCCATTCCCTACAGCCAGGCCTTTGGAGAATGTTCCGCTGAATACATTACCATTNTTGAATGCAACAGAACCTGTTCCGTGTTTAAAATCTGATTGGTAATTACCTGAATATTTGGTTCCGTTGGAGAAAGTATAAGTTCCTTTGCCNTTTCTCTGGTCATCTTTGAATGTACCTTTGTATTCAGAACCATCCGGGTATCGAAATACTCCCTCACCGTTTCGAAGCCCTTCCAAATAGGTCCCTGCAAAATCTGCCTGATCAGGAAATTTGATTGAAACGAATCCATCGAGCAATTCTTTACCGATTTTCAGTTGATAGGTTTGCCCATCTTTTGAAATAAAGTTGCTTGGACCACTTGCGATGTCATCNGTGTAATTTGCGGTGATTTTCGTTTGATCCTGAAATTCTATGAATGCTTCACCATTTCTTTTTCCCNGGAGGTATCTTCCCTCGAAGACCATCCTATCGGGGTAAGTAAGCTTTCCTTGACCTGAAGAATAATTCTTCTGAAATTCGCCCTCAAAGATACTTCCATCAGAAAAGGTGATCTTTCCAATTCCTTCGACAATCCCTTTGGTGTAAACCCCTTGGAATTGGTTCTTGTTTGAAAAAGAAAAATTGGCCGGACCTTCTCTGAGATCATTGAAGTAATTTCCCTCAAACTTATTATTGTTGGAATCAATGAAGGTTCCTTTGCCATTTCGTTGCTGATCCAGGAACTCACCATTGAACATCGATCCGTCAGCCAACAAAAACTGGCCTTCTCCATTGATTTGTCCATTCAGATATTCCCCATCGAACTTTGAGCCATCCGTAAAGGAATATTCCCCTTTTCCATTCCTCAAATCATTTNCGAATGAACCTTTAAATTCAGAACCATCTCCGAACCGGATGAACCAGTCCCCATTCTTCTTACCATCCTGATAAGTCCCCTCAAAAAGAGTATCATCTGGAAAAGAAATCCGGCTCAATCCGTTTTCAATGTCATTTTGATAGCTGATGTCGAGNCTCACTCCATCAGTCATTTCAAAAGTCCAAGGTCCTTTTTTCTTTCCCAAACTCAACGATCCATAGATTTTTGTTCCATCGGGGTAAGTTAGAAGACCTTGATTTTCTGGCAGATCCTCTTTGAAAAATCCTTCAAAGGTGACCTGGTCCTGGAAGATTGCAGATCCATTTCCTGATCTGATTCCATTCCCAAANGTTCCCTGGAATTGAGAGCCATTGGAATAGATAAAGGTCCCTTCTCCTTGTCGTCGGTCGGCAACGAACTCTCCTGAAAATGAATGATTATCCGGGTANATTACCGTTCCTTGACCATGGCGTTTACCATTTAGAAATTCTCCCTGGTAAAGAGTCCCGTCCGGGAAACGGAGTTTTCCTTGTCCNGTNGCTATGCCCGAGTCAAAATTCCCATTGAATTGTTTGCCGTCAAAAAATTTGACGATTCCCTCACCATTTCTTTTTCCATCCTGGTAATTGACGGTAATTTCAGTCCCGTTCTTGTCTTGATAAAGGCCCTGGCCTGAAGGTAAGCCGTTGAGAAAAATACCATCGAAACGTCCACCGTCCTTGAAGCGATATTGACCGTTTCCATTTCGTGCTCCATTTTTATATTGTCCGAGATACTGCGAACCGCTTGAGAAACGGTAGTTACCTTCTCCATGTTTCATGTCTGAAAGAAATAGCCCTTCAAATGATGAATTATCATGGTAGAGATAGGATCCAAAACCCGCTTTTATTCCATTTTTGATGTTTCCAGTAAATGTGGTGCCATCAGANTCAATGAGGATCCCGGTTCCATCGATCTGATCATTTTCAAAAGTCCACTGATACTTTCTTCCATCAACGGTATTGAGTACTCCTGTTCCGCTTTTGATTCCTAAAGAATAATTTGCTGTGAATTGGTCTTTGTTAGGAAATGAAAAAGTCCACTCTCCTTCGGGCAAATCATTCAATAAAGTTCCCTCAAAAGACGCTTGATCAGGAAAAAGGATCTTTCCCTGACCGGTTCGAATTCCATTCAGATATTCTCCATAAAAGGAAATACCGTCACGATATTGAAATACTCCGTTTCCATGGGGTAAATCATTTTCAAAGTTACTGGTTAACATCGATCCGTCTGGGAAGGTGTAGGTCCCCNTTCCTTNCTTTTTCCCAAGATCAAAAATACCTTTGAAAACAACGCCATCTTGATATTCGAAAGATCCGTTATCCGTCTTATTTCCATCTTTATAGTTTCCTCTATAAACCGTTCCATCAGGGTAGGAAACTTCTGCAAATCCATTGGGTTCATCTTTTTCGAATGCTCCTACGAAAGTTCCGCCTTGGATGAAGTCAATGGTTCCATTCCCTGTTTTTTCGCTGTAAGCGAAGGGTCCCATGTATTGATTACCCAGAGAATCAACGAAAATTCCTGTTCCATTGGGTAGGTCATCATTAAAAATTCCTTCAAATTTGGATCCGGTGGAATATTCCATGACGCCTGAGTCAACTCTTACACCATCTGAGTAGTTCCCTAGGTATGTGGTTTGATCATGGTACTGAAAGACTCCGTATCCCTGGCGTATGCCATTTTTGAATGATCCCGTGAATTTTCGTCCATCCTGATAAAGATATTCGCCTTTGCCTTCGACTCTGCCGGCGTTGAAGCTTCCAATAAAACGATTGCCATTGGAGTATTGGATTGATCCAGATTCATTCCTTAAACCATTCATATAGAGACCTTCGAATCTTGTCTGGTCTGGATACAGATAAACCCCATTCCCGTTTGGAAATCCATTTTGGAAATAACCAGTAAAGTAAGAACCATCTGAAAACTGGTAAGATCCTAAACCATTTCTCTTGTCATCAATGTATTCGCCTTCAAATTGACTCTTATCCGAATAGATATAGATTCCCTTCCCGTGTTTCAGATTATTTTTGAATTCACCCTTGAATTTTGAATTATCTGCATATTGAAAACTTCCATTTCCTTGTTTTTTTCCTTTTTGGTAGGCCCCTTCGAATAAACTTGAGTCCAGATAGCGGATTTTTATATCCCCGTGGGGGATATTATCTTCAAATTGACCCGAGAAAATCTCTTCACGGGCAGTTGTCAATTTGAGGAATCCTTCTTTTGCACCTTTCACAAAACTTCCACTAAGAATGGTTCCGTCAGGATAACTCAANGTACCTTCACCGTGAGGAGAGTCATTCTTGAAATCGCCCTCGAAGGTTCTTCCATCAGTATAAAAAATGGTTCCTTTTCCTTCTCTCGAACCACTTGTGTAATTTCCCTTGAACTCTGTTTTATCTGGGTAGATCAAAGAACCTTCATTTTTTGGGAATCCCATCTCAAAATTTCCAATAAAACGAGTTGCATCGGGATATTCATAAATCCCTTTTCCATACAATCGATTATTCAGAAAATTTCCTGAAAACCTGGAACCATCAAAAAACAGATATTCCCCGTTCCCATTCATTTTTCCGTTTTTGAACTCGACACGAAGACGTGAACCATCAGGAAACTCATAGAGCCCCTCTCCATTGAGATTTTTGTTTTTGTATTGTGCCTGAAAGATGATTCCGTCGTTGTAGTTTATTTGAGACTGACCTGTGTGGAGATGATGGTTGAAGGAAGCAATGATTTTTCCTTGGNTCAAATACTNTGAAAGATTCTTGCTACTGAAACGGTCGTTTTCTAAAGCACCACTAAGATCATTACCGTAATAAAGGGTACTGATTCTCTTCCCGGTCTTTAATTCACGAGTGAATTCAAATACCCTTTTCGCTTCTAACGAATAGTTGTTCAATTTTTCGTGAAGAATACTTCCGTCTTCATTCTCACTTAGGTAAACGGGATTTTCAGGAAACGCCGGCTCAGCTTCAATGATTGCCAGATGATCTTCAAATTCGTTGGAATATTGCGCACGGTCGATATAAGCGTTGATTTGTTCCGTGAAAGATAATGCATCAGCATTTTCTTGATAGATCCTCAAGGCAGGTGGAAAAGTTGGAGTTGGATTTTGGATTGGTTGATCCATTTGGAGTTTTCCAACAAATTCTCTTCCGTCAGGAAAGGTTAAGATACCTTCACCNACCGGTTTGCCGTTCTCGAAAATTCCCTGATATTGTCCCTTTTCAGGGAAAACAAGTATCCCCTCACCGTGTCTGAAATCATTTTCAAATCCGCCTGAATAGGATGTTCCGTCTTCGTAAGTGTAGGTTCCAATCCCATTTCTTTTTCCATTCTTGAAATCGCCAGAATATTCNCCTCCATTGGAAAATTTGAAATGNCCTGAACCATGGGGAACATTTTTAACAAAATNCCCTAGATAGGAATGACCATTACTAAATAATAACTCACCTTTACCTTCTCTAATGCCGTCAACATAAGTTCCTNTATATTTTGAACCATCCGACCATTGATGCCTGCCTTCACCATTTGGAAAATCATTTTCAAAGGTTCCNTGAAATGAAGAGGAATCATTGAAATNAAAGATTCCTTCTCCGCTTTTAATACTGTTATTGAAATTCCCTGTGTATACCGTTCCGTCCGGATAGGTGTATTTTCCTTTGCCGCTTCTTTTGCCTTCGGAATAATGACCAATAAATTTTGAATTGTCGGAATAGGAATCTATCCCTTCTCCATTACGTTTCCCATGATTAAAAATTCCACTATGNATGGTTCCATTGTTTAAAATGATTTCACCCACTCCATCATCTGGATTTTCGTTAAAGGTTATTTCAAATTGAAGCGTATTTGGAATATTTAGCTTTAAATTATCGTTAAGAATATTTTTAGCATAGAAACCATTTAATTGAGATCCATCATTAAAATCAATTTGTAATCTTCCATTTGCCTGATCATTTTTAAACTCTAGATTGTATTTCGATCCATCAGCATGTTCTAAAATGGATTTTCCTTCTTTGAAACCGTTTGAATAATTGATATGAAAAACGGATTTTGANGCGCTTTTCAATGTNAATTTTCCATCAAGTTTNCCATCAACATATTTTGCAGAATATTGAGAACCTTCATTAAAGTTCCAATTACCAAAACCGTTTAATATGTCATTTTTAAAATTCCCTTCGAATTTTTTATTGTTTTGGAAGGTAAACTCGCCTTTACCGTGTTTGACTCCGTTTAAAAAATTTCCTTCATAGATTACATTNTTATTGAATTGAAGTCTCCCTTCACCATGGGGCAAGTTATCCAGGAAATATCCTGAATATTGGATTCCATCGGAGAAGAAATAATTTCCTAGTCCATTCCTCTTTCCATTCTGATAATTTCCTTTGAATTCAGAACCATCTGGATAATTATAGACTCCTTCTCCATGTTTTTCGTTATTTTGATAATTTCCTGAAAATACTGAAGTATCTGAATATTGATGATGACTTAATCCATCTCTTAAACCATTTATATAATGATTTTTGAAGGTATTACCTCCTTGAATTAAAATTCCTGACCCATTGAAATTGTCATCTTTAAAATTAACATCAAATTTTATTTCATTACTAATGATTGACCCCTTGCCTTCTCTTCTACCATCTTTATAAAAACCACTGAACTTAGATTGATCTAAATAAACAACGATGCCATTTCCGTTTGGAACATCGTCAACAAATTCTCCTGAAAATTTAAAACCGTCACTGAAAACGATTTCTCCTGAACCATTTCTTCTTCCGTCCTTNAAACTCCCCTGGTACACGTCTCCGTTTTTGTAATTGATGATTCCTTCACCATTAGGAACATCATTTAAAAACTGAAACCTTGCTGTAGTTCCATCACGGTAGGTATAGGTTCCTTGGTTGAATTTTAAACCATCTTTAAAAGATCCAGAAAATTGACTGCCATTACTGTATTGAATGGAACCGGNTCCATTTGGAAGATCATTTTGGTAAATGACTGAAAAGGTGTCACCATCTGAATTCTTGAGGATACCAGAACCATCTCTTAAGTTATTTTGATACAGACCACTGAACTCCGTACCGTCATTGAAAATCAGTTTTCCTTGGTCAACTGCCTTGTCTGATTGAAAAAAACCAAAGAATTCTATTCCATTACTGAATTTAATATATCCACTACCCGTCTTTTCTCCATCTTTGAAAATCCCATTGAAAATGGTTCCATCTTCAAAATAAAGAATTCCTTCACCATTAGGAAAGAATCCCTTGAAAGGACCTTCATATTTAACCTTGATATCGTTAATAAATGTTCCTTTGCCAATCCTTCGACCTTGTTCAAACTTTCCTACTGAAATCAATCCGTTTGGATATTGAGATTTAGTTTCTCCTTGTAATTGATCGGNNTCATAGAGGCCTTCAAACTTGGAATTATTTTTAAACTGAAAGATNCCNACATCACTTCTTTTATTTTCTATAAANCTCCCTCCCCACAATGAACCATCTTCAAACTGAAAAACNCCTTTTCCATGTTTTTTATTTTTTAAATATTCACCCTCAAAAATAGTTCCATCGGGTAAGTAAATCACACCCTTCCCATTCGCTTGGTCTTCAGAAAAATCTGCAAACCAACTGATGTTATTCGAGGTTTTAAGAACACCTTCACCTATTTTAACACCATCAACATAGTTGATCGTAAAAACAGCATCATTATTAAAATAATTGATTCCTTTCCCGTTCCTTTTATTTTTTAAAAAGGATCCATTGAATTGATTTCCGTCCGGGTAATTGTAAACCCCCTTGCCATGTATATATCCATTATTGAATGTGCCTTCGAAGATGGTACCGTCTGTTAGGGAAACGGATCCATAACCATTCGCAAGACCTTGGTTAAATGATGCGGTGATTTTTGATCCATCATAAATAGTTAGAGTTCCTTCTCCCTGTCTTTTGTTTGACTGATAATTTCCTTTAAAAATGCTTCCGTCACGATAAATGTATTTTGCTTCACCGTTGACGTTATTTGACTTATAAATTCCTGTTAAGATGGTCCCGTCCTTGAATTGATAAACCCCCTTGCCGTTTATTTTTCCATCATCGAAACTGCCGACAAATTGACTCTCATCATTAAATTCAATCTTTCCCTTTCCCTTTGGAAGTCCTTCAACAAAATTACCTTCATAAAATCCTCCGTCAGGAAAGACCATTTTCCCTTTTCCCTCGGGTAAACCCTCTTTAATGGAGCCTGTATATATTTCTCCTTGTGGAAAGGTAATCGATCCGGATTTTTCACTTACATTATCGTCCAAATCTCCTATAAAAGTTGTTCCATCAGGCAGAATAATAGCTCCTTCCTTGTTAGATTTTCCTTTTTTGAAACTTTTAACGATTTGTTTACCATCTTTTAATTTGTACCTTCCTTCACCTTCTAAGATATCATCTTTGAATGTCCCAGAAAATTCTGTTCCATCATTATAAGTAATCGTGCCATATCCNTGNTTTTTATTATTTTTAAAATCTCCCTTGAAGCTCTCACCATTACTATAATTGTATATTCCATAACCATTCTTCATCCCATTTAAAAAATTACCCTCAAAACTTGAACCGTCTCCATATTCTATTTTTCCGAATCCATCAGGACAAGATCATTTTTGAAATCTCCTTCATATCTATCCCCCTGAGGGTATACTAAAACTCCTTTTCCCTCTCTTAAATCATTTCTATAATTTCCTTTGTATTGTATCCCATTTAGCTCTATGTATTCACCATAACCATCTCTTTTTCCATTCAAATAGTTTCCTGTATATATGGATCCATCAGCATACTTCAGTTCACCTTTACCATTTGGTAGATCCTCTTCGAAACCACCTTGATAAACATTTCCATTTGGAAAAGTATAGGTTCCANATCCGTCTTTGTAGTCATCCTTAAATTCACCGATATATTCAGAACCATCAGGGTAGGTTAGAGTTCCTGTCCCATGTTTATTTCCGTCTTTCATTTCCCCTTTATATTGAGGAGTTTTTGCTGCGCAACCGAAAAGCAAGAAGAAAACAAGAAATAAAACGGTTTGATTAAGATAATTCATCCTTATTTTGTCAGAAAGTGATTATGGATAATTTAAAATGGCATATTTATAAATTTGTTTTAAGCAAATCAGTCTTTTTCACAAGGAATCCATTTTTATATAACATTGTATTCTCTATTTAACTGACTATTTTCGAAACGGTCCAGTTCAAGTTCGGATATATCAAGGCTCTTTGTATGACCTTCTGAAATTAATTCACTGAGGAGCATTCCACAGACAGGACCATGCATGAACCCATGTCCTGAAAACCCGGTCACGACATAAAAACCATCAACCGGGGTTTTTCCAACAATCGGGTGAGCGTCGGGTGTTACCTCATACAATCCTGCCTGTCGCGCTTTGATGCCAGTCGCTCCAAGCAAGGGCATTCTCTGGATGGCTTTTTCGATATGGTTCTCTTCCCAAAGTGGGTCGATGCTTTGGTCTTCTCCAAACTTTTCGTGAGGGTTTGACATCCCCGTCAGGATTCCCGGCCCTTCAGAATGGAAATAAAGGCTTTGTGCGAAATCGATGACAAAAGGAAAACTTTCCGGAATTGCTGTGATGCCTTCGGTGACAAGCCATTGACGGCGCAGGGGTTTGACGGGAAGTTCTAATCCCACCCAGGAAGCAGGTTTCTGGCTCCAGGGGCCGCAGGCATTGACCACGATTCTTGTCGAGACGGATCCTTGGTTTGTCTGAACGGCGGCGATATGCTCCCCATCCATTTCAATGCCGGTCACATTGCATTCTGTGACACACGAAGCCCCAAGACGTTTTGCTGCATTAATGTATGCACTGACGACACTATGGGGGTCCGCAAGACCGTCTTCCCTGTTGATGCATCCTGCAAGTGCGTCTTCAAAAAAACAGGGTTGAGCCAGTTTTCGGACTTCCTGGCTGTCAAGCCACTCGGTGGAAACCCCCAGGCGATTTTGGAGTTCCACAGTTTTTTGGAAGTGTTCCACATCGATTTCACGAGTCAGCACAAAGAGGTATCCGCATTTTCGAATCAGTGCTGAAATTCCGGTTTCTTCCTCGAGGGCATCCAACATCGGGAGGCTGATTTGAGAAAGACGGATATTGATTTCGGTATTGAATTGGTAGCGGATGCCACCCGCACAACGTCCGGTTGCACCTGTTCCAAAAAAAGGTTCCCGCTCCAGCAGGACAACTTTTTGAATTCCGGCTTTACAGAGGTGGTAGGCCGTNCTTGCCCCCATCACTCCACCTCCTAGGATAACGGCATCTGCAGTGGCTGGAAGGCGTGTTGGCATAAACTGAGGCCCGGATNAAAAGGTGAATCATCACATTCTGATGATTCTTCCCAGATTGTGTTTCTTGGCTTGTTCGAGGGCCATTCCGGCGGCAACCACATCCTGGACTGCAACTCCGCAGGATTTGAAAAAGGTGATCTCATCAGGGGTTTTTCTCCCCAGCGAAGGATTTTCCAACAATTCACCGATCTCTGCCCTGAGATGATTCTTGCCGATGATTCCTTCCTGGATGGGAATGGTCAAGTCTCCGGTTTCAGAGAGAGCAGACTCCCTTGAATCAACGAACACAAGGGCGTTTCTGATGGTTTCGGAATCGATCTCCTGCATCGAAGGTTGAAAGGATCCTACTCCGTTGATGTGGACACCGGATTTGAGATCCTGGTAGCGCAAAACCGGGGTTGAGGAAGTGGTGGCGGCACANATGATGTCTGCATCGGTGACGGCTTCTTCCGGAGTGTCAACNGCTTCCAAATCTTGCGGAACCGAGGAAAATCCTTTCATTTCATCAACAAATTTTTGTGAATGTCCTGAATTTGGGCTGTAGACACGANCTTTTGTGATGTTCCTTACACAACATACGGCTTCGAGCTGCGTCCTGGCCTGGGTTCCGCTACCNAGGATCGCNACTTNGGAAGAGTCATCCCTGGCGAGAAGGTCCGTTGCTGCACCGCTTCCGGCTCCGGTCCGTTTGGCAGTGAGAACCTCTCCGTCCATCAAGGCGGAAAGCGCTCCGGTTGTTGCATCAAAAACNGTCACCACTGCATGGATCAGGGGCAGGCCGAGGTCTGGATTGTTCCCGAAGACCGAAACCATCTTGACGGCCAGCTTTTTTTGCTCGGGAAGGGCGGCGGGCATTGCCAAAAAAACAGCTTCCTGCTCGGGNAGATTGATNCGGGTCCGNAGAGGCATTTTGGCACGACCCGAAGAAAGTTCGAGAAATGCGGTCTTCATTTCCTCGATCAGTGATTTCATCTCCAGTGCCTGGGACATCTCCTCGGCACCCAGCACCCTGATTTCCATGTCTAAAGTTCGAACTTTCTGGTTTGNNGTCTCAGAANACTCTTTGCCTTGCAATATCAAGGGCTTCGCTGATTTTTTCTCGGAAAAGCTGACGGTTTGGAAAATCTCCGGGTAACAGATACTCCTCCGGGGTCATTTGTATTTCAAACTCNCGTTTTTTCTTGACCACCTTCATGTTTTCACCGTCCCTGCTGAATCCCTTCATCTTGAACTGAAAAACNGATTCNAGTTGCTCCTCATGAATTTTCAGCATGCAAAGGATTTGTTCCAGGTTTGGGAATTCCTTCGATTCAGGTGGAACGAGTTTGACTTCGGTATGGTCTTCNTTGCTTTTTCTGTNCTTTTCCAGAAACTTGAACTGGGTCGTAAAGGTTTGCAGAAAACTTTGCAGGATGGGATGGAGTTCGACTCTGAGATCAATTCGGCCTCCTTCTTCCATCACCTTGTCTCCTCCAAAAAGCAGGAAGAGGCTTGCNGATTTGTCAGTGATCGGGCAGTCGTCATTGAGTTTGAGTTCCCATTCCGTATTGATTTCCCCCTGAGGATCAAGATTTGCTCCAGAGATGGGCATTATTTCAGACTGGATCTTCCAGGCTTCAGCATCCCCTNATTTGATTTCTTTCCGAACTCCATACGCAAGAACGAGGCTCGATTGTATCGAAGGGACTGAATTTCCACTCATGTTCCGAACCCTGAGCCTACCCTGGATCGAATCTCCCTGATTCCATTCTTCACGGTCGGTTTGAATCTGGTATTCGAGCGGGTTTTGAAAAAATACACTTCTCATTTAGAAAGACTTCCTTTCACTAAGTCTGGTTTCAAGGGTTTCGATGATTTGCTGATGGATGTGTTCCTTGGACTTGCTTCCATCGAGGCAGACAAAACGATCAGGAGAAGCCTCAGCAAGTTGTTGATAACCCCGCTTGATCCGTTCAAAGAAATCGATCGATTCCTGCTCAAGGCGATCCTGTTGGTTCCTTTGGGCATATTTCTCTTCGGTTCTTTTCAGCGCAAGCTTCGGTTCGATGTCCAAGAGGAATGTCAGAAACGGTGCGTGGGGTGTAATCGCTTTTTCCTCAATGGAGCGGATCAGTTTGAGATCCAATCCTCGTCCAAATCCCTGGTAAGCCAAGGTTGAATCATGAAAGCGGTCACAGAGCACCAGGTTTCCTTTCTCCAAAGCAGGCAGTATCACTTCCTTGAGGTGCTGGATTCGATCTGCCAGGTAGAGGAGCATTTCGGATTCCTGGACCAGACTCTGGTTTTTTTGATTCAACAGGATTTTACGAATCTGAATACCGATATCAGTTCCTCCAGGTTCAAGGGTGGTGATGACCTGGTTTCCCTGTTTTTCAAGAAAAGTTCGCGCAAGCTGAATTTGGGTGGTCTTGCCACACCCGTCAATCCCTTCAAACGTGATGAATGTACCGGGCTTCATCAATCAGCTACTGTGCAAATCCGGGAGAGTAATAATATGAACTGGACCGAAGGCTTTGGATTAAGAATGAACTTCAGCTTTTCCCGTAGACGCTGTTGATTTTTTCCTTAATCTCCCCGTGGGCTTTTTGAGCATTACGGATCACGTCATTGCAGGCTTCTTTGAACTGTTCAACCTCATCCGGACTTTCGCTCGAATTTTTGAATTCCTTATAGCTATTGTACAGGGTATCAACGTCTTTTCTTAAATTTTTCTTAACGACAATGGCGGCAGGAAGGTGTTCTTTGAGTTCATCCTTGCTGTTTGCACCGAGGACTTTTTCGCTTGCCACCTTCAGCGTTTCTCCCTTGTTGGCAATGGAATGATAATGTTTTTGAGACTCTTCAGGAGCCTTTTGAACGGTTTCCGGAATGACAATTTCAGCCTTACCGAATTTACCTTCTACCACTTCAGTATCGGACGATGCTTCCTCACCACTGCTTTCTGCATTTTCTTCAGATGCTGNGGCCTCAGTTCCTTCTTCAGAAGCACTCGCTTCAGTTTCTTCTTCGGAAGCAGTGGCTTCGGTTTCTTCTTCAGCCATGGTGGACTCCGTGATGGTTTGAGTTAAGCTCTTGGATCAAAAAGGCGCTGTTGAGCTTTTCTTGAGAATGCTAAGGATTTACTGTAAATTGAATCCCGGTTCAAGCTGGATTTAACGAATTATTCCAATCGTCACCAAGTATAGGGAACTAACTCAAAAATGGTTCAGGTTAGGAAAAAAACACGGGTTGAAAAAATCCTGCTTGCCGACGACCTATACATCCTCTGGCGCGATGGTCATGAAAGCCGGTACGATTTTTTTGCTTTGCGAGATGCATGCCCCTGCGCCAGTTGTATCGACGAAATTACAGGACAAAAAACNTTGGACCCCAGTAGCATTGCAAAAGATATTCATGCCTTAAGCTGCGAATATGTAGGAAACTACGCAATCCGTATCCGTTGGAGTGATGGGCATGACACAGGTTTGTACAATTTTAAATTGCTGCGCGAAAGAGGTTAAGTCCTCTTGATGGAGAATCGATATGAAAGAAATTACCGGAGATGTGGTAGCCCAAGGGTTCAAATTCGCCTTTGTTGTCGCTCGTTTCAATGAACTCATCGGAGAACGTCTTTTGGAGGGGGCATTAGACACTTTCCAACGTCATGGAGGCGATCCGGACAATGCTCTCGTAATCCGAGTCCCCGGAGCTTATGAAATCCCCTTGGCTGCAAAGAAAATTGCAGGAAAGGGTGAGCATGACGCGGTGGTTTGTCTTGGAGCCGTGATTCGNGGGGAAACACCTCATTTCGACTATGTGGCGGCCAATGCTGCGAACGGGATTGCTTCGGTCTCCCTTGATAGCGGAATTCCCGTCAGTTTCGGCATCCTCACGACCGATACCATTGAACAGGCCATTGAACGTTCCGGTACCAAAGCAGGCAATCAGGGNNGAAATGCGACCCTGACGGCCATTGAAATGGCCTCCCTTTTGGCAAAAATCTAGTGGTATGTTAAGTGCATGATTTCATGTGTGACCGAGAGATAAACCGAACCAGCTTTAAGGGGTTTTTGAATCTAGGAAACATGAAACTGCAGGAGGTACAATGAAATCTTCCGTTCAGCAATTTGCTCGAGAACTNGATCGTCTTTGCAGAAATAACATACCTATGAGTCAGGCTTTTGACATGCTTGAGAACACCGCAAAAAGTAATATGGACTTGATCGTGATCAATGTCATGAGAGATTCCTTCAATGAAGTTCTCTTAGAAGAGCGTGGTGCCTGACAAAAANATTTAGAGGGACGATTCATTTCGTCCCTTCCCCTTCCAGTTATTCCCTTCAAAAAANTAGAACCTCTGCTGACCTCTAACATTTTTAAATCAGTATTTCGTGTTTGATGCCATCGGCTTTGATGCCGACGACACGCTTTGGCATAATGAGCGTCTTTTTTCGATGACCCAGGAAAAATTTCGGGGAATTCTCAAGGAACATGCACCGGATTTGGTGGATCGTCAACTTCTGGATACCGAGAAGAAGAACCTGCAGGTTTTCGGATACGGGATTAAAGGCTTCGTGCTTTCCATGATTGAAACCTCAATCCAACTCACCAAGGGTGAGATTAGTGGAAATGAGATCGAGCAAATCATGGATTTTGGCAGAGAAATGCTCACCGCACCGATACAGTTGCTGGAACATGTTGAAGATACCCTGCAGCAACTCCAAAACAAGTATATTCTCCTGCTGATTACCAAAGGCGATCTCATCGACCAGGAGACGAAAATCGCCCGTTCTGGACTGAGCGACTATTTCAATTCGATTGAAATCATCTCAGAGAAGAATGTTCCAGCGTANCAAAAAATCCTGGACAAACATCAAATTCAGCCTGAGCGATTTTTGATGGTTGGAAATTCAATACGGTCTGACATCCTTCCTGTTCTGGAAATGGGTGGGACCGCGGTTTACATTCCCTACGAAATCGATTGGGCACATGAACACGATTCTAAACCAAGCAGTTCCGCGTCATTTCATGAAATGAAGCATCTTGGAAAGTTTCCTGGATGGCTGAAAACTATGGAAGTCAAGACTGGCTGATGTGTTCAGGACTTTCTTCGTTGCAGATTCGAAAGTTCAAAGTTAATTTAAATTCCATTCCTTNATCTCCTTGAGCACTTGTTTCTGGTTTGTGCTGATTCATGAAGCGTAGAAATTTCAGACCAACATTCGTTTCCATTTTTTCGGCCTTATTGCTGATTTGGGCTTCTACACCAGTCAATGCCTGGTTTGCCGACGAAGCCCAACTGGCATTTGAAGAGCAGTGGTTGCCCATGCTTGACAGTCCGTCAGCAACAGAACGGTTGCAGGCGGTTCAGGCNTTCTATGCCTTTCCAGAATGGGGTCTGCCCNTGATCAGAAAAAGTCTTGATGAGGGCGGCATCGGGATCGAACCCTGGCGTGCGGTGATGCTCCTGGGAATGATCGGGGAGCAAAAAGACATTTCCAGGATTTTGGGGATCATTCAAAACAATCCGCAATTGCCAAGACCAGAAGTCTGGGAAGGAGCCATGGAACGGCTTTACTGGAAATANAGGATGCCTCCGAAAACAGAATTNGAAATCATAGAGTTGAANCTGAAGAAATCCAGAAANACNGAATTGAAAAAAGGCTTCCAGCTTTCTGCGGCTTCGATTGAATTCCAACTCCAAAACCCATCCCAACAAAATCTGCTGGTCCAGCCTCATTTTGATTTCTGGATAGGGAAACCCGAAGCGCCTCCGGCAAAACGCTGGGTTCAGGTTCCTGCTGGAAAAACCGTAAGGGTCAGGGTCCCCATGGTGTTTCGGGTCCCTCTCGGAAGGGGTAAAATCCGGGTTGATGTCAGAATCCGTGAGCTCGGATTAGAACAATATCTTATCCANCAAACCGCNNTTCTCGCTCTCTGAGAGAATCAGTTTAATTTCCTGAAAAACAAAAATTCTTGTTCCCAGACAAAATTATTTTGAAATAGTACCAAAACAGTACTATATTATTTTNANTCNCTTTTTGAACGCAAGATTAGGAAATACAAAGTTATCTGCAGACCTTTGATCAATGCTGAAGCTCTCTAAAAAAACCGATTACGCAATCATTTTACTTTGTCATCTCGGGGATGTGGATGCACCGGTCAGCGCGCAGGAAATTGCTGGAAACTACCAGTTACCCCAGCCGATGGTGGCCAATATCCTGAAACAACTTGGGGCAGCAGGTCTGATCCAGTCGGTTCGAGGGCAGAATGGGGGTTACGTTTTGGCCCGAAACGCAGAGTCAATTTCACTTTCTGACATCATCAGCGTCACCGACAATCCTTTTAACCTGGTGGAATGTGCTCATGATGAGGAACTTTGCAAAGTTCATCAATGCTGCCCAACCAGGCAGCCTTTGGTAGCGTTGCATCGCAGTATTCAACGTTTTATGGAAGACATGACTCTAAGCACCATCATCAGTGAATCCTATTTTGAAAATCCGGACGCAGGAAGAACACATCATGAAACAGCCCATTTATCTTGATTACAACGCAACGACTCCAACGGACCCAAGGGTCGTGGAGGCGATGTTGCCATTTTTTACTGAAATCTATGGCAATGCGGCTAGCCGGAATCATTCCTTTGGTTGGACTGCTGAGGAAGGGGTTTCGAAAGCAAGAAACATCATCGGAGAGGCCATCGGCGCCACCGGAAAAGAGATCGTTTTTACCAGCGGTGCCACTGAATCCGATAACATGGCNGTTCTNGGNGTGGCGGAATTTTATCATGAAAAAGGAAAACATATCATCACCAGCCCAATCGANCATAAGGCGGTGGTTGATCCCTGCCAGGCTCTCGAGCAAAAAGGGTATGAAATAACTTTTCTGGATGTGGATGAACACGGAAGAATTGANCTGAAACAGTTGGAAGCTTCGATCCGGGAAGACACGGTCCTGGTTTCCTTGATGGCTGGCAACAATGAAATCGGAACCCTGAATCCTCTCACGGAGATTGGTCAGATGACCCGTGAACGGGGGGTGCTTTTTCACTGTGATGCAACGCAAGGGGTGGGAAAGATTCCGATTGATGTGGAAGCAATGAACATCGACCTCCTCTCGATGACGGCCCACAAGATCTATGGTCCCAAAGGAATCGGAGCNTTGTACGTCAGACGTAAAAAACCTCGGGTCCGCATCACTCCGATTATGTTTGGAGGCGGCCATGANCGAGGGTTTCGTTCCGGTACCCTGAATGTTCCGGGAATCGTTGGTTTTGGAAAAGCCATCGAGCTCGCCATGGAGGAAATTTCGTCGGAAGCTGAAAGGCAGATCGGGTTGAGACAACATCTTTACAAGCGTCTGACCGACGAACTCGATTATGTTTTCCTGAACGGTCATCCGACGGAACGACTTCCCAACAACCTCAACCTCAGCTTCGGATACGTCGAGGGAGAAAGTCTGATGATGGGAATCAGTGAAATCGCGGTTTCATCCGGTTCGGCGTGTACTTCCGCGAGTCTTGAGCCTTCGTACGTTCTCCGTTCGATGGGAGTTGGTGATGATCTGGCTCATTCTTCGGTACGTTTTGGATTTGGACGTTACACCACCATGGAGGAAGTGAATTACGCAGCCGATAAAGTNATTGGTGCGGTCAAGCGACTCCGTGAAATGTCGCCTCTCTATGAAATGGTGCAGGAGGGGGTAGACCTTTCAAAAGTCACTTGGACCTCTCATTGACATAACNCAGAAAAAAAGAAATCAAATGGCTTACAGTGATAAAGTAATTGATCATTATAATGAACCCCGCAATGTCGGGAGTTTTGATAAAAATGACGATGCAGTTGGAACCGGTCTGGTNGGTGCACCGGAATGTGGAGACGTAATGAAGCTCCAGATCAAGGTTGAAAACGATCAGATCGTCGATGCCAAATTCAANACCTTCGGCTGTGGATCTGCAATTGCCAGTTCGAGTCTTGCCACCGAATGGGTCAAGGGAAAGAGCATTGATGAGGCGATGTCGATTCAGAACACAGAAATTGTGGAAGAACTTTCGTTGCCCCCGGTTAAAATCCACTGTTCGGTGCTCGCCGAAGACGCCATCAAGGCGGCAATCAGCGATTATAAAAGTCGAAATAATTCGGAAACCGCTGAAGGCTGATTCCGTTTCCATCCTTGTCTGAAGTTTCCTCAAAATCATTTTCATGTGAAGGGTGCGGAGCCAAACTGGTTTCGTGCCTTTTTTGCTTCGACTGCTCGAGTCTGCAGTCAATTACAGAAGAAAGTGACTATTTTTCTGCCCTCGGAATCTCTTCTGAATTCGATGTTGACCTCNATTTACTGGAAGAAAAGTTTCAGCANATCGCCAGTGANCTGCATCCTGATTTTTATCTGNACAGCACCCCCCAGGANAAACGGCTNAGTGAGCGTGCTTCCACATTGCTCAACCAAGCNTATGACANCCTAAAAGATCCTTTCAAGCGTGCGGACTATTTGATGAGTCTCAAATGTAAGAATGTGAAATGGAATNATCGGGTGCTNCCTCCTACATTTCTTCAAGAAATGTTTACTCTCCAGGAAGAGTTGGATGAGATGCTTGAAAATCAGGATCAGCAAGGATTGCTAAAAATGCGGGAGGTATTGGAAAACCGTTTTCAGGATTTAGAATCAGGATTGCTTCCNTCATTCAGGATGCTCGACTCGGTGGAAGAACCCGAAACNGTGCTGGAAAAACTGCAAATGGATCTTAATGCCGANCGCTATCTTAGNCGNTTACTGGACCGTATAAAAATCGAGGAGACCACTTGAGCGAAACCATCATCGGCATCGACCTCGGTACGACCAACAGCCTGGCAGCTTTGGTTAATGAAGACGGCCCNGAAATCATTGGNCCCCCNGAAGATCCCTGTATGATCCCATCACTGCTTNCNAGAAACGGCANTCGATGGTTGGTAGGAGAAGAAGCCCGTGAACATCTGATTNCATCTCCAGNNAACAGTGTCTACTCGGTNAAACGTCTGATGGGTCGNGGNTTTGAGGAACTGGAAGAGGAAATCCGGGAACTTCCTTATCAGGTCGAGGAGGCACAACGTAAGCTGGTGAAAATCCGGATCGGGGAAGAAAGTTTCACTCCTCAGGAACTGTCCTCGGTGATCCTTTCCAGGATCAAGCAGAAAGCGGAAACACATCTGGAAAAGCCTTTTGAGAAAGCCGTCATTACCGTTCCGGCCTATTTTGATGACGCGCAGCGACAGGCTACCCGGGATGCAGGCAAAATTGCAGGACTGGATGTGGTCCGTATCATCAACGAACCGACTGCAGCCGCCATTGCTTACGGTCTGGATGAGAAAAAACAGGGATACGTTGCGGTTTATGATCTGGGCGGAGGAACGTTTGACATCTCCATTCTTGAACTGAAGGGCAAACTTTTTAAGGTCGTAGCGACCCATGGCGACACCCGTCTGGGAGGAGACGACATCGACCGGGTTTTAGTAAATCATTTTCAGAAATCTCTGTTGGAACAACATCCGGACCTCGATCTGGAAGATCCTTCTTGCCGTCAGGTTCTCCGTAAAACTGCGGAAGAAGTCAAAATTGCCCTCTCTTCCAGCATCGAAACCGAATATACCCTGGAACTTCCCGATAAAGGGATCAGCCATAAGAGAATCCTGACTGCGGAAGAGTTGAACCTTCTCCTGGAACCTCTGCTGAAACGAACGTTTGAAAGTTGCTCCAAAGCTCTCTCTGACGCTGGATTGAAAAAAAGTGATATCGAAGAAGTGGTTTTGGTTGGGGGCTCAACCCTGGTTCCTGCAGTCCGCAAGGGAGTCGAGGC
>FUFK010039654.1_pt1 | contig 24318 bp, 23 predicted proteins | sample 1021851 | NCBI WGS metagenome assembly FUFK01 (sample SAMEA51879418, study PRJEB19060) | metagenome | reverse complement strand
AATACTGGCACAACAACTATAAGCGAAGCAGATAATTCAACTGTAGTTGTAACATCAGTTGCTAGAGATGCAGACATATCTTTAACAGATGGTGTTTCCGTATCTACTGGTTTTGGTGGTGTTTTTAGTACATCAGGTACAATCTTACTACCTAACACAGAACTAATTGATTTGCCTCCTAATCCTGGAACTAATACTGGATCTTTACAGGCTAGTGCAAGAACTGCTGGTGAGCAAATGTTGGCAGNTGCAGGTGGAGATGCAAATATGACAAATCTTAAAGATTCTAATTTTAGTATAACTTTTGGTAATGGAGTTACTAAAACAGGTTCAGATGCCGTTACCCTAAGTGGTGGTTCAGTAAGGTTTTCAGCTAGTGGTGGGGGTCAAGTAACTTTTACTATAATAGGCACTATAGGTGTTGATGCGTTTATGCGACCTGAACTTAATAGTGGTTCTGTTTCAAATATAAGAATACCAAACAACACAGTAGCAGGTGGTGGAAGAACTATAGCTTTTACAAACAATCTAGCTATATCATGTGTGTTAACTGGTGCAGATCCTTTTGACTCTGTAACAGTTGCCGCTGGTGCTACTAACACACAAACAAGATCCACGACTGACGGATCTTTTAGTTTAACTGGTACTATNTCTGGTAGTGATGGCAGTAGCAGACCTTTTGCTTTGAAAGACATGAATGATGGAAGTGGTAGCGTTAATGAAGACGCTTACACAGGAACTAAATCAGTGAGTGCGTTCTAATGCCGATGACAGCTTTAAAATTTAAACCTGGTATTGTATCTGATATTACATCTTACAGTAATGAAGGTGGATTTGTTGATGGTGACAAGGTAAGGTTTAGATTTGGTTTTCCAGAAAAGTTTGGTGGTTGGGAAAAATACAGTCCTAATCAATATTTAGGTAGTGCCAGAAGATTACACAACTGGGTGGCTCTTGATGGCTCTGACTATATGGGTGTTGGCACACACCTTAAATATTACATTGAAGAGGGTCAGACATTTAATGACATTACACCAATTAGAGTTACTACAAGTGCAGGTGATATAACTTTTTCTGCAACAAATGGATCTACCACAATAACTGTTACAGATCCAGCACATGGTGCAAATGAAAAAGACTTTGTTACATTCTCTGGTGCATCTAGTTTGGGTGGCACAATAACAGCCACAATACTCAATGCAGAGTTTCAGATAGCATCATTGATAAGTTCTAATTCTTATACAATAACATCTTCTGTTGCAGCAAACGCATCTGACACTGGTAATGGTGGGTCTAGTGTCGTAGGTGCGTATCAAATAAATGTTGGATTAGATGTAACAGTTGGNGGAACTGGTTGGGGTGCTGGTCAATGGAGTGGNACAACATCTGGTGCTTTGGCAACACAANTNGCAGAAGCNTTAGANGCAAGTGAAACTGCAATAGATGTNGANAGTGCAACAGGCATCACGGCTGGTGATTTGATATTAATAGAAGAAGAANTNATTACAGTTGGNACAATAAGTTCTAATACTTTAGGAACTGGTGGAGGTCCATCAACCAGAGGTGCAAGTGGTACAGCGGCAGCAACACATGCAGATAACACACTTGTAAGATTAGCAACTGGTAATGCAGATTCTGCCAATGACTTTGTTGGATGGGGTAATGCAGCAAGTGTCACGACCCCTGGAGCACAAATAAGACTGTGGTCACATGATAATTTTGGTGAAGATTTAATTATTAACGCAAGAGATGGTGGTATATTTTATTGGGATAAAACAAATGGTTTAGGCAACAGAGCGATAGAACTTAGTGCGACAAGCACATATTCTGGAGAAACAAGTGTGCCTACAATAGCAAAACAAGTTCTTGTATCAGACCAAGACAGACATGTAATTGTGTTTGGTTGTGATGGTTTGGGTGCAAACTCATCTGCTACACAAGGGAACGGGGTACAAGATCCATTGTTAATACGTTTTTCTTCACAAGAAAATCCAGTAGATTTTTTTCCGACTGCTACAAACACAGCAGGTGATTTAAGGTTAGGTGGTGGATCTACCTTCGTACAAGCTGTTGAAACAAAACAACAGATACTCGTCTTCACTAATAAAACACTACATGCTATGAAGTTTATAGGTCCACCATTTACGTTTGGTTTGCAAGAACTNTCAAAGAACATAACTATAATGAGTCCTTTTTCTGCNATAGCTGTTGAAGATGCAGTNTNNTGGATGGGTGTTGATACNTTNTATGTNTANNCTGGNGGTCAAACNGTNCAACTACCATGCACNGTNAAAGANAAAGTGTTTTTAGATTTTAACTTTGAAGAACGAGACAAGGTGCATGTAGGACTTAATTCTGAATTTAGTGAGATATTGTGGTTTTATCCATCATCAGCTGGGACAGAAATAGATAAATATGTTGCTTTTAATTATTTAGAAAAAGTTTGGTATTATGGCACACTTGTAAGACAAGCTTGGCTTGATAGAGGTATTAGAAATCTACCACAAGCCACTGGTAATCAATATCTTTACAACCATGAAGTAGGGTTTGATGATGATGGATCTGCGATGACATCATTTATAGAATCTTCAGCTATTGACATAGGAGATGGCGATAAGTTCTTGTTTTTAAAACAAGTTATTCCAGACATTACATTCAACGGATCTACGAGTGTTAATCCAGATGTGTCGTTTACTATGAAATCAAGGAATAATCCTGGTGCTAATTTTAACGAAACAACACAAGTTACAACACAAAGATCTGCAACCAGTCCAGTAGAACAGTTTACAGAAAAATTAAATTATCGTTTACGAGGTAGATCTTTTGCTCTAAGAATTGATTCCACATCACTAGGAACAAAATATAAATTAGGCACACCTAGAGTGGATATAAGACAGGATGGTAGACGCTAATGCTTATAACCAGTATCCCTCAATATATTCAAGGTGTAACAAACGCAAAGGTAGATTTAACCACAACGGATCTTACAACTTTGTTCACAGTTCCTAGTGATGCCGATTTTAACGCAGCTGTTGTAAATTCTATACTAGTAGCAGAAGATAGTGGCAACGCTGATACAATTACAGTTCAACTTGTTAGTGGCAGTGATACATTTGTCTTGTTTAATGTTAAAGCAGTAGGAGCTAACACAACTATAGAACTACTTACAAAAGATTTGATATTACAAAGTGGAGAGGTGTTAAAAGTACAAGCAGCAACTGAAAATAGGTTGCATGTTGTGGCAAGTATTCAAGAATTATCAAAGACAAGAGTAACAACAAGTGCGATAACTAGAATATAGGATTGTAGAAACAACAAATTATTGGTAGTATAAACTATGGGCATTTTTAAAAACATCACTAGATCATTAAAAAAAGCCGCACCATTGATTGGTAGTGCTATTGGTATGTATTTTGGTGGTCCATTAGGTGCATCCATAGGATCTGGTATAGGATCCCTTGCAGCAGGTAGGAGTGCAGAAGAAGCCTTACAAAATGCAGCACTTGCAGGAGCAACGACATACGCAATGGGTGGTAAAGGTTTTGGTAAAGGTTTTAATTTTGATACCTCTGGTTCTCCTTTTGCCTCTCCGTCAACAACTAGTGCTATAACAGGTAATCCAATCGCATCTGTAAAAACAGCAGACACAGGTGGTATTGGATCATTCTTAAAAAGCATGATTCCAGAATCNACTGCTGGTAAAATAGCGTTAGGTGGTGCTGGATTGGGTTTACTAGGAGCATTAGGTGGGGAAGAAAAACAAGAAGAGAAAAAAATGCGTCCTTTCTCTAAAGGTGAAACAAGATTAGGGTATGGACGAATTGGAGATAAACTGTATAATTTAGATAATGAAGAAGAACGCAAGAAATATTTTGAGGATAACAGAAATAGGGGTATATTTTCAATAGATCCACTAGAAGCAGCCGCAGGTGGTGAAGTAAAAGGCCCCGGTACAGGAACCAGCGATTCAGTTCCTGCTAGACTATCAGACGGTGAATTTGTATTAACTGCAAAAGCTGTCCGTGGTGCAGGTGGTGGCGATAGAAATATCGGTGCTGCTAGAATGTATGATATGATGTCACAACTAGAAGGAGCCGCATAATGGCTACAGCAACACAAGAACAGATAGTAAGATTAGCTCCTTTTCAAGAGGAGTTTTTAGCAGATATATTCGCCAGTGCAAAAGGATTAACGGGACCTGGTTCACAGATGCCTTTTGCCAGACAAGAACTAGAAGGACTATCAGAGGGACAAAGAGCCGCAATAGCCAATGCGTTAACAGGAGTTGGTTCTTTTGCACCTTTTCTACAACAAGGAGCAGAGGCTGTTGGTCAAGGCATAGGACAATTAGGAACTGCACAACAAAGAGTTGCGGCGGCAGGAATAGATCCAACTAGTTATCAACAGTTTATGAATCCATTTACAGAGGATGTAATTGCAGCGACTCAACAAGATATTGCAGATAAGGGTGCACAACAACAATTGCAAGCACAAGCACAAGCTGTTGGATCAGGTGCGTTTGGTGGATCAAGGCAAGCAGTATTACAAGGACAAATAGCTGCCGATGTTATAGACCAACAAGCAAGAACTGGTGCACAGTTAAGATCTGCTGGTTTTCAACAAGCACAAAACTTAGCACAACAAGCTGCACAACAACAATTAAGACAGGCACAACTTACAGGTCAGCTAGGTCAAACAGTCGCAGGTCTGGGTGTTCAAACTGCTGGTTTAGGACAATTAGGACAACAGATGGGTGTTCAAGATATCAATACACTTTTAGGTATTGGTAGTCTGCAACAACAACAAGGACAGAGACAAAGAGATATCAACAGAGCAAACATACTTGCAGAGCAAGCATTACCTTTCCAACAGATTGGATTCATGTCTGATATATTTAGAGGTGTACCAGCACTACAACAAACTTTTTCAAGAAGTACAACACCACCTCCTAGCACAAGCTCACAACTACTAGGTCTTGCACAAGCAGGTATTGGTGCTTTTGGTTTAATGAATCAAGGAAGGTTTGGGCAAGGGAGAGCTTAATGGATGATCCACTAAAAAGAAGAATGTTCGCACAACAAGTTATGAATATGTATAACAGCAGACAACCTATGGGTATTCTTGCATCATCTCCAGAGTTAATGGGTGCAGTTAAGGGATATCGAGTTGGTGGTGTTCAACAAAGACCAAACATAACTATGGAAGAACTAGAACAGCTTAACAAAGGTGCTGTTACTGCTAGTCCTGCCTTAATACAAAATAAATATGGAAATGTTGTTTTTGATAGAAACACTCAAAAATATAAAATAGTCCCAGTTGATATGGAAGGTGGTGCATCAGGCACAGGCTNACTACCTAGTGGTGATGTCTTTAAACAACAAGAAAAAGATATAATTCAAGGTAAAGATTTACCCACAGTTGAAAAAGAAATAAAAGATCAATTACAAATTGAGAAAGAAAAAGCAGAAAAAGAAAAAGCAAATGTTCCACAAGTTGACGAATTTGGTGAGGACAAGAAGTTTCCAGAGAATGTAGAAGGTGGAACACCTGGTGCTAAGATTAATGAGGTAAATAAAGATATAATAGAGAAAAAACCAGAAGANGAAAAGTTTCCAGAAGGTAAAAATCTTGGTGCAGATAGAAAAAAATCTAGTTTTCTCACTGACGTAGCGAGTAGCTATGAAGCTTTCAAAAGTAAATTGGCAAATATAGATAGACGATATGAAATAGATGAAGCTAAACGAACAGATTATATGCAAAAGATAGAATCTTTGATGGAAGAAGANGAAGACGAAATAAGTCTTGAAGATGTAGATAAAAAGGCTAGAGAAGTTTTAGACCTGAAAGAAGGACAGTATGACGATGATAGGGTGACAGCTTTTTGGATGTCCATGATCAAAGGTGGTTTAGCCACAGCGGCAGGAGAGAGTGAGAATGCTCTTACAAACGTATCAAAAGGTTTACTTTTTGGTGTTGAATCTTTTGGTAAAGACTTAAATCAAATCAATCAACAAGAAAGAGAAGACAGAAAAAGTCTTGCTAAAATAAGATATGATCTCATGAAAGATGAGAAAGCTGCAAAAATAGCAGAAAGAACCTTAAAAATACAAGCATACGGAGAACTTGCAAAATTAGAAGAAAACAAGTTTCAATTTAAAACAGAACTAGAATATAAAACAGCAAGAAATAAAATTACAGATGANTTAGCGTTTGCTAAGTTNGATTTAACTGCGGCTCAANCTNTACANTCNATGNANNTAGNAGNTNANACNTTTGATTTAAAAGTTNAAGAGCTTGCATTAAACAAACAAAAACAAAAAGATTATGTAAGACTTACAGAAAAACAACTTAGTGCACAATTAANAGATAAAGCATCAACAAAAGAGATTAAGAATATTTATGCTTTGGGTGCTGATTATGCAACATATGAAGATGGCGAGTTTAAGTTTACTGATAAAGGTAAAGCTATGTTGATTGCTGCAACAACAAATAAAACTAAATTTACTGATCTAGTAACAACTGCTAAAGCAGTTGCGGCTAATAAAAAAATTAAAGGTTATAGCTATGATACTGTAGATAAAGCAGAGGATGCTTACTATTATTACGAAGGTATTACTAAACCAGCACTTGAAGCTTTGGTTAAAACTACTAAAGATAGATTAGGTGGTATTGATAACGATGAATACAGAAAACAAGAGAAAATTATATTAGAACAATTTGCAAAAGATACTGGTGGTGTTCTTGAGGGTGATGGTAGCACCAGTTATCAAGAAGGTAAAATTTATATAGATAAAAACGGTGTCAAAAAAAGATATACAAATGGTAAATTTGTCGATCCGTAAAAAGGAAAAAATATGGCTGAATTTGATCCCTTTACAGCTAAACTTGTAGAAGAACCTGACTTTGATGCGTCTAGTGCTAAAATAATAGAAGAACCTGTTGTTACAGACGATGCGGTTCAGTTTGATATATCTAGTGCCAAAGTTATAGATGAAGATCTCAACGAACCAAGCACCGATGAAGGTTGGGCAAAAGAACTGGGCGAAGGTGTTGTTGAAGGACTAACCAAGATTCCACAAGGTATTGGAGAATTGATCCTTGAAGGTGTTGATTATGTTGCAGATACACAACACGCTAGACAGTTTAATCTATGGGCAGATAAAACAAGAAAAGACTTTGGTATTGACCCCGAAGGTGCTGTAGGAACTATTGCTTCTGGTTTAGCACAGTTTGCTGTTCCTGGTGTGGTTGCATTTAAAGTTGTAGGTGGTCTTTCAAAATTAGGTAAATTACAAAAAGGATATGCCCAAGGTAAAAATTTTGGTTTTGGTCTAACTAAAACACAAAAAGTTGCACTGGCTACACAAAAAGCTGTGGCTGCAGGTGTTGCTGATGCTGTGGTCACGACTGATGGTACACAGACCATTGGTGATTTCTTCGATGGTGGCTTTACAGGAACAGATGTTTACAATGTTGCCGATTCAGGATCCGAGGATGCTGCTCGTAGAATAGGTAATAGATTTTCTATGTTAATAGAAGGTGGTTTTTTAGCTGGTACAATACCTCCAGTGTTGTCAGGACTAGCAAAAGGAGCAGTAAAAGTTGGTGCTGCCAGAGTTCCAGGAACCACGATCACAGGTGCAGATGTTGTCACTCTTGGAGGTACAAAAGTTATCCGTGCAGGTGCAGAAAAAGCCACTAAATACCTTGCAAAACTTGATGACCTTGACATGAGACAAGGTTTAAAAGATGAAGTAACAGGTGAACCTATAAGAAAACTGACTGCTTTTGAAAACTTTAATTTTTTCTTAGCAAGAAATCTTAGGAGCAGAGGAGCTTTGTTAGGAGCTAGAACAGGTATTCAACAACAAGAAACAACAAGACAAATAAAACTTTTCGATAAAACCACAGACAAAGAAATACTATTCAATGGAGAAAAAAGGTCTTTTAGTTCTGAACAAGAGGCATATGCTCATTTAAAAGCATTATCTGACGAGGAAGTAAAACAATTACCAGAATTTAAAAGCATCGAAGAGTCTATTGTTAGAAGCACAAAAGAATCTCCAGAATACAAAGATCTTCAGTATCAAAGAATGAGAAATGCTGACGATCCTAACATAGATTCAGATTTAATTGATAAGCAACAAAGAATGGTTAACAAAGAACTTGAAGATGCTCGAAAAGAAATAACTCAACAATACTATCTTGGTCGTGAACAAAAAACTAAAGCGATAACGATGGATGTATCAAAAGGAGTGGCAGGTACAGAAGAGACTATTGACAGTGCTAAACTGTTTTCACTTATTGGACCTACTCAAGAGGCTGGTTTTAAGGTAGCAGCAGACCAATTTAGAAGATTAGAAAAAGCGATAGATAAAGCTTTAGCAAAACCCGAATATATTAATCAAAGTAATCTTTCAAAAGAAAAAATACTAAACAATCTGTATGATTATTTTACAGGTAAAACAATAGTATCTGAAGAAAATTTATTTAGAGAAATAGGAATACCAAGAGAACTTAAAATTCCTATTCAAAACATGGTTAAATTAAAAAACAATTTAGCTGAGAGAATATTAAAGTCTGGAGCTATAAAAAATTTAATGTCAGCAGAAGACATAATAGCAAAACTTCCTAGACCTAAAGAAAAAAATGTGTACACAGGCGGAGGCAGTCCACCTAAAAACTGGAGAGGGACAGTTGAAGAATGGGAAGATCAAAAGTTTCTTGAGTTTAAAAGAAAACAAGGTGTTCCTGTAAAAGAAGATATTGTTAGAGCCATTGAAGATAGTATGATCAAACCAGACGGTACTCACAAAGGTGGCTTTTTTGTGACTCGTTATAGAATAATGGAAGATAATAAATATAAATTAACTGAAGACACTATTGATAATGTAATGGGCATGTTTGGTTTTGCAAAAAATGCAAGAGGTGATTTTATAAAAACAAGAAGAAAAGACATGTTTGATGAAAAAACCATGCAAAACATGTATAAAAATATAGCTAAGACTTTTAGTCCGAGAAGAAAAGAGATTGATAAACAAATAAACAAACTTACATTTAACAATCAACCAGTGCCTAGAAGTTTATTAGAAGAAAAAGAACTTTTGAGTTACGATGCTGTAGGTAAAAATTTTGAGCCACCAAAAGCGAAACAGTTAAAACGATATATAGACATGGCTTTTAATCAACAGAAAGCGAAACAAGAAATAGCTAGAACTAACGCAAATTCTTTTTTCACACAAACAGCAATAGCAAAAATACCAACAACTTTGATAAACACAAAGAAACTGGACTTACCATCTCTTAAAGCTATCTATGGAGAAGTGAAAGATTTAAAAGAATCTTATGTTGGCACAATAGCAAAATTTGCTCAATTTGATGCAACAGATAATTTTTACACTTCTTTGAGAAAAATAGCTGATGATGACATAGCAAGAAATGGTGAAAATTCTATTTTCAAAGACACAAACTTAATGAATAAAAATGAACTACAACAGTTTATGCAATCAGATCGTGGTAAAAACTCTTATATTCTCGGAAGACAAGGGACTTCTGGAAGACCAGATGAATTAACTCTTAGTGAAACACCTTTTGGTGCAATGCACGGTATAGCTGTTCCAACTAGTATGTGGAAAAGTATGTCACAAAATGTTTTAAACGACACAAATAATATCAGTCACATTGGAAGACAATTATATGGTAAGTTCTTATGGTTAAAAGGTTTTTCACAATACTCAAAAACTATTTTATCTCCGATAACACATGTTCGTAACGTAACATCTGCCTCTTTATTTGCTATGGCACAAGGTAATGTAGGTCGTGGTGCAAATCTTGGTGAGTCTTTAAAATATGTTTTTAATGATTTAGCAGGAAGATCTGATGAAGAGCAGGTTGCTTTTCTTGCTGATCTACAAAGACGAGGTATAATAGGTAGTCAGGCTGAACTTAGAGAATTACAAGCCAACTTGCGTAAGGGTGTCGGATACGAGAATCCAAAAACAGGTGACTCTAACCTTGGGAGTAGTTTAAACTCTTCTAATATGGTTTTTAATATCGGTGGTAAATTTACCAGAGCAGGTGGTAAATTTTTGAAAAAGATGGAAGACGCATACAAAGGTGAAGATGATCTTTGGAAAATATACAATTATCAGTTTGAGTTAAATAAATTAAAAACAGCACGAGCTAGATATGTAGCCAGTGCCAAAGATGCCAATGAAGCTAAAGCTTTTGTAAAGGAGTTTGATGAAGTTCACCTACAAGGTAAAAGCATGGAAGATTTTGCAGGAGATATTGTAAGAAACCATGTCCCTAACTACGATCTGACATCAGAAGCTATAAAATCATTTAGACAACTACCTGTTGGAAACTTCGTATCTTTTCCTGCTGAAATAATTAGAACAGGTTTCAACACATTAGAAACAGCCGTAAAAGAATTGAGCAGTAACATACCAGAAGTCAGAGAAATAGGTATGAGACGATTAATGGGAGCGTTAACAACTTTCGTTGCGTTGCCAGTAGCTGTCAGAGAAATAGGAATGAGTCTATCAGGAACCAGCGAAGAAGAAATGCAAGCTGTTCAAGACTTGGCTGCACCCTTCCAAAAGAATTCTACCTTAGTGCCTGTTGGCAGAGACAAGAATGGTAATTTAGAGATATACGATTTCAGCCATACTAATCCATATGATTCTTTAATTAGACCTTTTACTGCACTTATTAGAAGTTTAAACAGAGATGGTAAGCTTGAAAGAGATGGGATTGAAACAGTTTTCAATGCAGCAGAAGAAAGTTTCGGTGAAATTTTTCAACCTTTCTTTGATGAATCAATAATTACGGCAAAAATATTAGACATTGCACCTAAAAGCGTACCCGGTGGTAGAGGTGGTGCAACTGAAACAGGTGCACGAATATATAAAACAGGTGAGGGCGGAGATTCTTTAGGAAGTAGATTTCAAAAAAGTTTCATACATGTATTAGAAGGCATGACACCAGGTGCTTCACCTTTCCGTGTACCAACAGGTGCAGAGTTGGATGATATTGAAATGGGTAGATTTCTCCGTGGAATAACAGACCCAGAATCAAAAGAACCAAGCACTGGCAGACAATTTACACGCCTTGGAGAGATGGTTAGAGCAACTCTCGGTGTAAACACACAGATATTTGATCCAGATAGATTAGGAATATTCAAAGCACAAGAGTTCAAAGCAAATCGATCCACGGCTGCTACATTGTTTAATAGAGTAAATAACAGAGCCGTTGTCACTTCAGAAGAATTTATAGAGGCATGGACTAATGCCAACAGAGCTAGATTAAGATCTTTTAGAAAAGCAAGAAAAGACTTCTTGGGACTACAAGCATTAGGTGCGACACAAGAAGAAGTTATAGAAAGATTTAAAAAAGAGGGTGTGGGAAATAGAGAGATTGGATCTATTATAGAAAACAGGTATATACCTTTCTTCCCTAGTCGAGATGCTTTTTTAGAAGCTGAAGAAAAAGGTCACAATATGCCAGTGGATGAATTAGAGGAACTTTACAATTCTTTTGATGGCATACCAATAGATCCCATAGAAGAAACAGAAGAAGTTTCAGAACTAACAACACAAGAGCCTGTCCAAAAATCAGAACCTGTAACAACTAATGTGCCTTCATCGCCTGTGGTAAGTGCACCTCAAGTATCGCCTGTGGCAAGAGATATAAATACAAGACTGGCTACACTACTAAACCCCAATGATCGAATCATTGCAGAAAGACAACAAAGGAACATAGGATGAAACTATCAGATAATTTTTCATTAACAGAATTTACCAAATCGCAAACAGCAGAAAGAAAAGGTATAGAAAACAGTCCAAACGAAATCCATATCAAAGCTATGGAATCTTTGTGTTCTAATGTATTAGAAAGAGTCAGATCTGCTTTTGGTAAACCAATTATGATTAACTCTGGGTATCGCAGTCCTGCCCTGTGTGAGGCGATTGGCTCAAAACCTACCTCGCAACATTGTGATGGAGAAGCGGCAGATATAGAAATATTTGGTGTTAGTAATTATGATTTAGCAAAGTATATTGAGAAAAATTTAAATTTTGATCAGTTAATATTAGAGTGTTGGGATGGTAAAGAGCCAAACTCTGGATGGGTGCATGTTTCTTACGTTAACGATATTGCAAATAGAAAAAGTGTGTTAACATACACAAGAGCAGGTGGATACTCAAAAGGTATAGAGTAGTGTCATACAAAAGAAACTATCAACGAGAATATGAAATTGAACCCAAATCTCGCAGAAAGAAACGAGCAAATAGAAACTTAGCTCGTAGAAAAATGATGCGTCAGGGCAAAGTTAAAAAGGGTGATGGTAAAGATGTACATCATGTTGGTGGTAATGCTTTAAACAAAAAAAGTAAATTAAAAGTCGTATCTGCTTCCAAGAACAGATCATATCCAAGAACCAAAAAAGCAAGAAAGAAGAATCCAAAGTCATAATGTCTACATTAGTTGTTAATTTACCTTCCATAGATGTATGGGTGCGAAAAGAATATTTAAGAGATGGAGCAGATGGTCATGGGGAGTTTGTAAAAGGTGTTTGGATTACAGCAAAGTCTATTCCAGGTAGAGCTTTTTATTTTGAAACTTATCTCCCTGACTATGGTGCTCTTTACGATAAACTACCTATTAGTGCTTTTACTGTTAAACCACAGACCCCAACTCCAGATATGGATCTTTATAATCTCCAGTTTTGGAATTGCATGGATTATGGGGTGGTGGCAGTTAGCAAACAGTTCATAGGAACTATGGACTTCGAAGTTTATACGAGGGATCATGGTATTTTAAAAGGATCGTATGTATGCACTCTTGATAATTATCACGAAGATATAAATGCAATAGATTATTCTACGAGTGAAAAACCAGCTGAACATAAATCACATAACATAATAGAATTAGAAAACGGACAGTTTTGTTTGTATCCAAACAATAGAATGCGTGTTTACGATAATTCACTTACGCCAGATAAACCATTGCAACCAGACTTCAAAGTTAGCACAGAGATATATCAAGTTGAGAATGGACAAAAGTTCAGACTCGGAGATACAGATGAATACTTTTGGAAGGCAAAAGATGAATGATAGAGTTTCTTCTGATCTTTATGCTCAACGAAAGAGTGGTAGATCAGACACAAAGATTTGAAAATATTAATACTTGTTTGTATTTTGCTAGGCGTTTGAACAATCAACCTGATGTTCCACTGCTAGATGGCAAAACAGCTAAAATTACTGCATATTGTAAGCCTGTTCGAAAAAATTAAGCTCTCAGATCGTCACACAGAGCCGAAACGATATGTCCGTGTGTGATTATACCCTAGAAATACCTTTGTTTTTCTACGATTATGATAGGTAGGTTAGCCGACTTCTCCCCAGTTTTCTCCTAATTCTGCGTCCACTTCAAAGGGTATTTTTAGATTTGGGACACAATTAGACATGATATCCTTAATTTTCTCTACTTCTTCTTGTTTTTTGATGTTGAAGCATAGTTCATCATGTACGGTCAACATAGGACACAATCCTTCTTTGTAACATTCAACCATTGCTTTCTTAGTTTGGTCAGCACTTGACCCTTGAATCAGTCTATTNAGAGCCTTGTATGTAAATGCTCTCCTNACTCTGCCTTTNCCACCATACTCATCNATGGCTTCTTNCATNGGNAANGCTNTGTTGTATNNATAAGANANAGGCTCGTACATATNNAATCTACATTTACGGCCCAACCAAGTTCTAATAATACCTGTACTCGAAGCACGGTTCATGGCTTTGTCAGACAACGACCTCAAAAAAGGCACTCTTTCGTTGTAAGTTTCTAAAAGTTTGGAGGCTTCGTCTGTATCTATATCCATGACGTTGGCAAGTTTAGCTTTACCCATGCCATACATGATTCCAAGATTAACTGTCTTGGCTTGTTTTCTAGGTATGTTTGCCATGTCAGCCACCATCTGATGAAAGTCAGCATTGCCCTCATGATACATCTTAACAACATCATCTATCTGTGGGTGTCTATCTATACCTGTCAGAGTGGCACAATAGTGAACCAACCATCTTGGTTCTTGTGATGCGTAGTCAAAAGAACCCCATTTGTGTCCTTTTTCTGGAACAAACAAACCACGAATTAATTTACTTAATNTCTGGATCTCTCGCAGGTATTTGTTGTAAATTAGGATTACTTGAGCTAAAACGACCTGTAACAGTTCCACCACCATCGGATCTAAGAGAATGAAAGTCACAATGTATTCTACCATTATGAGAATGTTCAAGAATAGTATCAACAAAAGTCGTATTGGCTTTGTTTATCTCTCTAATTTTTATAATCTTCTTTGCGATAGGGTGCGTTTGATTAGACAAAAATTGTTTTGTAAACATGGGCGACCCGGACTTTTCTGTGCGAGAATAAGAAAGACCCACAGCATCAAAGACTTTTGCTACAGATGTGGCGACCCAAGGCTCAACCGTGACTCCAGTTTCTTTGACTATCTCTTGTATAAGTGACTCTTCTATCTTTACTAATTCTTTTTTAGTTTGTTGTGCTTTATCAATGTCAACAAGAACACCTTTTGTTTTCATTTCAAAAAGAACAGGTAATAGACTTGTTTCTAACTCAAAGATACTAGAACATTCATCTTGAGTTATTTTCTTTTTTAAAAGATCCCAAAGTTTTAAAGTTATCAAAGCATCTTGTTCAGCATACTTACCAACATATCTAGGTGGTAACTTCCACATACCAGACTTTGGATCTACACCAAACTCATCTGCTGCGGACTTCAATAGCTTTTCATCTTTGTATTCTCCAAGATAATCACGAGCAAGTGAGTTTAAATTATACCATCTTCTGTTTTCATCTAACAAAGGTGCAGCAATCATGGTATCTATTATCTTACCCTTAACTTCTATTCCTTCGGCTCGTAGCCAACCTAAATCGTACAAAGCATTGTGAAATATCTTTGTTATGTTCACATCGTCACATAATTTTTGTAACCATTTATAAACTGTTTTCTTTGGTAAATTACCAGACTGATGACCAACAGGAAAATACCAAGAACTTTCTCCCGCAGCCACAGCCACTCCTATGATATGTCCATCTTTTCTTGTCCAACCAGGACCGAGAGTCAATAGTTTTGGATCTTTAGTTTCTAAGTCTATAGAAACTGTTTCGTATTGAGATAGATCAGGAAAACTTTGAGGGGGTGTCCAATCAGAGTCCACATTACCCCAAGACATATCTTTTATATCTTGATCTAAAAAATGATATTGATCATTTGTCATTTATAATTTCTCCGCCTAACGCAGCATATCCGATAATATCAACCCAGCTATCATCGTGTTCTATTGTTTCTGCTAGTCTAGCTAATTTTACACCAACCATACAAGCTACAACTTCTTGTGCCGTAACATCTCTAGCAAGTATAACAGACCATATCTTGGCTATTCTTTCGTGATTAAACTTAGCAGGCCCATATTCTTTGGCTCTCGGTCCATTGATTAGTTTCTCTGCCTCATCTAAAAAATATTTTCTATTCTTTTTCATATTTCAAACCTATATTTTGTTGTTGATTCTATTAGATGCAGTGTTTTTTTAGCACGAGTTATACCCACATAGAAAGTTCTGATCTCGGAATCTTGGTCTAAACTTTCTACACAAGCCTTTGTAGAGTCTAATAAAACAGCTACATTATCTGCCTCTCCACCTTTTGCTTTGTGTATTGTAGATATTCTAATCCTTGGACTACCTGTTAATATCTTTTCTCCTCGTCTTCTAACAGACATGATATATGCTGTTTCTTGATCTGATACACTTAAAACTTTCTGCCACGGCACAAAATTATTTGCTGTAAACTCACATAATCTTTCTAAGTTTCCTAATGAGTATCCCTCATCGGGAGGTCTTTCGCTGTTAACGTCTGCTAAAGAATACATCAACTTCCTACCTGCTTTTGTTATATATTTAGGATTAATTAATTTTGAAAAAGGTTTTAACAAATCAGCAGGAACTGATGCTCCTCGTTGTAGTTTAAGCCACAACTCTATAGCATTTAATACGTTTGGAGATATAGACCAACCTGTGCCCTCTCTCCAATAAAGATAGCCTTCTTCTTTCATACGAACACAAACTTTGTTTGCTATGTAATTTGTTCTCGCAAGTATCAGCCATTCGCCATTAGTCATATCAACATCTAAAATATCTCTATGCCAAGTTATCGTGCCGTCTTTACTAGTAGGTTTCCACTTTTTAAGTTGTCTAAGAGAAAGTTTCTTTATTAAGTTTTGTGAAAATTCATGAACAACATTTGGAACTCTGTACGATTCTTCTAAAATCATTTTATTTTTACTTGAACCTAAAAAATCTTCTATCCTAACACCCATCCAAGAGTAAATAGCTTGATCGTCATCTCCTGCATAATACACAGACTCTGAGTTTGGCACTAAAACTTCTTTTACCATTCTCCATTGCAGAGGTGCTAAGTCTTGAGCTTCATCTATAATTAGTAAATCAAACTTTGGACTAGATCCCTCTCGTATAAATTTTTCTATCATATCAACAAAATCTAATTTATCTTTTGCTGTTTTGTAATCTGTGTAAGCTTTATCTAAAATTTTAAGCTGTTGCCAATGTAAAGTATGATCCCAAGTATCATTGAATTGTTGCTCTAGTGTGACNTCTCTAACACGAGCCATCTGAATAATAGACATATATCTGTCGCCACCTGCACCTATCTGAAACAAAGGTCCATCCTCTAAACCAACAGTAGGGTTAGTTCTAAACTCCAACCCAACTAGTTTTCCTAGTTCGTTATAGTCAGATCCTTTGAAAACTTGTCTCGTAGTCAAACCCATCCAAGTAAATGCTAGTGAGTGTAATGTTCTAAAATACGACATTTGATCTGCATTTAAATTTAGCTCTCCCATAGCACGATCTCTTGCCTCTGTTGCAGCTTTACGACTGAAAGACATGAATGCTATCTTGTTTGGATCTCCACCAAGTTTTATTCTATTCTTGACTAAATCAATTAAAGTTGTTGTTTTTCCTGTGCCTGGTGGCCCAAAAATTGTAAGCTCTTTTGTCACTTTCTATTACCTTGTCCCTTATTCCTACCTGTTGGATCTTTAACTTCAAATGGACATACACCTTTTGCGTTTATTTTTACTGCCTCTGGGTACAATCTCCACAGTTCTTCTTCCAAATATTCTTCAATTAGTTTTTTACCTTCNACACATTCTTGCCTTGTTTTATACACAACCCCAGGTTCCCAGAAACTACACAAAGCATCGCCACCTTTGTATCTGCATTGCTCAACAAAAATTACACAAAAAGCCACTAACATTTCCATTAGAATGGAGCCTCCTCTATTTCAATATTTACGTCTGCGATTTCTACTTCAGAAACAAACTCTGGTATCCACCAAACTCTAACTGACTTCCATTTACCTGCTGATGTTTTAAATTTTTTTACGATAGAACTTTCTTCGTTGTTTATCTCTTTGAGCCTTTCTTGTACTTGTGCTCTCGTATAACTATCAAATTTTTTCTGTCGCATAAACTCCATCAATGAGTCTAATCTAAAATATGTTCTGCCTTCTTCTACTTCAGTATATGGTTTACCCAACATAACTTCTTCAAAAGTCTGTGCTTGAACTCGACCTGTACAGTAAGATTCAAGTATGGACACAAACTGACCTTTGTATGTTAACTCTTCGGGAACTTGTATTTCGTTACACTTTTCCATCAAACCATTAACTGTTGTTTCCCAATCTGCATCTTTTAATTTAGGAGGCATGACTTTTAATTGTTCCATACATGCTCGCTGAAACAAACGAGGTGCTTGTAATTCTTCTGTGGTTATCTCTAATCTCTGACCACCTATGTCTACAAACCACAATCTTGGCTCGGATAAAATAACAGACAAGCCACTTATTGTTGGCATNGATGTAGCACCTATACCTAATTTCATAGTTCGACATACACCCTGATTGCAATGTGAAGACATAGGCTCTTCTTTACAAAGATACTGATATTCTTTTTTCTCTAATGTATTTTGAATGGCTACAACTTCTGATGCAGATAATGGTGGATTAAAATCTTTTACGTTGTGTTCTTCAAGTTTTGTTTTCCAATTACCAGGATCAAGCCTTTGTAAAAACACACCTAAATGAAACAAAGTTCTGTTTCTTTCGCCCTCAAATACACCTATTGATAGTTTGGTTCTAAGACAAGGTATGTAATTAGGTAACAAATCAACAGGTCCACCTATCGGTAATTTCAAAAAATCTTTGGGACTCGTTTTGACTTTGTGGATTTGCTTGATGAACTCTGATAGTGATGCCTCGACATAGCTTGTTCTTTTTTTGAGGATTGCATAACGGAGTGTTTGATCCGAGTCAAAATACGGCAGATTAATGAAGTTACCCACATCCCCCCTCTCGACAAGAATCTGTTCCTGCTTCGGGAATATTTCACACCGACCATGCCCAAGAGCAGAAGATATTTCAGCAGCTTTGTCCCTAAAATCCCCAGCATTCATCCAATCCTTAAAAAAGAAAAAAATATGTGCACCACCTGATTTACTACGGCACACGATACATGGTACTTTGAGTTCTGCTAGTTTATCAACTAGTTTATTGTGATCTAATGGATACTGATCTATATCCAATGCACCAAACTTGCATTTGTTTTCTTCGTTTATTGGGATCGCACCAACACCTTTTTTGCCGTTGATGTGTCCTTCTATCAATTCTAAAGTAAGAGGGTTTCTTACTATAAATGATTTTGCTTTCTGTTTTCCTGCTGTACGTTCTTGAGATACTTCTGTCTGCCCATGAGCCGTACTAAATCCACTAAATGCTTCTAATAATTCTTCTGCTAAATTCACTCTTCACTCCAAAAAAAAAGAGCCGTGGCTTGGAGGACCAGCCACGACTTTCATTCAATTAAAACGGTATTTCGTCATCCTTTTGTGCACTCTGCATTTCATCAGCAGGTGCAGAAGCCGTTTTAATCTCCCCTTTTCTGAAGCTTTGATACATAGTTCTAGCCTCTAACATCATCGCTTCTATTTCTTTTGTGATGTCATAGACTCGTTCAACCTTGTAGTTATACCAACTACCTTGGTCATTACTTTCTGCTATGGTTTGAATATTCCAAGCAGTTCCATACAATGGCATTGGTTTACCCGAAGGTAATCTGATACCATTCTTTAATGTATTCCATCTACGAGACACTTTTAGTTGTGTCTTTTTCATATCAAGAATAGCAGGAGCACCTAGCTTGGTTTCATTATCCATAGCCATAACAACATGTTGATGGGTTCTAACCAACTCGTTACCCGAAGGTAAAATTTCGGCTGCACCATCTCTTGTTGCTAATGTTATGTCCTTATCGTCAAATGCTAATTCTTTTATAAAACCACCACCTGTAGATCTTAAAGCAAACTCCAAGAACTTTTTCTCAAAGAAACAAGGAACTACAGTAATACCTTCGTCTGCCTTGTACACTTGTTGTGATACAGTATTGAAGATATCGCCTTGTTCAGCACCTTTGATATACAAACTATCTTGTTTGTTCAACTGTGGAGACAAAGCTTGCAGTATCCTTATAAAAGGTATCTGCATGTCCTCTGTTGTAAAGTTCTCAAGTCCTGCTCCTGCCTCTTCCTCTAACAAAGATGAAAGATCAGGAACTGCTACATCTGTAGCTTTCTTTGACGCAACTGCACTTTTCATTATTTTGCTCCCCTTATTTTTGCACGGTTACCAACATAAACACCAAACAGATCAAAGTCTATTGTGTCGCCTTTTTCTATTCGGTTCTTTGCCCAAGTCCTCAATGTCATTGGGTGGATATGTGTCTTTTGTGCAGGTTCTAATCCTTTGTTGCGTAAATCATCAACCACGGATCCTGCTATATTATCTTGACCCATACCAAATCCGACAACAACTTCGTTCTTAATAATATCGCCTTCGCCAATAGAACGAATAAAGCTAAATGCTTCTTCCCTTCTATCGTCAGGAATNCTAGCCGATACATATTTATCTATGGAAACTTTGTTGCCATCAACAGTTAAACTTTCAACACCGAGTTGATCCATTAATGATGGAATGTCTTCCTCATCAACAGTTCTTTTTCTTTGTTGTAAGTCTTTTAGATGTTTTTCAGCAAGCTCGACCTCTTTACCAAGATCGATTGATTGCCTAATTAATGAAGAGAGTTTTGAAGTCTCTCCTTCGCTAACTTTATTAAATGCTTGAGGGTCAGCTGCCTCTTCTTCGAATAGTGAAAACACATCACTCATCGTTCTCTCCTTCTACGTTAAAGTTTATACCCTTCGGTATTAGTGCTGAAGTTTAAGCTTCAGCTTTCTCTTTGTCAATAGAATACTTTCGATCCATCTTTTTAGAAAGATACTCTTGCTTTGCAAGAAAAGATATCTCGCCACCTATTGACCTCTCACTGTCTTCCGACAGTTCCTTTAGCCTTCTCCATGTTTTCATAGATACGGCTACTGATTTCCATTTATCTGGATCCATTTGATTCTCCTTTATCTTATTTTACCCTATAATTTTCCATACTGTCAAATAATATCTTATTTATTTTTTGGGCGAAACTTTTAACCATTTTCTAGCCTCCTCTCCTAATGTCTTTCCTGCCAATGTAATTTTTGATTGTAAGACTTTTACTATGTGAATATCGATACTATCAGGAACAACCAAGTCAACGTACAACACATTGTTCTTTTGTCCGATCCTATGGCATCTGTCCTCTGATTGTATTCTAGTTTCAAGATTAAAATCATTTGAATAATAAATTACATTTGTGGCTGCGGTAAGTGTCAAACCTCGTCCTGCCGTTTGAGCATTACCAACAAAGAACTTTGTACCCTCATCGTTTTGAAATTTATCTATAGCTTTGTCTCTGTCTTCTTGTGAGGTGTCGCCATAATATGTAACCACGGTTCCCGATCCATAGTCTTTCTCCAAAGCTTTTCTAATCTTCTTGATGTCATGACGAAACCTAGACCATATAATAACTTTGCCATCCATCTCTTCTATCGTATCAAGCATGGCATCTATTCTGTGGTTTGCTATCTCAACAGTTTCTCCATCATCTGTTACAAGATAGCCACATAAAAGTTGTTGTAATCTAAGTAACCGAGTCATGACCTCGGGTGCAGTAACCATGTCGCCACCATCGAGAAGAGCCACGGCACTGTCTTTCATACTGTTGTAATGTTTGATTTGATCTGATGTTAAATTAACTTCTCTTGTTGTGTATATCTTCTCGGGTAGATCCAAAGCTTGCTCCTTTGTTATTCTGTATGAAAATCTATGTAGTTTGTCTGTTAATTCAGATAAGTTTCTGAAACCAACTATCTGTTGAAAACTGTGATTACCTATCCTGGTTTGTCTGATTATGGCATACCGACCTTGGAAAGACCAATAGCTATCAAACCCTAACAGGTCTTTGTCCAAGAAATAACACTGTGAATATAAATCCATAGGAGATTGTGTAATAGGAGAACCTGTTAGTATTCTTTTGTATTTAGCTGATTGTCCTAGTTTTAAAATCTCTTTTGTTCTTTTGGCTTTGATATTTTTTATTGTTGTAGATTCATCAACTGCCAATAGAAAATTACTTCGATGTATAAATGCTTGTAAATATTTTTTAACTTTTGCCGTAGCAAAAGCTTCAACATTAACTAATAGTATTCTTAATTTATCTCTAGTTCTAACACCTTCTTCCAATACAATCTTTTCACTTTTATTAGCACTTGACTTCCACACATACACATTGTTCGGTACATCGTCAGGCAAATGTGTTGGAATCTCCGAGTTCTTCCAATTCATGTACACACCTTTTGGTGCAATAATTATGGCAGTATCTATGTGTTTGTTTTCGTATAACCAGGTCATGTTATCAATTAAAACTTTTGATTTACCACAACCCATCTCCATAAAATAAGCATAATTATCTCTAGCAAAACTTTTAAACAAAGCCTCCTCTTGATGCTTATATGGTTTTGTTTTGTATTTAAATGGCATTATTCGTCCTCCTCAAAACCATGCAGAAGTGTAATCTTTGCAGATTCAAGATGCCAAAGAATTTCGGCAGGATCTTTTATTGTTGTAATCATCTGAATTAAACTGTCGTTCTTGTGCGTTCCAAGAATAATAATTTTTTCAAATTGATCCGCAGCCAACTCGCATACTTTAGGCACAGGTTTTTCTGTTCTCTTCATTCTATGTGGAAATGGTATAACATTACTCATTCTTATCTTTCTCCTTTTTAATTATATCTATGTCTCCTCTGTACTTCATATCTGTGTATTTAGACGCAAGTCTCCTAGATTCTTTTGCCTCTTGTTCCATACCAATCGATGAATACATAACTGCATCGTCTTCAAGCTTTTTTATAATTCTGTCTATGAGTCGCATAATCTTCTTCCTCAACTATATTNTAATCACAATCAATAAACTTATAGCCAAGATTATTCCACAATCTTCTTTCTTCTTTTTTCAAGGCTCTGTCTATCGCTTGTTTTTCTGTCGTTGCTTCAATTTTTATAACTCTTCTTACATTCGTAAAGATTTCTATGTAGTACGAGTCTGCATTTTTATAGTTAATAAACTCTGTGTCATACTTTTTTCTCGTTACTTTTTTTAACATTTTAACTGTGCTTGGTTTCATTTTACTCCCCCCTAGCTTTTTGTAAGTTGTAATCGTTAATCTTAGTGCCTAAGTTCTTATTACCTGCTTCACACTGATCAATCCAAACTTTTTTTGTAATATTACCTTTGGCATCACGATACCTTCTCCAATGTCCTCTTCTCATGTGCCACCTTTTAGGTGTGCCATGTCCTGTAAATTCTCTTTCATAAAAAATCTTACCTCTAGGCTTTGGTAAATCAATTTCAAGCAAAGAATATTCGTTTGCTGGAACTCTTCTACCAAAAGCAATGTGTTTTACTTTTGTTGAATCTGGTTTTTTCTTTTCAGTAATAATGTGTTCGTAGTTAAGAATAGCTAATGTAGAGGCTAAGAATCTTACATCACCTGTATAAATTTTCATACAAGTTTGAGTAAGTTCAGTCATTTCTTGTGCAGTCCAACCGAGTTTAAATTTCTCTTGTGGAACCATCCAGTGCATAGCAGATCCTTGTGCTAAAGTAACTCTACAACACAATTCAGTAAAATATGGATCAAAGAATTTAGATGTGCTTTCTTCTGTTTTAAAATAAGTTTTTAATTTTTTACGATAATATTTATTTTGAGATACAATCGGTGTTTTGTCTCTGTGTGTGCTTGAACGTACTAATCTTCTAAATCTTTCTCCATAACTTTGTATTATATGATAATGATTCCCCCAAAGTATACTTCCTGTTGAATACATTGCTATCCTAAGATTTTCTTCAGAAAGACCATTTAATTCTACAGGCATCCACTTTTTTTCTTTGTGATAGCCTTCGTAATATTTTTGCCAATTGTAAACAGCATCGTGATTAATCGAGATTGATTTAGGTGTACAAGTAAATTTTTGTTCATTCTCTTTATCTTTCCACCAAAGTTCATACAACCAATTATCGTTGACTTGATGAATATGATAACCCGTTCTAGCTTTAAATGGTTTCTCTGTATTGTCATAATTGAAATAATTATCGTTATTAACTATTGGTGCAGAGGCTAGTTTTTTGTTGTAATTTTTTGCTAAATATTTAATAACGGCTTTTTGTAAATATTCATCGTCCCACTCAATAAACATATTTGTAAATGGTGGTATGCCAGTTTTTATTTGACCAACCATAGCCTCGGGTGTTGAAAAAGACATGGCAACAATGTGATCAATTAAATTATTTGAGATGATAAATTTCTGCGAGGATGCAAGATCTGATTGAACAGACCTAGCCATTGCTTTGGCATATTTTCCGTTTTGATAACCATAAATACCTCTTGACGGATTTGACAACGCAGAAACAATCTCACTCGCCATCATCGGTTTATCTGTATTCATAACAATTTTCCTTTCTTATCGTATGTAAAGTGGTGGATTTTCGTAGATTTTACCCAGTTATAATTACGGCATCCTGCATTTCCCTTGTTAGATATGGATAATTAGGGGGAAACTATATAAAACCCCTTTAGTGGGCATATTCTAACAAGACATCTACGACATTGAAGACACGATATTCCACCATCGCACTTAAGGAGGNGATNCCNACCACAAAACTNTAAAGACCTTTCTATTGCATNCGCTATTATCATNGCATTNTGAGGAACTATNGCATTGCCTAGTCCT
>FUFK010048887.1_pt1 | contig 24324 bp, 24 predicted proteins | sample 1021851 | NCBI WGS metagenome assembly FUFK01 (sample SAMEA51879418, study PRJEB19060) | metagenome | reverse complement strand
AGACAAATGTCATTATTATTGAGAAGACCTCCTGGAAGAGAAGCATATCCTGGTGATGTTTTTTATCTTCATTCAAGATTATTAGAAAGAGCAGCTAAGCTAAATTCAGATAATGGATCTGGTTCATTGACAGCTTTGCCTGTAATTGAAACACAAGGTGGAGATGTATCTGCTTTTATTCCAACAAATGTTATATCAATAACTGATGGACAAATTTTCTTAGAGACTGAATTGTTTTANAAAGGTATTAGACCAGCTGTTAATGTAGGATTATCTGTTTCAAGGGTTGGNTCTTCAGCTCAGATTAAAGCAATGAAACAAGTTGCAGGAACNATCAAACTTGATNTNGCTCAATATAGAGAGATGGCTGCATTTGCTCAATTTGCATCTGATTTAGATGCTTCTACTAGACAATTGCTTGCAAGAGGTGAGAGACTTACTGAGTTATTAAAACAACCACAATATTCACCACTATCTGTAGAAGAACAAGTNTGTGTTATATATTCAGGTGTTAAAGGATATTTAGATAAGATAAGTATAAATCAAATTGGAGATTTTGAAAAAGCTCTCTTGCAAACACTTAATTCAAAAGGCTCTTCAATAATTACTTCAATTACTAAAGATAAAGCGCTTACTGAGAAATCTGAAAAAGACCTTCAAAAGATTATTGAAGATCTATTAAGTAGTTTTGAGTAAAGGATTTTAGATGCCATCCCTAAAAGATCTTAAAAATAGAATTGGATCTGTAAAATCTACGCAGAAGATAACATCTGCAATGAAAATGGTTGCGGCTGCAAAGCTTAGAAAAGCNCAAGAACAAGCGATTGCATCAAGACCTTANTGCTCAAGTATGGAAAAAATTGTTAGTAGTTTAGCGANCAAATTAATTGATAATGCACCAGAATTGTTAAAGGGAAAAAAAGAAATAAAAAAACAATTACTTGTTGTTTTCTCCGCTGATCGAGGATTATGTGGAGGTTTTAATGGNTCAATATCTAGAGCAGTAAAATTAGAANTTAAAAAATCTAAAGATCTTGGAATTGAAACTAAATTATTATTTGTAGGCAGAAAATCTGCAGATACNCTTAAAAAAGATTTTCAACAACACATTGTTGAGATAGTGACAGGAAATTCTACAAATCCTNTTTATAGTGATGCATTATCAATCTCTTCAAAAATTGTAGATCTATATCAAANGGATGAATTTGGTTCATGTAAAATAATATTTAATAAATTTGTGTCAGCTATTACTCAAGAGGTTACGCTGAAAAGCTTAATTCCTATTGAAACAAATAATGAAGATNTTTCTAATAACAACCAAGTAAGTTCAGTATATGAATATGAACCTTCAGAGGAAGTTATACTGGAAGAATTGTTAAATAAGAATATAGCAACACAATTATTTAGTGCTCAGATGGAAAGCACAGCAAGTGAACTTGCTGCTAGAATGACTGCTATGGATAATGCTACAAGAAATGCAGGTGACCTTATAGATAGGTTAACATTACAATACAACAGAACAAGACAAGCTTTTATCACAAAAGAATTGATCGAAATAATATCTGGAGCAGAAGCTCTTTAAATTTAAACTGGAGAAAATAATGGCAAAAAAAACACCAAATATTACAGGAAAAATTAGTCAAGTTATTGGCGCCGTAGTTGATGTTGAATTCAATGGAGATCTTCCACCAATATTAAACGCTTTAGAAATTGATAATGAAGGTAACAAATTAATATTAGAAGTTGCTCAACATTTAGGTGAAAATGAAGTAAGAACAATAGCTATGGATACAACTGATGGTTTAGTTAGGGGTATGGAGGTTAAAGATACTGGAGCTCCTATTACTGTACCAGTTGGTCCTGAAACACTTGGAAGAATTCTCAATGTAATTGGAGAGCCTGTTGATGATGGTAAACCAGTTAAATCTAAACAAACATTACCTATTCATAGAGATGCGCCTGAATATATAGATCAATCTACTGAAGCAGAAATTTTAGAAACTGGNATTAAAGTTGTTGATCTTTTNGCACCTTATGCAAAAGGTGGTAAAATTGGTNTATTTGGTGGTGCAGGTGTAGGTAAAACTGTTTTGATTATGGAATTNATTAATAACGTGGCAAAAGCNCATGGAGGTTACTCTGTNTTTGCNGGTGTTGGAGAGAGAACAAGAGAAGGTAATGATTTNTATCATGAAATGGTAGAATCCGGTGTTATTACNCCAAATAAAGAAGGATCTAAGGCAGCCTTAGTCTATGGTCAGATGAATGAGCCTCCTGGAGCTAGAGCTAGGGTTGCTCTAACAGGTTTAACACTTGCAGAGTATTTTAGAGATCAAGAAGGTCAAGACGTGCTCTTCTTTGTAGATAATATCTTTAGATTTACTCAAGCTGGTTCTGAAGTGTCAGCTTTGCTNGGAAGAATTCCATCAGCTGTTGGTTATCAGCCAACCNTAGCNACAGATATGGGTNCTTTGCAAGAAAGAATTACTACGACCAANAAAGGTTCAATNACATCAGTTCAAGCTATNTACGTGCCAGCAGATGATTTGACTGACCCNGCACCTGCTACTTCTTTTGCNCACTTAGANGCTACTACTGTATTATCAAGACAGATTGCAGAATTAGGTATTTANCCTGCTGTTGATCCTTTGGATTCAACTTCAAGAATGCTTGACCCAAGAATAGTTGGAGAAAATCACTATAATGTTGCAAGAAGGGTGCAAGAAGTACTTCAGCAGTATAAGTCCTTACAAGATATTATTGCTATTCTTGGAATGGATGAATTATCCGAAGAAGATAAATTAGTTGTTGCTAGAGCTAGAAAGATTCAAAGATTTTTATCACAACCTTTTCATGTTGCTGAAGTATTCACAGGTTCACCAGGAAAATTAGTTAGTCTTGAAGATACTATCAAAGGTTTTCAAGGTATTGTTGAAGGTAAGTATGACGATTTACCTGAAGCAGCTTTTTATTTAGTTGGAACTATTGAAGAAGCCGTTGAAAANGCAAAAAAACTTGCTAAGGATGCAGCTTAATAAAAANATATTTGATATGAACGAACTAATAAAAATTGAAATAGTCACCCCACTCGAGCTTCTTAAATCTAAAGAAACTAAAATGTCTGTTCTACCNGGCTCAGAGGGTGAACTTGGTATCATGAGTAGGCATACACCACTTATGACNCTATTAAATAGAGGTATAATAAAATTATTTGATGAAAATAACTCAGTAACTGACCAAATTGCTGTTGATGGTGGAGTTGCAGATGTTTCAGAAGAAGGAATAACTGTCTTAAGTGAAAGAGCAGAAGTTTTAGGTTCAAATGCTTCNAATAAACAAATCATTAATGAAAAAATTAATGCTCTAAATATTAAACTTAAGAAGCCTGAATTTCAAGAAGATGAAACATTGAAGAATGAAATAGANTTTTTAAATTTTGTTCTTGAGAAATCTAATTAATAAAATCACTTATAATAGGTAAGAAAACGTGATTAATTTTTTCATAAACATCTTTTTTAAAATAGATTGCCTTATTTGTAAGCTCTAATGGTTTTGTCCATTGCCATTCAACAAATTCTGGATGCGATGTATGAATATTAATTTCATTATCTTGGCCATTAAAATTAAATAAAATCCACTTTTGACTTTGCCCTCTGAATTGACCTTGCCAAAGCTTGTCTGCTAAGTTATGAGGTACGTCGTAATTTATCCAATCTGGATATTCTGCTATATAATCTACAGAAGTTATGCTTGTTTCTTCCATTAATTCTCTATAACCAGCTTCGACTACAGTTTCTCCTTCATCAATTCCTCCTTGAGGTAATTGCCAGGCATTATTAGGGTTATCTATTCTTTTTCCAGAAAAAACTAGACCATTATTATTGAACACCATTATTCCTACACATGGTCGATAAGGTCTTTCGTCATATGGTTTAAAATTAGCCATAGATAATTTATCCAATTTTATTTTTATGAGGATTTTGATTAACTAATTTTTTTTTATTTAAGGAATTTTTTTTTCCGTATAATTTAATTCCTCTAATTAAATCATAGGCTCTAGAAATTTGATTATCCTCTAACAGCTTTTCAATTTTGGTTAAACTCTCAGAATTATCATTATTAGAATTATCTTTTTCTTTNTTATCTAAAGCTCCTCTCAAATTTTCTTCTCTAACNGATGATTTTTCTTTTTTCTTTTTGGTAATTCCTGCTTCNACAACAATATCTGGCTCAATGCCTTTTGCTTGAATGGAAATNCCACTAGGAGTGTAATATCTAGAAGTTGTAAGTCTTATTGCACCACTATTTGAAATAGGGATAATAGATTGAACAGAACCCTTACCAAAACTTCTTGTCCCTAAAATAATTGCTCTTCCATGATCTTTCAATGCACCTGCAACTATTTCACTAGCCGAAGCTGACCCATTATTGATCAAAATTACTAAGGGATAGTTTTCAAGAATATCTCCNGGTTTAGCAAAAGTTCTTTCNATATCGCTTTTACCCCTTCCTTTNGTAGAAACTATCTCACCATTATTCAAAAAAGCATCAGTTACTGAGATAGATTGATTTAACAANCCNCCTGGATTATTNCTTAAATCTAAAATTAAGCCTTCAAGTTTATCGCCTAATTTATCCTTNATTGTNTNAATGTTAGATACCATGCTTGATGTAGTTGTTTGAGAAAAAGTTGTTAATCTCACATAACCAACATTATTAATAATCTCATATCTAACTGATCTGATTTTTATTTTATCTCTTATTATTTCTAAATCAAAGGGGTCTTCATCTTTTCTTAAAACTGTAATTTTCACTTTAGTCCCTATAGGACCTCTCAATTTTTCAACAGCTTCGTTTAGTGGTAACCCACGAATAGATACTCCCTCTACGCCAATAATCAGATCTCCTGGCTTCATTCCTGCTTTAAATGCAGGGGTGTCATCAATTGGTGAAACAACTTTTACAACACCATTTTCAAGTGTTATTTCTATACCTAAGCCACCAAATGAACCCTTAGTTTTAACCTGCATTTCTGAGTAATCATCTGCTGAAAGGTAAGCAGAATGTGGATCTAAAGACTGAAGCATTCCTGAAATAGCAGCCTCGATTAATTCTTTATCAGAGACTTCTTCGACATATTGTTCTTTAACTCTTTCAAAAATATCACCAAATAAACTTAATTGTTTATAAGTTTCTTGCCTGTTATTCTGTGCATTTAANAAGTGATTTGGAGTAAAGCTTAAAATTAAAACTGTAAATAAAAATATTCCAAAAATAAAATATCCNTTTTTAAGTATATTTTTGAAAATTATATTCATGTTAAATTCCTATGTNTTATAATATACCAATTTACCATATTCGCAATTTTTAGTTTTTTCTAATTAACGATTTTCCTGTGATTAATTTTGATTTTTTNATNCCCANTAAATCANTAATTGTTGGAGCAATATCAGCTANCTTGCCATCATTTAATTTTATATCTTTTTGTTCATTATTTACAAAAATGAATGGTACTAAATTTGTAGTATGAGCTGTATGAACTGATTTACTATTAGAATCCCACATATGTTCACAATTACCGTGATCTGCTGTAATTAAAATAGTTCCATTTAATTCTTCTATTTGTTGAGTTAATTCCCCAATACAATTATCAACTGTCTCAACTGCTTTTATTGTAGCCTTGAGATCACCTGTATGACCTACCATGTCTGGGTTTGCAAAGTTGACTACAACAAAATCATGTTTTTTATTTTTTAAATTAATCATTAATTCATCTTTAATTTTAATAGCAGACATTTCAGGCTTGAGGTCATAAGTAGAGACTTTTGGAGAAGGAATAAGAATTCTTTCTTCGTTTTTATATTTTTTTTCATTTCCTCCATTGAAGAAAAAAGTTACGTGGGGATATTTTTCTGTTTCTGCAATTCTTAATTGAGTTAATCCGGCTTTAGATATTATTTCACCTAATGTTTCTTGATGAAGTTCATTTTTAAAAATACTAGGAATATATCTATTTAACTCCTCTGAATATTCCATCATCCCTAAGGCATTTTTAAAAGGTGCTTGATTATTTTTTCTACTAAAGTGAATAAATTCATCTTTTAAAAAACTTGCTAAAATCTCTCTAACTCTATCTGATCTAAAATTAACAATTAGCAAACTATCTTCATCTTCAATCCCTTTATAATTGCCAATAATAGTTGGAGATACAAATTCGTCAGTCTCATTTCTTTTATATGCATCCTTAATAGCTAGTTCTAAACTATCGTATTGGTAGTCACCTTTTCCGTTTACTATTAGATTATAAGCTTTTTCAACCCTATCCCATCTATTATCTCTATCCATTGCGTAGTACCGACCAATTAATGTTGAAATTTTAACAGCACTTGGAATATTAGATGTTAATTCATCTACAATGCTTCCAAATTCATTTGGTAAAGTATCTCTACCGTCAGAAAATAAATGAAGCTTAATATTATTACATTTTTTTGAAACGAGTTTACATATATTGATTAGATGATTTGCATGAGAATGTACACCTCCATTACTATATAAACCAATTATGTGAACAGATTTATGATCATTATGTTTTTTAAAAAATGATTTAAATTCATCAATTTGAGAAACCTTATTATCAGTAAATGCTTTATCAATTCTAGGTAATGACTGCAATATAACTCTGCCTGAACCAATATTCATATGCCCAACTTCAGAATTACCTATTTGGTTTGAAGGTAGTCCAACATATTCCCCTGAAGCTTCTAACTTACATGATGGATAAGTTTTTAGTAATTTATCAAAATTAGGAGTTTTAGCTAAATGTACAGAGTTGTATTTTGTTTCATTACTTAATCCCCATCCATCCATAATACATAGAACCAAAGGTGATTTATTTTTTTTTCTCATGTTAATCTCATTTATGATAGGGATGATTATTAAATATGCTTTCAATCCTATAAATTTGTTCAACTAGCATTAATCTAGCAATAATATGTGACCAAGTCATTTTACCAAAGGAAATAATTTTATCTGATTTTTGTTTGATAAATTGACCATGACCATATGGTCCACCAATTGCAAAATTTAAAATTTTNATATTATTCATTTCATAAGATTTTATCAGTTCAAAAAGCTTGTCAGTTGATAAATTTTCACCTTCTTTATCTAGTAGAATTAAAATTGAATTTTTAGGGGAGTATTCTAATAATTTTGAGCCTTCTTTTTTTACATCTGATTGAGGAAATTCAATTATTTGTATTTTATTTCTTACTCTTTTAATATATTTTTGGATTATTTTATTTTCTTCAATGTTTGATAATTTACCAATACATGAAATTTGATATCTCATATTAGAATGTTTTTATTAGGTTTTTATTTCAGAATTCGTTGANTTNGGTATTTCCCACATTTTTTCTAATGCATAAAATTCCCTAACTTCAGGTCTAAATAAATGAATTATTATGTCATAGGCATCAATTAAAACCCAATCAGAATTTGTAATTCCCTCTGGTTTTCTTGTTGAAACTCCTTTGATTTTAAATTTTTTAATTAAATTATTTGCCATACTTGAAACTTGCCTTGATGAATTTCCACTAGCTATGACCATGAAGTCAGCAATGCTACTTCTATCTTTTAAATCTATTGTTTTAATATCAATTGCTTTATCATCTTCAAGAGAATCACAGGTCAAAGACAAAAGTTTTTTTATTGTGATAGGGGTTTTATTTTTTTTCATGAATGAGTTTGATTTAGATTTTTTCTAATTTTAGAGGAAGATAAGTTGTTTAATTTATCTTTTATATATGACCAACAAGGTGTCTTTTGTTTAGTTAGTCTTCTTTTGCTCATAAGGCGATTGCCCAATATTTTTGCTCCAAATGAATTAAATATATTTTGAGAATAACTTGGTCTTTCAATAACTGCAATAGGAAATATTTTAACAATATCATTAGGTCTAATCCATTTTGGAAAATTTTTTATATTATCNCTTCCCATGATCCATACAAATTTTGTGGTCCTTGATCTATTTTTTAAAAAAAAGAGAGACTTGTAAGAATAATTAAGATCAAACTGATATTCGTAATCTAAGACTTTAATGAATGTATATTTTGAGACAAGTTTCTTTGTTTCTTTTAATCTTTGGAAATAAGTATCAGAAATTTTATCTTGTTTTAATCTATTTTGTGGAGTAACTAACCACCAAATTTCATTCAAATTTAACTGTTTTTTTGCTATAAAACTAACATGTAAATGTCCTTCATGAGCAGGGTTGAATGATCCACCTAATATTCCAACTTTTATTTTTCTATTAAAATGAAAATGAATAGGTTGATTATGTCTGTATGCTTTAAATTTAAAATTCATAAATTCAATTAGGTCTTATCTGGCCATCACCATTTACAATATATTTAAAGCTAGTTAATTGATTTGCCCCTACAGGNCCTCTAGCATGTAATCTTCCAGTAGATATGCCGATTTCTGCTCCCATACCGAACTCTCCACCATCTGCAAATTGTGTTGATGCGTTTTTCATAACAATAGCGCTATCAACATTTGTTAGAAAATAGTTAGCAGTTTCTTCATTTTCTGTAATTATTGTTTCAGTGTGTTGAGAAGAATATTTGTTAATATGACTTACAGCTTGTTCAACGCCATCAACTAATTTTACTGAGATTATTGCATCAAGATACTCTGTAGACCAATCTTCTTCATTAGCTAAAGTTATATCAGGAACAATATCTTTTAAAGATTTNTNGCCTCTAATTTCACAGTTAACTTCTTGTAGNTGTGAAATAATTTTAAGTATACTTTCTTTTTCTAAATTTTTATCAATTAGTAAAGTTTCTGCTGCGCCACATATTCCTGTTCTTCGCATCTTTGAATTAATTATTATTTTAATGCTTTTATCTAAATTAATCTCATTATCTACGTAAACATGACATATACCTTCAAGATGTGCAAAAACAGGAACTTTTGCTTCTTTTTGAATTTTAGCTACAAGAGATTTACCTCCTCTTGGAACAATTATGTCAATATATTTTGATGCTTTAAGAATTTCAGTTACCATTTTCCTATCAGTTGTATCAATTATTTGAACACATGTTTCAGGTAAGCCAGCTATTTTTAAACCTTGTTGTAAAAATTTTGTAAGTAAGGTTGATGTATGAAANGAATCTGAACCACCTCNTAAAATACAAGTATTACCTGATTTAATGCAAAGTGCACCNGCATCGATTGTTACGTTTGGTCTTGATTCGTAGATAATTCCAATGACACCTAATGGAACTGAAATTTTTGAAATANTTAAACCATTTGGTCTATCCCATTTACTAAGGACCTTATTAAGAGGGTCTTCTAATTTTGAAATATCAATAAGGCCATCTATAATTGAATAAATTCTTTTTTTATCTAATGATAGCCTATCAATAAATGAGTTTGACANAGATTTTTTTTGGCTATTTTCAATATCAATTTTATTTGCTTCTAAGATTTGATTTATATTNGCTTTTAAAAGTTTTGCTGTTTCNTTTAAAGCATTATTTCTTTGTTTATTATCACTTAATGATAAACTTCTNAATGCTTCTTTGGCATTAATTCCATAATGATCAATATTTTTTTTTTTCATAANTAATTTTCTAGAACNAAATCATCTATATGNATNATTTCNTCTTTCCCTCTATATCCTAAAACTTTTTCAATCTTATCNCTTCTCATTTTTTTNANTAAATTAACTTCATTATTATTATAATGTGAAAGTCCTTTTCCAATAATCTTATTTTCGCTATTAACAATATAAATTAAATCACCTTTATTGTAAGATCCTTCAGTTTTTAAAATACCTGCTGGNAAAATAGATTTACCTGATTTTACGGCTTTTNCTGCACCCTCATCAATAAAAATTTTTCCCTTAACTTGAAGAGCAGATGAAATCCACATTTTTCTAGCATTTTGTGATTTTTTATTTGCTTTAAATAAAGTTCCATATTGCACATTATTTATTAATTGGCTTATTGGATTGTCACACTTTCCATTTGTAATTATAACATTGCATCCAGCATTTGTTGCAATTTTAGAAGCTTGGATTTTAGTAACCATACCGCCATTTGAAAATGCAGTTTTTGATGGTCCGGCCATCATTTCAATGTCATGTGTTATATTAGTAATTTCTTTAATCAATTTACTATTTTTATTTTTATTTGGATCTTCAGAAAAAAGGCCATTGACATCAGAAAATAAAATTAAAAGATCAACTTCACACATTTGAGCTACTCGAGCTGCTAGTCTATCATTGTCACCAAATTTTATTTCATCTGTAGAAACAGTATCATTTTCATTAATGACCGGTATGACATTTAATTGTAAAAGTTTTAATAATGTTGCTCTAGCGTTAAGGTGTTTNCTTCTAGTNTCAGTATCATCGGGTGCAAGCAAAATTTGAGCAGANTCTAGATTAAATGATTTTAAAACTTCTTTCCATGCATGAGACAAGTGAATTTGACCAACAGCGGCTGCNGCTTGTTTTTCATCTAATGANAGATTTTTNACTAAATTTAACTGTTTTCTTCCTAATGCAACAGACCCTGANGAAACTATCATAATCTGTTTTTTTTTATCTGTTAAACTTTGAATTTCTTTNGAAAAATTTTTTAACCAATGATAATTTATATCATTGTTATTTTCATTAATTAGTAATGAAGATCCAACCTTTAAAATTATTCGACTAGATGTATCAATTAATTGTTTTAATTGATTGTTTTNCATTTTTATGGTTCCCAAGTTGAAGACTTTTGATCAAAATTATCATCATCTTTTTCTTTGTCATTATTTATCATCTCATTAACTTTTCTACATAAACTGTCAATATTAAATCCAGTAACAGATGATATAAAAAAAGCATTTTCTACATTTATACCATTAATATTTTTTTTTATATCATTTAATTTTTTTTCATTAAAAGCATCACATTTTGTAAAAACAAGAATTTGATCTTTGTTATAAACTTTTTCATTATATGCTTTGAGTTCATTTTCAATAACTTGAAAACTTTCCATAATATTTTCATTAGTNATGTCTATTAAATGAAGTAAAACTTTACACCTTTCAATGTGACCTAAGAACTTATGACCTAGGCCTTTTCCAATGTGAGCATCTTCAATTAAACCTGGTATATCTGCTACAACAAATTCTTTGTCATCTGTTCTGTTTACACCTAAGTTTGGATATAAAGTAGTAAATGGGTAATCAGCTATCTTAGGTCTAGATGAAGAGATTTTTGAGAGGAAGGTACTTTTACCAGCATTTGGGAGCCCAACAAGGCCAACATCAGCAATTAACTTTAATCTTAACCAAATTGTTTTTTCTTCACCTTTTTCTCCAGGTTGGGCATGTCTTGGTGATTGATTTGTAGAGCTTTTAAAAAAAGCATTACCTTTCCCTCCAATCCCACCTNTCGCTAAAATAATATTGTCATCTTTATCAACTAAATCAGCTAATTTAACGTTTTTATCTTCGTTTAAAATTTCAGTTCCAAATGGTACTTTTAGTATAATATCATCGGCATTATGGCCATTTCGATTTTTCCCCATACCATGTTGGCCAGATTTTGCCTTAAAATGCTGTTTGTATCTATAGTCAATTAAAGTATTAAGATTATCGACTGTTTTAATGATGACGTTGCCTCCATCACCACCATTTCCTCCATCAGGTCCACCTTTAGGAACATTCGCTTCTCTTCGAAATGATATACAGCCAGGTCCACCGTTTCCACTTGAAATATAGATTTTTACTTCGTCAAGGAACTTCATATACTATTAGATAGTACAATGAAAACATGAATAAATTAAGAGGATATTATTCAGCGGCTACTTTATTAGGCTCAACAGAAACAAAAGTTTTGTTATCTTTTTTTCTTGTAAAAACCACTTTTCCATCAACTAACGAAAATAAAGTATGATCTTTACCCATGCCTACATTTGAACCTGGATGAAATTTTGTACCTCTTTGTCTTACAATTATATTACCAGGAACAACGATCTCACTGCCAAATTTTTTTACGCCTAAACGTCTTCCAGCAGAATCTCTTCCATTTCTTGAACTACCACCTGCTTTTTTATGTGCCATATTAAAACCTTTATATAATTATGATTTTTGAGTTTTAGTTTTTTTTGTCTCTGTTTTCTTAGAGGTTGTTTCTGTTTTTTTACTTGAAACAGTTTTAGTGGTGCTAGTTTTTGGTTTAGCTTTAGCTGTTTCTTTTTTTTCAGTAGTTTGTTTTGTCTTTGTCTCTTTTTTAACTTCTTTAATTTCTGCTTTTTTAGCAACTATTTTTGAGCCACCACTTGCAGCAATATTTTTAATTTTAACGAGTGTTAGATCTTGTTTGTGACCTTGCTTTCTTCTACTATTTTTTCTTCTTCTTTTATAAATAATAGTTATTTTGGGCCCGCGTGTTTGTTTAATAACTTCTGCTACAACTGCGGCATCTTTTACTAATGGAGACCCAATTTCAGTTTTACCATTATCATTAATCATTATGATGTCGTTAAAAACAACTTCATCACCAATATTCCCGTCAATCTTTTCAATTAACAGTTTTTCTTCCTTAGCAACTTTATATTGTTTTCCGCCAGTTTTAAGTATCGCAAACATAAAATTCTCTATCTCTTAAAGTAAATAATTACTTATAATTTTTATTGCTATAATGTCAAGTTTTAAGACATTGTTTATTATTTATTTTTAATAAACATCATAGGGTCTAATCTTTGATCAAACCAATTAATTCTCCAATCTAAATGAGGGCCTGTAGATCTTCCAGTTGAGCCAATCAACCCAATGACATCGCCTTTTTGAATTTTATCATTCTTTTTTACTAAAACTTTACTCAAATGTGAGTAAACAGAGGTAATGCCATGGCCATGATCTAGCATTATAGTTCCACCTGTAAAGTATAAATCTTTTTCAGAGAGTCTTACAATTGCATCAGTTGGTGAAATCACTTTAGAGCCTTTTTTAGCTGCAATGTCAATTCCATAATGAGGCCTTCTAGGCTTGCCATTTAAAATTCTTTGACTGCCAAAAACACCAGTTATAATTCCATTAGCGGGTAACAGAAAATCTTGAAAAGTATAATCTATTTTTGAATTTAATGTTCTTACTTTAGCTATTAATTTATTTTCTCTTATTATTCTTTCATAAATTTCCTTAGGAGGAGAAACAAATTTTTTTGGAAGACCATCAATTTTTTGTATTTTATATTTATTTTTTTTAATTTTTAATGTTTTGTTTATCCATTTATTATCTATGTTGAATTTTAAATTAGCTACTTCAGAATAATCTCTTCCAAAACCTAATATAAATTTATTCTTTTTACCTAAGTAGACATCTCTATTTTCAAATTTGATTTTTATTTTTGATGACGTTTTGCCTTTAACATATCCTCCTTGAATAAAATAACCTTCAAGGTCAATTTTATTTTCACCTATAAAAAATTTTAGTTCTTCTTTTGCAAAACAATTGTTTGAAAATAAAATCAATAAAGAAATAATTATAACTAATTTATTCATAATCTTTTTTCTTCTTCAATTATGCCTTTTGGAAAAAATCTTAAAGCTAGTATTAAAACTAAACCCATTAATAGCAGTCTCATATATGCGGCATGATTTAAAAGATATAATTTCATTTCATTTTGATCACTTAAAAAAATTGTAATTAATTCAATAAGAAATATACCTATTGGTTCTGCTTGTATCCAAAAAAACCAAATTGCAAATCCTCCAATTATTGCTCCATGATTGTTTCCAGAGCCTCCGATAATAACCATGATCCATATTAAAAAAGTATATCTTAAAGGTTGGTATGANGANGGCGTGAATTGTCCATCAAGAGTAGTAAGCATAGCTCCAGATATACCAATAATTGCCGAACCAATAATAAAAACTTGTAAATGTCTTTTTTTAACATTAATACCCATAGCCTCAGCGGATATTTCATTATCTCTTACAGCTCTCATCATTCTACCCCAAGGGGACTTAATAGCTTTTTGTAAAAGGAAAAAGATTATTAACAAAACTAATATAAAAAGTATTGAATATAAACCTTTTACTATCAAAGAAGATAATTCTATCACTGATAAATTTAGGGTGTTACTTAATGTTTGAATAAATTCATTTTTTTGTAAATCTATTTCATAAGGCACTGGTCTAGGAAGTCCATTAACATTTTTTACACCTCTAGCTAACCACTCTTCATTTTTGATAATGTAAATTATTATTTCTGAAATTCCTAATGTAGCAATTGCCAGATAATCTGATCTTAAACCTAAAGCAATTTTGCCTATCAAAAAAGCTATTACTCCACAAAATAAACCAGCTATAGGCCATGATAAAATTATAGGTAAATTTAAACCACCAATATAACCTGTTTTAGCGGAATTTGTGTTTTCTATAAAATTAATTGATGGGATAAAAATAGATTTTATTAAATACAAGCTAAAAAGGATAATTATTATTGAAAGTAATATTTTTAAATATTTATTATAAATAAATTTTTTCAAAAACTTTTTAACTAATATTCCTGAGATTAAAAATGAAAAAAGAATAATTAGTATTACTGCAGTTCCATCTTTCCAAACTTCTAACGTTGGTGGCATGGAAATTAACACGCCACATAATCCTCCTATTGCAGCAAAACCCATAACTCCAAAATTTACTATTCCACTATTCCCCCACTGAATATTAATACCAATCGACATAATTGCAGAAATAAGACAAAGATTTAAAATAGAAAAGGCTACATTCCAACTTTGAAAAAGTCCAACAAGTAAAAATAAAAAAGCACAAACTAAATATGCATTAATATATTTTTTTTCACTAAAGAAATCAGTTTTCATAATAATTTACCTTTGTAAATTCCAGTTGGTTTTAGTATTAAAACTAAAACTAAAATTATAAATGAAATGGCTATTTTATAATCAGTACTTAATAGTTGAAGACTGCCTTCAGGTAAAAAATTTATGGGTATTAAATAAGATAAAAACTTATTGTATGAAAACGTGATTAATAATTCTGAAAAAGATATTACAAAACCTCCAATTATAGCGCCTATTGGGTTCCCAATGCCACCAACAATTGCCGCTGCAAATATTGGTAAAACAAGTTGTAAATATGTAAAAGGTTTATAACTTTTGTCTAATCCATATAATGTGCCTGCAATACAGGCCAAAGTTCCAGTTATTAACCATGTGTAAAATATTACATTTTCTGTTTTAATTCCTGATAGTAATGCAAGATCTTTATTATCTGAATAAGCTCTCATTGACTTACCAGTTTTAGTTTTATTTAAAAACCAAAAAAGAAGAACAACGGCAATAATACTTACAATTATTGTTATACCTTGAGATAATTTTAAAGATATACCTTCTGTTAATCCTGTTATTTCTTTAAATTTTCTTGCACTTATTATAAATCTTTCCCCATCATTAATTGTTCTATCATTTGGACCAATTAATACTCTAATTAAACCACTAGTAAAAAACATTACACCTATAGATACAATCAAACTGATAACATTCTTTGAGTTTTTTTTTCGATGATATTGGAAGCAATATTTATCAATTAGGAGACAATATGAAATTGTTATTAAAATTGATATAGGTAGTGCCAATATTACTGTAGGTAGTGGAAAGATGCTTANNNCAAAATAACTTATAATCCATGTGATTAAAATACTTGTCATTGCACCAAATGACATTAATTCTCCGTGAGCAAAATTTGAAAATCTTAAAACTGTATATATTATTGTGACTCCTAGTGCACCAAGTGCCAATTGACATCCATATGTCAGGCCAGGGATAATTATATAATTAATAATTAAAGCAAATGCGTTAATAATTTCCAAAAACTTAACCTCCTAAAAAAGAAACTCTAACTTCTGGGTTTTGTAATAAAGCTTTACCAGTATCGCTATATTTGTTTTTTCCATTTTGAAGTACAAATCCTAAATTAGAGATTTCAAGTGCTTGTTTTGCATTTTGTTCTACTACTAAAATAGAAGTACCCATTTTGGAAATTGCTTTAAGTTTTGTAAAAAGATCTTTCATTACAATTGGTGATACACCAGCAGATGGTTCATCTAACATTAATAAAACTGGGTTTGTCATTAATGCTCTGCCTACGGCTAGTTGTTGTCTTTGTCCACCAGANAATTCTCCAGCAANTTGAGATTTTTTTTCATTTANAATTGGAAATAAATTATATACATTTTTTAAATTTTCNTTCATTGAAGATTGATGAATAAAAGCTCCCATTTCTAAATTTTCTTCAACNGACATTTCTTGAAAAATATTATTATTTTGTGGAACAAAACTCATACCTTTNATAACTCTNTCTTGAGGNTTTAANGANGTTATATCTTCATTNTTAAAAATAACTTGACCACTCTTNATAGGNATTAAACCAAAAATAGCNTTCATAGCAGTTGATTTACCAGCTCCATTAGGACCAACNATACAAGCTATATCNCCTTTTTTAACTGAAAAATTACAACCATCAACTATAATAGTATTTTCNTATCCACAAATTATTTCTCTAACATCAAGCAGCATTTTTAACTTTTTCCAAGATATATATCTATAACTTTTTGATTACTTTTAATTTGTTGAATGTTGCCTTGAGTAAGAAACTGACCTTCAGCCATAACGATAATAGTATCACAAAGTTTTGAAATAAAATCTAGATCATGTTCAATCATTATAAAGGTATACTTTTTTTCTTTATTTAATTTTTTTATTATATTGGAGATTTTTTTAAGAAGTGTTTTATTAACACCTGCGCCCACCTCATCAAGAAGAATGATTTCTGGTTCAACCATCATTACTCTACCTAATTCCAAAAGTTTTTTTTGACCACCTGATAAGTTTCCAGCATATTCTTTTTCTAAGTGACTTAAACCTAGAATATCAAGTATATCTTTTGCTTTCTTTACATTAATTTCTTCTATTTTTTTTATTTTCTTTTCAAAAAACCATTGGCCAAAAAATGTTTCTCCAATCTTATTTGGTGGAACAACTAAAAGATTATCTAAAACTGTTAAAGAAAAAAATTCATGTGGAATCTGAAAAGTTCTTAAAACACCAATTTCGAATAATTCATGTGGTTGGAGGCCAATTAATTCGTAATTATTTAATTGAACACTTCCACTATCTGGTTTTATAGATCCATTGATAACATTAAAAAGCGTGGTTTTACCTGCTCCATTTGGTCCTATTAACCCACTTATACTTCCTTTTTCTATCTTTAATGAAAGATTATTAAGTACCTTTAACCCACCAAAACTTTTATTAATTTTTGAGATTTGAAGCATAAAGATGAATAAGCCCTAATCTTTAAAAGATTAGAGCTTATTAGTTTTACTTATAGCCTACTGTGGTGACTTTTTGATTATCAATCAAAATTTCTGCAAAATTACCAGCAGATTCACCCCCGCCTATTAACTCAACAGCTGAAGCTCCAACGTAGTCAATTTCTTTACCTTCACTAAGAAGTTTAAGACCTTTAGCAAGTTCACCAGGAAAAATTTTCTCTCCAGGGGCATTTGCAACATCCATTACTTTAGATTTGAAGTCATTACTATTTGTTGAATTNGCAGCTTGCATTGCTAACATAATTAAGGCCGCAGAATCGTACGATTCTTTTGTATAAGGTCCAGCTTTAAAATTATTGGATTTTGCTATTTCATTAAACTTAGTTGCACCAGGACTGTCTGTTCCAGGAACAGTACCTATAGAACCATTTAAATCATCCCCTATAGCTGTTGGCAATGAATCACCTATCATTCCATCAGGTAAAAAGAAGGTTTTAAAAGAGCCAGCATCTAAAGATGCTTGAATAACACCTTTACCACCTTTGTCTAGATATCCTGCAACAATTAATATATCTCCTCCAGCTTGTGCTAATGCACCTGCTTCAGCTCCATAATCTCCTTTGCCATCTTCATGAGAAGCTGAAATAGTTATTTTTCCACCTCTGCTTTCATAATTTTTTTGGATACTATCTGCTAATCCTTTTCCATAATCGTTGTTAGTGTATGTCATTGCAGCTGTTTTAAATCCTTTTTGAAGAAGTAATTCTGCAATAATCACACCCTGGCGAGCGTCTGACGGAGCAGTTCTAAAAAATAAGTCATTATCAGGTAAGTCAGATAATGCAGGAGAAGTTGCTGAAGGTGATATCATTACAACTCCATTAGCCATAGCAACGTTTTGTAAAATTGCTGTAGTAACTCCAGAACAATCTGCCCCAACAATTGCTTTAATCTTGTCAGAAGTAATTAATCTTTCAGCTGCAGAAGTTGCTGCGGCAGCATCAACGCATGTTGAGTCCGCTCGTACACCTTCGACCTTTTTTGCAATAAAGTTTCCAGAGTTATTGACTTCTGTAATTGCTAATTCAGCAGCTTTTGCCATGTCAGGTGTAAGAGATTCGATAGGCCCTGTGTAGCCATATATAATTCCTAATTTTATGGTTTCATCTTTTGATGCTGTATCTATTTTGTCTTTTGTAAAATAGTATACTACACCAGCAACAATAATTAGAATTATTGCTAATATTGATTTGTTAGACATTAATAACCTCCAAATGAATTTTTTAATAAATTATCATGTTTAAAATTGAAATAGAAGTAAATTAAAATNTGTTGAANGTGNTAATAANTTGATTGCAGATGAATTAACATTGGTTAAGATATTCGTTATTANTANTNTGAAAANNTTTTTATTAAAATTTGAGTAANTNAAGTTAATTATTTTGAATTTATGAAGGAAANNAAATGAAACTTATAACATATGCAAGAATGGGAAAAGTCGGATTTGGTATTATAAAAAATGGAGGTATTATTGAGTTAAACGATAGAATTGGAAACGATGTTACNTCAATAAAATCTCTTTTAAAAAAGAATGAGCAAAAAAAGGCNCAAGATATTTATGAAGAAATGACNCCAGACATCTCTTTAAGTGAAATAACTTATTTGCCTGTTATTCCTGATCCAGAAAAAATCTTTTGTNTTGGCNTAAATTATCNAGAGCATAAAAAGGAAACAGGAAGNCCAGATGTAGATAACCCAACTATTTTCACTCGTTTTGCNAATACTCAAACTGGTCACNTGCAACCATTGCTCAAACCAAAATTTTCAGAAAGATTTGATTANGAAGGTGAATTAGCAATTGTTATTGGAAAGGGTGGAAGAGATATATCTGAAGAAAANGCTCTAGATCATGTTGCAGGATACTCATGTTATAATGATGGAAGTATCCGTGATTGGCAAAGACACACCTCTCAGTTTACACCAGGAAAGAACTTTCCATTAACTGGACCATTTGGTCCATATTTAGTTACATCTGATGAAGTGGGTGACTATACAGAACTTCCAATTGAAACTAGATTAAATGGAGAAGTAATGCAAAAAGCAAAATTGTCAGACCTAATTTTTCCAATCCCAAGGTTAATAAATTATATTTCTACTTTCACACCATTAACTGTTGGAGATGTAATTGTGACTGGCACTCCTGGAGGCGTAGGTGATAGGAGAGACCCTCCAGTTTATATGAAACCTGGAGATGTTGTTGAGGTTGACATTGGNAAAGTTGGAATTCTTATGAATTTTATNACAGAGTAAANAAGGTTCATNNCNTTGAANAAATCTTTGGTTACAAATTTAATCTCTATTTTATTCATTCTANTAGGTTATNTTTTTCAAAATCAATATTCTAATATTTTTTATTCAATNGGTTTTTTTGCTTTGTCTGGTAGTGTGACAAACTGGCTTGCAGTCCAGATGCTTTTTGAAAAAGTACCTTTTTTATATGGTTCAGGGGTTATTCTTGATAGATTTTTAGATATNAAAGAAGGGATTAAAAATTTAGTTTTAGAAGAATTATTTTCGGATGATAAAATCAATGAATTTTTTGAAAACAAACAAATTGATACAGAGAAAATTTACGAAAANATTGATTTTAATAGAGTTTTTGAGGGATTGTTAGAAGCTATTGAAACATCTAAGTTAGGCTCAATGNTATCGATAATTGGTGGTAGAGAAGCATTAATGCCCATTAAAGATCCTGTTATAAATAAATTAAAAGAAATAATTAAAGATAAGTTAGATGGAACATTTAATAATGATGACAATTCAATCGCTAAAGATGTAAAAATTGGAATTGAAAAAGCCTTAAATAGTAAGCTAGACGAATTAGATCCTCAAGGTATAAAAATTATTATTGAAAATATGATTAGAAAACATCTTGGTTGGCTTATTGTTTGGGGAGGAGTTTTTGGTGGATTGTTTGGATTATTGTTTTNTATAATTCAAAATGTAATTTAGGGAGAAAATTAGATGTTAGATTTTAATGAAAAAACAGCAACNGAAGGTGTATTAAAAAGTTTTTCATCAATTAAGAATGAAAGATTAAAAGAATTNATGTCTTCTATAGTTACACATTTACATGAAGTAGTAAAAGAGACNGAGCCAACATTTGAAGAGTGGTTAACTGCCATAGAGTTTTTAACAAGAACTGGACATAAATGTGATGATAGAAGACAAGAGTTTATTCTTTTATCNGATGTTCTTGGGATATCAATGCTTATTGATACTATAAATAACAGAAAGTCCAAAAACGAAACAGAATCAACGGTCTTAGGCCCTTTTCATGCTGAAGCTCCAGATATATCTTTAGGTGACAATATTGCAAATCATGTTGAAGGTGAAAGATGTATAGTCAAAGGAAAAGTAACAGATTCAAATGGTAATCCAATTTCAAATGCGTCTGTCGATGTTTGGCAGTCAGGACCAGATGGTTTGTATGATGTTCAAAAAGAAAATCATGTAGTTGATTTAAGAGGCAAGATGACAACCGACAATGATGGTACTTATTTGTTTAGAACAGTTAAGCCACAATATTATCCAGTTCCAACAGATGGTCCCGTTGGTGAAATTTTAAATTCATTAGGCAGGCATCCCTTTAGACCTGCTCATATTCACTTTATGGTNAAGGCAGAAGGATTTNTTGACTTAACAACACATGCATTTATAGATGGGGATCCTTATCTGGAAACTGATACAGTTTTTGCAGTAAAAGAAAGTTTGATTAGAAAGCTTGAAAACTCTACTGACCCAAAAGATGGGACAAATTGTAAGACTTTAGAATTTAATATTGTTATGCAAAATAATTAAAATAATTATNTGAAATTAGTTAGGNNTAATTTGGNTNGAAGTATTTTCTGTTTCATAAGCGAATATATTAATANCTGAAAAGTTAGTTTTGAACTAAATGAAAAGATCCCTGAACATCAGAAAAGATTGATTTTGACTTTGTTTCAAAATTTTTTAAATCTGAACAGTTATCAAATTTTGCTGTTATAGAAATATTACCATAAGGTTCTATCGNAATATTTATTGATTGTATATTACATATTCAAATAAATTTAGATAAATTTTCTACAAAATAAGAAGACGCCACCTTTGCGTTATTGGGTATTACAAACTTTAATTAAGAATAAAAACAATAATAAAGACTTGAAATTTATTTCATATATGAAAAAATTATACATATAAACGAAGATTAAAAGGAATTTAAAAAATGAGTAATGTCGATATTGTATATCTACCTATAGTAGGAAGAGGACTTCAAATTAATATTATTTGTGCCTTGCATGACATTAAAGCAAATTATTTAATGAGCAAACCAATGGGAGAAGATTTTGATAAAGATACAGAAGCTCCTTTCGGCACTATACCATGGTTAAAAGATCACTCTAACGGCATAGAATTAAATGACTCATCAGCAATTGTTCAATATTTAGTGTCAAAATACCCTGGACCACTTACACCAACATCAACTGAAAATGCAGCTTTATCAAATATGTATTGGTCATGGGCACAAGATTATTATTCTTTTGTGCTCTCTCCATTTCACGACATAATAACAGGTCATAATGAGGCATTTTGGAGAAATTTGCGTCTTACAGACACACTTGCAGAAGGGGGGAAAGAAGTTGGGGTATCAAATCTAACAACCCTTCATCATAAAAGAATTCAATACCTTGAAAATCATATTAAAAAAATGAATTTAGGTTCATATATAACTGGAGATAACTGCTCTTATGCTGATATATTCATATTTACTTGTGTGAGAACAGTTCAAGAAACTGGGGGTTTTGATATATTAAGAGAAGCATGTGGTGGAGACCCTTTCAAAGATTGTCCAAATATTTTGAAAATATGTGATACTGTTGGAGAGATACCTAAAGTTATTGAAACAGTTGGTTCTAAATTTAAGGACTGTCCAATATAAAATCCAATTTGTTACAATAACAAATAATAAACGCACTTAGCTTAATTGTAATGATGATGAAATCATTTGTCGTTATAAATTAGTTAAAAAATATAAATATCTAGATGAATTTATTTAGATGGCTAAAATGTTAAANAAAATGAAGTTTAATTAATCAATTTCTAACATTAAAGCCTCTAGATAATCGCTGAGAGGTTTTTTTATTTCATAAAATATGTAAAATATTACATAATAAGTTATGTCAAATATCAAAAGAAAATTAACTACAATTCTAGCTACCGACTGTGTTTCTTTCAGCAAACATATGGAAGAAAATGAAGAAAATACTCTGAAAAGTCTAAATAGTTGTAGATCAATAATTGATAAGAAGATTGAAGATTATAATGGAAAGATATTTCANACGGCTGGAGATTCTGTTATTGCTGAATTTCAAAGTCCTGTTGAGAGTGTCAAGGCATCAATAGAATTTCAAAAAGAAATTTTGAATATGAATGATCAAACAGATATTACCCCAAAACTTTCTTGGAGAGTTGGAATTCATGTTGATGATGTTATTATTGAAAAAAATAATATATATGGGACAGGTGTTAATGTTGCAGCAAGATTAGAGGCAAAATGTAATCCGGACCAAATATTAATTTCTAATATTGTTCAACAACAAATTAAAAATAAAATTAAAGAAAAATTGTTTCAGGCAGGTGAAATTGAACTTAAAAATATATCTAATAAATTTGATGTTTTTTCAATTTTAGGACAATACACAGATAATGAAATAGAATTAAAACTAAAGAAAAATAAAAATATCGTTAAAAATAAAAAGTTAAAATTTGCTATTTTGCCTTTCACTAATTCAGGTAATGACGAAGATAGTGGNTTTCTTGTTGATGGTATTATAGAAGATTTGATAACAGAATTTTCGATGATGAGAGAATTTGATATTCTTTCTAGACAAACATCAGTCAATTATAAAAATAATTATGGAGATTTAGGAGAATTTACTAAAGCTTTTGATTTAGACTTTGTAGTTACAGGAAGTATTAGAGCTTCAGGAAAAAGGGTAAGGATTAATATTGAATTAAGTGATGCCAAAGATGATAGTGTTGTTTGGAGCAATAAGTATGATAGAGTTTTAGAGGACATATTTGATGTTCAAGATGAAATTGTCAGAAAAATTTCGATTGCACTTCTTGGAGAAATTGAGATTAGCTCTTTACAAAGGTCTAAAAGAAAACCTACTGAAAATATGACGTCTTATGAATATCTACTCAGAGGGAAGGAAAAACATCATCATTTTAAAAAAGAATCTAACTTAGAAGCTCTTAAGTATTTTGACCAAGCAATAGAAGCTGATGCAAATAATGCTCAAGCATATGCCTGGAAAGTTTGCACTCTTGGTCAAGCGATGTTCAGAGGATTTTTAGAAGATCCTGAAAAAATTATGGAAGAAGCCAAACAAAATATCCAAAAGGCATTGGAATGTAATGAAAATGATTTTGAATGTCATAGAATGCTTTCAGCTGTATATTTAAGTAACCATGAATATGGTTTAGCAGAAGATCACGGTCAAAAAGCTTTTCAAATGGTTCCTAATGACCCAAGAGTATTAGCGGGTTTTGGTGAAGTTTTAGTTAGAGTTGGAAAAATACAAAAAGGGTTGGAATTGTTAGAAAAAGCATTTGATTTAGATCCTATTCCGCAAGGACAATCTTCATCAGATAATAGACTTAAAGATTTAATTTTAGGATATTTTTTGGATGAGAGTTTTGAAAAGGTTATTGAAATAGCATCTAAATTAAGAAGTATAGACCAAAGGTCATGTTTATTAACGTTATATTCTCATGAAAATTTAAATGAAAACTTTACTGATACTAGGGAATTTAAAATTTTTAAAAGTGATTATAAAAATGATGATTGGAATAATATAATTGACAGATTTCATATACCGGATGAAAAAATTAACTCTAATTTAAAAGATTTTTCTAAAA
>FUFK010044992.1_pt1 | contig 24347 bp, 22 predicted proteins | sample 1021851 | NCBI WGS metagenome assembly FUFK01 (sample SAMEA51879418, study PRJEB19060) | metagenome | reverse complement strand
CCCAACACACCAACTGGGACGCCATCAAGGAGACCGTTCCATGGAGCGCTACGACGAGTTCTGGCGAGGAGTAACGAGCGTCCATCACCAAATGAGCATGATTCAGTTTCGCCAGGGCCTCAGCCACACTGCTGCTGCTTCCTGGAACCTCACAATTGAGACCATGACCCAAAACAAAAATGGCGTCAGCAACCGTTCGACACGATCCCAACTGCACAAAAACGACAGCGTTTTGGCCTTTTAAATGATGGCGAACCCAACCCATATTTCGCCACCCAGATACCAAAACCAAGGCCCCAGGGTCACCGAATCCGAAGGCCAGCGGAGCCCTCCTCGAACGCTTCGAACGCATCACCGGCCTGCCGACCTCCTGGGCCGACCTCGAGGATGAGGCTCGGGCCTGGGAGCGCCGCGTCGACGAGGCCATGGCCGACGACGACGATGTCACGGTGTACGTCCGACGGCTTGAGGAGCACTACGACCGCCGAGCCGAGTCGAGTATCCCCAACGCCGACGATCTCGCCGCCGAGTTCGAACGCTTCCTGCGCCAACAGGACGACTGAGGGTGCATCACCTGGTCGAGATCGTTCGTCCCGACGACGACTCGACCACGGAACTTCTCGTCGACGAACTCTGGCGTGCTGGTGCCGTCGGCGTGGAGGAGATTGACCGCTCGATCCGGGCGGCATTCACCGACACCGCCACCGCTACCTCGGTGGCCCTTCGCCACGGCGGACAGGTAGAGGACGTCGCCGACACGACCGGACTCGACAGCTGGCGGGACCACGCAGCTGACTATCGGGCGGGCCGCTTCCATGTTCGTCCACCCTGGATCGATCCGGATTCCACCGGCCGGTTCGTCGATCTGGTGATCGACCCGGGGCATGCCTTCGGTAGCGGCAGTCACCCGACGACCCGTCTGATGCTGACCGCGCTCGCCGAGCACATCGGGCCCGGCGACCGCGTCGTCGATCTCGGAACCGGGAGCGGCATTCTCGCGATCGCCGCAGCCCGACTCGGCGCCGATGTGATCGGGATCGACCTCAATCCGGCGGCGGCGCCAGCGGTCCAGGCGAACGCCATGGCTCACGGTGTCCGCGAACGCGTCGACGTGCGCATCGGGGACATTAGCGACATCGGCGACGACGAGCATTTCGATGTCGCTCTGCTCAACGTCACGATCGACATCCACGAATCCGTCGCCCCTGCGGTCNAACGNCTCGACGTTCCCGTGCTGATCGTCGCCGGAATCCTCGATGGTGAGCAGGCCGAGCGGGCAGCACGGCTTCACGGCCGGAGCTCCACCGAGCGGCTGAGCGAGGACGGCTGGGTCGCCCTCGTGTTCGATCGTGGACGAGACAGCGCTGCGACCTAGGCTCGCCCGATGGCTCGCATCGATGTTCCCGACGGCTCCGGACTGGAGCGAGAGCGCCTGCTGATGATGCAGCTCGACATCGCCATGGGCATGGGGGCCTATTCGGCGGCGATCTACGAGAAGACGTCGCTTCCGCCTCGGGTCCGGGAGGTGGCGCGGCTTCGCATCGCCGCTGCGAATGGCTGTCCCGTCTGTCTGAACACGCGCTCCGTCCATGCGACGGAGGACGGCTTCGACGAGGCGACGGTCGAAGCCGTCGTCGCCTGTGACCTCGGTGGTGTGCACACCCTCGGCGATCTCGACGAACGCGAACGGCTCGCCGGCGAGTTCGCCGACCGCTTCGCGTCGGATCATCACCGACTCGACGACCCATTCATGGCGGATCTTCGCAACCACTTCACCGACGTTGAGGTGATTGAGCTCACCGCACTGTGTGCGATGACGCTCGGCAATGGCCGCTTCTTCACCGTGCTCGGCGTGGAGGCCGACGACGACGGGCACTACTTCGTGAACGAGGGCGAACGGTGACACTCCGCGCGAGCTCCAGCGACGGCGTCGAGCTCGCCATCCATGATCTCGGGGGCGAAGGACCACCGCTCCTTTTCGTGCACGCCACCGGCTTCCATGGCCGGTGCTACACCCGGATCGCCGAGCAACTCGGCGACATCCGCCGCTGCTGGGCACCGGACCTTCGGGCTCACGGCGACAGCACCATTCCTGCGGACGACCGCTTTCACTGGAGCGGCATGGCCGACGACCTCTGCGCCGTGCTCGACGCTCTCGGCATCGACGAGCCGGTCGACTTCGTCGGTCACTCGATGGGCGGCGCCACCGTGATCGCCACCGAGCTCCGTCGGCCCGGAACGATCCGCACTGCGTGGCTCTTCGAGCCGATCGTCTTTCCCCCGATGGGCGACAACCCGAGCACCATGTCCGAGGTCGCCCGCAACCGTCGGGCCAGCTTCGACACCATTGAGGCCGTGCTCGAGCGATACGGGTCGCGCTCACCGTTTTCCGCGGTCGACCCTGCGGTGCTCGACGACTATGTCCGTCACGGCTTCGCGCCGTCGCCGGAGGGGGTCACGCTCAAGTGCACGCCCGAGAGCGAGGCCCGCACGTTCGAAAGCGTCGACGACGAGGTCTATGGGCGCCTCGGCGGTATCGATGCCGACATCACCGTGATCGCGTCGACCGATGGGGCGCCACCTGCGACGATCGCCCCGATGGTGGCCGACGGAATCGGGTCGGCTCGCCTCGTCACCTGGGAGGGCGAGAGCCACTTCGGGCCGTTCACCCATCCGGCGCGTGCGGCCGCCGAGATTCGGGCCAACCTCCGATGAGCGAGCTCACACCGCGCGAGTGGCTCGGCCTGGAGGCCACCCACAATCCGAATCGGTGGTATCTGCCCGTCATCCCCCGGCTGAGCGTTCGAGAGATCTTCCTGTTCGGTGGGGCCGGCCTCGCTGCGGCCACCACCGCGCTCGAGGAGACCACCGGGCGGCCGGTCGTCTGGGCGACCGCCCAGTACCTCGACTTCGCCAAGGTCGGCGAGACGATGGATCTCGACGTCCACGTCTCGGTCTCGGGCCGCTACACCACCCAGGCTCGCGTGATCGGTCGCGTCGGTGACCGTGAGATCATCACGGTCAACGCTGCGCTCGGGAGGCGCGAACTCGACCTGACCGAGACGTGGCCGACACGCCCCGACGTCCGTGCGCCCGACGCGTGTCGGCCACGAGAGTACGACTACGACCAGGATTCGCTCGGCAAGCACCTCGACCAACGGTTCGCACCGACGACCGGCGAGAAGCTTGGCGGTCCGACCGGCCACGGCCCGGGCCGGCTGTGCGTCTGGACGAAGCCGCCCGACGGTGTCGGCAACAGCGCCGCAACCCTGGCGGTGCTCGGCGACTTCGTCCCGATGGGCATCTCCAACGTCGCGTCCCAGCCGGTCGGGTCGAACAGCCTCGACAACACGCTGCGGATCATCGATGTCCGGCCGAGCGAGTGGTATCTGCTCGACATCGAGGCCGGCGGGATCGCCAACGGGTTCGGGCATGGCCAGCTCCGGATCTGGGACGATCAGGGCAATCTCCAGGCGATCGCCAGCCAGTCGGTCGTGGTGCGGGATCGCCGGAAGCGCTGACCTCGGCGTTGGCCGGGATGCCTACATCCGGAAGGTGCCGTCGAGACCGACCTTCCAGGCGGCACCGGCGACGGTGCCGCCATCGACTGGAATCGATGTACCGGTCACGAACGACGCCAGATCCGACACCAGGAATGCGATCACCGCGGCGCACTCGTCGGTCGACCCCATCCGGCGGAGCGGTGTCGGGTGGTGCTCGGTCGACATGGCAGAGCTGTCCGCGGCAAGGTCGGCGTCGCCGGGCGTCGGGATCATGTCCGGCGCGACACAGTTGACCCTGATGCCTCGGCCGCCGAGTTCGAGGGCCAGCGTCTTCGTGAATTGCTCGACCGCGGCCTTCATNGCGGCGTAGATCCCNAAGCCGGGGGCGGCGTGGTAGGCCTCGACCGACGTGACGTTCACGATCGCAGCGCCGTCGGCCAGGCGGTCCAGCGCCGAACGCACACTGTTGGTGACGGTGCCGAAGTTTTCGGCGATAAGCGCCGCCTCGCCTTTTGGTGACACGCCGGCGAACTCGGCGTGGAAACCACCGCCGACATTGTTGACCAGGATGTCGATCGGGCCGAGTTCACCGGCTACCTGGGCCATGAACGACTCGACCGACTCGGCGTCGCGCACGTCGAACACATCGGCGAGCACCCGACGGCCGGTGGCTTCGATCGCGGCGGCGGTTTCGGCGAGCCCATCGGCCTGACGGTCGCAGATTGCAATGTGGGCGCCAAGCGACGCGAGCGCCAGCGCCGTTGCCTCACCGATGCCCTGGGCGGCGCCGGTCACCACTGCGACTCGGTCGGTGAGCATCAACTGGTCGGCGGAGACAGGCACGAGACTTCCTCTAGGACAACAGACGCTCCTACCCTACGCGAATGCCCGTTCCCGCTCGAACGCCCGTCATCGTGGGTCGCGCCCAGATCGTCGACACCGAACCCGATCTCGACAACCCCGCCGACCCGATCCAGTTGATGACTCGCGCCGCGGCTGCCGCCGTCGCCGACGCCGGTATCGATGCCTCCTCGATCGATCTCGTCGGGGTCGTCGCCGGCTTGTTCCGCCACCCGAACCCGGGCCGGGCGATCGGCGACGCGATCGGGATCCCCGCCTCGGCGACCTCGGTGCTCACCACCTGGGGCGGAAATACGCCGATCGCCTTCGTCGGAGAACTCGGCGACCGGTTGGCTCGGGGCGAGGCCGACATGATCGTGATGGTCGGCGGCGAGACGGGCCTCACCCGCGCCGCGCTCCGCAAAGCCGGCCTTCCGAGCCCCGCCGTGATCCGGGAATCACCGATCGAGGAGCCGGCGTCGTGGGGGGCCGCACTCACGATGGGCGCCAACGCCGACGTCGCTCGCGGCGGCGAACTGCCCCGGAACACGTACGCCGTCTTCGACAGTGCCCGCCGCGCCGCGGCTGGTCACACCCTCGACGAGGCCCGCGACGCTGCGGCGGCGCTCTGGGCCGGGTACGCCGCAGTCGCCGCTGCAAACCCCGACCTCGCCGTCGATGCGATGAACGCCGACGAGATCCGAGAACCCTCCCCCGCCAACCGGATGGTGTCGTGGCCGTACACGAAGGCGATGTGCGCCAACAACACTGTCGACCACAGTGGCGCCCTCATCCTCACGACCCACGAACGGGCCGAGGCGCTCGGCGTACCCGCCGACCACCGGGTGTATCTGCGCGACCTGGTCACCGCCGCCGACTCCGACACCTTCTTGACCCGGGCCGACGTCGCACGCGTGCCCGGCCTCGACAACGCCGTCGCTGCGCTCCGGGAGCGCTGGGGGGATCTCGCCACCCTTGATCACATCGACCTCTACGGGTGCTTCCCCTCGATGGTGGCCTACACCGCCGAGGCGATGGGCCTTGACCCCGGACGGGAGTTGACCGTGGCGGGCGGTCTCGGCTTCATGGGTGCACCGCTCAACTTCGCCGCCGGGCAAGCCTTGATCGCGATGGTCCGCCGGCTTCGCGAGCATCCGGGCGAACTCGGGCTCGTGCAGGGCAACGGCGGGCATGCGACCAAGCACGCACTGGGTGTGTTCAGCACCAGCCCGCCCGACGAACTGGTGCTCACCCGAACCGCTGAGTCCGTCGGAGATCAGGAGCTCCGTGCTGATGACGACGCAGCCGGCGACGCCGTGATCGACGGGATCACGGTCGAGTACGAACGGTCGGGGCCCACTCGGGCCGTGGCGATTTGCCGGTTCGTGGACGGGCGCGGTCGGCTGTGGGCGAACTCGTCCGATCCGGCAATCCTCCACGCAGCAGTCACCGAGGAACTCGTCGGCACCTCGGTCTCGGTGGTGGGCGGCGAGTTCAGTCGCTGATCTCCGGTTGCGCCGCCACCATGAGGAGTCGGTTCGACCTGGGCTAGCTTCCCGGGCATGGGAGAGAACATCCACCTCGAAAAGAATGTCGCCGACGGCGTCGCCGTCATCCGTCTCGACCGCCCGAAGGTCAATGCGCTCAGCAGCGACATGATGCGCGGCCTGCACGCGATCTGCGACGAGCTCGCTGTTGACGACGCCACCCGGGCCGTGGTGGTCACCGGTGGCCGAAAGAACTTCGCCGCTGGCGCCGACATCTCTGAGTTCCCGAGCTTCACGGCCGAGACGGCGCAGCAGTTCTCGAACATGTTCAACGACTCGCTTCTCGCCCTGGAGAACCTTCCGCAGGTCACGATCTCGGCCATCAACGGCTTTGCGCTCGGCGGCGGCCTTGAGGTCGCGGTCGCGACCGACTTCCGCATGATCGCCGAGGACGGCCGCATGGGCGTGCCCGAAATCCAGCTCGGCCTGATTCCGGGCGGTGGCGGCACCCAGCGTCTCGCCCGTCTCGCCGGGGTCACCATGGCCAAGGACATGGTGTACAGCGGGCGCCATGTCGGNGCCGANGAAGCCCTTGCCAACAAGATCGTGTCGTCGATTCACGATCCCGACGAACTGCAGGACGCAGCGATCGCCAAGGCTGCCGAGTANGCCANCGGCCCGGCGGCGTTGCGCATGGCCAAGCGAGCGATCCTCGATGGGCTCGCACTGCCCCTTGGCGAGGCCGTCAAGGTCGAAGCCGAACAGTTCGGCGCCTGTTTCGCCACCGACGACTGCCGCACCGGCGTGCAGAGCTTCATGGAGAACGGTCCCGGCAAGGCCACGTTCTCCGGCCGCTAGCGAGGCACCGACAGCACGGACCGGCGACAGCTGGCTGGGTCAGTCGATCTCCATCTGCTGGAGCCGCTGTGCGCCAAGAAGGAGCCCGACGACGACGATGCCGAGACACACGATCACGGCGATCGGTGTCGAGATGTCGAGCGCTCCGTTGAGGCGGACACCGGCCATGTTGTCGACGATCGCCCGCAGATAGCCGCGTACCGACACTCGCCCGATCGCCGAGGAGAACTGGGTGAACAAGCCCTCCCACAGGAGCACGTAGGCGAGGCCCCAGATGATGGCGTTCTTCACCAGCAGGCCGAGCAGGACGAAGAGGGCCGAGTAACCGAGCACACCGACACCACTCGCCACGACCGTGGCGGTGATGCCATCGCTTCCCGAGCCGCCGACGGCGGCGGCGATCGCCATCGGAACGACCGTGAGGGGCAGGCTGACGGTGATCGACGCAAGGAAGGCGCCGATGACGACCGGTAGCCGGTCCATGGGCCGGAGCCAGAGGTACACGAGGGTGCCGTCCTCGCGGCCGTCGCCGAGTGACGCCGATGCGAACACCAGGGCCACCACCGGCACGACCAGCACGAGTCCGAGGCCGTCGATGACGCCGACCATCGCCTCGACCTGGTCGTCGATCTCGGCGCTTGCCGCCACACCGACTGCGGCGAGGATCAGGACCCCGCCGAGCGCAAGCAGCGCGATGATCCGGCCACGGGTGACGAGCTGACGCAGAAGCAGACGGTGGGTGAGCACCGCAGCACGAACGAACGGAACCGAGCCGCTCATCAGCGACGCTCCACGAGGTAACGGAAGACGGATTCGAGATCGTCGTCGAGCGGTGCAACCTCGTTGAGGCGGGCGCCGAGTTCGACTGCGAGCGGTGCGATCGCCCGGCCGAACGAGTCGACGTCGGTGGTGTTGGCCTCGACCGCCGTGGCGGTGACGGCGACACCCTCGGCCAGGCTGCGTTCGATCAGGGCCGCAGCGATCTCCTTGGGCTGATCGGTGCCGATCCGAACCCGATGCGGGCGGTCGTCCATCTGNTCGCGCAGGGTGTGATAGTCGCCGGCCGCTGCGAGCCGGCCTTGGGCGATGACGAGCACGTTGGATCCGAGTCGGGCGACCTCGTCGAGCACATGGCTGGAGACGAGCAGGCAGGTGCCCTGCGCTGCGAGTTCGTTGAAGAGGGCGATCATGCGTTGTCGCTGAACGGGGTCGAGGCCGGTCAGCGGCTCGTCGAGTACGAGCACGGCCGGATCGTTGACGACGGCAGCGGCGAGNTTGGCCCGCTGCCGCATGCCCTTCGAGAACGAGCCGACGGGCTTGGGGTCGTCGGGATCGAGATCGACCCAGGCGATCGTCCGTCGTGATCGGGTGTCGGCCTCGGCAGGCGTCAGCCCATGGGTGAGGGCGGCAAAGGTCACGAAGTCGAGCACGGAGAGTCGGTCGAAGAGGGCGTCTTGCTGCGGTGCAAGACCGATGCGACCGCGGACCTCGCGATCGGTGCGGGGGTTTTCGCCGAGCACATTGACCGTGCCGCGTGACGGCGGGGTGAGACCGCACAGCATCCGGAAGAGGGTGGACTTTCCGGCGCCGTTCGGGCCGAGGATGGCCGTGATCCCCGACCCGATCTGGAAGGTGACGTCGGAGACGGCGACCACGTCGCCGAACGACTTGGTGACGCCGATCGCTTCGACCATCACCTCGCCGCCGTCGACGAGGCGGGCGATTTGCCGGACCGGTTCACCGGTTGGAGGTGGCGGCTGCGAGGGCGGGCCGGTCGGGGGCGGAGGTGGGGGCGGCAGGTCGGACATCAGACAGCGCCGATCCGTCGGTAGCGGTCGGCGAGCACACCGAACCCGGCGACGATCCACAGGGCGGTTCCGCCGTAGACCAGCCCCGTGGGGACGACCTCACCGGTGTCGAAATCAGTGAATTCGTCACTGTTGTCGCCGAAGATCCGGGCAGCTGTCTCGAGCGGAACACTCAGTGGATCGAGGACGAGCAGGGTGCGGGAAGTGCCGATCGACTCGACCGAGATGTTCACAACGATCGACACGCCGAAGAGTGCAGCCAGCACTGCGACGCTGGCGAATGCTCGGCGATCGGTGACGCTGGCGGCACCGAGGCTGACGGCAGCGAAGAACACCACGATGATCCCGGAGGACAAAAGCAGCTTGGCGGCGACCTCAAGCCAGTTGGCAAACCCGTCAGGGCCGAGCCCCTGGATCGTGTTCGCGGCGAGGTAGAGCAGTGCAGGCCCGGCCACGACGATTGCCATCGAGGTCACCACCGCAACGAACTTGGCGGCCAGGTACGTCGGCGCGGTGAGTGGTGTGGAGAGATAGAGCCGCAACATGCCGTCGCGGCGATCGCGAACGATCGCCTCCGGCGCGACCAGTGTGGCGAAGAGCATCACTGCGACGATCGGAAGGCCAAAGAGTTCCCAGTACTCGGGCTGAAGTTCCCCCTCCATCAGGTCGCCGATGAGCACGGACAGGGCGAGAAAACCGATCGAGGGGAGGAAGGCGACGACCGCAACGATGATCGGAAAGACCTTGTGGCGACCCTTGCGCCCGAGCCCGAGGATGCTGCGGATCGTGTGCCACGCAACCGAGCGGACGGCCTTCCCGACACCGGCCCGCTCGCCGTCGAACGTGCGGTACCCGCGGTCGAAGATCTCGGCGGCGGTCATGCCGATGCCTCCGTGAACAGATCTTCGAGTGTGGTGCGCTCGACGACGACCCTCCGGAGGCGGGCCTGCTCGGCGGCGACGGCGTCGCGGATCGCGTCGAGGCTGGTCTGCTGGTCGGCTGCGGTGACGCGAAGCTGGTTGAGATCGCGGCGAACGTCGAGCCCTGCTTCACGGAGCCGCTCCTCCACCGCATCGACGGCGCGGGGGCGCTCGACGATCTCGACGAGTTCGGCCGTGATCGTGGTGGTGTCGCCGACGAGCGACGCCAAGGGGCCTTGGGCGACGAGTCGTCCGGCGTCGAGCGCCACGATGTTGTCGCAGATGCGCTCGACCTCTTCGAGGAGGTGACTCGAAAGGAGGACATCGATGCCGTAATCGGCGCTGATCTGACGGATCAGGGCCAGCATTTCGTCGCGCTGGACGGGATCGAGACCGTCGGTCGGTTCGTCGAGCAGTACGAGCGAGGGGTCGGCGGCGATCGCCTGGGCGAGCTTCACCCGCTGGCGCTGACCGGTCGACATGGTGCCGAGTGCCCGAAAGCGTTCTTCGCCGAGTCCGACGAGCCACAGTGCGTCGCTGGCGCGGCCTCGGGCCTCGCTCTTCGGCATGCCTCGCACCTCGGCGAGGTGCTTCACGAAATCCGAGGCCGGCATGTCTTCGGGCAGCACGTTGCGCTCCGGGCCGTAGCCGACAACCGAGCGAAGCCGGGCCGCGTCCTTGGTCGGGTCGAGGCCGAGCACCGTGATGGTGCCCGAGGTCGCAGGACGAAGGCCGAGCGCGATCGACATCAGGGTGGTTTTGCCGGCGCCGTTGGCACCGACCAGCCCGGTGACGCCTTTGGGCACCTCGAGGTCGAGGGAGTCGAGGGCTCGCTGCGAGCCGAACTGCATGGTGAGGCCTGCGGCCGAGATCACCGTCACGAAGGGCATGGTAGGCCCAGGTCGTGGGTGGCCGGGGTTCGCCCATCACATGAATCGACCCTGAGATGTCTCCTAGGTTGCACGCATGTCGAACTCCGAAGTCTCCGCCGCCGCTGTCGCCGTCGTCACCGGAGCCAACAGCGGCATCGGTCGGGCCACGGCCCTCCACCTCGCCGAACACGGCTATGCGGTCTACGGCACGGTCCGGTCGATCGATCGGGCCGGGAAGCTTTTGGCCGAGGCCGAGGCGCGTGGTCTCACGATCGAGCTGGCCGAACTCGACATCGCCAGCGGCGAGTCGGTCCGTGAGGGCTTCGAGGACATTCTCAATCGGGCGGGGCGCATCGATCATCTGATCAACAACGCTGGCGTCGGCGGCAATGGTGCCGTCGAGGAGACGAGCGCCAAGCGCTACCTCGATGTCATGAACATCGACCTCTGTGGCGCGACTCGCTGTATTCAGGCGGTGCTGCCGGGGATGCGTGAACGCGGGAGCGGCACGATCGTCAACATCACGTCGGTGGCCGGTCGCCTCGCTGCGGTGGCACAGGCCCCGTATGTCGCCGCCAAGTGGGCGCTCGAAGGGGTGAGTGAGCAACTGGCGCTCGAGGTCGCCGGCTTCGGCGTGCGCGTCGCGATCGTCGAGCCAGGGATCACCCAGTCGTCGATTTTCGGCAAGAACGTCGATATGCCGAACGAGACCGGTGCCTATGGCCCCGCCAACGAACGCATGCTGCAGATGTACGCAGCCGGTGCCGCCAACGCGACGCCGGCGGTCGAGGTCGGCGAGGTGATCCGTCACGCGATCGAGACCGACGATCCGAAGCTGCGCTACCAGGTGAGCTGGGGTGGGGCCGAGATGGTCGCCGGGCGCGCCGCAATGAGCGATGAGGACTGGGTGATGCTCGGGACGATCGAGTCGCTCGACGAGTACGTCGCCGCGTTCAACGACGCCTTCGGTATCGATATCAGCCTCTAGCCGGAAGGGTGTCAGGCGCGGGCCGGCTCGACGCCTGCCGCCGCTCGCAGCGCCACCCACCAGCCTGAATCAGGCACACCGAGCCGCGTGAGTGCCGACTCGGCTTCTGCTCGACGCTCCGGCAACCCGGGGAGGGTGAGCTTCTCGGCCACGACCGCCGCAGCGACAGCGACGATCGTTGGGAAGACCTGATCGCCACCGGCCGGGACCGCGGCACGGGCCCGATCAAGCGCAACCGCCGCGCCTGCAGCGTCGCCTGCTCTGGCGGCGGCACATGCGCCGGCGAGACGAGCGAGAACCCGATCGGAATAGGTACTGCGGCCCGACGTCTCCACTGCGTCGGCATACGCCTCGACCGAACGCCCCGTGGCGGCACGCGCAAGCGCCGTGACCGCCCATCCCCAGCGAGACGAGGTGTCGTCGGCGACGCCCGGAAGCGCATCAAGTATCTCGAAGGCGGCATCGGCGTCGCCTTCTTGCAGGCGCGCCAGCCCGAGCGCGACATGACGCTCCGACCCGCCGACGATGTCAATGTCGATCTCGTCGAACCCGTCGAGGTACTGCTGGGCCCGCGCCGCATCCCCGACCGTGACCGATGCGGCGGCGATCGACGTGCGCAGCATGTCGTTGGGCGGGCCGAACGGGTGGTCCGCCTCGGCGCTGACGAGCAACTGAAAGCCCGGATCGAGGCGACCGCGCCGCACGAGCGCTCGACCTCGCGTGGCGAGCGCCTGCACCACGCCGACCGAATCCGCGCCTTCCGGGAAGTTCGCGATCGCCGACTCGGCATGCCCGAGCGCGTCGTCGATCCGGCCGCTCCAAAGCGCCGACGTGCCGAGGGCGACGTTCATCATCCCCTGCGTCCAGCGGTCGCCCTGTTCGCGTGCGTCGAGGAGCGTCTGACGAGCGAGCTCGTCGGCCTCNGCGAATCGGCCGTCGTAGATGCGGACATAGGCGAGCAGACCGGTCGACCATCCCTTGCCGGCGAGATCGCCGGCCCGTTCGAACGCTTCCGAAGCGGCGAGCAGCCGTTCCTCGGCGTCGACCATGCGACCCTCGGTGAAGGCAATCCACGCGAGGTTCTGACGCGCCCACGCCATCCCGATCTCGTCGCCGGCTGCCTCGTAGGCCGCGAACGACTCGCGGACCGACGCCTCGGCAGCCTGGTGCTCGCCCTGGAAGATGTGGGCCATCCCGCGACGACGAAGCGCATCGGCGATCAGGCGTGGGTCGCCGTCGGCGTGGGCGAGTTCGAGCGCTGAGCTCGCCCGAGCGAGGGCTTCGTCATGATCGTCGGACCACTGGGCGAGCTCGGATGCAACCAGCTCGCAGCGGAACCGCACGCCGAGCGCACCCTCGTCGCCCAGCAAGGCTGTCGCCTCATCGAGATCAGCACGGGCTGCCTCGAGCGCAAGCCCGCGAAGCCGGACGTCGGCCCGCCGCAGCAGCAGGTCGGTTCGCCGCAGGTCGGTCGGCTCGAGGAGCGCGAGTGCCTCGGTCTGCAGTTCGATGGAGCGCTCGACACTCGACCGGACACGAGGTTCGTCGAGCGTTCGGAGGGTCCAGTCGACGGCGAGCGAGGCGACATCCTGGTGGATCACGTCGACGCCGCCGACCGCCTCCTGCAGTGAGGCGGCCTGCCGGTAGTGCCACGCAACGGTGTCGACATCGTCGGACCTACTGCCCGCCAACCACTCGGCGACACCGGCGTGGCTTTGGGCCCGCTGGGTTTTGGTGAGCCGGTCGTAGACGACGTCGCGCACAAGGTCGGAGTGGAACTCCCACGTCTTGGTGGTGAGCTCGAGCAGATCGGCACGGCTGAGTTCGGCAACCGCCCCGGTGACGTCGACGCCGCCCATGGTGACGTCGGCGAACGTCTGCAGCCATTCGCGGTCGCCGCGCCGACCGAGCACGGCAGCGTTGCCGATGACGGTGCGGGCGAGTTCGTCGAGCGCGTCGAGTCGGGCGCCGATCACGCTGCGCACGTTGGCCGGCAGATTGTCGGCGTCGGTGCCGTCCGTTGCTGCGAGCGTGCGGGCCATCTCTTCGAGGAACAAGGGATTGCCGGTCGCTCGTTCGACGAGAGCGGCCCGGGTTGCCGGGTCAAGCGAGCCGGCAACCTCGGCCGCAAGGAGGTGCATCGCTTCCTCGTCGAGGCCGTCGAGGGCCATGCCGAGCAGGGTGAAGCGCCCGGTGGCGGGCGACCAGCGTTCGAACAGCTTCGGCATGCCGGTCACCATCATCACGACCGGCCGACGACCGAGCCGATCGATGAGGTGCTCGAGCAGGGCGAGGACGGCGTCGTCGGCGAACTCGAGATCGGAGAGCCAGATCACCAACGAGGTGGTGCGAGAGAGCATGCCGAGCAGGATGCGAGTGCTGCGGATGACCTCGGCGACCACTCGATCGGGCGCAAGCCGGGACAGATGCGTGTCGTACCCGAGGACGTGCATGATGCCGTCGGTGACACGCGGCGCATCGAGCAGCTCGGCCCGATCGCCAAGGGTGCGTTCGACCATTTCCGCAACCGCCGTGCGGGCATCGTCGGACTCGGCCGACTCGTCGAGCGCGATCGTCGACCGGATCAGGCCGGCGATCGGCCACCAGATGTTGGTCTCGCCGTAGGGCAGACACCGACCGTGGAGGACGACGGCGTCGTGGTCGAAGCGGGCCAGGTCGGCGATCTCGCCGGCGATACGGGACTTGCCCACCCCCGCTTCTCCGGTGATGCCGAGCAGCAGACCGCGGCGGGTTTCGTAGGCATTGGTGATCGCGAGCGTGACGAGATCGAGTTCTCGTTCGCGCCCGACGAAGGGCAGCTCGGCGCTTGCACGTCGTTCGCCGGGACGGCCGTAGGGGGCGAGTGCCCGGTATGCGGTGACCGGCGCTTCCCGCCCGCGGGCGTGCAGCTGACCGACCGACCGGTAGCGGATGAAGTCCTGGGTGGCCTCGTGGGTGATGGGACCGACGAGGACCGTGCCCGGCTCGGCTGCGGTCTGGAGCCGCGACGCCGTATTCACGACGTCGCCCATCGCTGTGTAGTCGTCGCCGGCTGTCATTGCGCCGACGAGCACCTCGCCGGTGTTGATCCCGATGCGAAGCCGGATGCCGACACCGTCGTCGACATCGAGACGACCGACGCTCTCCTGCATGCGCAGCGCTGCACGCACCGCCCGCTCGGCGTCGTCCTCATGGGCGATCGGCGCACCGAACAGGGCCACGATCGCATCGCCGACGACCTTGTCGACTCGTCCACCGAACGAGGTGATGTCGTCGGCGAGCCGCGCGAAACAGCTGTCGACCAGGTTCTTGACCTGTTCGGGGTCGCGGTCCTCCGAGAGGCCGGTGAACCCGACGATGTCGGCGAAGAGCACGGTGACGACCCGTCGCTCGTCGGCCCGTCGGGCGAGTTCGTGGCCGCACGCGCTACAGAACCGGGCGCCATCGACGACCTCGGCCTGACAAGCGGGACACTGCACCGCCCCAATCTACGCAGGAAGACGACATCGGGCCTCGCTCGTTTCGACCACGCGAAACGACGATCTGACTCGGCATCCATCCCGTTAGCGTTGTCCGTAACGCGAGTGCATCCCCCATGGAGTCCTGAGATGACCGACGCCCCGTCCACCACCCTTGCCGCGCGCTCTGTCGGCGCCACCAAGATCTACGGATCCGGCGACACCGAAGTCCGCGCCCTCGACGGGGTCGACGTGACCTTCAACAGGGGCGAGTTCACCGCCATCATGGGCCCGTCGGGTTCGGGCAAGTCGACCCTCATGCACTGTATGGCCGGGCTCGACGACCTGACCGACGGTGAGGTCTTCATCGGTGAGACGGCGCTGTCGACCCTTTCGGAGAAAGATCTGACGTTGCTGCGACGCGACAACGTGGGCTTCATCTTCCAGGCCTTCAACCTCGTCCCGACCCTGTCAGCGATCGAGAACATCACGCTGCCGATGGACCTCGCCGGCACGACCCCCGATCAGGGTTGGGTCGATCAGGTGATCGAAACGGTCGGGTTGGCCAACCGCACCACCCATCGTCCCAACGAGCTCTCGGGTGGCCAGCAGCAGCGTGTCGCCGTGAGCCGGGCCATGGCGACACGGCCGGAGATCATCTTCGCCGACGAACCCACCGGCAACCTCGACTCCACGACTGGTAACGAGATTCTGTCGTTCATGCGCAGCGCGGTCGACGAGTTCGGTCAGACCATCGTGATGGTCACCCACGATCCCGTCGCTGCGTCGTACGCCAACCGGGTCATCTTCCTCGTCGACGGCAAGATTGTCGACGAGTTGCGCGAGCCGACGCCGGACGGCGTGCTCGACATGATGAAGAGCCTGGGCTGATGGCCTTCCGCCTCATCTGGCGAAACGTCACCGCCAAGCCCTTTCGCTTCCTGCTCACCTGCTCGGCGGTGACGCTGGGGGTGATGTTCACCGTCGGCGTCTTCGTCTTCACCGACAGTCTGCGAGCGACGTTCGGTGACCTAGCCGATGACATTCAGGGCAACTTCGACATCCAGGTTCGCAGCGAGATTCCGTTCGGTGAACGCATCGACGCCCCGCAGGTACCCGTCGAGCTCGGCGACACCCTCGCCGCCATCGAGGGCGTCGAGGCGGTCCAACCCCGCATCATCTCCTTCAACACCATCGCCATCGACGGCGAGGGCGAGGCCCAGGTGACGCTCGGTCCGCCAAACCTCGGTGTCAACTGGGAGTCCGACACACCCAATCCCCGCCTCTTCGTCCGAGAAGGCCGCGAGCCGCGCTCGTCGACCGAGATGGCGATGGATGTCGATGCCTTCGCCGACGGGACGTTCGAGATCGGCAGAACCTATACCGTCCTCACCAACGACAGCCCTCGCAACTTCGAGCTCGTCGGTACGTTCTCGTTTGCTGATCCGGAGACCAACGCTTTGGTCGGCGCCAAGCTGATCGCCTTCGATACCGAGAGCGCTCTTGAGATCTTGAACCGCAACGAGGGATACGACGACCTCACCGTCGTCGCCGCCGAGGACCAGGACGTCGGGATCGTCCTGGCCCGGGTGCAGGCCGCCCTGCCCGATGGGTTCGAGGCGCTCACAAGCGAGGCAGCAGCCGACGAACAGGCTCAGGACTTCGACGATTTCATCAGCCAATTCCAGACGTTTCTCTTGGTCTTCGCCTTCATCATCTTGTTGGTGTCGGCGTTCGTCATTTACAACGTCTTCTCGATCCTGGTCGGCCAACGGATTCGCGAACTTGGTCTGCTCCGCGCCGTCGGGGCAACCGGTCGGCAGGTCACGACGGCACTGCTCGGCGAGGCCGCGATCGTGGCGCTGTTCAGCACCGTGGTCGGAATCGCAACCGGCATCGGGCTCGGTTGGACACTGCGTTGGCTCCTGTCGAGGTTCGAGTTTGCGCCGCAGGGCAACGATCTTCTTCTTGAGCCAGCGACCTTCATCTGGGGCGCGATCGTCGGCGTCGGAGTGACGATGGTGTCGGCCATCGTGCCGTCGTTCCGTGCACGTGATATCTCGCCGATGGCGGCCCTGCGTTCCGACGCTCGGCTCGTCCACCGCCAGCCGGCCGTCAACACGGTGCTTGGTGGAGCCATCGTCATTGTGTCCTGGCTGATCCTGCTGTTCGCCTTGATCAGCGACAACTGGCAGCTGGTGCTGTTGCTGGGCCCGATCGCCGCATTCGGCAACACAATCGGCTCGCGTCGACTCAATCTGGCCATCGCTCGCTACTCGACAGCGGCGTTTGGTATCGCCTTATTGTTGCTGTCGCTGATTCTCGACCTCGGCACAGGCACNGTCCTCGTCCTGCTCGGTGTCGCCGCCGGCACAACCTTCCTCGGCGTCGCCTCGATCAGCCCGACATGGGCGCCGGGCATCGTTGGGGCCCTGGGGCGATGGCCGCTAGCGATCCTCCTGCTCCTGGTCGGGGTTCCGCTAACGCTGCTCGGCGCTGCAGCGACCGTAGCGTGCGCGGTCCTNTTCGTGATCCGGTTCGTTGCCCTGCTCACCGACCCTGGGTTTGCGGCCGGTGTTGAGTGTGTCGGCTTCGGGGGTGCGATCACCTTTGCCTTCGGGTTACTCGCGCTTGGCCTCCGCTGCATCGACACGTCCTTCATTCTCGGCTGGCGAATTCCCCAGGTGATCGCAGCGATCTTCGTCTTCCTCGTCGGTGCCGTCGGTGTGGTGCTCGCGCTCACGGGCCTGGCCGGTCTCTTGACCCTCGAGATGGCGGAGATCGCTCTGCTGCCCGTGGGAGTCGTGCTCCTTGGCGCAGCGACATGGCTGCGCCGTTTCCTCCCGACATCGATGCGCGCCAACGCTCGCATGGCCCGCGAGAACTCGCGTCGTAATCCCGACCGGACCGCATCGGCAGCGACGGCACTCATGATCGGCCTTGCCCTCGTCTCGACCGCTACCGTCGTTGCGTCGTCGTTCAAGGCGACGTTCGCCGACATCTTGTCGGATTCGGTCACCAGCGACTGGTTCATCTCCGGCAACGCCCAGGGCGACCCAACGTTCAACTTCAGCACCGACTTGGCCCGTGATCTCGACATGCTCGACGAGACCGACACGGTGGTGCGTTACCGCTTTGCATTTGAGGCGTACCGCACCGTCGTCGACCAAGAGGTCCAGGACTCCTCGGCTACCGACCTTGCGAACTCGCTCGAGCATCTCGACCCGGACTTTGTCGAACTCGACGAGTCGTTGATCGGGCGAGACACGATATGGATCCACGAAGACTTCGCTGCCGACAACCTGCTGAAGATAGGCGATTCGTTCGAGATCGAATTCCCCGATCAGGTCATCGAGACGGTGACGGTCGGCGGCATTTTCACCGACGCATCGATCTATGGCAACCGGGTGATCTCACTCGAACTCTGGCAGGACCGGTACCCAACCGGAGGCGATCAGTTCTTGTCGGTCACCAACGCCGACGGTATCGATGATGACCGTGCGCGCGCCGCCATCCTGGCGATAACCGACAGCTACCCGCAGCTCAACGTCGATTCTCGCGAGGAGTTCCAGGAGCGCCAGGAGAACTCGATCGATCAGGCCCTCGTCGTCATCAACCTGTTGTTACTGGTGGCGATCGTGATCGCCCTCCTCGGCATTGCAATCACCCTTGCATTGTCCGTGTTCGAACGAACGAGAGAACTCGGCCTCGTCCGGGCGGTCGGCATGACCTCACGCCAGATGACCCGAATGGTGTTGTTCGAGGGCGCAATCATCGCGGTGTTCGGCGGCTTCTTAGGACTCATTCTCGGCACCTTGTTCGGTGCCGCAGCGGTACAGGTGATCCCCGACGCCTTTATCTCGACTCTCGACATTCCAGTCACCGATCTGATGCAGTACCTCGCCATCGCTGCGATCGCCGGCATCGGTGCCGCCATGGTGCCGGCCCGTCGAGCAGCCCGCCTGAACGTCCTCGACGCGATCAGCCACGAATAGTCCGCGCCGGCGGCTGCGGTTCGGCGGGAGGCCGGGTCTGATCTCTGGTCAGGTCTGACAGTCGGCGCACCACCAGGTGCGTCGTCCGATGTCGCCGTGCTCGATCGTACGAATCCGGCCAAGGCAGCGGTAGCAGCCCTGGCCGGCCCGGTTGTACACCGCAAGGCCCTTCGGGTGGGTCTGGCGTTTCCAGCGGCCGAGGTTGGCCTGGAGTTGCTCGGCAGCGGTTTCGTAGAGCCGACGCCGCATCGGCTCGTCGACGTCGGCAAGCGGGCGGAATGGGCTGACCTCACAGGCCCAGAGCACCTCGTTCTTGTAGACGTTGCCGATACCGGCTGCGAGCCGCTGATCGAGCAAAACTTCGGCGATCTCGGTCGATGGGTCCGAACCGGCGACTCGTTCGAGCACCGCATCAAGATCGACGTCGGCGTGACAGAGATCAGGGCCGAGGTGAGCGAGACGATCATCGGCCGCCGGCCCGACCTCGACCGTGGGAGCGGCGAAGCAGACGGCGACGTGTGACTCTGTCTCGAGCACGGCACGGGCGAGATGACGAGGCCGGCGCCATCGCTCGCCTTGCTCGTAGAGATGCCAGACGCCGGTCATGTGGAGATGGGTGCGAAGCGCAAGGCCCCGCTCGACCACGATCTCGAGGAACTTGCCGACTGCCTCGACCGATCGCACNGTGTCGCCGACCCGCAGCCGGTACATGCCTCGGGNCCGGATGTTGACNGCGGTCAACGACTCGCCCAGTAGCGCAGGACGAAGGGTGAGGGCCGTGTTGAAGAGGGTGTCGCCCTCGGGCATCAGGCGTTGGCCAGCAGCGCAGCGGCGTCGCGTGCGATCCGCTCGGTGGCCTCCTGGGCGGCCTTCGAGACGGCACCCATCACCGTGAACGAATGGGTGAGCTCCCCTTCGCAGCGGTGCACAACCCTGACATCAGCATCCTTCAGCGCCGCCGCGTAGGCGTCGCCCTCCGAGCGCAGCGGGTCGAAGCCAGCGGTGACGATCAACGCCGGTGGCTGCCCGGCCAGATTCGGCTCAAGGCCCGGGCTGGCCCTGCGATCGTCGGCGTTGTCATCGGTGATGCCACCCATGAGCGCGAAGAACTGCAATATGAGTTCGCCCAGCGGCCACGCCTCCGCCATCGTGTCGCGCGAGCCGCCCTGCCAGGTGGCGTCGAGGCCCGGATAGAGCAGGATCTGGGCGACCGGTGCTGCGAGGCCTTCCCGGCGACGTTCCTGGCACACGACTGCGGAGATCTTGCCGCCCTGCGAGGTGCCGGCGACGGCGACGCGAGCGGGGTCGACGCCGAGGCCGTCGGCATGGTCGATGACCCACTGGTAGGCGGCGAGCGAATCGACAACGTCGGCCGGGAACGGATGCTCCGGGGCGAGGCGGTAGTCGACAGAGATCACGACGGCCTGGCAGGCGTCGGAGAGCATCGTGCAGAGGGTGTGGTCGGTTTCGAGACCGCCGATCACACCACCTCCTTGGTGGAACCAGACGATCGCGTCGGATCGGCCCGAGGTGCGGGGCGGGTGGTAGAGGCGGATGGGAATGTTGCCTGCGGGGCCCGGGATCGTGCGATCGTGCACCGACACCTCGGCGACAGGGGCGCCCGATGCGACCTCGGCCATGGTGTCGAAACCGTCTCGGATCGTCTGTGTTGTGACGTCCGAGTCTGCGTTGCGGGCGCGGGCTGCTTGAACAAGCGAGGCGTAGGCGTGGATCTGAAGATCGAGGGTGTGGCCGTCGATCGTGGAGGGCTCGCCATGACGTCGCCGCAACACCGCTTTGGGGAGGCGGCGTTGCCCTCGGGCGAGGGCCTTGCCGATCCGTTCCTGGACGCTCATTCGTCGCGCAGAACGGTGATGTCGTGAGGATGGCTCTCGCGAAGACCGGCACCGGTAATGCGGGTGAGCCTGGTGCGGTGGCGCAGGTCGTCGAGGTCGGCGGCGCCGGCGTAACCCATCCCGGAACGGAGGCCACCGACGATCTGGCTGATGAGTTCCGACATCGGCCCGGCGTACCGGACACGACCTTCGACACCTTCGGCGACGTGCTTGCCGGGGGCTTGACCGGTGCCGTAGCGATCGCTCGCGCGACCCCGCATCGCGCCCGAGGAGCCCATGCCCCGGTAGGTCTTCCACATCGCCCCGTCGACGAGTTCAAGTTCGCCCGGTGCCTCGTCGACACCGGCGAGCAGGTTGCCGAGCATGACGGCGTCGGCGCCGGCGACGAACGCCTTAACGATGTCGCCGGAGGTAACGATGCCACCGTCGGCGATGATCGGGACGCCGAGTTCACGGGCGGCCTGGACGCATTCGTGGATGGCGGTCATCTGGGGCATGCCTGCACCGGCGACGATGCGGGTGGTGCAGATGCTGCCGGCTCCCACGCCGACCTTGATGACATCGGCGCCGGCTTCGACAAGGGTCTCGACGCCTTCTCGCGTGACGACATTGCCGCCGACGACCGGTAGATCGGGCCAACCCTTCTTGATGGTGCGGACCGCATCGACGACCCCCTGGGTGTGGCCATGGGCGGTGTCGATCACGATCATGTCGACGCCAGCCGCCTCCAGGGCTTCAGTGCGCTCGGCGACATCGGTGACACCGACCGCAGCGGCGACCCGAAGCCGCCCGTTCCCATCGAGGGTTGCGTTGGGGTACTCGATGCGCTTATCGATGTCCTTGACCGTGATCAGGCCCTGAAGCACGCCGGCGTCGTCGACCAACGGCAGCTTCTCGATGCGATGCTCGTGCAGCACCGCCACCGCTTCCGCAAGGCTCGTGCCCACAGGCGCAGTAACCAGACCGTCGGCGGTCATGAAATCGGTGACGGGCTGCGAATACTGATCCGGGGTGCAAAACCGCACATCGCGGTTGGTGAGGATGCCGACAAGACGACCATCGGGATCACAGATCGGCACACCGCTGATCTTGTGCCGCGCCATCAGCGCCTCGGCATCGTCGAGTGTGGACGTGGGCGGGAGGCTGATCGGCGCCGAGATCATGCCGGCCTGGGCCCGCTTGACCCGGTCGACCTCCTCGGCCTGCTGCTCGATGGTGAGGTTGCGGTGCAGCACCCCGATCCCACCGGCTCGAGCGATGGCGATCGCCAACGGGGATTCGGTGACGGTGTCCATCGCAGCAGACATGAGGGGAACGGCCAACTCGATCCCCGCCAAGGACGTGGAGGTNTCGACTTCGGTGGGCAGGACTTCGCTCCAACCGGGGACGACCAGCACGTCGTCGAAGGTGAGCGCCTCGGAACTGGAGAGCACCTCGTCGTTCATCGTCTNACGATAGGGGAAATCGCGCCGATGACAAGGACCCGGGAAAGGAGNGGTCGATCGTGACGGCGACGACGTGTCGCAGGCCTCCTACACTCACCAGAGTCGTCCGGCGTGCCTGCGTCGTCCGACGATGCCGCCGATGAAGTTGCTCCAAGAACTGCTCCCCGGACTCCTCGAGTTCGAGCTCACCATCCACGGTGACGATCGCGGCTCGTTCCAGGAGACATTCAACCGGGCGAGCCTCGCCGGATTCGGCCTCGACCTCGACATCATGCAGGACAACGAGTCCTGGTCAGCGCGCCGCGGCACGATCCGCGGCCTCCACCTGCAGACCGGCGAGGCCGCCCAAGGCAAGCTGATCCGGGTGACCCGTGGTCGAGTGCTCGACGTGGCGCTCGACCTCCGCCCGGATTCGCCAACCCACCTCCAGCATGTCGCGATCGAACTCAGCGACGAGACTCCCCGGCTGTTCTGGATCCCCACCGGGTTCGCGCACGGATTCTGCACACTTGAGGACGACACGGTCATGACCTACAAGGTCGATGCCCCATACGACGCCGCCGCCGAACGAACGATCCGGTTCGACGATCCCGAACTCGGGATCGACTGGCCGATCGGCCGGGCCGATGCCGTCCTGTCCGACAAGGACGCGGTCGCCGCTCCCCTGTCGACCTACCTGGCCGAGGTCACAGCGTGAGGGTTCTCGTCACCGGTGGCTGTGGTTTCATCGGCTCGGCCGTCGTACGGCATCTGATTCAGGAGACCAAACACGAGGTCATCAACATCGACCTGATGACCTACGCCGCCACTGAGGGATCGGTCATGTCGGTCGCGAACGACGAGCGCTACCGCCATCTCGCAATCGACATCCGCGACCCCGAGGCAGTCGACGCCGCCTTCCTCGACCACCAGCCCGAGGCGGTCATGCATCTGGCAGCCGAAAGCCACGTCGACCGCTCGATCGACGGGCCTGAGGAGTTCGTGTTCACGAACATCGTCGGCACGATGCAGCTGCTGCAGGCGTCTCGACGGCTGATGGCAACTCGCAGCGACGACGGTGCCGGCTTTCGATTCCTTCACGTCTCGACCGACGAGGTCTTCGGTGATCTCGGACACGACACCGAGCCCTTCGACGAAGCCACGCCCTACAACCCGAGATCTCCGTACTCGGCGTCGAAAGCGGCCGCCGATCACCTCGTGCGGGCCTGGGGTGAGACCTACGGCGTACCGGTGCTCATCACCAACTGCTCGAACAACTATGGGCCCTTCCACTTTCCGGAGAAGCTGATCCCGCTCATCACACTCAAGGCGATCGCCGGCGAACCGCTCCCCGTGTACGGCACCGGCGAGAACGTGCGCGATTGGCTCTTCGTCGACGACCACGCTGCTGCACTCGCACAGGTGCTCACCGGCGGCACGGTCGGTGAGACGTATGTGATCGGTGGCGCTGCCGAGCGTTCGAACCTCCAGGTCGTGGAGACGATCTGCGACCTCGTCGACGAACGACTCGGTATGAGGACGGAGGGCCCGCGACGCGATCTCATCACGCTGGTCACCGACCGGCCCGGCCACGATCTCCGCTACGCCGTCGACTCCTCAAAGCTGCAGCGAGAACTCGGCTGGAGCCCGACGGTGACTTTCGAGGAAGGCATCGCCCGGACCGTCGATTGGTATCTCGCCAACGAGGCCTGGTGGAAGCCGATCCAGGACGGCACCTACAGCGGTGACCGACTGGGGCTGGCGTGACCCGAGTTCTCGTCACCGGAGGCGGCGGGCAACTTGGGCGGTCGATCGCCGATCTCGTCGACGAAGGCCGTTTCGCTCATCTCGACGTGCACATCCTGTCAAGAGCCGCACTCGACCTCGGCGACCCCCCTCAGGTGCGTACGGCGTTGGCCGAGATCGACCCCGAGGTCATCATCAACGCGGCGGCGTACACCAACGTCGATCGAGCCGAGGACGAACCCGAGCGTGCGTCGAACACGAACGAGGGTGGCGCTGGCCTGCTTGCAGGGTTCAAGCGGCGTCTCATCCACCTGTCGACCGATTTCGTCTTCGACGGCACGAAGGACGGCTGGTACGTCGAGGACGATGCCACTGCGCCGCTCGGCCACTACGGCCGGACCAAGGCACGCGGCGAAGCAGCCATCCGAGCACAGATCGACGATCACCTCATCCTGCGCACCTCCTGGCTCTACAGCGCCCACGGCCACAACTTCGTGAAGACGATGCTGCGACTCGCGACCGACAACGCCGAGTTGCGAGTGGTCGCCGACCAGGTCGGTTGCCCGACCAGCGCCCACGACCTGGCAGATGC